>Ga0315282_10005824_pt1 | contig 20853 bp, 14 predicted proteins | sample YL17G07_20_MG_FD_203693 | JGI IMG/M metagenome (GOLD analysis project Ga0315282, IMG submission 203693) | Sediment microbial communities from Yellowstone Lake, YNP, Wyoming, USA - YL17G07_20 | ecosystem: Environmental > Aquatic > Freshwater > Lake > Sediment | place: USA: Wyoming | collected... | reverse complement strand
ACAGTTGGCTATTGTACCTGAGCATGGTGAAATCCGATTGGAAGACTGCGACTACGGGGGCATCGTGCCTCAGGGACTGCATGGTATGCGCGGCGACGGACATGAACCGTCCGGAGGCTGCATCGACCTTTTCGCAGGCCCCTGCGCCTGATCTTAGGGGGCTGAGCGTTGCGGAGGCGGTGAAGCTATCGGGCAAGGCGGGAGTAGACTGCTTCCCCGTGAAGGTTGACTCTACGTCGGCGCTGTCGCTGCAGGTGCCGTATGTGGCGATGTGGGGGAGCAATCACTTTGTGACGGTGGTGGAATCCGGCGCCGAGGCGGTGGAGGTATTTGACCCTCCGATAGGGATGCGATCGATAGCGAGGGGGGACTTTGGGCGGTACTTCCACGGGGAGGCGCTGGTATTCAACGCGGCGGACGCCAATAAGTGCGTTGCGCTTGGAGAGGAGGAGTCGAAGGCAATAAGAGGCGGTTGCGGATCGCCGATGCCGCCTACTGCTGGTAGCGGCGGCGCAGCAAGGCGTGATTCCATCAACTTTCAGAGAATGGAAAAGATAACAGGCAGTCCCATGTCAGGCGGGGGCTCTCTGTTCAGGTGTATGACCTGGCACATGGGAGACGGAGACGGAGACCGGCCCGGCCTGGGTGTAATGAGCAGGTGCAACCCCATGACTGAAGTGGCGGTCAATGCTGCGACAGTGAGCCGGAACACACTTAACGTCGCGGTCAGCCAGGTACCATTGGCGTACGATCCCGGAACGGGGCCGGACGTAACGATACTTCTGGCGTACAACAGCCAAAACACCGTCGAGCACAACTTCGGTCACAAGTGGTCATTCGGCTTTCAGAGCAAGTATACTGTCCAAGGCAATTACGACGTCCAATTCGACATGCCCGATGGAGGGAGCCTCACCTTCACGTACAACTCGGGTGACGGGACATACTCCCCGCCTTCAAATGTCCAATGGACGTGCGTCAAGAACGGAGACAACACTTATACCATCACAAGTCTGCTCACCGGATACGCCTATACCTATAGCGCTACCACCCGCAAACTCGACACAGTCACGGATTCCTTCTCAAATACTCTGACAATGCTCAGAGACTCCAACTGGCGGCTGACAAGGATAACCGATGCCAATTCCGACGATACGACTTTTCTGTATAGCTCAGGCGGCCTGTGCACGAAGGTGACGCTGCCGTCAACGGATAGCGCGACGTTCATGTATGACTCGTCGGGCAACCTTACCAAGATAACCGACCCGGACTCCAATACGACTGCTTTTACATATGATGCCAATTCCTACCTGCTTTCCCGCACGGACTCAGACGGGACGGAGTCCTTCGCTTACGTTCTTCCGGATGGCTCCAGCAACGAGTACAAGGTTACGCATACGGACAAGGTCAACAATACTGTTCAGATTCACTGGCCGGCGACGGATGACTCCAGTTGTCTTACGCAGGTTACCGACGAGAACGGCGACAAACGGTCATATAAGCCGGGTTACTATGGGGTGGGTTATGAAGTATCAGGGGGCACGGGACAGACGGAAGGCAACGCGACAACCTCCCTCCGTTACGATCAGTACGGCTACGTGACGCTGAGGAGCATTCTGACAAATCCCGACACGTCGACCTGGGAGTATATGAAGTTCTGGCGGGACTCCAATCACAATATTACCCAGTACAGCGGCAGCCCCGATGTTCATTACTCATACGACACTGGCGACAATACCGGCAAGATAACTCGTATCAGTTCTGTCGGTCTTACCGCCACGGTGCGCTACAATTCCCAAGACTATGTAAAGGAGTGCGATTTCCCTGACGGCACAAGTACGCACATGCTCTACAACGGTAACGGGAAGCTTACGATGGCGATAGGCCGGACAGGGGCCGCGACCACGTATAGATACGGCAAGGGCCGGTTAACACTGACCACCTTCGCCGACGGTAGCACGGAGAGCTGCCTGTGGGACAATCGCGGGCGAGTGACGCGAGCGACGGACGCCCTCGGCAACGTAACGATATATGAGTACGCCGGCCGAAGCCCGAAGAATCTCCTCAAGGTCACTTACCCGGACTCGACCACGGTATCCTATCTGCGGGACAAAAAGTTCCGTATCACGAAGGAAACGAGACAGGACGGTTCCGTCTGGAAGTATACATATGACAAGAGGGGAAACCTTCTTACGAAAGTGAATCCACTAAACGGCACATGCACGTACCTCTATGACAAGAAGAAGCGTGTAACCAAGTCCGTGGACGAAGCCGGCGTGGTGACCACAATGACTTATACCAAGAGTAACAGCAAGGTCACAGCCGTTACCACCCTTATGCCCACCGGCAAGACATCGACAACAGTCTGCACGCAATATGGGAACTACCTGTGCCAGGGGCAGCCTGGCGACGGGTATACGTACAACTACACGAATGTCTTCTACTACGACTTCTGGTGGGATCTAACCGCCATGTGTACGTACTACACGTATCAGACGGATTACGATCCAACCAAGAAGACCTTCGTGACGACGCAGACCATGCATACGGTCCACAGCCCCGCCGGGCATGGTTCCCACATAGTTACGACCGGCAAGGATGCTTCCCAGTGGGAGGCGGCAGGCCAGGGCAAGGTAATCAACTATCTCACAAGCAGCGTGGGCGCGTCCACCAAAACACAGGACTACCAGGACTACTCGATATTCACGCTGCTTATGGACACTCAGGCCGCCGTCACAAAGGTGACCACTCCGGACGGCACCACGGCCTATTATAGGGACGCCGGCGGGAGGGTAACGCTGCTTGTAGAGCCCGACGGCGGAGCGACCCAATCGCTGTATGATTCCTACGGCCGGCTTACCGCGAAGATCGGCGCGGATGGGTACGGGGAGACGTACTGCTATGACTGCATGGACCGCGTGACATGTACTACCCATGCGGATGGTTCACAGAACTCTGTTTACTATGACCCGTGCGGCCACGTCACGAGGGCAACGGCGCCGATCGTGGGTGACACCGTCACCATGTATGACTTTGCGGGGAGGGCGACGATGGTCACCAATCCCGCTGGAGAGACAGCGTTAACCTACTATGACTGCATGGGCAGGGTCACGAGGACAACCGACCCCGCCAGCCACGACACATGCTACGCGTACGATATTATGGGCAGACGTACGATGATTCAGGATGCCGAGGGCCGCGTGAAGAGCTTCTGGTACGACTGCAAGGGCAACCAGACCAGGATGCAGATACCCACCGGCAGGCAGGCGCTGTTCTATTACTCCAATGCCAGCAGGCTTACCTGTGCCGTCAATCCTAACGGCAACTACGCAATCTACTACTACTCGATAGATGGGCGCCTCACGAAGACGACACTGGACTCGGGACAGAGCATCACTCAGGACTACGATTCTTACGGCCGCATAACAAGGTGGAGGCAGTACACACAGACCGGCTCAGGTCCGTATACGGTATGGGATCAGCAGCGTCGCTTCTTCTACTCGAACACCGACAGGCTGACCCTCAGCGAAGACTACTACGAGCAGGGCCAGTGGGATGGCAACAACTGGATAGGCACTCCCGTCCAGAGCACGCGGGACACGAGCTACTTCTTCAGCGCGGGAGGCCGCCTGACGAAGACACACTATCCCTCTGTGCCGGACGTTTTCCAGTGTTATGACAAAGTGGGGCGCCAAACTCTGCAATATGATTCAGCAAACTGCGAAGCGTCATGCTATGACTGCGTCGGGAATCTCACGGCCAAGAGTGTCTCCTACGACAATGGCGCCATCGCAAAGCAGATCACTTACGCGTACGACGCGCTCGGGCGACGAGTAACGATGGTGGCGCCTGACTCCACGCCTATAACATACGGGTATGACCTGGCGTCGAGGATGGTTTGGGTGGCGGAGAGCGGCTCGACCCGCGCAACGTTCTCATATGACAGTGCCGGCGCCCTGACAAGGCTGGACCGCGGGAACGGCTCATATACGACCTGTGGGCGGGATGATACCGAGCTTCCGACATCGCTTAATAACGCCGCAGCCGACGACACGTCCGTTTCCTCCTTCGGTTATACCTACGATCCCGCGGGCATGGTCACGAGATGCGACATCGGGGGCTCAGCCTTTACGGCGGCGACCGTGGCCTACGGCTATGATAATGCGTACCAGCTGACCTCCGAAGTCCGGACAGGCGGCCACGCGTATACCCAGTATTTCTGGTACGACGCCGCCGCCAACCGCACGCGCAAGAGCCTCAACGGGACCAGCACTGTCTACTCTTACGATGCACCCGGCAGGATGACGCGGGCGGGGACGTCATCACTCAGTTGGGACTACTACGGCAACATGTCGCAGGTCGATTCCAACTCGTATCAGTGGGACGACAGCGACCGTCTCACGCGTTTCTCCGGCACAAATACGATTACGTACAGCTACGTTCCCGGGACAACACGGCGCTACAAACGAAACCAGGCCGGTGCGGTGCACTACCTCGTCTGCGACGGTGACAACGTAGTGGCGGAGTATGACGGATCGGGGAACCTGAGCGTAAGGTACGTTACAACCGGGGTGGACGGGATGATCTCCGCGACCAGAAACGGCAGCGTCTACTACTACATGCGCGATGCACAGGGAAGCGTGAGAAACATCACTGATGCAAGCGGCACGGTGCAGAATACGTATGACTACTACGCCTTCGGGGACGACCTCAGTTGCACTGAGAACCTGGACAACCTCTATGGTTATACAGGTCGTGAGTTCGAGACTGGCGGCATAAACTGCACCTACTATATGCGAAGCCGGTACTACATGTCCGCCTTCGGCATATTCATGTCGCGGGACGGTTTGGCTGCGGACATCTTCAGAGGCTGGACCTATGCGGCAAATAGCCCGCTGATGTTCGTGGACCCGTTTGGGCAGAGTTGGTGGACGGCGGTGTGCGGGGCGGCCTCTGGGGCCGCTACGGGTTTCGTTACGGGCCTCGTCGTAGGGGGCGTTACCGGTCCGGGCGCATTGATTACCGCAGTTGCAGGGGCTGCGGTTGGCGGCACACTCGGCGCCATCAGCGGCGCAAAATGCGAAAGCGCGGAAAATGCGGCTGCCGTCGGCGTCGTATGCGGAATTGGCGGCGGCCTTGCAGCGCCTGTGGTGGTGGCAGGCGGCGCTGCGGTTGTCTGCAGTACGCCTATCGGTGCATTGGTACCCGCGGCAGTGCCGACCGCGGTAGACATCTTGACGGCCGGAGCTGGCGTTACAGTGGCCGCAGAAGCCGCGACCATGGACGAGGTATCCGGCCCGGTTGATCTTGAGCTGACCTTGGCAACTGAGCCCGAAACGGTTGCAGCGGCCAGCGTTGACGTAGACATGTCAGCAGCGGAATTCGCCGAAGGAGCCGGGCCAAATTGCCTGGACTTGATGCGCATCCGGGCCCATCTTGATTCGCTTGATGCCGATGCGGCGGAGGAAGCACAATTCCAGCGACTGATGGATGCCTACCTATATGATTCGCCGATGTCACAACAGGATATGGCCTATTACGACCATGAACTTACCGAGTCATACTTCATGGACAATGGACTTACCTATGAGGAGGCGCATGGCCGCGCGTTATACGACGCGGGTTTTAGTGAGACTGATCCGGGCTATCTGGCCGAAATATATGATTCGACGGTGATGGAGCTGTTTCCGGATGCCTTCCCGGTTTCCTGCTATTTCGACGATGCATTCCTCTTTGACGAAGGCTTCACGGAAGACGGCAGCTGCTCAGAAGGAGGAGAATGAAGGACTATATGAGGCTCTGGGCGGATGAGCTTATCGCGCACCGCCCGCGGGAGTTCAAGTCCAAGGTTTCAATCGTAGGCGAGCGCGACCAGCTAAGTGGTCGCGGCGGGCAGCTCGCCAGGGTCCGCCTGAGAGTTGAACCCGCAGGGCTCTTTGAGATTGTGGATAGTGTTTCGTCGGATGAGGAACTGCGCGGGCTTAATCTGCAGCAATTCGGCTATCCGGACTGGTTTATCTTCGGTTTGCTCGACGTCCTGATGGTTCTGCCGTCCGGTCCCCTGAACCAGATGCGTGTCATTCTGGAAGCGGTGGACTACGCCCCAATCAAATCCTACCCTGCGGTATTTCGCTTGGCTGGGCAGGACGCTGGAAGCAAAATAGCCGAAGCAGCCTCCCACCCCTCTTGGGCGCACCTGGTGGCTATCATGACCACCGGGCTTTCCTGTCCCGTCTGTAACTGGGAACTACGCCGTCCCGCATGGTACAGCGGCGCACCGTCCGGCGTGGTTTGCGCGAGTTGCGGTATTCATTTCGGTTACGATGACTGCGCTGCGGGTGACCTTATGCAGAGGCTGGAGGCATGGCGTTCCTGGCGCAGAAAGTGGATAGAAGCCGGCATGACTTGGCATAGCACGGAGCGACAAGCACCCAATGGTTGGGACCCTGCCATACGACTAAAGCAACTCGAGAGCAAACCATGGTGGTAAGACGAGCGCATGCGGAGACCGGTTATACGACGTTCGCTCGCGGCCGTCTGGCAGCAGAGAGGATTTTGCCCAAAGAGACTAATCAATAAAACGCGCTTCTTCTACATTAGTCTGAAGCGGTTCCATTTTCCGAAACGTTGTATTATACATCGCCTCGATTTCATCAGCGCCCGTCCCGCCGCCAATCCCAGCAGACGACAGGTAAACCGACAGGGTACTGTCACGGCACTGTCAAGGACCTTTCGCACATTCTGCCACTGGCAGTTCCTGCGCTGGTTCCACGGCGTGTTTCCTCCGCCTACTACCCGGCCTTCGCCGCGCAGGAGCGCTGAAGGTGGGCGGGGCCACGCTGTGAATTGCCATTGACACCCCTTTGGGTCGATTTATACTCGTTTTCGCGGGACCTGTCTACAGCACAAGACACGCAAGAAGGAGCAACGATGAGCCCAGACGTCTTCTTCGTAAAGGCAAATCCCGATGACCTGTCCGATATGCCCGGCAGGGTGGGGCGCTTAGCCGACGCGGCGGGCCTCAATGAGATGGCGCGTCCGGGGCTCTTCTACATGATCAAGATTCACTTCGGCGAGATGGGCAATAACAACTACATCAAGCCGGCGTGGGTCAAGCCGATTGTCGACAAGCTCAAGGGGGCGGGAGCGAAGGCGTTCCTGAGCGACACCAATACCCTGTACACGGGAACACGGTCGAACGCCGTGGATCACCTCAATACCGCTTATGCGCACGGTTTCACATGCGACGCGCTTGGCGCGCCGGTGATTATCGCGGACGGCCTCCTCGGCGAGAACCAGTCGCCCGTGGAGATTAACCAGAAACACTACAGACAGGTCAATATCGCAAACGACGCGCGCGCGGCGGACGGCCTCGTGGTCGTGTCGAACGTGACCGGCCACATAGAGGCGGGGCTTGCCGCGTCGATCAAGAACGTCGGGATGGGCCTTGCCGGACGAGGGGGCAAGCGCAGCCAGCATTGCGAGATGAGCCCTGAGATTCTCGGGGACAAGTGCACCGGCTGCCGCAGTTGCGTGAAATGGTGCCCGGCCGGGGCTATCACAGTGGACAACGTCGCGCACATCGACGCCGACAAATGCATCGGCTGCGGCGAGTGCTACGCGGTGTGCCGGTTCGACGCGGTACACTTCGAGTGGAGCGAGACGAGCGTCAACATGCAGGAGAAACTCGTCGAGCACTGCTATGGGGCGATGAAAGGCAAGACGGGCGGGATTCTCTTCTTCAACTTCATGACGGCGGTAACGCACAACTGCAATTGCTTCGGTGTTACGGAGAAGCCGGAAATCCCGCCGGTTGGTGTCATCGCGTCCAACGACATCGTCGCAGTCGATCAGGCCGCGGCGGATCTCGTCAACAAGGCGGCGGGAGGGGACCTTTTCAACAAGATGTACCCCTCGTGGGACTATACAGTCCAGCTCGCTTACGCCGAGAAGATCGGCCTCGGGTTGCGCGCATACAAGCTTATAACAGTTTCTTGACGCGAGGCCGGCGTGAGCGGGGAAGCCTTTATTCATCGCGTGGTTGTGCGCCCCTCGGAAACCGACCGGATGGGCGTCGTGCATCATTCGCGGTACGCGGTGTATCTGGAGGAGGCGCGGACGGAGTTGCTTCGCTCCAAGGGGGTGGCATACCGCGATGTAGAAAGAGAGGGGCGCTATCTTGTTGTAGCGGAGCTGGAGACGAAGTTCCGGCGCCCCTGCCGCCTCGGCGACACGCTTGAGATCGACTGCCGCGTGACAAACGCGTCATACGTGACGATCAATCACGCCTACACGGTGCGCGTGGCGGGCACCGCGGCCGTGGCTTTGGAAGCAAAAACCCGGTTGGCCTGCGTAGATGCCCAAGGGCGTCCACAAAAGCTGCCGGAAGTGCTGCTGAGATTACTGAACGTCACATAGTTAGGGTGTACGGGCGAGTCCGGAAGGAGGAGAAGGTGCCGAAAGTCAGCGTGGTAGGGGCGGGTAACGTAGGGGCAACGGTTGCCAATGAGATTGCGAGGCGCTGCATAGCCGAGGTCATGATGGTGGACGTGATCGAAGGGTTTTCCCTCGGCAAGGCGCTCGATATGTCGCAAGCGGCGCCCATACTTGGCTATTCAGTGTTCGCCAACGGAGCGGACAGCATCGACCGGGTGGAAGGCAGCGACGTAGTTGTCGTGACGGCCGGGATCAGGCGAAAGCCCGGCATGGACCGCCGCGAGCTATCCAATACCAACGCGAAGATCATTGCGGACATATCCAGGATAATAAAGCGCACGGCCCCCAATGCGGTTGTGATTCTTGTCACAAACCCGTTGGACGCCATGTGTTATGTCGCCATGAAAGAGACAGGCTTTCCGCGCGAGCGCGTGATAGGGATGGCCGGGGTGCTCGACTCGGCGAGGATGGCTGCGTTTGTGGCCATGGAGCTGGGCATTGGCCCGGGTGATGTGCGGGCAATGGTGCTTGGCGGCCACGGGGACACAATGGTGCCGCTGCCGCGCTTTACCACGGTTAACGGCATCCCCGTGACGGAACTCCTGACGCCACAAAGAATTGCGGCGATAGTGCAGCGAACGCGAGACGGCGGCGCTGAGATAGTCAACCTCCTAAAGACGGCGTCGGCATTCTATGCACCCGGGGCGGGGGCGGCCCAGATGGTTGAGGCGGTCGTAACAGGCAGGTCGAGGCTTCTGCCGGCGAGCGTCTGGGCTCAGGGGGAGTACGGAATACGCGATGCATTCGTTGGCCTGCCAATAATCGTGGGCAAAAAGGGGGTTGAGAAGGTCGTAGAGCTGAAACTCACCGCGGATGAGCTTGCACAACTCAACAAGTCCGCTGACGCGGTGAAATCGATCATGGCTGAGCTGTCGGTGTAGGAATTTGTGTCAAAAGCGGCAAAATGGCCGGATTCACTAAAGTTATGAAATGAAATGCCTTGACTTGGGCGGGCGTTTTTGGTACCATTTTGCCACAAAGGACTTAGGTTCGTTTTCATCGGCGAGGGGAGTTGGTCTTTTCATATTGGCAACCTGTAATGGGGTAGAGCAATGGCTGAGGTCTCAATAGAGAACGTTAGCAAGGTTTACCCGGGCGGCGTTGTTGCTGTGAAGGACGCCAATCTGGTCGTCAAGGACCAGGAGTTTCTGGTGTTGGTCGGCCCGTCGGGCTGCGGCAAGTCGACTACCCTCAGGATGGTCGCCGGCCTGGAGGAGATCACGTCCGGGGTAATCCGCATCGGCAACCGGGTGGTTAACGACGTTCCGCCCAAGGACCGCGACATCGCCATGGTGTTCCAGAACTACGCGCTCTATCCCCACATGACGGTTTACAAGAACATGGCCTTCGGTCTCAAGTTGCGCGGATATCCCAAGGCGGAGATCGAGGAGCGTGTAAACGAGGCCGCGAGGATTCTCGGCATAACGCAGCTTCTGGACAGGAAGCCCAAGGCGCTGTCCGGCGGCCAGAAGCAGCGCGTCGCGGTCGGCCGCGCAATCGTGCGCAAACCCGCGGCGTTCCTCTTTGACGAGCCGCTTTCGAACCTGGACGCGAAGCTGCGCGTTGAGATGCGCGCGGAGCTGGCGAAGCTGCACCATCGCCTGCAAACCACCACGATTTATGTGACGCACGACCAGGTGGAAGCGATGACACTGGGCGACAGGATTGTCGTTCTCAATGACGGTGTCATTCAGCAGGTGGCCCCGCCGCTGGTGCTTTATGACTATCCGGCCAACCAGTTCGTGGCCAGCTTCATAGGCACGCCGCCCATGAACTTCCTGAAGGGGACGTTGAAAGTAGACAGCGGCAAGACCTACTTCTCGGCCGACGGCGCGAAGGTGAAGATGCCCAGGGAGCTTGCGGCCAGGGTCGGGTCCTATACGGGCAAAGAGATCAACTTCGGCATCAGGCCCGAGAACGTAATGGTCAAGGGTCATACGGACGTGCCCGAAGACGAGAACGTCGTTACGAGCAAGGTGAACGTTGTGGAGCCTCTGGGCGACGAGCAGATCATATACCTCGAGGCGGCAGGGCAGGACTTCATCGCAAAGGTCGATAGCCATGTGAGACTCAAGGTCGGCGACAGCGTGCCGATGATATTTGACCTCGCCAAGGCACATATTTTCGACGTCGCAAGCGGCGCGAATGTGTCCCTCAGCGACAACGCCCAGGTGGCGTAAGAAGGCCGACAGGGGAAGGATCGTGACTAAGAGTGGGATAACCTCCCACTCTTTTCTTTCGAGCGCCGGGCAGGAACGCCGCGAATCGCGGGCAAAACATCCCGGACGCCCGTAGAACCAAGAGGTGAGCGATGAGTTCCGAACTCCTTCGCATAGTGGATGCGATACACAGAGACAAGAATATCGACAAAGAGATCGTGTTTCGCGGCATAGAGCTGGCGCTGTCGAGCGCGGCGCGCAAGCATTATGGCCTCGACGAAGAGTCGCAGGTCGACATCAAGATAGGCCGGCAGAACGGAGACATCACCGCAGTCATCGACGGGAGGAAGGTGGAGCCGGAGGAGCTCGGCAGGATCGCGGCCCAGACCGCCAAGCAGGTCATTATCCAGAAGATCCGGGAGGCCGAGCAGGACGTCCTCTTCGAGGATTACCGCAACAAGATCGGTAACCTGGTCAACGGCACCGTTCAGCGTTTTGAAGGCCCCAACGTCGTCATTAACCTTGGCAAGGTCGAGGGTGTGCTTCCGAGAACAGAGCAGATCTACAGCGAGTCGTACCAGCCGGGCGACAGGCTGAGGCTTTACATCTCGGACGTCAGGAAAGTGGGCTCCAAAGTGCGCATCATCGTAAGCCGCACGGACCCCTACCTCGTCCAGCGTCTTTTCGAGATGGAAGTGCCTGAGATCGCGGAGAACATCATCACGATCCGGAGCATCGCGCGCGAGGCGGGTTACCGCTCGAAGATCGCGGTCGAATCTTCGGACCCGAAGATCGATTGCGTCGGCGCGTGCGTGGGCGTGAGGGGCAGCAGGATAAAGAGCATCGTCGAAGAGCTCAACGGCGAGAAGATCGATATCGTCCGCTGGAGCGAGAACCCCGTGGAACTCGTCGCCGAGTCGCTCAAGCCCGCCAAGGTGGGCGACATTTACCTCGACGAGGAGCACCAGGTGGCGACCGTGGTGGTGGACGACAGCCAGTTGTCCCTGGCCATCGGGAGGCGCGGGCAGAACGTCAGGCTTGCGAGCAGGCTCTCAGGATGGGACATCGAGATCACGTCCAAGAGCCAGTTGGCGGAGCGCGCGACCGAGAGTATTTCGGAGCTTTCGAGCATACCGGAGATCGACGAGGAGCTCGCCGGGATTCTGTACAGGCAGGGATTCGAGTCCCTGCAGGAGATAGCCGACGCGGGCGTCGACGGCCTTGCGGCCATAGAAGGCATTGGCGAGGAGAGAGCCCGCCAGATCATGGAAAGGCTCCGCCAGATGGCCGAGGAATACGCTCAGGCCGGCGGTGAGGAGGCAACGGAAGGCGCTGAGGGCGAAAAAGAACCCAAGGCCGGCGTGGCCGCTGGCGAGAACGCCGATGAAGGCGAGGATGAGGACGAAAGCGGCCTGGAAGAAGGAAGTTAGAGTGGAGGCGTCAGTTTGCCCGTCCGAATATTTGAGATATCCAAGAAGTGGGGCATAAAGAGCGTAGACCTTCTTGCCCGGCTTGAAGAATTGGGCATCGAGGCCGCTTCCCACATGAGCGCCATATCAGACGAAGACGTGGCGGTCCTCGCGAAGGACATAGTGCGCCGGCCGATAAAGCCGGGCAAGAAGAAGCCGACAAAGAAACCCGCGGCAAAGAAGGCAGGCGAGCCGGCCGTGCCTGGGGCAGAAGCACCCGCCGCGGCGGCGCCGATGCCGGTCGAAGAGAAGAAAGAGCCTGCCGCCGCGCCCGAGGCGCAAGCACCTGGGGCGGCACCCGCGGCAGCGCCTGCGGTGCCCGCCAAGGAAGAGGCTGTTCAGGCTCCTAAGAAGGCGGCCGTCGAAGCGCCGACGGTAGAAGCGCCGAAGGAAGCGGCTCAGAAAGCCGAGCAGCCGGGAGCAGCTCCCGCGGCGCCGGCAGCACCGGAGGTCAAGAAGCCCGAAGAGCTCAGGCGGATCGTCCTTCCCACGCCGTCCAAGCCCAAGGGACAGCCTGTCTCGGCCGTCGATGAGAACCTTCTCAAGGACCAGATCGTCCAGGCAAGGGAGATAGCCGAGAAGGAGTCCGAAGAGGAATCGCGGATCCTGCGCAAGATCATCCTTCCGCCGCACAAGCGCAGCGTCAAGAAGAAGCGCAAGGTTCCGATGGCCTTCGAGAAGCCCGCCAGGCGCATCATCGCTCCGTTGAAGCCGGAAAAGGTAGAAGTGCAGTCTCCGGTGACGGTGAGGGACTTCTCGCATGCGGCGGGGATAAAGACCAGCGCGATCATGAAGAAGCTCATGGAGATGGGCCTGACGCCCAACATCAACCAGGTTCTGCCCGACGAGACCGTGGAACTCCTGGGAGTCGAGCTCGGCGTGGAAGTATCATTGCGCAAGGGCTGGACGCCGGAGGCGGAGTTGTCGCGTCTCGCCGAGAAACCGTCCGAGCCCGATCACCTTACGCCGCGCGCGCCGGTTGTGACGCTTCTCGGGCACGTTGACCACGGAAAGACGTCGCTATTGGACGCGATACGCCACAGCGACGTGACCACGAGGGAGTTCGGCGGGATCACGCAGCATACGGGCGCGTACCGCGTCACTACTGACGGCGGGCACACCGTTACGTTTCTCGATACGCCCGGCCATGAAGCGTTTACCGAGATGCGGGCGCGCGGCGCCAACGTCACCGACATAGCGATCCTCGTGGTCGCCGCGGATGACGGCGTCATGCCGCAAACCGTCGAGGCCGTCAACCACGCCAAGGCGGCCGGCGTGCCGATCGTCGTGGCGGTCAACAAGATCGACAAGCCTGATGCGCAGGTTGAAAGGGTCAAGCGCCAGTTGACCAATTACGGCCTTCTGCCCGAAGAGTGGGGCGGCGAGACGATGTTTGTCCCTGTCAGCGCAACCACGGGCGAGGGAGTAGACCATCTCGTGGAAATGATAGCCCTGCAGGCGGAAGTGCTGGAGCTGAAGGCCGATCCTACAAGGCCCGCGCGGGGCGCCGTCATCGAGGCGAAGCGCACTGAGGGCCGCGGCCCGGTCGCGACCGTGCTCGTTCAGGAAGGAACGCTGAAGGTCGGGGATATCATGCTCGCGGGCGGGGCATACGGCAGGATCCGCAACATGTCCGACGAACGTGGCAAAGACGTCGAAGAAGCCACGCCGTCCATGCCCGTGGAGGTGTGCGGGCTCAACGACGTTCCGTACGCGGGGGACAGATTCTACGTGCTTGACGACCTGCAGAGGGCGCGCGAGATGTCAATCGACCTTATCGGCAGGAAGCGCGCCGAAGGCCTTGTCGAGCGCAAGCACGTGTCGCTGGAGAACCTCCTGGCCAGTTTCCAGCAGAGCGGCGCCAAAGAGCTCAAGCTCGTGCTCAAGGCCGACGTGCAGGGGACACTGGAAGTGCTCAACAAGACGTTGGCGGACCTGTCGGTTCCGGAGGTCGCCGTCAGGGTCATACACAACGGCGTCGGCGGCATAAACGAGTCCGACGTCCTCCTGGCCGACGCGAGCGACGCGATTATCGTCGGATTCAACGTGGTGGCTGAAGCAGCCGCGCGCGCGCTTGCCGAGAACAAGAAAGTCGAGATACGGCTTTACAACGTCATATATCATCTCATCGATGAGATGAGAGCGGCTCTCGAAAACCGGCTGGAGCCGGAGATCCGCGAAGTCCTGAGAGGCCACGCGGAAATCAGAGAGGTCTTCAAGGTCTCGCGCGTCGGATCGATCGCCGGTTGCCGAGTCACCGACGGGGTCATCCCCCGGCGCGCCACCCTGCGCGTGGCGAGGCAGGGAATCGTCATACACGAAGGTCAGATTGACACCCTGCGGCACTTCAAGGACGACGTCCGCGAGGTGCGCGAAGGGTTCGAATGCGGGATCAAGATCGCGGGCTTCGATGACGTCAAGGTGGGCGACATCCTCGAGGCTTTCGAGACGGAGAAGATCCCGAGAAAGCTGGCATAACGGCAGATGCCCGTCGTTGTAATGAAGATCAAATTGTCCCTGCCGGGCGCTCGCTCGCTCAAGGACAAGCGCCAGATAGTGAAGAGCCTGAAGGAAAGGCTCAAGCAACGATTCAACGTTTCGGTCGCTGAAATGGACCTGCAGGACGTCTGGCAGAGCGCCGTCTTAGGGGTGGCGGTGATCTCGCCGGACAAGCAGTTTGCCGAGTCGGTCGCCTCAAAGGCGGCGGACTTCGTCAGATCGGACCATCGCTTATTCCTGGCGGCCGTCGAGGTGGAGGTGTTTTGAGATGGCCACGCGAAGAAAAGACCGGCTTGCGGACCAGATACGGGACGAAGTCAGCCGGATACTCCTGTTCGAGATGAACGACCCGCGGATGGGTTTTGTAACGGTCACCGGCGTAGATCTGACCGGAGACCTGAAGTTGGCCAAGATCAAGATAAGCGTGATGGGGGATGAAAAGGACCAGACTGTCACGATGAACGTAATCAAGCACGCGAGAGGCTACGTCCAGAAGGAACTGGGCTTAAGGGTCAGGTCGAAGTTCCTTCCGACTATCAGCTTCGAGCTGGACGATTCGGTCAAGCGAAGCATACAGCTTTCCAAGACTCTCAGGGACGTCATGGAGGACACACATGGCGACAAGTAAGGCGAAGCTCGCCAACAACGTCCTCGAAGCCCTCCGACGCAAAGACCATGCGAGACACGTGTCCGCCGGCGGCGGCATGACGGAGGTGCTTCTACAGGTTATCCTCGCGCATAACGGGTCGCTTTCCGGGGCGAAGAAAGCGCTCGCCGCGATCAAGGAATCGGTCGTCAACTGGAACGAGCTCCGGGTGACGCAGCCGTGGGAGGTGACGGGCTTTCTCGGCGGCATGAAGGACGCGGAAGCCAAGGCCAACGCGATCCACGACGTTCTGTCGAACGTTTTCGAGGGGACGCACGATCTGGAGCTGACGTTCCTCGCCGGCGCGAGCGCCGAAGAGGCGAGGGACTTCCTCTCGGGGCTCGGCAGCCTCACGGAGGATATGGTCAACGAGGTCATCCTGGCGGGCCGCGGCTTCTTCACGATGTCGGCGGACGCCGAAGTGGCGCGGGTGGCCCAACGCCTCGGGCTTGCCGGAAGGGGCGCGACGCCGGCGAGAGTGCAGGCGGAGTTTGAGAGCACCCTCGGGCCTGAGAAGACCTACCAGATGCTCTATCTTCTAAAGTGCCTCAGCGAGACAGTGTGCTCGGCGAGGAGCTTCAAGTGCGTGGAGTGCGCCGTCGGGGGACTGTGTCCGGCGGCCAAGAAGTCCAGGTCGAAATAGCGTTGGCGGATTTCCGGGAGTCCACGATGGAAGGCGACAAGGCCAAGCGGATACTCAAGGTCGGCCTGCCCAAGGGCAGCCTCGAGAACTCGACGTTCGAGCTTATGGGCCACGCCGGCTACCAGGTCAGCATCGGCTCGCGCTCCTACTACCCCAATATCAGCGACCCCGAGATGCAGGGCATCATGTTCCGCGCCCAGGAGATGAGCCGGTACGTGGAAAACGGCGTCGTGGACGTCGGGCTTACCGGGTACGACTGGATACTGGAAAACGGGAGCGACGTGGTCGAAATTGCGGAGCTCGTCTACTCCAAGCAGCGCCGTTCCCCGGCGCGGTGGGTCATCGCCGTGCCGCAGGAATCGAGCGTCCAGGCGGTCAAGGATCTCGACGGCAAGATCATCGCCACGGAACTCGTCGGCGTCACGAAGCGCTTCTTCGAGAAGCGCGGCGTGAATGCCCGCGTGGAGTTTTCCTGGGGGGCTACCGAGGTCAAGGCGCGGCTCGTGGATGCAATCGTCGAAGTCACCGAGACGGGGTCGAGCCTCCGCGCCAACAACCTTCGCATCATCGACGAGGTTCTGACTTCGACTACGCGCCTCATCGCGAACAGGGGCGCCTGGAAAGACCCGTGGAAGCACGACAAGATTGACAACCTTGCGCTCCTTCTCAAAGGCGCGATAGTCGCGAAGGACATGGTCGGCCTCAAGCTCAACGTGGCCGACGAGGATCTGCAGAAGGTCCTGAAGGTCCTGCCCGCTCTCAAGAATCCGACCGTGTCGCCGCTTTCGGGCAACCACTGGTACGCGGTCGAGACGATAGTGGATGAGTCCGTGGTGCGCACGCTCATACCGGAGCTCAAGCGGGCCGGCGCTCAGGGCATAATAGAGTACCCTCTCAACAAGGTCATTCCATAGGAGAATACGTGCCGGTGAGCGTCAGAGGAGCCTGTGCGGCGCGAAGAGCGTCTGCCGCGGCCGCTCTTGTCTTCGCCGGCGTGTTGGCGGCAGGCTGCGCCGCGTCCAAGGGGGGCTACGGCGCGCCCTCGCAAGGCGGCAAGCCGCTCATTCCGTCCGGTGTCTACGCGAAATCCGCCAAGGCATCCCGTGCAGAGGCGCGTTTCGCCGCGGGCGTGGCGATGGACCTTGAAGCCCAGCGGCTCGAAGAGCTTTTCACTTACCAGCGGCTTTCCCGCGGCACAAGACAGCCCAGCCTCCTGAGGGACGCGAGGGGATTCCGCGAGGAAGCCCTCAAGGCGTTCGACGAAGCCGAAAAGGCTGATCCAACCTCCGCGATCATCCTGCGCCGCAAGGGCGAGGTGCTCGTCGAGTTGGGCCGCGCCGACGAGGGGCTCGCGCTGTATAAGCGCGCGGACGAGATGGCGCCGGCGGAGGCTCGATGGTACTTCAGCGCCGCCAACGAGATGCAGGCCTTGAACCGCATGTCCGACGCGGCGGAGCTCCTGGAGCGCGCGCCCGCGGCCGCCGACTCGGCGGAACTGAAGGTTATTGCCTGGCTCGAACTGGGCGTGATGTACACGAGGCTCGACCGCCTTGACGACGCGGCGCGGGTTTACCGATTGGCGCTCTCGGTCAAGCGTCTTCACGCGAGCGACGCTTCCACCCCCGTAGGGGAGGCGCTTGCCTCGAAACTTGCGGAGGACCCGACCGGCGTAAGACGGCTCCTCGTCGAAGTTCTCATGAAGCAGGGCAAGCTTGACAAGGCCCTTAGGGAGGCGAAAATCGCCTGTGAGAGCGCCGGCGATGACGCCAGGCCCCTGGCTTCGCTCGTGAGCGCATATCTCGCGCAGGGAAACAAGGATGCGGCGGTGGACGCGGCCGAGAAATTCGTTGCCGCCAATCCCTCCAGCCAGGCGGGCGTGCTTACGCTGGTTCAGGTTCTCGCCGCCGCGGGACGCATCGACGACGCGGCCGCCAGGGCGCGCGACTACACCGCCGCCGTGAAGGGGGACGTCCGGGTACGCCAGGAGATGTTTGGCATCTACAGGGACGCGGGGCGGTTTGATGACGCGGAGAAGTTCGTCCTCGATGACCCTGCGCGGGACTTTCCGCCGCTTCCGGTGGCCGTTTCGCTCCTTGACATGTACGCCGGGCGCAAGGAAAAGGATAAGGCGTTCGACCTGGCTACAAAGATACTCGAGAAGAGCGGCGGCGAGGTCAGCATCGCTCTCCAGGTCGTCGCTCACCTGTGGGTGAAACTGCCCGCGGCTGATTGCGGGGCATACTTCAGGCGATATAGCGCCGGGCACGCCGACGACCTGCGGGTGATGTACGGCTACGGGGAAGTACTCAAAGGCGCCGGAAAGGTCGACGAGGCCGGCAAGGTGTTCCTCGCAGTGGCCGGCAAAGAGTGCCCATACGGCGACGCATATGAGGGCGCGGCGAAATACCTCTCCTCAAGGGGCGAAAACGCCCGTGCGATCGAGCTTTTCCTTAATGGGGTCGAAGGCGGCTGCGTCCAGCGGCCCGAGGCCAGCACCCAATCTCTTGTGGACGGGGTGACGGATTCCAAGGGTCTGGCGGCGGCGCTCGAGGGAAATGCGGCCAAGTATAAGACTGCTGCCATGACGTTCCACGAGATCGTCGCTGCGCTCTACCTCCAGGCCGACATGGCGGCCAAGGCCGAGGGGCATTACCGCGAGGCCCTGAAGGCGCCGGACCCCTCTCTTGCGGATTACGCGGGCCTTGCCATCGCCCTTTACCGACAGGACAAGACCTCCGACGCGATAGCGCTCGTCGAGGACCTTATGAAGAAGGGGCAGGGGGCGCCTCCGCTGGTGAGGATGCTGGTGTCGCTTCTTGGGAAGGATCGCAAATTCGACGAAGCGCGGCAGGTCGCGCAGAAACTCATCGACGACCAGCCGACGGATATCGACAGTCACCTCGCGCTCGTGAACGTATATGTGGACGAGGAGAACTTCGCGGCCGCGGAGCGCGAGCTTCTACTTACGCGCGAGCTCGCGGAAGGCGACGAGGCGTCGCTTAACAGGATCCGCTATATGCTCGGGGTGGTGTACGAGGAGCAAGGCAGAGACAGCGAGGCGGTAGCAATCTGGCGCGACAATCTGCGAGCGTCCCCGGACGACGCGGAGTCGTCGAACGCCTTGGGATACCATTTCGCCGACAAGGGCACCAATCTCGAGGAAGCCAGGACCCTTGTGGAAAAAGCGATGAAATCCGAGCCGGATAACAGCGCGTATCTTGACAGCCTAGGCTGGGTATATTACAAAATGAACAATGTAAGCATGGCTGTCGAGACGCTTAGGAAGGCCGCGGCGCGCGAGAAGGACCCTGTGATATACGATCACCTCGGCGACGCGCTTCTCAAGGCCGGCGACAAGGCGGGCGCTCTTGACGCATGGAAGAGGTCTCTTCAGAGCGGCCCGAGGGAAAAGGACCGCAAGAAGATTGTCGAGAAGATCCAAACGAGCTTTCCCGAGGAAGCCTTGAAGGATACAAAATAAGGAGGAGCAGATGTCTGGGCACAGCCATTGGGCCGGTATCAAGTACAAGAAAGCCCTTTTAGATGCCAAGAAAGGGAAAGTATTTTCAAAGATTGTGCGGCGGATAATCATCGCCGCCAAGGCCGGCGGAGGCGACCCGGACCTGAATCTCGAGCTTCGTTACGCCCTCGACGACGCGCGCGCGTCCAACATGCCCAAGGACAATGTTGACCGCGCGATAAAGAAAGGGACGGGCGAGCTGCCGGGCCAGTCCTTCGAGCCGGTCGTGTACGAAGGCTACGGGGCGGGCGGCGCGGCGGTCTTCGTCGAGGCGCTGACCGACAATCGCAACCGCACGGCGGGCGAAATCCGCAAGATATTCGAGAAGCACAACGGCAACCTCGGCGAGAGCCGCTGCGTCGCGTGGATGTTCGAGCGCAAGGGCGTGGTCATGGTGGAAGGCGCGGGGGTGGATGAAGACGCGCTCACGATGACCATCCTCGACGCCGGGGCTGACGACATGCAGAAGGTCGGCGACAACTACGAGGTCACAAGCAGCGTGAGCATCCTGCGCAAGGTCAAGGAAGCGGTCGAAGCGGCCGGCTACAAGACCATCGTCGCCGAGATGAGGAATATTGCCAAGACCTCGGTCGACCTCGACGCACACGCCGCGCGAAAAGTCATCGGCCTCATCGAGGCGCTCGATGACCAGGAAGACGTCCAGACCGTGTCGTCGAACTTCAACGTGTCGGACGAGATCATGGCGGAAATAGCGGCCGAAGTGAAATAGGCTGGCGCCTTTGCCCTGGTACCATCCGGCATCCGCGGCAGGGGGAGTCCCATTGCGCGGTAACCGGCGTTACCGCCTTACTGCTCAACTGTTCTCCTGCTCAAATCTCCGCGGTCAACAGACCGCCGGGCGAGTGGTGGAATGGCAGACACTGGGGACTTAAAATCCCCTGGCCCTAACGGGCCGTGCGGGTCCGACTCCCGCCTCGCCCACTTTGGCTTTCCAGGACATGCGCGGCCGGCTATCCCGCGGCGTTTCTCTCGATGTAGCGCTTGTACGCCTCGCAGGACTGCAGGGGATTGCGGCAGCAGGTAAAGACGATCTCTTCGAGCTCAAGGATATTGTTCTTGAAGCCGAGGATTTCGCGTATCTTGCAGCGCAGCGCAAGGTGCGGGCCCTTGGCGCGCAATGCCGGGTCGATGAAGTTCCGGATGTACACCTGACCCTTGCCGCAAGGGCACGTAATCATGGCTTCAAGCTTCTTCTGCCGCTGGGTTAACGACATCAGCGGCTGGCGATCTTCAGCTGTCATGTGACTCCCTGTAGGTGGCTTCCACGAAGTTGCCGTACTTAGTTCGAGTTTCGCAGTTTAGGCTGCCTTGGAACACAGTTCTACAAGTGCCTTTATGACTTTTGTCGACTTGCGGTCCCACTGCGGGGTGTTCAAAAAGGTCTCCCGCAGGCTTTGGCGTCT
>Ga0315282_10005823_pt1 | contig 20853 bp, 21 predicted proteins | sample YL17G07_20_MG_FD_203693 | JGI IMG/M metagenome (GOLD analysis project Ga0315282, IMG submission 203693) | Sediment microbial communities from Yellowstone Lake, YNP, Wyoming, USA - YL17G07_20 | ecosystem: Environmental > Aquatic > Freshwater > Lake > Sediment | place: USA: Wyoming | collected... | reverse complement strand
TTCAGCCTGGTTCTCTTTTCAGGTGGCGTTAAAAGCATACTACGAACGCTCTGCAACCTGCTAATCGCCTTAAGGGCTGAGAAGCTGCACTCCGAAATCCATCTGCCAAACGATACGCCAGCGGCAATGCAGCCGGTACTACAGGAGGTTGCCCGTCGGAGTATCGAATGCAGCTACCAGACAACGTTGGTGGCAGCAAAATTCGCTCCGGAGAATGGCACGGTACTGGTATCGGTTGTTCGCTGTGGAGATTCCATGTTCCTTGCATTTGATACCAACGGGCAAGTTCTCGCCTGTTATCCTGCCAACCAAACAGCACAGGGATGCTCAGTCAATAACAAGGCTGATGAATCATTCAGCGCGAGCTCTCGAGGAAGGTTCGTGTTTGGTCCAGGGGATCAGGTATTGGCAAGAGTATTTGGTATCCTTGCCGACTATCCACGCATTGCTGAAAAAATATGGATCCAACCGGAACACCGGAATAAGTGGCTGGTCTGCCAAGTTTTGGACAAGTGTGCCAGCCGTACTCTTAGTGACAGGTCACGGGAAAGCCATATCGTAGCCGTCCAGTACGGGGGACGCTTGGTCGTGCCTATATACTTAGCGGGCAAGACCATTCGAATCGGTTCCAGCAACTACGTTAGCTTCCCATACTCCCGCACAATCAGAACGGCCAAAAACCCAGTGCAGGTCACGGATTTTCATCATCGAGGAGCAGCCACTGCCGTCCTTCCCGACCACTTCTTCAGCGGAGGCTGGACCCATCTTCAGGACAGATTTCCTCTGGATGCAGAGTTTATCCTGTGCAGCGATGGCTTTTACGACTCCTTCAAAGACCCATCAGAGTTGTGGTCCTGGCTGAAGGAGCATCAAGAAGATATTCACACACCCTCGAAAAGAGGTGGACTAATCGACGGTCTACACGATCGGCTCCGCCAGCAAAGTAGTGACGATGACATTTCATATGTTTGGGTATACCCCAGAGAATCAAAAAGGCCAGGCAGTAGCCATATGCCTGATCCGCGACGGCGGTGGCAAATGGATATTAAAGAAGTTCCATCCAGGCAAGAATCTGGACCGATGCTACCTGGAATCTGTGACCGCTCTGCTGCCTCGGTTGGATGGCTTTATCGCCGGCACGCAGCGTCAAATCTTATCCTCGGATAGACTCGCCAGAGCGCCACGATGCTACTATGCCAATGACTTGGCGAGCTTCATTAACGACACTATTCTTATGCCTCAGTCCAGCGGTACTCCCTGGTCCAGCCTTGCCGATGACATCAGGGAAGGCCAGATTCAACTGTCGAGGGAACAGCGAATCTCGCTATGCCGGAACCTGATAGAGCAGGTTGCCGCACTGGAAGATGGCAACTGCTGTCATAGAGACATCACCAGCGGTAATGCCTTCATCGATTTGACTCTATGGAAAATCTATCTAATTGACTTTGACAGCTTCTACCATCCAAGCCTGACGATGCCGACTGCCACGACCTGCGGTACTATCGGTTATGCGCCGCCTCTTGCCTGGCGAACTGGTGCACTTGATCCGAAACTGACCTGGTGCCTGCACACCGACCGATACGCCCTCGGAATACTGATTGCCGAGTTCTGCATCCTGGACAAGGGGTCCCCTATGACCTCTGATGGTGGGATGTTTGACCAGGATGAGCTCCGTCAACGTTCAGGGCGTGGCCTCGACGCGGCAAGGAGAACTCTGCATTCTCAGTGGCCGGCGGCTGCCAGATTATTCGATGCGACAATTAACAGTAAAAACTTTGAATCGTGCCCATCACCCCAGGATTGGCAGTGTGCCATCGATAGTATCTTTCCGAAGCCACCCAGCTTGGCTCATCTGGAAAGTATTCCAGCCGGCTATTTCGAGCGGGTATTAAAGAGCGCCAGGCGACCCGCAGCTATCCTCAGGCCACCGCCGGCCCTCTCTGAAATCCCTGAATTCAAAGTCGAACTTCGTAACTATTTTCCAAATGTTTTGACATTGCCACCAGATCCCTGGAATTAAAGGAGAACGCACTATGGTTGTAATAACGAGCGTATTCAATTTGCCGCTGCTCATATTGGTATGGCTGATTGAGGGCTACATCTTTTTGGCAGTGGTGAGGATGATCCTTGACCACGTTCCATGTAGTCGTCAGAGCAATTTGGAGCAGCCAGTCAAGACTCTGACCGACCTGTTCCCCGAGCTCATCAGCCGACACCTGGCCAAAGTAAGAATGCAACCGGTCAAATCCTGGCTGCCGTGGGTCGTGACGGTCATACTGCTGTGCCTGGCAAGGCAAATACTCATATGGATCTTGATAACGCAGGATTGCATATTCGTAAGGAGCAAAGGTGTGAATGAAACAATTAAAACAATAACAGACAACTCGCTGACAATAAGCCTTGCAGCCCTTGGGGTCCTGATCTTTGTGGTAATACTGAAGGCCCTGAGAGAATATTCATTCTTTCGAGGTAGAACCGCCGTGAGCGCAGCCATCTGTGTCACAATACGAGCGATTATGGGCATATACGAGTCCTTAATGTCTCCAGAAAGGCCTATGTATCGTACACCCTGCGAGGTATGTGAAAATGCCAACAAAGATGAGGACGGCGGCATCAGTGTATATCTTGTGCCATATGCGGCCCCGGGAGTCGCGATTCTGCTGTTAGTTCTTTTGCTGCTGGCAGATGAAGTGGTTCGATGGATAAAGCGGCAGTGTTTTTGCAAACCCACCGAACGTACCACAGACCAGCTAACAGACCCTGGGCGAACGGAAAGCGAGAGACGATGAATGAGCTGGTCAAGGCCGAAACCCACAATAGACAGATGCCTTAACAGGAGTGCTGAAAATGAACGACAAGACCGTCGGAGCTGAGCTCAATCAGATCAAGATAACGAGCTTATCTCATATCCTGGGCCAACCTCAGGTCGTTGAACTGCTCGGGCTCCATCTGCAAGGGTGCTTTAACATTAGATCAACCACCTCAGGCCCCAGCTCCCCGTTTGGGCCGGTCATTCTGTGCGGTCCGCCGGGCACAGGCAAGACAATGGTGGCTTTAGCAATCAATAAAGAGCTTGGAAATTTGAAATTCGTCCAAACCAACGGCATCACACTAAACAAAAAGCAGGAGCTCTACGCAATCCTGATCAATGCCGACGAGAACACCACAATCTTCATCGACGAGGCCCAGGGCATGAATTCCGAGGCTCAATACATCCTGCTGACAGCCATTTCTGAGCGGGTCGTGCGCGCGCCGGCGACAATATTCTCGGTAAGTCCGTATAGCATCACCCTTAGCAACTTTACGTTGATTCTCGCAACGACGCATGAATACCTGCTACAGGATGCCTTGAGAGAACGGATGCGAATCTTTTGCCGATTCGATTACTATTCCGTGGAGGACTTGGTCGAGATAGTGCGTCAACGTGCCGATGCCCTTGGATGGCATTATGAGTCCGATGAAGTCTTAAGAACCATCGCTCAAAGGGCCAAGGGAACTCCCCGACAGGCTCTTAACAGGAATCTACAGACGTGCTGGCACGTGGCTAAAAGCTCTGACTGCGACCTGATTACCCTCGAAGATGTGCACAAGGCTTTCCAGTATTTGGGAATCGATGAGTTAGGATTGGAACAGGTGGACCGTTCCTATCTGCAGATGCTGCTCGAATGTGGTCCTACGACTTTGGGGGGTATTGAACTCGAAAGTATCACTGCCGACCTTAACTATACAAAGGGTAGTTGAGCCGTATCTGCTCAAAGAGGATTTTATCACCAAGAACAGGACATCTGTCAGAGTAATAACAGAAAAGGGTAGAAAACATATTGAGAACGGTTCATTGTCTTTTCAGCGATGGGAGGTTAAAGGATAAAAATGTTGTCTGATAATAATCTTAAGGCCGTTTGCCCTGTTACAGAAATGGCGAGGAAAGTTGGTTTGTCCAGGGCAAGGTTTTACCAACTTCAAAAAACAGGTGTATTTCCGGAGCCGCTCCGTTCCGGTCCTAAGCGTCCTTTTTATCCCCTGGAGTTACAACGAAAGTGTATTGAAATTCGTGAGACGGGAATAGGCTTTAACGGACAGCCAGTCATTTTTTACAGCTCGCGAAAAGATAGGTCGCAAAGTCGTTTAAGCTATGAACGACTTGCAGATGCCTTGCGGCAGATGAACCTGAATGTGACACTCGATACCGTTAAAAAAGCTGTTGAGGCTCTGTATCCTAAAGGATTGCCATCGGAGGGCGATGAAGGTCGTGTTATCCGGGATTTGTTCAGGTATTTCGAGCGAGGAGTGTAAAGATGGTGTCTGATTTTTGTAAAGATGTTGTATTAAAGCTGACAAATAATAGTAAAGAAGTTGTTTAAAATGGGAAACAGTCTTAACAAGCGAAACCCCTTGACAGCCGGCGAAGTGGAAACTGCCTTCAGAAATGATACACAGTTCCCGCCTATTCTTTCGCTCGAACAGGCTGCCGGATTATCGCATTTTGCGCCCAGTACAATAAAAAGGCTTGCCTCCGAAGGGTATTTCCATGATAGTATCAGACGAGGCAAGCCCATAGCCTTCTGGAGAGACAGGTTTGTGGTGGAAATCATGGAACTATATAAAACAAGGAAACGTATCGAAATTGAAAATCAAAGAAAGGAGCGCAGTACAAATGAAACTTGTTGACAAACAGGTCGTCGAAGCTACCAAGCCGACGATATACATAGGAAAGCGAACCTACAAAGACAAGAAGACCGACCAGATACATGTCGGCAGGCCGTATTGGGCAGAGTATTTTACCAATGGCAAACAATACCAGGAGCCATTGAAGACACCCAATAAATCTACTGCTTTACGGGCTGCCTATGCACTCTCTGAACGTCTGGAAAGAGGTCAGTGTAAGGTTCGTGACAGCAGAAGGACCATGGAAGATTTGGCCGATGGTTACAAGGCTTTTTGTAAGGCAAGGAATCTGGCGAGAAAGACACTTGTTAAATATGAAGGGCAATTGGAGCGTCTAAAAAAGTGGTGCAAATCTGAAGGTATCCAGAGAGCAAAGAACTTTTCACCGGATGACCTATTCGCCTACCGAATGTATCTGGCTCATAAATGCGTGCTTTCAGAGAAAAGCATTTATCATGAGACCATAGTTATCAAACAGATGTTCAAATGGGCCACGAGAAATGGATTCCTGTCACAGAATCTCTTGGAGCCTATCCGGTTTGCCAAGGTCAAATCCCCGAAACAGCCTTGTTTTACAATGCAGCAGGTCGAGCTTCTCCTGTCAAATGCCGAAAATTGGGTCGTACCGATATTTGCTGCTCTGGCATTTACCGGCATGAGGACCGGTGAACTGGTGCAACTGCAATGGGAAGATGTGAATCTTGAATCCAGTGTTATCCATGTCCAGCGTGGCGGCAGCGAGGGCAGGACCAAAGACAAAGAAGACAGGTTTATTCCGATTCACGCCGGAAGACTTAAACCTCTTCTACAATGCCTCCAGAGGAAATCTGAAGTTGTGTTTCTTATGCCTGATGGGAAAGTGGTCTCTCCAAAGAAACTAAGGGCTTATCTAAAAGATTTGTGTAGGCAGTGTGGTTTTGAAAATCCCAGACAGTATAAGCTACATACCTTCAGGCATTTCTTTGCCAGTTACTGTGCCCAGCAGAATCTGTCCTACAAGTATGTCCTAGAGTGGATGGGTCATTCATCCAGTGCAATACTGGATATGTACTTTACTATGAATAATAGGCACTCGCAGAACGCAATGAACAGTTTGAGCTTCAGCGGCGAAAGTGCAGAAAATAGGACAATCATAGGACAGTCAGGTACACTTCTTCAAAAAACACTTCCCCAAGCTATACAAGTTTAAGCACTTACAAAAAGCACCAAAAAATTAACGGAGAGGGCGGGATTCGAACCCGCGGTCCGCAAAAGCGGACACGGCCTTTCCAAGACCGCTCTATAAGCCACTCTGACACCTCTCCGGATTAGTTTTGAGTTCGTAGTTTTGAGTTTTTAGTCTCCGGCCTTTAGCTCATCATCTCTGGCGGACCTTCTCTGCTCAAAAAAGCTTTGCAGTTGGTCACGACACTCGTTTTCCAATACACCCCCTTCAACCTCCAATCTGTGATTTAATCTTTCATCCTGAACGATATTATACAAAGAGCCGCAGGCGCCGGTTTTTGGGTCGCGACAGCCAAAGACCAATCTATCCATCCTGCTCAACACCAGCGCCCCGGCACACATCGGGCACGGCTCAAGTGTAACATAAATCGTGCAGCCGTTCAAATGCCAGTTTTCCAGATACGCCGCCGCCTGGGTCAGGGCGATTATTTCCGCGTGTGCGGTGGGGTCTTTAAGCTGCTCTCTCTGGTTATATGCCTTTGCAATTATTTGCTCTTTATAGACAATGACCGCCCCAATCGGCACATCGCCGTTCCCCTCGGCAATTTTGGCGGTCTCAATAGCAGTATGCATAAACCGTTGGTCTGCTTGCTCGTTTTGTGTAGGTGTTTTCGACTTTCCGGACATCCGTAAATAATCAACCATCAATGGTAGCCACTATGAGAACCTTCCAAACAGAAACCCGAGAATACCTTTTCGGGTTTTGTTCTTTCCAGCTATCGGGTCGTATTGCAAATGTTCCTTGCATTTCGGGCATTGAAAATAAATAAAACCTCTTCTATCTTTTCCTAGCAATTCCGCTTGCATTTGTCCATGAGTAACTATCCCCTGCCATCCACAAGGACATTTCAGGTTTATTATGATATGTCCATTTCGTATTTTGCCTTTAAACCCCCATTTTTCCCAATAATCTTTTGCCTCATGTTCAACCATTTGTTTGTCTATTTCGGCTACTTGGCAAGTGTATGTCTCTTGTGAAATCCTTCCTTGCTTGAAAGCTTTCTCAAGAATCCTCTTTTGCGTTTTCAGCGTGTAATAGTCGCCCTGAGCCACAAATCACCTGCTCTATTTTTTCTCCTTTCCAGCCCGTTTATCAGGCCGGAAAGCATCTTGGAAATAACTTCAAGCTGATTAAGCATATCGGAAAGTTTAACATCGGAAATAAACTGCTTTCGCTTCGCAATTTCCAGCAGAGGAACACATTCCTGAACACTGCCACGAGCTATGATAAAGAAATTTCGCCTATCCTTTTTTGTAAATCTGCCATTGCCTTCTGCGATATTGGTTGCTATTGATAGAGATGCTCTATTGAGCTGATCTATAAGAAAGCAATATCCTTTAGGGAATTCATCGGTAAGATTTATAACTTTCTCGGCTAAATCTACAGATTTCTGATAGACATCAAGGTTTTCAAACATAAAAACCATTCTACAACCTCTTTTTGAACAGTTGAGCAATAGAACAGTAGACCGCAGTTTCGCATTTTCACCCGTTCCACTGTTCAAATGCTCACCTGCTCTATTTTTTGCCCTTGGCAAAAAATACCCCCAAGGGGAGTCGGACCCCTGTCTCCAGGATGAGAACCTGATATCCTAGGCCACTAGACGATGGGGGCGTTTTAGTCGCTAGTTTTCAGTCGCTATTTTCTAGTCGTTGGACTTTAGTCCTTTCGGCTCAACTTCTTTATCAAACTCATTATCATTTTGCTGATTTGGTCTATTTCATCAATCACGACATTCGCGTGTTCTTTAGTTAGATAATTCAGGTTGACTGCAATGGTAAGCTGTGTTATCGCTTCAACTCCGCTTCCAAGAGCAATGAATAGAAACTGCCTGTATTCGTTATTGTGAAACCTTGCGAACCCTTCGGCAATATTGGACGGAATTGATATGGCCGCCCTCCTTAATTGTGAAGTAAGTACATAGACTTCTTCTTTCGGAAAATCGCTGGTAATCTCGTAGATTTCCTGAACCAGTTTAACTCCCCTCTTCCAGATATTCAGGTCACGAAAATCCTTAATTGCCATAAAATTGCCTCTCCAATTTCACTATCGACCAAATACAACTGACTAGCGACTATCTACCAGCGACTAGCGACTAAATAGCGGCGGTCGGACTCGAACCGACGACCCTGGGCTTATGAATCCCATGCTCTAACCAACTGAGCTACGCCGCCAACACGAAGGGTAGTTTACAGCAAACTCGGTCATTTTGCAAGCGATTTTGGGGCAAAGTTATGGCCGCCGGTGTCTATCAGCCAAAACAACCGGCCCCTGCACAGCCGGATTATCTTTTACTTTGACTTGGCGCAGCGGCAATAAAGGCATATACTTTTGTCAACTGTTTCCCGTTAAGAAAAAATCAGGAGATCCGAAATGAAAGAGCATTTGACCGGGCTGATAGCTGCACCTCCCACACCTATGCACGGGGATGGCAGTTTGAACCTTGCCGTTGTCGAGAGACAGGCCCAATGCCTGATTGATAACGGCATCAAGGCCGCGTTTGTATGCGGCTCGACAGGAGAAGGAATATCGCTGACCACGCAGGAGCGAATGCAGGTGGCGGAGCGATGGAAGGCCGCAGCAGGCAACAAGCTGCCGATACTGGTGCACGTAGGTCATCACTGTCTTATGGATGCCAGGGCGCTCGCCGCACACGCGGAAAAAGAGATAAGGGCCCGCGCGATAGCCAGTCTGGCGCCGAGCTACTTTAAGCCGCAAAGTATTGAGGATTTGGTCGCATTTTGTTCCGAGGTCGCTTCCGCAGCGCCGCACACACCATTTTATTATTATCATCAGCCGGCAAACAGCGGCGTGAATTTTGCGATGGTCGATTTCTTAAAAGTCGCAGGCGGGCGCATCCCGACTTTCGCCGGCGTAAAATATACGCACGGGGATATGATGGATTTCGGGCAGTGCCTCGATTTTGAAGGAGGAAGGTTCAATATTCTCTCGGGTCAGGATGAGATTCTGCTCAGCGCGCTGGCATTAGGCGCGCGGGGCGCTATCGGCAGCACATACAACTTTGCAGCCCCGCTTTATCATCGCATTATAAGCGCATACCAGTCGGGCGATATGGCAACTGCACGGAAAGAACAGGGCCGGGCGAGGGAGCTTGTTTCTGTGGTGATAAGATTCGGGCTGCTGCCGGCGCTGAAGGCAACTATGAAGATTATCGGGATAGATTGCGGGCCGTGCCGGCTGCCCCTGCGAACTACTATTTCAGACAAAGAATATCAAAAGCTTCGAGCTGAATTGGAGCGAATCGGCTTTTTCGATTATTGCTCGAAGGTTACTCAATAACTTTGCCTCAATGTTTTTGGAGTTGAAAGAGACACTATGGAAGCAAGGTCTCTGTTATATTGTTTCGGGGTTTTCTGGCGAGCGGTCATTGTCGGCATTGGGTATCTGGCGGCACTTATCGTGGCTGGAGGGATTATGAGTGCGGCAGGTATAGCGATGCCGGAGGCGGGCAATGTGAGGACGATACTACCATTAAGTCTTCTGGCGGGCACACTCACCGGTTTGGTGTTGGGGCCAATTGCACGGAAGATGCCGGCATCCCGCTTGCGTCATATTATCGTCTGGGCAAGTGTGCTCTTTTTTAATGGCGCAGCTTTGGCCATCGAAGCATCTTTCTTCATAGAGAAGATGAGGTCTGCTGCTCCGGCGCTTGTAATCCAGCACCTCGCGACCGCGGTAGTTACAGCCGGATTGATTGCGCTGCTATTTGCACCTTCGGGCAAGCTCCAGCAGACAGTTTCTTTTCCAAAGCGTGCCTGGCGCCAGTGGCTGGAGCGGTTTATCATCAGTTCGCTGAGTTATCTGGTATTCTATTACCTGTTCGGGGAGCTCAATTATGCGTTCGTGACCAGACCTTATTACGAGTCGCACGTTGCCGGCCTGACCGTGCCGGGCGCGCAGGTAGTATTCTTACGCGCGCCGCTTATGGTTCTATCGATAGTGCCGCTCATACTTACGATGCGGATAGCAAAAGGCCGATTGGCTGGGATATGCGGGATAATCTTGTTTATGGTCGGAGGGGCAATTCCCCTTGCGATGGCGACCGAGCTGCCCGTGTTTCTGCGCGTGGCAAGCGCGTGGGAGATTTTCTTCCAGAACTTCCTGACGGGGGCAGTCGCCGCACTGCTTTTAGGACCCGGTCTTCAAAACGCATCGAGCGCAGAAGACTCGCAGGTTGCATAACGCAATTCACGCTATTTGAGGTTCTTTTTTATCTGGTCGTAAATCAGGCGGGACTTGGTCTCGCTGCCGAAGACGCCTATTCGAATGGAAATCTTGGTTGCGCCCTCGGCGGTAGCACTGAGCGATATCGTAATCTTTTTATCTCCCGCATCGCGGGCGATAACCTCCGCCGACATCGCATCCTTGGTTTTCCTGCTGACGCTCAGCTCAAGCTGCTCCATCGCTTTTAGCGTTGCTTCATAAACCGCGTTGAGGTCTTTTGACTCGATTGACTCAAGGTCGCCTCTGATATAAGCAACCGTTCCTGCGGCGCCGGCCCCCACGACAACGGCAACGCAGCCCTGGAGCAAAGCGGCAGCGCCAACGAGCAGAACCGCCAAAATAACCTGTGCTTTTCGCATATAATTACCCTTTCTGCAATCGCGTTCCAATAACCAACGCCAATAGAATAAGTCTGCTCAACGCAATTGTCAATCCCTGCCTTTTCCCGGGAAGTTTATTTGACTTTATGGGCACTTTATGCCATAATAATATGAAAGCTTATAAATCAATTTTTTTGCGGAAATACTGCTTAAGGAAAGGCTAAAACCATGAAAGCGGTAAATATAATAATAACGGCGGCAATCATGATATGCTGTCTTTGGGGGACGACGGCGTGGGGAACGCCTGTTACAATCCCTTATGAGTTTGTGCAGGATGAAAGTATCGTGGCTAGAAGCGGGCGCCCCCCCCGCATCTACTCTATCGAGGGACGATTCGTATTGAATGTTGATTTTGATGTGGGTATTGCTTCATTCAATCAGGTTAATGCTAAGCTTAGTAGCGAGATAGAATTCTATGATTACTACAAAAAAGAAATTATGTTTACAGATGACTTAAACGTACTTTTTAACATGACAGAACTTGTGAGTACTTCTGTAACCGACGCAAAGATAGACTTTCTTTTTGAGAAAAATATTCCACTTTTCCCGGCATCCGATGTTCATCTGACCGTAATGTTTATGAACAATTCGCTTCAGATGACCGGTTACTTCGGAGAACCTGTGGCTGATGGATACTGGTACAGTTTGGACGCTGTTGCGGTTCCTGAGCCTGCAACACTTTTGATACTGGTAGTTGGCGGGATAATATTGAGGAAGCGAAATTAATTATGAAATGGGGAGAGTTTAAGGAGGAACTTAAAATGTCAGCAAAAGAACGGATTGTCCTTTGTGTGGTAGTAGTTTGGCTGGGGGTGAGTTTTTCGAGGATTGGGCTTGCGGAGGCAACAGCTAATGAAGCACGGGCTACACGAACATCAGCGCTTAAGGATTTGATAATCTCGGTAGAAGGCACACCCAAAGAGCCGGCACGGATTTTCAAAACAAAAGACGGGTATTTACGTTTTATTGGGGCCGCTCCCTCAACATATTTTTCTGTCGAAACTACCAAACGCGGCACATCGGAAGAGTCTGCCGGCGCATTTCTGGGAAAATGGCGAAATCTATTTGTCAACGAAAGTCCGGCCGTTGAGTTCCGGAAGATTCGCGTCAAAACACAAAAAGAGCGGAGCTATGTGCGCTACAAGCAGAGATATGCCGGTCTTGAGGTTTTTGGGGCCGAGATGATTGTGCAGGTAAATAAAGCCGGCGGGATTGACGCCGTGATAAGCGATATTATGCAAGATACCAGCGCACTCGATACGAAGAATGTTTCGCTCGAGCCGGCGATTGATGCCTTAACTGCTCAAAAGAAAGGGATAGAGTTCTTAGCTGAGCAACATCAGAAACTCGGGTTCGTTGCATCTGAGCCAGTCCTTATGATTTACGCCCCGGAGGTGGTTGGTAATAAGGGGGCGGCGCAGTTGGTGTGGCAAATGGAGGTCGGCAATATCGGGGAGCCGCTCGTTAAAGAAAATGTATTCATTGATGCTCATAGCGGAGATGTAGCATTCCACTATTCTCTTATATGCAGTGCTATGTATCGGGAAATATGGGATTATGAGGGGCGGACATACAACCCAATCCGGAGTCGTAAGGAAGGCCAAGACCCATGTGGGATTTCCGACGTTGATCTGGCCTATGATTACCTTGGAGACACATATCATTTCTACGATGTGAACCATGGCCGCGACAGCTACGATGATAATGGTGCTATTTTGGACGCAAGAGTGCGCTACGACGCCGAAGAGGATGCGCGGTGGACGGGTTCTTGGATGCGCATAGGCCCCAATTATGCAGTGGATGACGTAATAGCGCACGAATTCACACACGGAGTAACGCAAAACGAGTCAAATCTGATATACTCTGGCGAGTCGGGCGCTATCAACGAGTCGTTTTCCGATATGTGGGGCGAGTGGGTTGACCTCACGAATGGTGCTGGCGATGACTCACCTAATTTTAAGTGGTATATCGGCGAGGACGCTTGGGGCCCCATCTACGGCGATGGTCCTTTCCGCTGCATGAAGAACCCGCCCGAATATAACTGTGGAAACGCTTATTACCCCGAAATATGCGAACAACCACACCCGGATTATTACAAGCGTCCAGGTTACTGGTACGAGGGTCCGGAGAATACGTATCATTATGTCCACCATAACTGCGGCGTGGGTAATAAGCTTTGCTACCTGCTGACGGATGGCTCGGGCGGCGAACCGGGTGGAAAATTCAGGGGTTACACGATATCAGGGATGGACATTCCAAAAACGGCTGACTTGTTTTACGCATGTCAGACAAATTGGGGTATCCCCGCCCAGGATTATTATGGCCTGGGCTGTGTCCTGACGCAGGCGGCAATCAACATAGGACTGACGTGGATAGAACGCGAGAACGTGAAGGAGGCGTGTCGAGCGGTGGGTATAATAGCGAGCGGCGACATCATTTACGTTGATAAAGACGCCAACGGTTACAATAACGGCACTTCCTGGGACGATGCCTACACGGATTTGCAGGAGGCGCTCATCGCTGCTGGTTGTCCCGGAGTCAATGCTGTATGGGTCGCAGCAGGGACATACAAGCCGGTCAAAGATACTAATGTGCCCAATTATCAACTGAATAGTTTCCAACTACCTGATGGGGTCGCCTTGATAGGTCACTTTGGCGGTATCGGCACTTATGAGACAAGTCCGGACCAGCGTAACCTTGCCGATGCTAACAATGAAACTATCCTTGATGGCCAAATAGGTCAAACCTATTACGACGCAGTCCAATATGTTGTAACCGCTAATGGAATTGAAGTTGCCATTGTTGACGGATTCACGATAAGAGGTAGTTACTACGGAGCCGGTGTATTCCTCGGCGATGCCAATGTTGCAATTGTCAACTGCAACCTAAAAGAAAATTACTACTACGGTATTTACATTACGAATTATTCTTGTCCCGAAATAACCAACTGCATTATTGCATATAATAATAGCGGTGGGATGTATTGCTTCAATTCCACCCCAGAGTTGACGAACTGTACCTTCAGCGACAACTTGGCTTCCAATGGTGGAGGGCTATGTAATTACTATTCCAGCCCGCACATAAATAAATGTATTTTCACCGGCAATACAGCTTATCAGAACGGTGGCGGTATGTACAACTATCAGTCTTCACCGACGGTGACCAACTGCATCTTCAGCGGAAACCATGCTGACTATGGCGGAGGGATGCAAAACACCTCTTCGAGTCCGAGCTTAATCAACTGCATTTTCAGTAACAATACCGCCACTTACTGTGGGGGCGGTATGGACAACTATCCATCTTCATCGCCTACAGTCACTAATTGCATCTTTAATAACAACCGTGCCGTTGGAGATGTGACGTATGCCGGTTATGGCGGAGGGATTTCCAGCTACTCATCTTCGCCGACAGTAGTCAACTGCACCTTCAGCGCAAATTCCGCCCATTATGGTGGCGGGATACACAACGAAGATAGTTCTTCTCCCAATGTTACAAACTGCATCCTCTGGGCTGACCATGCCGATACTTCCGGCCATGAAATATACAACGCCAATGACGATTGTGACCCCAACTTTAGTTTCTGTGACATTCAAGGCGGACTCAACAATCCACCCGGATGCGGTGGGTATAATTCAGTTGGCCATCACAATATCAACAGCAACCCCTGTTTCGTTGAACCCGATGCTGACAATTTCCACCTGAGCCCTGTGGGGTCACCCTGTATAGATACCGGAACCAATACACCTATCGGTGGCTTACCGCCAACCGACATTGATGGTGAAGGCAGGGTAAAAGATGGTAACGCTGACGGCATTGAAATAGTCGATATAGGTGCCGATGAGTATTATTGGAGTCCGGCTGATTTTAATGGCGATGAAATTGTGAACTTCATCGATTACGCCATTTTTGCTAACGCCTGGATGAGTCATCCCGGCGACCCCAACTGGAACCCTGATTGTAATATTGGCACTCCTGTAAATAATCGCATTGATTACAACGACCTTGCTGTCTTCTGTGAGGACTGGCTGTGGCAGTCCGCCTGGGATAAGCCGGCTGGCTTTATGATGATGGGCCGCAGTGCAGGCGAAACTATGACCCCCGCTCTTGCTTCGCAAGAAGCTGCGGGGGAAATTTCTTTACAATCCATTTCAGCAGAGCAGCAAATCGAGAAGGTCACGCCTCTTAAAATCGAACAGTTGATAAAATGGCTTGAGCAGGTCTGGCTCGAAGAGGAAACGCAAAAGCTCATAGACGAAGACCTGTGGCTGAAGTTCATTGAGTCGCTAAAAGAGGAATTGTAGAGTTCATTAACTGGTCTGTCGTGACCGACGTGTGCAGCCATTTCTTGCAGCAGAAAATTCTGTAAAAATAGTGACTTTTCATTTTTCAGCTTTTAATATGCTGATATGCTGGAAAAAGGGCTTGTGCAGATTTATACAGGCGACGGCAAGGGCAAGACCACGGCGGCGTTCGGGCTGGCCCTGCGGGCCGCCGGGCAGGGGAATAAGGTCCTGATTTACCAATTCCTGAAGCCGCCGTCAGTTGATATTGGGGAGCGGTTTGCGCTGCAATTGGGCGCAGTAAGAATCAGGGTCGAGGCGCTCGATGTGCCGTGGGATATGGCCAGGCCGCCGGGCGACGCAAAGGCCGTTGCCCGGATGCAGGCCGCGATTAGCCAGGCACTCGAAAGACTTGCCCAGACCGCAGAGAAAAGATTTTACGATTGTGTTATACTCGATGAGATTGTGTTCTGTCTTTCCAAAGGACTGGCTAAATTCGAGGACATCAAACGCATTATCGATAGACGAGACCCCGCTGTGGAAATCGTTTTGACCGGGCGCGGGGCAACCGAAGAATTGATAGCGATGGCGGATTTGGTTACGGAAATGAAAAATATCAAGCATCCGTTTGATAAAGGCCTTGCGGCAAGGCGGGGCATCGATTTTTAGCAATTGAAAAACCGCGTAAAACAAAGAGGTATGTTATGGCAGAAAATATGAATCGCCGCAATTTCCTCAAGAAATCATTCGTTGGCTCTGCAGGGGCAACATTGGCCCTGCAGATTGGCAAGAGCGCTCTGTCGGCAGAGGCCGCGGCTGCCGAAAATGCAGCAGAGAAAAAACCGCAGCAGACAAGTGAAGGATTACCTGCCGGCAAGATTGGAAAACTGAAGATTAGCAGGCTTATCTGCGGCGGGAATCTAATCAGCGGCTGGGCACATTCTCGCGACCTGAGCTATGTGCACCATTTGATGAGGCAGTACAACAGCGACGAGAAGGTGATGGACACGCTGCAGTTGTGCGAAGAACGCGGGATAAATGCCGTCATAGCGGACCCGAGCGAGCGGCCGCTGCGCATTCTGCCGAAATACTGGAAAGAAAGAGGCGGCAAAATACAGTGGATTGCCGAGGGACATCCGACGCTGGCCGATGTAAAAACGAATCTAAAACGGTCCATTGACACGGGGGCCGTTGCGATTTATATGCAGGGCGTCATCGGCGACAAATGGTTCAAGGAGGGACACCTCGACCGGCTGGGAGAGGCGCTCGAATTTATCAAAGAAAACAAAATACCCGCCGGTATCGGGGCACACGAGCTGGAGGTGATTGTTGCATCGGAAAGCTCCGGATTCGACCCTGACTTTTATGTCAAGACGCTGCACCACAGCAACTACTGGTCCTGCAAGCGGCCTGACCAGAACCTCGACGTCATCGATAATCCTGCGGACAATTACTGGTGCATCGAGCCTGAAAAAACCATCGAGTATATGAAGAAAGTGGAGAAGCCCTGGATTGCTTTTAAGGTTTTGGCCGCCGGCGCCATCCACCCGAGAGACGGCTTTAAGTACGCCTTCGAGGGCGGTGCGGATTTTGTCTACGCGGGGATGTTTGACTTTCAGGTTGTGGAAAATAGCATTATTGCAAGAGAAATACTATCGAAAATAAACAGGCCGCGTCCGTGGAGAGGATAACTACTTTTGTGGTTCGGATGGTGTTAGCGTGCTGCGAATAGAAATTGCCGGTTTTAAGGAGTGGCTGCGGTGTCTTCAAAAGTGGCTGTGATTATTTGTGCGGCAGGACCTGCCAGCCGGTTCGGCGGGAAGAGAAAAAAACAGTTCGTCGATGTCGCGGGGCGGGCGGTGTTCCTGCGCAGCTTGGAAGTCTTTGCCAATCGCGATGACGTAAAACAGATACTGCTCGGTATCGCCCAGGAAGACGAGGAGATTGTGAGCATCAAGTGGGGAGCCAATCTGAAGTTCTTCAATGTGAAACTCTTTTACGGCGGCTATGAGCGATTCGACACGATTAACAAGGGTTTGAAGCTCGTCAAGGACGATATGGCCCTTATCGCCGTGCACGATGCCTCTCGCTGCTGTCTGACGGCGGAGTTGACCGACAAGGTGATTACCGCAGCGGTTAAGAGCGGTGCGGCGATACCGGCCTGCCCGGTTGCGGCAACTATAAAGGAAGTCAAAAATGGCATCATAATCAGAACTGTGGATAGGTCCGCCTTTTATGAGGCGCAAACGCCGCAGATTTTCGAGGCGAAACTACTTAAAAAGGCGTACGAGAATCTCAAGAATGTCGACGAGAAGAAAATCAGCGACGATTCGCAGTTGGTTGAGGCGATGGGCCATAAAGTAACGATTGTGGAGTCGGATTCTTCGAATATCAAGATTACGCGGCAGAGCGACATTGCGATTGCAGAGGCGATTATCAAGTCCCGGCCCGAACCCAAACGCGAAGGCCCCATCGGCCCTTACATCGAGGCGCAGTGGTAACATCCTGACAGTTGTCTGCAGACGAGGGGACAAAAAGAAATTGGGTCTCAACGGCCTCTCTCATTTATTAAAATGTAAATATCAAAATTGGATTGCAAAAGGCGGCCGCTCCGGTCATCATATCACCGCACCATCCGGGGTGTAAGTAAAGGAGAATAACAATGGCTTTTACATTTAACGTATGCGAAGTGTTCGAAGTGGCAGAACAGACCGAGCGGAACAGCGCAAAGTTTTGTCGCAGAGTCGCCGACAAGTGCAGAGATTCGCACACCCGGCAGGTGCTGCTGCAATTAGCCGGGAGGGAAGAGGGGCACGCTGCGGGCTTTGCGGCTATTAGAAAGGAACTCTCGGAGCGGGAGTGCCCGCCCACGGCCTTCGACCCCGAGGGCGAAGACACCCTGTATCTGCAGGCCATGGCAAATGACCACGTCTTCAACGTAAGGCAGGACCCCTGCGAGCGGCTCACGGGCAGCGAAAGCCCCGAACAAATTCTGCAAATGGCCGTCGAGCTGGAGAAGGAGGCGCTGGCCTTCTATCTGGGCCTGAAGGCCGCTGTGCCGACCGCCTCGGGAAAAGACAAGGTTGAAATCATCATCAAGGCCAAGATGCGGCACATCGGCATCCTGAACCAGGAGCTGTCAGGCCCGAACAAATAGGGCAAAACCTGCAACACAATCCGCGCAGCCGCCTCACGCCGGCACAAGGGCCGCTTTTTTCTTTGTCTTGACCCTCTTGCGTGTTAGACTATCTGTATTCTCTGAAGGGAAGATTTGCGCGGACCCCCGACAAAGACATTCGGGGGCAGGAAAGACGCTATGAACAAAACAGATACGCGAACCTGCCGGAAAAAAATAAAGGCAGCTCACACATACAAAGTGGCAGACATGGGCAATAGACTGATTTTAGCGGGGACCAGGTTCCACTTCATCGGCGCAGGCGGAATCGGGATGAGCGGGCTGGCGCAGCTTTTGATGAAACATAAGGCAATTGTAACCGGCTCCGACCAGGCGCCAGGCGACGTTGTGGACCGGCTCCGGCAGATGGGCGCCGATATGAAAATCGGGCACAACGCACAGAATCTTCAGCCCGATACGGACGTGGTGGTCATCTCGGCAGCGATAAAGGAAGATAATCCGGAGCTGAAACTGGCCCGGCAGCGCGGATGCAGGGTCTATAAATACGCCCAGATGTTAGGCGAGCTGATGAACCGCTACGAGGGCATAGCGATAAGCGGCACACACGGCAAGAGCACAACTTGCGGCTGGCTCGTGTATTGTCTCAAAGAGGCGGGAGTCGATGCGAACTTTATCATTGGGGCCAGGATAAACCAGTTGGGCAGCTCCTCCGGCGCTGCTGACAGCAAATACTTTGTGGCTGAGGCCTGCGAATACGACCGCAGCTTCCTGAACCTCAAACCCAGAATCGGCTGCATACTCAATATCGAACAGGACCACCTGGATTACTATCGGGATGAAGAAGAGATAGTGGAGGCGTTCGGCGAATTTGCGCACGGTATAAAGTCAGACGGCATCCTTATCGCCGGCGGCCAGGATGCGAACGTCGCAAGGATTATAAGGCAATTGGGAGAGAACCAGCGATATGAGACCTTTGGGCTTGACGAAAGCTGCAGCTTCTACGCCAAAAATCTTGTGCAAAGTGGCGGGCTTTATTCATTTGATGTGTATCACAACGGCAAGTTACTCGGGGCGACTCGAATCTCGATACCCGGTAAGCACAATGTGACCAACGCCCTGGCGGTGGCGGCAATGGCAATCAACGCAGGGCTTGACGGTGGGCAAGTACTGCAACTACTTGGCGGCTTTACGGGTATGGACCGGCGGGTGATGTTGAAAGGCCGTTTCAAAGATATTACAGTGCTGGATGATTACGCTCACCATCCGACGGAGATTCGGGCATCGCTGGAGGCAATGCGCGAGAGGTACAAGCCGAGGCGGTTGTGGTGCATTTTTCAGCCGCATCAATACAGCAGGACCAGATTTCTGCTCGACGACTTTGCGGAAAGTTTTAAGCTTGCCGATGTGACGATTGTTCCTGAGATTTATTTTGTGCGTGATTCTGAGAAAGAAAAGAAAGAGATTAACGCCCAGATGTTAGTGGAGCGGATGCGGGACAACGGGACGGATGCGATGTTTATCGACGGCTTTTCGGCCATTTGCGAATATCTAAAGAGAAATGTAAGGGGCGGCGATTTGGTGGTTACGATGGGCGCGGGCGATATTTGGAAGGTGACAGATGAATATATTCAGTGGCTTAGAGGAAATAGTTGAGACGGGTTATCCGCTGGCCAAACGCACGTGGTACGGGCTTGGGGGGCCGGCTGATTATTTTATCAGGCCCAAGACCATTGAGCAGCTTAAGAAGGTAGTCCAGCGGTGCAGCGAGAATAATATCCCGATATACGTGATGGGGCTGGGGTCGAACATACTGGTCTGCGACAAGGGCCTGCGCGGGGCGGTGATAAAGCTCGAAGCCGAGCAATTCTCGCAGATACATTTTGCCGGCGAGCGGATTACCGCCTGGGCGGGAGCGGAACTAAGCAAGCTGGTTCTAATCTGCGTGGAAAAGGGCTTGTCGGGTGTGGAGGCGCTTACCGGCATACCCGGCTCTGTCGGCGGAGCAGTGAAAATGAACGCGGGCGGAAACTTCGGAGACCTTGGCTCGGCAGTGGAATCTGTTACGCTGATGGACAGACTTGGCAAGGTCTTTGAAAAGAGCAAGCCCGAGCTTGTGTTTGATTACCGCAGCACGAACATCTCTGCGAAATTTATTCTGAATGCCCGCGTGAAACTGACCGGCGGCGACCCTGAGCAAATTATGCGAACGGTCAAGGAAGTCTGGATTCACAAGAAGAACAACCAGCCGTTGAACACAAGGAACGCCGGCTGCATATTCAAAAATCCCAAAGGCGGGGCGGCTGGCGCTTTGATTGACCGAGCGGGCCTGAAAGGCCTGCAAATCGGCGGAGCAATTGTCAGCGAAAAGCACGCCAATTTCATAATCGCCCAAAAAGGATGCAAGAGCCGGGACGTAATGAAACTGATAGACACAGTGAAAGAGAAGGTCAAAGAAAAGTTCGGCGTCGAGCTGGAGCTTGAAATTGAAATCTGGAATTAAATTCGCTCATCGAGCGAAAACAAGATAAAATGGGCACAAAATTTCCTGTAAACTCTCGCTCGCCGATGCCAAACCGCCAATTAAAAGTCGGAGTCCTTATGGGCGGCATCGGGCAGGAACGCGACATAAGCATTCAAAGCGGCAGGTGCATTGCGGAGGCGCTGGAAAAGGCGGGCTTAAATGTCGCTGCCGTAGATGTTCGGCCGGACCATTTAGAGATACTGGATGACGACAGCATCGATGTGTTTTTTCTTGCGCTGCACGGCAAGTTCGGCGAGGACGGCCAGCTTCAACAGATACTCGAGGACAGGTCCCTTCTATACACAGGCAGCGGGCCGGCAGCGAGCAGGTTGGCGTTTAATAAAATAGCGAGCAAAAAGGCCTTCGCCCGGGCGGGCGTGGCCACCGCTGCGGCAATCGAG
>Ga0315282_10005822_pt1 | contig 20854 bp, 13 predicted proteins | sample YL17G07_20_MG_FD_203693 | JGI IMG/M metagenome (GOLD analysis project Ga0315282, IMG submission 203693) | Sediment microbial communities from Yellowstone Lake, YNP, Wyoming, USA - YL17G07_20 | ecosystem: Environmental > Aquatic > Freshwater > Lake > Sediment | place: USA: Wyoming | collected... | reverse complement strand
CTCATTCTCTTTCACTTGGTCCCAAAGATTCACTTTCATGGCGATTTCCGGCTTTGTGCCCACCCATTTGGCCATGATCTTGCGCGCATCGCTGTCGTGAGCGCGGATGAAGTCCGCCGCCTCGTACATCGCGTCCCGGACCTTCCGGGCAAGAGCCGGATGCTTCCTGACGAAGTCCGTAGAGAGGACATAGGGGAAGCCGTAGTATGGGTCCACGATGTACTTACAGAGCGGATCCTCGACGAGAACTTGAGCAATGCCGCTGTCGAGGGCCATCTGGGCGAGCTCATCATACGTAATGAGCCCAGCTACTTGGCCCCTATCGAGGGCTTGCAGTTGGGTCGGAGGCGGTAGCTCGACGGTCATGATGGCATTCTGTGGCATGAACTTCCCTAGGACCAACCTGAGGATGGTCTGCTGTGCCGATCCTGGATAGCCTCCGACCTTCTTGCCGCGAAGGTCGGCGATAGACTTGATGGGAGATCCCTTCTTCACCAGCAAGTAATCGGACCACCGCTTGCTGGAACTTGCTTTAGCCATGAAGATCCTCATGGTGCCTGGCTCGTTCTCCTCAATATTTAGCAGCACATTCAGCGGCACGGTGGCGTTCCCTGCGACGCTGCCCTTGACGACGGCATTGGCGGCGTCGTTAGCGGATATGATCTTGACAGGATCGATCTCGATGCCGCGGTTCTTGAAAAACCCCCGATCCACAGCCACGAAGAATGTGAGATTGCTCCCGAAGGGTTGATATGCAAACGACACCCTCTCGGTGCCCTTCGGCGGCCGGCTGACAAGCGTCAAGACGACGACCACGGCAACCACCGCCGCCACAACACCGATGATAACCCATGCCTTCCTGTTCATTGTCGTTTCTCCTTTGCTTTAGGCTGCCGCGCGCTCGGTGCGACACGTCCGGTTGGCTTCGTCGCTCTGGCTCCACGTCCGGGGTGCCTTGCTAGGGCTTCGCAGCGAGTGCTCCCTGATCCGCTCAGGCAGCAACGCAGGGTCAAATTTCCATTGCCGGGCAGGCGGGAGGTGGGTTGCTGCGTTGTAAGGTCGCGGACTATCCGTCACCTGCGAGGATGGCGACGATTGGGTCGCGCTGGCGGAAGCACAGCAGGCTGCGCGGGGAGAATGCGACTGATCGCCGGAAGGTTGGCTCCCCAGTGGACCTCGGATCGATGTCAGGCGGAGCATGGTGAGTCTCCGTACGCACTGAGTACGGGCCGGCAGTGGCTAATGAGTCGTGGACGCCAGCCGCTGCCAAAACCCCTTCGGTCGTCCAGGCGATGGTTTGCGGCGGTGCTGCAACCGCCCGGACGGTGCGTAAGTTCTCGGGGGGCGAGGAGGATTCCTTCTGGGAGCAGAGGATAGCGAGTATCCAACCACGGAGCACACAGAGGCCGAATTCGGCGTGGGGAAGGGGGGGCGGGGAGCGCGGCGGTTCGCGCGGTTCAAGAACCACGCGCCCAAGAGGGGGCGGCGGGGCGTGGCAGGCGGGACGCCTGCGCTCCCAGGGCCGGCGATGCGCCCGTACATCGCGCGGCCACCCGTTCGAGTCCTTGCCTCGATTGCGCTCCCTCGCTCGGCATTCCCTCCTACGGCGATTTGGCGACGATGATGTAGTGGTAGGACGGGACGATGACGTCGGAGGCGGCCCAGAGGCCGACGTTGTCGTCGTTTTGCACGTTTCCCACGACCCCCACGCTGACCGCGGCCGCAGCCGCCGCGGGTGGTGTGGCTGTGATCGGGACGGCGACGATGGTGCGCAGAAACGCGATGTTGCGGCGATTGGTGCTGCGACGAACTAATCGTATTCCCCGAGGGCGGGGGTGTCAATGGGCGGGGGGAAGAGGACAGAGGACAGCCCACTTCGCTGAAGCTTCCCCCGTCGCTTAAAGCTATGGGGGACGGGATGGGGGACGGGACGAAGGCCAAAGGAGGACAGAAGACAGCGGGGAACCGGAGGGACGGCGGGGCTGGGTAGCCCCGCCCTACAACAAGAGGGCGCATCTCGATGCGCCCCTACAAGAGGCGCGGGGGTGTGCGGCGGCAGGAACTGAATTGGGCGCATCGTGATGCGCCCCTACAATTCACGGCCGAGGGCAGCCGTGCTCCATATTGGCGCATTGGGAACCCTTCTGCAGGCTCCTCTGGGCGATGCTCGGGACAGGTCGGGACAGGTCCCACGCCTGAGGCGGGTAAACCCACGCTTCGCGCTCCGCGCGGAGTTCACCCAGAGCGGTACCGGGATTCCTCGCTCCGCTCGGAATGACAGATTCGGGGGCAGGTGCGCTCGATCAGGGGCAAAGTGGGCGCATCTCGATGCGCCCCTACAAGAGGCGCGGGGTGCGTGGCGGCTCCCCCTTACCCTCACCTTAGTCCTCTCCCTGAGAGGGAGAGGAGTGGGTCCCGGATTGTGCGACAGGCTCCTCTCGACTGCGCTCCCAGGGATGGCCGCGCTTCCAGATGCAGGGGAGACGCCCATTCGACAAGCTCCCCTCGGCGATGCTCCCCTCGACGTTGCTCGGGACAAGCGGGACAGGCAGGGCAGGCTCTGCGCTCCCTGGGACGGCCTCGCATCGCGCGCAGGGGAGGCGTGATCGACTGGCGAAAAACGAAGTCGGAAACCGGGGACAGTTACCTATTTCCTCTGCATGCAGAGAGCGCGACGCACGCCCCGAACGGGGAAATGGGTAACTGTCCCCATTTGTCCATTTGTCGAACGGAGAGAGCCAGATGCCCAAACGCAAGCCGGTCGTTCATCTTGTCTGCAACGCGCACATCGACCCGATCTGGATGTGGCAGTGGGAGGAGGGCGCGCGCGAGGCGATTTCGACGTTTCGCACCGCGGCCGATTTCCTCGACGAGTACCCCGAGTTCATCTTCAACCACAACGAGAGCGTCCTCTACGAATGGGTCGAGCGGCACGATCCGGCGCTCTTTTCGCGCATTAAGCAGTTCGTGAAGCAGGGGCGCTGGAACATCTCGGGCGGGTGGTACCTTCAGCCTGACTGCAACATGCCTGCGGGCGAGACGTTCGTGCGCATGATCGCCGCGGGCCGGCGGTACTTCTCTGACCGCTTCGGCGTCAAGCCCAAGGTCGCGTACAACTTCGACTCCTTCGGTCACAACGGCAGCCTGCCGCAGCTCTTGCGCCAGGCGGGTTATGAGATGTACATCCACTGCCGTCCCGGCGGGAACCTCTGCCCGCTGCCGGCGCCGCAGTATCGGTGGCAGGGCCTCGACGGCTCCGAGGTGCTGGCGCTGCGTCCCGGGTGGGGATGGTACGGGACGCCCGAGGGCCATGCGATCGACAGCATCCGGCGCGCGGCCGAGGCAGCCCGCGAAACGGGCGAGGATGTGCTCGTCCTGTGGGGCCTGGGCGATCACGGCGGCGGCCCGACGCGCAAGGATCTCGATATCATCCGCGGCGCGACCGCCGAGATGAAAGACGTCGAGATCCGCCACAGCACGCCCGAGGCCTACCTTGCGGCACTCAAGCCGCCGGCCGAATATCCGCTGCACAAAGGCGATTTGCAGCACAGCTTCGCGGGGTGCTACACCTCGATGTCGCCGATCAAGCGAGCGATGCGGCGGGGCGAGGCGCTGCTGGCATCGGCGGAGCGATGGTCAACCGTTGCATGGCAGACGCTGGGCCGGCCGTATCCACAGGCGCAGTTGGAGACGGCATGGAAGGGGGTGCTCTTCAACACCTTCCACGACATCATGGCGGGGTCGTCGGCGGAGGCATCGTGCCTCAACGACGTGGCGGAGATCTTCGGGCGCTCCGCCGACATCTGCCGGCGGCTGCGGTTGGATGCCCAACTCGCGCTGCTGCCCAACGTCGCGCCGAAGCCGGGGACGATTCCGCTTTACGTTTTCAACCCGCACGCCTGCGCGATGACCGCGCCGGTGGATCTCGATTTCCTGATGAGCTACATGCCGCCGCCGCAGCGCGAGCCGTTTGCGCTCTATGATGACCGCGGGCGCAAGGTCGCATCGCAGGATGCCGGCGGGGCATACGAGCGGACGGCGGGGACGTGGTTCCGCAATGTCTCGTTTGCCGCGGAGGCGCCGGCGCTGTCGGTGCGGCGCTACGAGATCCGGCGCGGCGAGCGGCCGGCGAAGCCCAGGTCACCGCTGACGGTGAAGGAGACGAAGGCGGCGATCGTGGTCGAGAATCGGTGGGTGCGCGCGAGGTTCACGCGCTCGACCGGAGGCCTCGCATCGCTGGTTGACAAGCGGACAGGGCGCGATCTGCTGCGGGGAAGCATACGCGCGGTGGCGATGAAGGACACGCTCGATGCCTGGGGCGGGGAGGAGAACGTCAACTTCAGCGAGGCGGTCGGCGAATTCGCGCCGCTGTCGGCGCAGGAGGTCGCGCGCTGGGCGGGGGAAGAGCGGACCGAGGAGGCGGCGCTGCAGGTGCTGTTCAAAGGGCCGGTGAGCGTGACGGTGCAGTCGCTGGTCGGCTGGCGGCGGTCGCGGGTGTGCCAGCAGTTCACGATCTACGCGGACCTGCCGTACGTTGAGGCGAGGCTGCGCGTTCAGTGGCAAGAGCGGCGGCAGTGCTTGAAGTGGGTGCTGCCGCTGCGGCTCAAGGGCTGCCGCGCGGTGTGTGAGGTGCCGTTCGCGGCGATCGAGCGGCCGGTGGATGGGATCGAGAGCGTCGGCGGCCGGTGGGTGCGAATGGAGGAGCGCAAGGGCGACCGGCTCGCGGTGGGCGTTGCCAATGATGGGCAGTACGCGTTCCACGCCAGGGAGGACGGCGAATTGGGCTTGAGCCTGGTTCGCGGGGCGATACACAGTCGTTTCGGCGATGCTCCGGCGCGGGCGGACGAGTATCACACGTATATGGATCAAGGCCAACACGATTTCCGCTTCCGCCTGCTGTGGGGCAAGGCGCCCGCGGTGGCGAAAGCGCTGGTGCCGGCGGCGATGGAGCTGAACCTACCGCTGGAGGCCTTCTTCATGTACCACCAGCCGACGCCGACGCCGGGCGCGCCGGCGACTGTTGCACCCTGGCTCGAGGTAACGCCTGACACGGTGGTGCTGTCGGCGCTCAAGAAGGCGGGGCAGGGCGATGATGTCGTGCTGCGGTTCAGCGAGACCCTGGGCCGGCGGACGCGGGCGGAACTGCGGATCGCCGGAATGGCCAAGCCCGCGGGGCTGGACTTTGGGCCGTTCGAGGTCAAGACGCTGCGGGTGACCCGGGGCGATGACGGCGTCACGGTCACGGCATGCGGTATTCTTGAGTGAGCGGCCCGCCGCTGAACGGCGAGAGGCGGGGCACCCGGGAGAGCCGCCGCAAGAACCTGCCGGCCGGCTACAGTCAAAGCAGGCGAATGCAGGAGGCGCGGCGAATCGGATAGCGGAACCGAGCGCAAAGCCGCAGCCGGCCACTGTCGCCGGCGGGCGGGGGCGTTGGGGTCTCACAGGAAGCGCTTGGGATGGAATGATACGGTGACGGCTGAAGTGGATAGCCGATGGCAATGGCGGTAAAGGACCAAACCAGGCCGGTCATATCGGCGAGCCTGAGCGACGCGCAACTCGTCATGCGGGCGCAGCAGGGGGATGAGGACGCGTTCTCGCTTCTGGCGGGGCGCTACCGCTCGCGCGTGCGCGCCAAGGTCGTCACGATCCTCAGGGATGATGATGCGGCTGAGGACGCGTGCCAGGAGACGCTGCTGCGCGCCTACGGCAACCTCGCGGACTTGCGCGACCCGCGTGCGTTCGCGTCGTGGCTGCTGACAATCGCCGCCAATGTGGCAAAGCAGCAGCTTAAGAGCCAGGTGCCCGCGGCGCAGTTGCTGCCTGATGGCTACCCGGACCCACGCGACGCCTTCAGCGCGAGCGAGCTGCGCAGCGACCTCTCCTCGCTGATCCGTGAGCTCTCGCCGCGGATGTCCGCGCTGGCGGAACTGCACTACCTCAAAGATCTCGACCAGGAAGACATCGCCGAACGGCTCGAGTTGCCGCTGGGAACCGTGTCGAGCGGGTTGGCGCGCGCGCGCGAGGAGATCAAGTCGAAGATCGAACTCAGGCAGCAGCGCGATGCGGAACGCCTGCGGCAACGCATGCGGTTCACGACCCAAGGCGTACTGAACCTGTACTGCCCGATGTGTGGGCGCCACCGGCTGGAGTGGCGGTCGTCGGTGCTCCCGTTCGGGTCCGAGCGAATGGAGACGTTTTGCCCCGGGTGCAGCGGCGACAGGTCATTACCTGTAAATCAGTGGACGCTGCCGCGACTGGCCAGTCGAACATGGGACGAAGAGGCGCACCTGGCCGAGCATCACTCGGCCCTGCTCGCCGCGCGCACAGTGGTCAAAGGCCGCGGGCTATGCCCGATCTGCTCCGGGCGGCTCGTTCACCTGCCCTCGCTGGTGAGTCGCTTTGAACATCGCGCAACCGAAGCGCGCGTCGCCTGGCGGTGCGCCGATTGCTCCTACACCGGAGAGGCCCGACTGTCAGGGCTCTTCCTCGGCAGCCCCGTCGTACAGCAGTTCTGGCGAGAGCACGGAGCCTTTCTGCCAGAGGGAGGCGATGAGAGTGGCCGCGTTGGACGATCGCGTTGCTGCCGCCTGACCTATCTCGGCCTCAGCACTCCTGCCCGACTCACCGTGGTCGTCGATAGGTCTTCCCTGCGATTGGTCTCCGCCGACCTCGACTGGGGCCGCCGAAGCCTGGTATCGTCGTAGCTGCGGCGCCATTGACCAGACCGCGCGCCGGTTTCCACCCAGTGCATCCGCGATCCCCCGCGCCGTTTCCTTTCCGTCTCCAGCCAGCGCGCATTATTCATGTGCGCACGCATCGCACGTAGGGTCCCGCCGGAAAGCCATATGACGGCCGGACGAGACCCCATCGCCCAAAGATCCGGAGAAGCTGGCAGCCGAAACGTAAGCTTTTCGGCTGCGCTGCCAGGATGCACGCTCTTCAAGCCTAGTATAAATGACCCAGGCTAGAGTTCCGGTCCAAGCAGCCCTCACGTCACTCCCATGCCTGACCGTGATCGCACATATGCGTTTGCCATTACAACTGGCCGCTCAACCAGGCCCGGAAAATAATTGCAGGAATTTGGCCCAATTCTTAATCTATAAGAACAGAGCGAATTCGCTCACACGCTGTGGAGGCACATGCAATGGAACCGGTATCGAAGGGGCAGGACCAATCAATCGATCTCGCGGAGCTCGAAGGCATTCTGGTGCTGCTCCCGGATGGGCCGATCGATCTGCCCACCGATGGGGGCGCGCTGCTCGTCTGCTGCTGAGAGCCGGAGATCCGGTCGAAACCATCTGCCTCGAGGCACGACCTTGGTGACAGCGACAGCGACACACGAATCGGACTCGACGGAACGCATCCACGAGGTGCGGGCGGCGGATATGGCGGTCGCCTATGACCCCAGCACCGGACGCCTGTTTGAGGCACCGGAGGCGCGCCGCCATTCCGACCGCCAGCCCATGGCAGCGGACCGAGTGACCCAGACGTTAGATCACAGTGAGCGATCACACTCGCCATCCGCCGAAATGGGAACGGCGTTGGTGGCGGCTCCCGTGCTGCAGCCGTCACCGGCGCCGCCGAAGCCGGGAGCGCTCGATCGTCTCTGTCTCCACGTCAGCCATGACTGCAACCTGGGCTGCCGGTACTGCTATGCAGGCGGCGGCAGCTATGGCTTGCCGCGAACTGCAATGGCGCCCGAGGCCGCGGTGGAGATAGTCTACCACATGGCCCGAGCCGCGGGCAAGATCGGCCTGATCCAGTTCTTCGGCGGCGAGCCGCTGCTCGCGATGCAGACCATCGCGGCAGCCTGTGGCGCGGCGGAAACGGCGTGGCGCGAGGGCATCCTCGAAGAGCGGCCGCTATTCCGCGTCGTCACGAACTTGACCTTGATGTCGAGCCGGTTCGCCGACCTGGTGCGGCAATATGATATCGAGGTCATCGCGAGCTGCGACGGGCCACAGCCGATCCACGACGCGCTGCGGCCATTTGCAGACGGCCGTGGCTCGTTCGAAGTCGTGGCGCGCAACGTCGCCCGACTTCAGGCCGCTACCGGCGGCCGCCAGCCGCGGGGCATCGAGGCGACCTACACGAGCCTGCACCAGGACGCGGGGATGAACCGCAGCGATGTCGTGTCGTTCCTGTATGGCCATTTTGGCGTGACGGAAGCCATCGTGGTTCCGGCCCAGGAGGCGCGGGCGGGATGCGCTTCATTGATCCCCCAGTGGTGCGACGGTCGGGGCGATCACATCGAGCACGCTCGCCAGGCGCTGCGTGCGCTGGCGGACAGCGATCGGCGGCTGGACATGTCGGGGCTGACGATGGCCCCGTACGTCATGTTCCCCTCGCGCGCCGCGAGCGACCATTTCTGCCCCGCCGCGATGAGCACGGTATCGGTGACGCCCGAGGGCGACGTATATCCGTGCCACATGTTCATCGGGCGCGCGGAATTCCTGATGGGGAATGCGCTGCGGGACGATGAGATCCAGCGCTCGCCCGGCTATCGGCGGGTGTGGCGGCGGTTCCGAGACAACCGAAAATCAGAGATTGCCGCGTGCCAGGGATGCTGGCTGCGGCTCATCTGCCGCTCCTGCCCCGGCCTGATGCTGACGGCGAATGGTGACATCAGCGTACCCGTCGAACGCGACTGCGCGCTGAAGCAGGGGCTGACCGAAGGCACGCTGCTGGAGGTCGCCAGCATCCGGCGAGACCCGCGGCGCTGGAAAGCGTTCGTCGCCAATGTCGCGCGTGTGGTTCAGGCCCTGCGCCGGGCGTCGACCGGGGCGGTCCCTTCGCCGCCGGCCGCCGCAGCTCCGGCGTTCGCCGCGGCGGGATCGGAGGCTGCGGCTCATGAATAGGGCGACCACCAATCGCGGGTATGAGATCATTCGCTCGGGCAGCGACGCGTTCGCCTACGACATCAAGAGCGGCCGCCTGTTCGCGCTGCAGGAGGTGCTGGCGGAGCTGCTCGAGAGCGATCTCGATGACCCGCGCGAGCTGCAGCGCGTGATTGACGCGCACGGCGAACACGAGGTGCGTCGGGCGCGGCTCGAGTTGAGCCGGGTGCGTGACATGGGGCTGCTGCTGCCCGCGCCGGTGTGTGACGAGCACCTGGGCATTCTCAAGAAGTCATCCTACTGCCAGACGACCATCCTCCTCACCGACCGCTGCAACCTGCGCTGCAAGTACTGCTTCGACGGCTATCGGAATCTGCGCGACGCCGGCGGCGGCGTGAGCATGGACTGGCTTTCGGTTCACCGCGCGCTCGATTACGTTTTCCGCGCGGTGGGCGCAGGCTGCGAGGTCTTCGACATTCATTTCTTCGGCGGCGAGCCGCTGCTCGAGTTCGAGGTGCTGCGCCAGGCGACCGACTATTGCCACGAGATCGCACAGACTCATCACGTCACCGTCAATCTCTCCATCAGCACCAACGGCCTGCTGATGACGCCCGAGATCATCGAGTTCCTGCGCGCCAACGAATACGACGTATCAGTGAGCCTGGATGGGCCGCCGCAGGTTCACGACAGCGCGCGGCAGTTCCCCCGCGGATCGGGCTCATACGACGTGCTCGAGACCAAGCTCGATCAGATCGTCGGGGTCGAAGGGCTCTATGTCGAATTGGCGGGCATCCTGTCGCCGGTGAACACCGATGTCATGAGCTCGTTCCTGTGGGCGTACGAGAAGGGTGCCGACGCGGTATCGTTCATCATCCCCAAGCTGCGCTACGGGCACAGCATGGCGGTGAAGGACGCGAGTTTGGAGCTGATCATGCGCTCGTACGAGGAGCTTGCGGGTTACCTCATCGAGCGCACCGCGGAGCGGGATTTCGGGCCGCTGGCATCGCTGGTTGCGGCCAATGACTACTTCGGGCGGTTCATCAAGCGCGTCTTCAGCCGCGAGCACCTGACGCATCGCTGCCGCGCCGGCAAGGACATGCTGGCGATCGGCGCCGACGGGCAGATCTACCCGTGCCTGGGCTTCGTGGGCATGTCGGAGTGGGCGATGGGCACGATCAGCGCGCTCCCCGACGCGGCGATGCAGGACCTGTTCTGCGCGCAGCACGTTGACGCGAAGCAGAGCTGCCGCGAGTGCTGGGGCCGCTACCTGTGCGGCGGCGGGTGCTACGCGCACGCCGCGATGTCGAACGGGCGCATCGACCAGCCGGACCCGCAGGACTGCGCGTTGACGCGGCATTTGATGCAGCTCGCGGTGATCGTCGTCGGCCGCCTGCAGCGCGAGCACGGCGAAGTGCTGCCCGAGCTCTTCAGCGAGCTGGTCAAGGCGGTGCCGCCGAAGCATCGCAAGTTCGTGCCGCCGCTGCTGCGCCAGTACCTGCCCGGCGCCGAGGCCGGCGACGCCGCGGGGTGCGCCGCCGAGTGACACTCAACCGAGAGAAGGGGTACCGAACAGTGACCGAGCACAACCTGAGCGAACGAGTGGGAACCGCGAAGATCGTCCTCGCCGGGTCGCCGCGCGACATCGGCATGGAGCACGGCGCCGCGCTCAGCGTCGAGATTTCGGAGATCATCGACAGCTTCCTGCGCCAGAGCGCGGAGGTATTCGAGACCCCCTACGAGGAGATCCGGCGGCGGGTGAAGGGCTTCGAGGAGCACATCGACCCCGAGTACATCGAGGAGATGCACGCCATCGCCGCGGCCGCGCGCGTGGATTACGAGGACATCCTGGCGCTCAACACGTTCTTCGATACCGACAGCATCATGACCTATCAATCCACGACCTGCGTCAACCTCGTCGCCTTCGGTCCCGCCGCCGAGTCGGGTCGGCTCATCCACGGCCGCAACCTCGACTTCCCATCAACGCAGGCGGTGCAGAACGGCGCCCGCGTCTTCGAGTACCACCCGCGCACCGGCAACTCGTTCCTCTCCGCGTGCTGGGCGGGGATGGCGGGCGCGTTCACCGCGATCAACTCGGCCGGCCTCACCGTCACCGAGGTCGGCGCGTGGGATCGCGACGTGTCGTGGGAGGGCACGCCGCTGGTGTTCCTGCTGCGCAAGATCATGCAGTACTCGGATACGATCGAGGATGCGTTCGAGATCGTGCGCATGACGCCCAAGACCGCCGGCTTCAACCTGACGCTGACCGACTACCGCGTGCCCGAGGCGATCGCGATCGAGATCTCGGCGAAGGCGGCGGCGCGGCGGCGCTCGCGCAAGTCGCTGCTGGTGGTGTCGGACAATCGCATGGCGGCGAGCATGCCCTCGGACGCGCTGGCGCCGCCCTCGGCGGTGTCGCGCTACATCAGGATGTGCGACCTCGCCGAGCAGCATTACGGGCGCATCGATGTGGCGACGATGCGCAACATCCTCGCCGATCGCTTCGACCTCTTGCTGCGGCGGCAAAGCCTGACCTACAACTCGATCTGCAATTCGGGCACGGTGCAGAGCGTCGTCTTCGAGCCCGACGAGTTGGCGATGTGGGTCTCGCAGTGGAGTGTGCCCGCGCCCGACGGCGTGTTCGTGCGCTACGCGCTCGACGAGGCGCCCGACGCTCAGGAGACCTCTGCGGCCCGCCGCAGCTACCTCCCCAACCGGCTGTGCGCGTAGCGGCGGGGGCATGGAGCCTGTTGAGTTAGTGTCTAGCTGTCCCATTGGCACGACGCATTGACCCGGGTTGTCCGCCGATGTGCTACATCGGTGGTCTTTGGCAGGTTCGGCTGCGTTCGGACCACGTTCGCTGGGGTCAGCAGCCCGCGCGGCCCTGCCGAGGTTTGGCGGTTCACAGTGACTCCGTGATTTCGGGCGTTCACGCAAGACTCGGGGAGGTCCATGCGCGTGAGCACTGGCTACCGAGGCCGCCATAGCTCGCACTATATCGAGCCGATCCCCATCGGCCCGCGCGCTCTTGCGCCCGGGCCGTTTTCTGTTTTGGTGGGGCGGATTTCTAATCTGCCAACTCTGCTCGGGGACTGGCTCCTGCCCCCCGGTCGGCAGGGGTCCCCTCGATCCCCATCGCAGGTGCCTGTCCCCTCTTTCCGTTTTCAACCTGCCGTGATGCGGCTGCGCCGCATTCTGGAGCGACGCAAGGCGTCGCGCGCGACAGGATGCGCTCCTGTCGTACCGCCAAGTGTGGTGGCGCAGGCCTGCCCTGAGTTTGCCGAATGGGCGTCCCGCCTGCTTTCTTCATCCGGCAACCGTACCAGCATGACCGAGGCGAACGGGGACTTGTCCCCATAGCTCGTGACCCACATAGCTTTAGCGACGTGGGTTCAGCGACGGGGGATGTGACGTCGTATACCTATGACAACGGCGGGCGGCTGACGCAGATCACGCGGCCCGGCAGCTACATCACCTATCAGTACAATGCGCGCGACTGGCTGACCGCGGTGCTCAACCGCACCAGCGGCGGCGTCACCTGCTATGACGCGAACTACTACTACAACGACGGCAGCCTGTGGGACTTCGTGGGCAACCCGCTCAAGCGAGTGGAGAACACCAGCGGCTCCATTCGCACCACCACGCTGCGCTATGACGCCCTCTCCCGCCAGATCCAGGAGAGCCGCACCCCCAACCCGTACAGTCTGTACTACACCTATGATGCGGTAGGCAACCGCGCCAGCCGGAACTACAACGGGACCACGGTTACCTACAGCTATGACAACAACAACAAGCTAACCTCGGCGAATGACGGCTCGTCGTTCGGCTATGACAACAACGGCAATATGCTTGCCCTGAGCTTGTCGAATGGGACCGGCGTGGCGGGGCCGCTGGGGAGCTGGATCCTCGTCTATGACGACGAGAGCCGCCCCACCTCCATCACCTATCCGGGCGGGGTGGACACCTTCATCTACAACGCCCTGGGGCAGCGGATGCGCGGGGTATTCAACGGCAGGGCGCGCCGGTACGTGTACAACGACGGGCGGGTGCTGGAGGACACCAACGATGTCGGGGCGACGCAGTCGCGCTACACGACGGCGAGCGGGAGCTACTTCAGTCCGCTGCTGCACTTCTTCACCGGCGGCGACTGGACGCAGCGCCGGTACCCCGCCTATGACAACATCGGCACCGCGCGGCTGCTGCTGCGGGGAAACGGCGCGATCACCGACAACTACGTGTTGGACACCTTCGGCCGGCAGATTGCCGTCAGCGGGACGACGCCGAACCTGGCTAGGTCCCGTCCGCCGGTTGGTGGGCGGGACCGCCATGGCGGTGCGGCAGGGCCGCACCTAGCCACCTACCGCTTCGGGGCGGCGTGGGGCTACATCACCGACACCCCCGGCTCGGGGCTGCTGCAGCTCGGCGCGCGGTACTACTGGCCGGAGATCGGGGAATCCGGGACACACCACCCGATCGTTGAGGCAAAGCGCTGATTCTGGTGCAGGTGGATCATGCCGGAATATGGACGCGCGCGGCATATATGTGTTTCATATCAATTCGCCACCTACGAGGCGAAGATCAAGCACTGGTAGAGTAGCAGCCGCCGTACAGGACAGGCTGTTCGTTCCGCTACGCTGCACTTAGGATGACACGCCCTGCGGGGGCGGGACGAGATCCGTTCGTTTCGCTGCGCTCCACTCCCGTTCGACAAGCTCCCCTCGACTTCGCTCGGGACATCGCAGGGCAGGCAGGATGACGCCCCCTGCGGGGGCGGGACGAGACGAGATCCTCTTCGACGTTGCTCCCTTCGACTCCGCGGGGCGTCGCTCAGGGCAAAGAGGACACGCTCTACAGTCCTGGTTGGCAGATTGGAAATCCGCCCCACCATACAGGCAGGCGGGGCTAGGCAGCCCCGCCCTACAACTCAGGATGACGCCTCCGCAGGAGGCGTCACTTTACCCCCCGCTTCGCGTGGCAGCGGTCGCAGGAGTTCTCGCCGTGGCATAGGGTGCACAGGTCGGGCTTGTCCGAGCCGGCGACGACGTGCTGCTCGGAGAGCCAGTCCTTGGCGCCGTGGCTCGACGGGGGCAGCGATTCGTGGCAGCTCGAACACGGCGCTTTCTTCGCCGCCACGCCGGTCGCTTTCGGCCCATGACAGCGCATGCAGGTCTTGCTCGATGCGGTCGCCGCGGCGCCGTGCTTCTGCACCCAACCCGACGGATGCGGCATATCAAGCCCGTGGCACGAGGCGCAGAAATCGGCGCTGTGGCATGCCGCGCATCGCTGCCGGTCCTTGGCCGCTTTGGCCTGCGCGCCGTGGGCGGCGGGCCAGTCAGAGGGATGCGGCATGGTCAGGCCCCGGTGGCAGGAGTCGCAGAGGTTCCCGGTATGGCAGTTCGCGCAGAGCTTGCGGTTCGCCTTGGCCTGGGCGCCGTGGCGGCCGATCCAGCCGTCCTGGTGCGATGTGGGGACAGTGGCGCGGTGGCAGGCGTTGCAGAAGCTTTGGTCGTGGCAGCGCGCGCACACCTTCGAGTCGCGCGCCGCAGTCGCGCGATGAGCCTGGAGCCAGTCCTGGGGGTGCGGCATCTTCATGCCGCCGTGGCAGGAATCGCAGAACGAGGCGGCGTGGCAGGTGTCGCACGCGGTTTGGCTGATGACGGCCGACGGGCCGTGGCGCTTGAGCCACAGCGCGTCGTGCGACTTCGGCTTGCCGGCGCGGGAGGCGTGGCAGGCCTGGCAGAAACCGGGCTTGTGGCATGCCGAGCAGCCCGCGGCCCCGGCGCTGACCGCGGCGCCGTGGGTCTGCGGCCACTGCGTGGTGTGGGTCTTGGGCACGGTCTTTGAATGGCAGCGGTCGCAGAACTCCTGGGTGTGGCAGGTGCGGCAGCCCTGAGGATTGGCGGTCGCGGCGCCCGGGTGGATCTGGAGCCAGTTGGTGGGATGCTGCTGATAGATGGCGTGGCAGTCGGAGCAGAACTTCTGCTCGTGACAGCGCGAGCATTCATTGGGATTGCGGCGGAAGGCGTCCTGGTGAACGGACAGCCAGTTGAGGGCGTGCGCGCGGCGGATCTGATGGCAGTCGCGGCAAAAGGCCATCTCGCCTTTCTGCTCGGTGGGCAGGGCGTGGCAGACGCGGCAGCTCTTGGAGTCTTTGGCATAGGCCTGCGGATGGTTGACTAACCAGTTCGGCGGGTGCGGCATCGCCGAGCGGTGGCAGTTGTTGCAGAAATCCTGCTGATGGCAGCGGCGGCACGCCTCGCCGCTCTCGGTGCGGATGTTCTCCTTGTGCGCTTCGACCCACTCGGGAGTGAAAGTGGTCGGGCCGCGGTTGCCGAGGACGATGTGGCAGGTGGAGCAGGTGTTGGGCGCCTGCTTGCCGTTGTGGCACTTGAAGCAGGTCGCCATGCGCGGGGTGTTGACCGAGGCGGCCTGGGGGCCGTGCACGACATCGCCGTGGCAGACGGTGCACTCGATGCCGCGATCCCAGTGCGCCTTGTGGGTGACCTGGAGGTCGTGATAGACGATGAGGTTGCGCGTCTTCGGATGGCAGGCCTTGCAGTTGGTGTCGGGGACGTGGGCGCGGATGGCTGAGCTTTCCACCGGCCCTTTGATATGCAGATAGACCTGGCGCAGGGCGGTGACTTTGCTCTTGAACATGTTGACGTAGCCGGGCATGATGTGGCACTTCGAGCACGCGACGTCTTTGTGCGACGACAGGCGCCACGTCTCCACCGGCGTGCCCATCTCGTGGCAGGAGAGGCAGAAGATGGGGCGGCTCGTTTCGTGCATGGCAATCCCGGCGCCGCCGAAGACCACGACCAGGACCGCGAGGATGATCCCGAGCGGTATGCGCGGCCGAAACAGCGGAATCCGCACCCGCCACCGAAACACGGCGGCCACCCAACCCCACAGCCTCCTACCGATTGCTCTCATATCATTGCGTGATCCGCCGGCTCCGGCCGGCGGACCAACCACTCTCCATCATTTACGACGTTTGCCCAACGCCTGATCCGGCGCGATCGAGTGCTGAGCACGCGGTCTTCAGGCCGCGCGGATGGCGCGCTTCCACGATGCGGCGGCGCCGTATTCGTGGAATGACAGAGAATCCCCGCTACCTGCCGCGAAACGTTGCCGCCATCACCTGCCAGCGCTTGAGCCACAGGATTGCGGAGCCGAGTACGAACAGCCCTGCCAACACCAGCACAATGTCGCGATGCCGGCGGCTGTCCGCGAGCGCCTGGCGCGCCTCGCGCTCGACGTTATCCAGCACCTTCATCGCCTTGCGAGTGGTGTCCTCGACCGGGGCGATGGCGACCGCATGTTGGGCCGCCCTTGCCTCGAGCAGGCTGGTATAGGGCTTGCCCAGTTCGACGCGCAGATCGCCGACGTCCATGTGCGCCGCGGCGGCGGCATCGACCAGGCGCACTGCGGCGGCGTCCTTTTCCGCGGTGCGCGTGATGAGCCCGTGCACCCGCTCGCCGACACTGCGCGCCTTGGTGCCCGGCCCATGGCACGACCCGCACTGGCCGCGCGCGTCGCCGACGAGCATCGCGTCGCGCGGCAATTGAATACCGTGGTTGCCGTGGCAGTCCACGCAGCGCGGCTTGCCGCTCGCATCAAGCGACACCTTGTGCGCCCCCGCGTTGAACTCCTGCTCGGTGCGGGCGTGGCAGCGCCCGCACACCGCCGGCACCTCGGTTACCCCCGGCGGCGTCGCCCCGTGCGCGCCGTGGCAATCCGGGCAGGCGGGCGCCATGCGGTCCCCTTGCTGCAGCAGCTTGCGCCCGTGAACGCTGCGCACATACTGATCGTACTGGCCGGTGGGCAGACCGTATTGGGCCATGAGCTGCTTGTTCGCATGGCAGCCGGCGCACAGCTTCGGCACATTGACCTTGAAGACCGAGCTCTCCGGATCATCCGGCGCGCGGATCGCGTGCACCCCATGACAGTCGGTGCAGGCGGCGACGTTGTCGTCACCCGCCTGGAGCAGCCGGCGCCCGTGGACGCTCTGCTGATACTGGCTGTACTGGTCGGTCGGGATGCTGTAGGGACGCATGCGGACGGGATTGGCGTGGCAGCGGGCGCACATCGCCGGGATGTCGCGCTTGGCCCAGCGCGCGGTGAAGCCGGGGACATTGTACATGGCCTGCTTGAAATCGGTGGCGCGAGGGTTGCCGCCGTGGCAGTCATTGCAGCCGACGCCCTCGGCCGCGTGGATGCTGCTCTTCCACTGCGGCACCATGTTGAGCCACGCGCCGCGCACCGCGTAGGAATGGCACTGCACGCATGTGGACTGCGGCGGGCCCGCCGCCGAGGCGGCGCCAACCGCGAGCGCCCACATGACCGCCGCTGCAAGCCAATGCCTCAACCGATACGCTCCAGTGACGCGGAGGATGTGCATGACGGCCGTGTAGGTGTAGGTGCCGGCGGCGCAGGCATCATGAATATCGGCCCCACACCGCCAATCCGATTACAGCGCACACCGCGACCGCCCCCAGCGTGATGACGAACGGCCGCCGCCGCGGATGGCGCTCAGGGTTGCGATCGAGGAACGGCCAGAGTATGACGACGAGGAACACCAGCCCCTGTATCACGATCGAGGCCGCGCGCCCTTCGCCGACGATTGCCCGCACCCCCGGGATGTGCGACAGCAGCGGCACCTGCGCCGGGAACAGCTTCAGGAACTGGTACATGGCCAGGAAATACCATTCCGGCTTGATGTGCGGCGGGGTCTTGAACGCATCCGCCGGTCCGCGAATCTCCGGCGGCGCGAGCGCTATTAACGCGATCGCGAGGCCGATCATCAGGTAGCCGGCCACGGCCTCCTTGAGGAAGTGGTGCGGGAAGAACGGCACGCCCTCTTCGGCGGATGCGTGCTCGGCTATGACATCGGATTCTGCGTACGGTTCGCTCATGTCGTGTCGTCCCGCTTGCCCGTCCTACAGCGGCCCCGAAATGCCCTGCCGCCGTATCATCATGAAGTGCGCGGCAAGGAAGACCACCACCACCGCGGGCAGGATGATGACGTGAAAGGCGTAGAATCGCGTCAACGTCGAGCCGGTGATCTCGGCGCCGCCGCGCAGGATGGTCATGATGAAGCCGCCGATCAGCGGCACCGCGCCGGCGATCTCGGTGCCCACCTTCGTCGCCCAGAACGAGAGCTGATCCCACGGCAGCAGGTAGCCCGTGAAGCCAAGCGCCAGCACGAGCATGAGAAGGAAGCATCCCGCTATCCAGTTGAGCTCGCGCGGCGACTTGTATGCGCCGTAGAAAAACACGCGCAGCATGTGCAGCACGACGAGGACGATGAGCATGTTGGCGCAGATGCGATGCAGGCCTCGTATCAGCCAGCCAAGCGTGACGTGGTTGGTGATGAAGCGCACGCTGTCATAGGCGCCCTCCGGCGTCGGGCGATAATAGAGCATGAGCAGGATCCCGGTCGCGACTTGAATCCCGAACATCAGGAACGACAGGCCGCCAAAGCAGAACAGCCAGTTGACGTGGCGCGGCACCGGCTTGCGCAACGCCTTCTCCAGCGCTTCGCGCAGGTCGAGACGCTGATCCAGCCCGCCGTAGATGAGCCCGGTCGCCGACGCGATCCAGCCCACCACGACCGGCAGATCGATCCGCTCCTGGAACCAGCGATATACCGGACCTGGTTTCCTGCGCTCCACTGCTTGCCCTCGCTCGTACGCGCCACGCAGATGGCGCGCTCACCCGCTGATGAACGGCGGGTTACGCGCTCACATACACCTTCCCGGCGGCGACCTCGACCTTCAGATGCGGCAGCGGCCGGGGCGCCGGGCCCGACACCACGCTGCCGCTGGCGTCGAACACGGCGTTGTGGCACGGGCACCGGAAGATGCGCTCGCTCCCCTTCCAGTCAACGATGCATCCGAGGTGAGTGCACACCTTGCTGAACGCGCGAAACTCGTTATCGATGCGAATCAGTGCGTACGGCGCATCGCGGTAGATGAAGTCCTTGCTCTGGCCGGCGGCGACATCCGCCACTGCCGCGACCTGAACCCGTTCCGCCGCGCCGGTGATGACTCGCGCCGGCGGGATAATGTAGCGCACCGCCGCGAACACCGCGGCCAGGATCGGCGTCGCGAAAGTGAGGCCGACGACGGCGTCGATCAGCAGCTCGCGGCGCGTGATCCCGCCGTGCTCGGCTCCGCTCCCACTGGTCTGGTTGCCCGCCACGTCAGTCATGGTAGAACACCTGTTCAACCCGGTATCGCCGCATCTCCTGCATCGCCGCGTCAGACCGGCGGCACATCGACGGTTCTCGACCGCCGCCGGCACCGAGGCATCAGCGCGTGCCACTCGGGCACGGCCCGGACTCACTGCCGACCGCCTCCCCGGCGCGCGCCTACCGCGGGTCGACCTCGGCCTCGTCATCGGTCGCGTCGGGCGTCCTCCCGCTAACGGCAGCGGATCCTGCGGGGCGCCCCTGACGCGCCACAATACGGTCGTATTCCAGCGGGTGGTTCTCCTTCAGCTCGTGGAGCCCTATCTTGCCCGTGAGCCAAACGCGGCTCATGGGGAAGACGGAGGGGTTGAAGTGGACGTTGTACATGTGCCAGATGATGATGGCGAGGAAGGCCAGGATCGCCTCCCAGCTATGGATGACGAGCGCGATGTCCATGACCCATTTGGGCAATACGGCGAGCGTGAACGAGGGTGACCACAGCAGGGCGCCGGTGGTGATCATGGCAACCGAGCCCCAACCGACCGCGAGGTACTCGAACTTCTCGATGTAGTTGTAGCGATCGAAGGCGGCGCGCGTCGAGGCCAGCCCGAAGTAGAAGCCCAGCATCTGGGTAATGTCGCGAGCGTCTCTGGGGCGAGGCAAGAGCTGTCGGAACTCCCAGTAGCCGCGGCGGGAGAAGAGCACATAGAGGGCGTGGACCGCGACGAGCGCGATCAGCACCAGGGCGGCGGCGCGGTGCACGATGGCGCGGGTGCCGACGCCGCCGAGGGACATCACCACACCGTGCGAGATGGCAGAGCGTGGGAACAAGACCGGGAACCCGGTGATGATGAGGGTGAGAAAGCTGGCAATGAGAACCCAGTGCTGGAGGCGCTGAACCAGCGTCAGGCGTTCGAACTGCGGTTCCTGCTCGCCGGGGGCGCGGCGCGGCACGCGGCCGAAACGCCGACGCAACCGTGCGACGAGATCGAGACCGATATAGCCCACAAATGAGAGCATGAGACCGGCGATGAACAGTTGGTAAGCGACCTTGACCCAGAACACCGCGCGGTCGTGCCCGGGCGACGGCTGCAGGTGGATGGTGCCGACGGCGAAGTTGACGCCCGCGCCCGGATGGCAGCGCCCGCAGGTGCGCGCCAGGTTGGCGCGGTTGATGGTCGAGCGCGGATCACTCGAGGGCAGGATGAGATGGGCGCCGTGGCAGCTCGCGCAGTTCGCGGTCTGGCTGGAGCCGAGTTCGGTGGCGGCCCCGTGACAGCTGCCCAGGTAGCTGGCGAGGCGCCCGGCGGGCAGCGCATAGCGGCGCTGTAAGCCCGGGTCCTCGTGGCAGGCGATGCAGGTGGCGACGACCCCGGCGCGGGCGATGCCGGCGCGCCCCTGCTTGCCGCTATCGCGCGGATGCTCCGGATGGCAGTCGGCGCACGAGGGGACGTCCGGATTGCCCCTCAGCAACGCCGCGCCGTGGATGCTCTGAAGGTAGTCGCGCGCCATCGCCTGGTGGCACGCGCCGCACGTCGCCGGCAACTGACGCCGGCTAACCCGCGAGTCGGCAGCGCCGGCAGGCTTCACGTCGTGGGTACCGTGGCAATCGGCGCAGGAGGGCGCGCCCTTCATGTGCCGCTCGCGAATGCGCTGGTGCAGGCTGCGTTGCTGGCGCTTGCCCGCAGCCTCCGGCGACGGCAGCGACTCCACGTAATGGCAGCGGCTGCAATCAACTGGTTGCACGCGCGGGCCGTGAGGGATGGCAGTGATGTCCTGGTGGCAGTCAAGGCATGTGACCCGAGCGTGCGCCGATGCCGCGAGGGCC
>Ga0315282_10005821_pt1 | contig 20856 bp, 20 predicted proteins | sample YL17G07_20_MG_FD_203693 | JGI IMG/M metagenome (GOLD analysis project Ga0315282, IMG submission 203693) | Sediment microbial communities from Yellowstone Lake, YNP, Wyoming, USA - YL17G07_20 | ecosystem: Environmental > Aquatic > Freshwater > Lake > Sediment | place: USA: Wyoming | collected... | reverse complement strand
CCCAGAAGCCCTGATAGATGCCGAAAAATGGGACGCCCGGCTTCTTCTTCCGCGCCGCCGTGAGCATCCACTGGGTATCCCAACTATTCATCGTGCGCTCGTACCCGGTCTTGAGGAACGGGTAGTAGTAGACCATGATAACGTCCGCGGCGTCGGCGTCGAAATTGTGGAGCGTCGTCGCGCCGCTGTAGCCGCCGCAGACCGGATGGACGGTGTCGTGCCGCTTCACGACGCGGTAGAGCCCGTGCAGCGCGGACAAGGCGTTTCCGGGGCTGTCGTCGATGACGTAGTACCCGAACAGGTTCGGGCTGTCCTTCACGCGGGCGACTTCAGCCTCGGCCGGCGCCGGCCAGAAGAGGAACGTCGCGGCGCGATGCGGCACCGGTCGCGTGCCGCCGTAGCCGCGCGTGCATCTGACGAGCGTTGCCCCTTCGACCCGTTCGTAGTGTATCTGCTCGCCATCGATCTCGGTCACCGCCGGGCCGGGGAGCGCGCCTTCCCCTAAGAGTAGGATGGTCGTCTCGTCGGGGCCGATCGATGCCGCCAGCGGCGGTCGGCCGTAGACGTGCCCGGCCAGCCCGTACATCACCTTGATGCCGTCCTCGTAGCAGAACTTGCCCCGCTCGCTCGTCGTGTCGAGCAGTTCCCCGCCGCCGAAGACGAGGTTCATGCCCACTTCCTTCACGAGCCTCAGTTCGTCCAAACTCGTGCCGCCGTACGTCCCAAGAACCGGGTGTCCGTTGATGAGGTATCGCGAGCGTATCTTCATCGTTTCTCCGTCCCTTCTGCACAGGCCGGCGCATGAAACCAACCCGAACACCAGAAACCCGCACCGTGCCCAAGACATCATGCGAATCATCGCTCGATTTGTCCTTCCCCACATCGTGTTGTGACGGCGATCCCGCGAACGCTTCGGGTTCGTCTACGAATTCGCCGCTTCTACCTTTCGGCGGTCGGCGAGAACGTCAGCCCGGGCAAGGGTTTGCCAGCCCCGTCGGTGATGCGCAAGGAGAACCCCCACATGCCGACGCGGTTGTAGACCTTCGCGAGGAAGCGGCTCGTGCCGGCCGGCAGCATCACCGTCATGACGTCCTGATCGCGATGGATGCCGCGTTCGCCGTCGTGACGCCACACCTGGCGCCCTTCGATCCAGAGGATGGCGTCGTCGTCGCTGCCGATACGCAGTACGACTGGTTGTTCGCGCGGCACCGTGACCGTGCAGGTGACGTACGCGACCACGCCCGACAGGTAGTCGGCCCATTGCGGGGTCTCCAACGGCGTGCCGCCGAGTACGCCGGTGAGCTGGTAGACGTCCTCGTGGGAGTAGACGTGCCAGCGGATCGGTTTCCCCTTGCCTTCGTACGTCGCGCCCAGATCGACCTCACGCTCCGGCGGGAAAACCGCGTCGAGGACCTTCTTCTCCGCATCGTCGAACGGGCCAACGACGTGCCATGCCTTGACGAGCCCTGGAATCTCCCGCGGCCTCGTCCAGAAGCCGGTCGGCTGGATGCGCAGCTGCGCGAGCTCCGGTGGCTCCGGCGGGATGCGAAGGCCGCCGGTCGCGCGTATCTCGTCGTGGATGCTCCGGAGTTCGCCGATAAGGTCCGGCCGGCTGTTCCACCCGTCGAACCCCTCGCCGCGCGCCCTGGACTGGGCAGCGAACGCGATGACCCCGATGGCGCCGTCGCGGACGAAGTCCTCAATCTGTTCGCGTATCTCCCGCGTCGTCACCGGTGTATCGGGGAAGCCTCCGATCCCCCAGAATCCCTGGTAGACGCCGATGAAGGGGATGCCCGGCACCCGGTCGCGCGCCTGGCTCAGGAACCACTGGGTCTCCTGGCTGATGAACGTCCGGACGTAACCGCCGGCCATACACGGGTAGAAGTAGATGAGCATGACGTCGCACACGCCGGAGCCGAAGTTGCGGATGGCCGCCGCGCCGCCGTATCCCGCGCACACCGGATGGCCCGCCGGATCGGCCCGCTTGATCCCGCGATACATTCCCCGCAGCGCCGAGAGCGCGTCGCCTGGGCTGTCGTCGAGGACATACCATCCCCAAAGGTTCGGCGAATCCCTCACCCGGGCGACCTCGGCCTCGAGTGGCTCCGGCCAAAAGAGGATCACGCCCTGGCGGTGAGGCGCGGGCCGCGTCCCGTCGATGCCGCGCTCGCAGCCGACGAGCGCCGTCTGCGTCATCTCGCGGTAGCGGATGCGCTCGTCGTCGATCTCGATCACGTTCGACGTGCGTTCCCCTGTGCTCACCTTCGCGAGTGGGATCCTCGTTTGCGTCGCGTCTATGGGGTCGGCGAGGATCGGCTTGCCGTAGAGATGCTGGGTGAGGTAGTACATCACCCGGATGCCGTTATTGCGACAGAACGCGCGCTCCGGCGTCCCCTGGTCGATGAGATTGTGGCCGGCGATGATGACGTTCATACCGGCGTCCCTGAGCTCGCCGAGTTCGGCGAGGGAGCCCGGCCCGCAGTACGTGCCCATCACCGGCTGGCCATTGATGGCGTATTTGGTATGGATGCGCACGAATTCCTTCCCTTCGCTATGCGCATTGCTGGTGCACCCGCTCAGAATGAATCCGAGGAACCCGCAGAACATGCAACGACGCGTGATAGACCTCATTTCCTCTCCTTGAACGGCTTCCTCGCCGCGGGAATATCCTTCGCCTGACCACCGGATAGGTGTCCGCCGTGCGGACCTGCTGCGCCGGGAGTCATGACGACGAAGCCTCCTCTTTCCGATGTTCGAGCCACCGGGCGTACTCTTCGGCGCATTCTTCCTGCCTCGTGAAAGGCTTGTAGACAAGTCGTCCCCGAAAACCGTACTCTTCCCCGACCCGGTAATCCGGGACGACGAGTTGGTAATCCCACGCCGGGCAACCCTGGCCTCCGCCCGACGGGGATTGGGTGAATCGCAGGCGGGGGTCGTCCTCCAGCATCCAGAGGTACATCATCCCGTGCGAGACGCCGTAGTAGAAGGGCCGGGCGTAGCGCCATCGGGACAGTGAAGCGTACATGTACTGGGTCTGGTCGTGGACCGTCCTGACTTCGAAGGTATCGTTCACGTGACGGTGGGTGCTCTCGACGCCGTGCTTCGGCGAGTAGTGCCTGACCCAGCGCATGCCGCCCTTCTCGTCACTGGCGAGGAAGCTGATGCCGAGGTCCTCCGGGTGCTCGATATAGCTTGCCCAGAACACGCCCATCCATCCCTGTTTGAACGTCTCGGCGCGTGGAATGGCACGGTAGTGGAAATCCACGTAGTGCGGCGCAACCAGCCGGAAGGTGGTCCAGCTTTCCACCCGCCAATAGGGCGTTGGCGGCTGGTGTAGTTCGACGTTTGCGTCGTCGATCCGCACAAGCACCATCGGTGCACGGCGCGGCTCGAAGAGCGTCTCCCGGTCGTCCGTCGCCCCGTCGAAGTAGAGTTCCAGGTTGAGACCTGCATAGAGCGGCACGAAGAGATTTGCAGGACGAGCGGTGTGCTTCAGCCACGCAAGGCCGTTATAGCCACTTCGATGGCCGTTGCAGTCCGGGTGTGGTGCGTTGTCTGCAACGGCGACGCTGAGGTCGCCCACTGAGAGTTCAGCAAGCAATTCGGTCGGCCTCGGGTGCGTGCACAGGTCTGCACAGGGAAACGTTCAGGACCGTCGCCGGTTCAATATACAGCCCGCACGGAACTACACCCAAGCGGCTCGCCGGGAGCTGCGCAGTACGTGTTGACTCGCCACACAGACACAACCGAACGGACCGGGACTCGGAATGCTGACCTTGGCGTTCAGGCTTTCATCGAGCGATTCCCGCGAAGTCAGGGTGGTCGTCTTCAACCTGCTCGGACAACCCGTCGCCCAGGTTCTTCGCCCAACCCGGTTGAAGCCGGGACGGTACACACTCGTGTGGCACGGAACCGACTGGCGGGGGAAGCCGGTCGCCGAAGGAAGGTACGTCGTCGAATACCGCACTGGTGACGACCACGTGCTGGCGGTCGTCCCGTGGCCTCAGAAGCGGTGAAGCGCCTATCTTGTGTGTACGGCGTGGCCGATGTGCTCTGGCGTGCGGTGGTCGAAGCGGTTCACGCTATCGTGCGCGCCGCGAGGCGCGCGGAAGGCAGATCATGGGGTTCCTCACCGTTCTCAGCGTGTGCGGGTTGACTGTGCTGCCCGCCGAGGCTACCGACGCAGGTGGCCTCGCTCGACCCGTCACCACCTATTCCATCGTCGCCCGGGACTCCGTCACCGGCGAACTCGGCGTGGCGGTTCAGTCGCACTACTTCTCCGTCGGACCGATTGTCCCTTGGGCGGAGCCGGGTGTCGGAGCGGTGGCGACGCAGGCATGGGCTGATCCATCCTACGGCCCGCTCGGACTCGGCCTCATGCGGATGGGACGCAGCGCCCCTGAGGCCCTTCGCGCCCTCGTGTCCGCCGATTCGGCGGAATCCCGCCGGCAGGTCGCCATGATCGACGCGCAGGGACGAGTTGCGGCGCATACGGGCGACCGATGCATCGCCGAGGCGGGGCATCGTGTGGGACGAGGCTACGCGGTGCAGGCCAATCTCATGGAGCAGTCCACCGTGTGGGGGGCCATGGCCCACGCCTACGAGACCGCGCCGGGCGACCTGGCCGAACGGCTCCTCGCCGCCCTCGAAGCTGCCGAGCGGGAAGGGGGTGACATCCGGGGTCGGCAGTCCGCCGCCATCCTCGTCGTGTCCGGCACGAACACGGACAAGCCGTGGGGCGACCGCGTCTTCGACCTGCGCGTCGAAGACCACCCCGATCCCGTTGCGGAACTGCGGCGTCTGGTGACGTTACAGCGCGCCTACGCCAAGCTCAACGACGCCGACCGATGGATGAACGTGGAGGACCTCGGCAAAGCGATCGAAGCGCTTCGTGAAGCGACGAGCATCGTCCGGGACGAGGCGACGAACGGCGAGATCGCCTTCTGGGCGGGCGTCACTCTCGTGACGGCCGGCAGGTTTGACGAGGCGGTGACCTATTTCGCTCGCGCCTACCGGCAGGACGAACGCTGGGCGGAGGTCGTACGACGTCTGCACGCGGCGGGGGAACTGACGGGTGACGAGCAACTAATCGACCGGATTGTGGCGGGGATGCGGGCGCGGCGACCGTGAAAAACGCAGAGGGGGAAGACGAGCGAGGGTGAACGGGGAGGTTTGCAGAGGTCCCCAGACCCGCCCCTGCCATGGATGGGGAGAACGTGGGGGAGGGTTCTGGACCCTCGCGCAGCCTTCCGGGACCCGCTCTCAGGATGTCGTCTCTTCATGTTCGGATACGCCTTTCGAACAGCCCCGAGCAGTGACCATTGAAGGAGCCCCCTCAGGGTTCAGAGGCCCTCCGAAGGCGAGGGACGGGTTTGAACGACAATCTACGGCGGGATACATTCGGGAAGTGAGCATGAGGTGGTCCGGTCCATACCGATCGAGCGATGCCCGCTTTTCAGGAGGCCCCGATGATGAGCCGGGATGCGGAGTCCCTCCGTGCGGGTGCGGCGGAGGTTGACATCACGCCGTGGGCGGGGGTTCAGCTTTCGGGCGCGGTAGGTCAGAAGCGCTCGGCGCACATGATCGGCGACCGGCTCTACGCGCGGGGCGGGCACGAGTGCGCGGTCGGCAACTGGTCGCGCTTTGCGCCGGGAGCGCTCGAAGTCGTCGTCGATGAATCCGTGCGGCTCCTGAAAGAGATGTTTCCCGGTGAGGGGACTTGAACGGCAAGGAAAGGGCTGGCGGGTGAGCACAGACGAACTTCGACTCCGCTACGGATGTAATCCTCATCAAACTCCTGCACGTGCCTACGTGGAACTGGGTCGCCTGCCATTCTCGGTTCTCAACGGCTCGGTGGGATACATCAACCTCTTGGACGCGCTCAACTCGTGGCAACTCGTGCGGGAATTGAAGGCTGCGCTCGGTCTTCCCGCCGCCGCCTCGTTCAAGCACGTCAGCCCCGCCGGTGCGGCAGTCGGGGTACCCCTGAGCGAGCCGTTGAAGCGGGCGTACTTCGTCGATGACATCGAGCTTTCACCCCTTGCTACAGCCTACGCCCGCGCTCGCGGCGCGGACCGCGTCTCCTCGTTCGGCGACTGGGTTGCGCTCAGTGACACCGTTGACGTTCCCACCGCGCGCCTGCTGCGCCGAGAGGTCTCCAACGGGATCGTAGCACCGGGCTACGAATCCGAAGCGCTGGACATTCTCCGCCAGAAGCAGCAGGGGAACTATGTCATCGTCCAGATCGACCCCGAGTATGAGCCGGAGGAGATGGAGAGGAGACAGGTGTTCGGTGTCACGCTCGAACAGAAGCGGAACGACATCCGTCTTGGGCCGGAAGTGCTCAAGAACGTGGTAACGCGGAATCAACACCTGCCGGAACCGGCCAAGCGTGACCTGCTCGTCGCACTCATCGCGCTCAAGTACACCCAGTCGAACTCGGTCTGTGTCGCCGTTGACGGGCAGGTGATCGGCATGGGCGCGGGGCAGCAATCGCGCATCCATTGCACGCGGTTGGCGGCGTCGAAGGCCGACACATGGTACCTGCGACAGCATCCGGCGGTGCTCGGACTGCGCTTCAGAGAAGGAATCCGCCGCCCGGAGCGGGACAATGCCATCGACGGGTACCTGCGAGACGACCTCGCTCCCGCGGAGAGGGAAGTCTGGCAGAAGGAGTTCAGGGATGTGCCACGTCGGCTCACCCCCGACGAGAAACGCACGTGGCTGGACGGGACGAGAGACGTTTCGCTCGGCTCGGACGGGTACATCCCATTCCGGGATACGATTGACCGGGCAGCGATGAGCGGAGTGAGATATGTGGCGCAGCCGGGCGGGTCGGTTCGGGACGAAGAAGTGATTGCGGCGTGTGACACCTACGGTATTGCGATGGCGATGACGGGCCTGAGATTGTTTCATCACTGACGTCGGTTCACGCTCTCTCCCACCATCGCCCACCCTGTCCTCCGCTGCTCACCAGCACCCTTGCAGCCCTGCTGGCAGCAGCCAGAGGACGACCTCCCACCCCACTCTGGTTACGACGCCGCGACTACTCGCAACTCCAACTCAACTTGACCATAATGCCCTGAAAGATGGGGAATGGCCAGCGCGGCGAGTCCCTTGACTGATTCTCGTTCGCAACCTATACTCGAATGTTACCGTTGTTGTAGCTATGCCGCTGTCAATAGGGCCAACAGCGTCGTTACACGAGGGGTGACGATGGCTTAGGCCCGGTGATCGGCATTCAACTGAGGTGCGGAAGCCCGCTCCGGTGCTGAGGACACGGTCCGTCTCAATGTCTCTTTCGCTCGGTGTGGGGTTCTCTCGCGCCGTGGGGCGGATTCGCTCGTCGGCGGCGGGCGTGTGACCATGAACAGGCGCATCGCCGCGCTTGGTGATGTGGTGGACCCGGAGCGGGACGAGGTTCACGTGGACGGGGAACTCCCCGATGCCGATCGGGTCCGGGTAACCGAGCCGCGCACGACAATCCTGCTGCACGAACCTGCGGGGTATCCGGTTTCCCGAAGTCGTCCGCGTCACGGTCGCACGGTGTATGATCTCCCGCCGCAGGAGCTTCATCATCTTATGTGCCGCGCCGTGGGGTACCCAGTGATCGCGCTCAGGCGCATCTCGTTCGCGGGGATCAACCGTGCCAGGCTGCCGAAAGGGCGATGGCCGCGGTTGGCTCGGAGGGACGGGCAGTTCGTGCGACGGCGGACGGAGTCAGGGGATGGTAGTGGCCATTGACGGACCGGCGGGTTCTGGCAAATCGACGACGGCGCGGCTTGTCGCGGAGGCGCTTGGGTTCGTTCACATCGACACCGGCGCGATGTACCGAGCGGTGACGCTGCACGCCATCAGGGAAGCTGTACCGCTCGACGATGACGAGGCGCTCGCGGAGGTCGCCCGGAACGCACGCATCGAGTTGGGAAACAGCGAGCGCGGTCCGTGGGTCCGCCTCAACGGCGAGGATGTGACGCAGGTGATTCGCGGTCCGGAGGTGGACCTCGAGGTCTCTCGCGTGAGCGAGGTTGCCCGGGTGCGGGAAGCGGTCGTGCAGGAACAGCGCCGCCTGGCCGAGAAGATCAACGTGGTCATGGAAGGGCGCGACATCGGCACGGTGGTGTTCCCTGACGCCGAGGTGAAGATCTACCTCATCGCCACGGTGGAACAGCGGGCGCGGCGGCGACAGAAGGAGCTGGCGCTGCGCGGCATCAACCATGAACTGGCCGACGTGCTGGCGGACCTTCAGCGGCGGGATCAGCGCGATTCGAAGCGCGCGGTGGCTCCGCTGCGACCTGCGCCCGACGCGGTGTGGGTTGATACGACGGACCTGACCGTCGAAGAGCAAGTCAAGAAGGTGGTCGCTCGCGTCCGGGCGCACCAGGAATCGGCGCGACCGTAGGCTCACGCGGCCTCGCGCGCCGGGCGTGCCCGACGAGGTAGCTCGACCGTGGCAACACGAGCCAGTTTCGGGTATCCGTGGTGGTCAAGGCTCATCTACCGGTCGGCGTGGTTCGTGTTCCGTGGTTCCCTGATGGTCCTGTTCCGTCTGAAAGTCACGGGAAAGGAACACGAACCGAACAGGGGGCGCGTCGTCTTCGCGGCGAATCACATCTCTGCCTGGGACCCGCCGGTCATCGGCGTATCGGTCGGGAGGCAGTTGACCTATCTGGCGAAAAAGGAGCTTTTCAGGATTCCGGTCTTCGCCTCGATGATCCGCGTGGCTCACGCGCAGCCGGTGGACCGCAAGGGATACGCCCGGGGCGCGCTCGAGGTCATGCGCGCCGCGCTCGAACGAGAGGAGGCAGTCATCCTCTTCCCGGAAGGAACTCGCCAGAGGGACGGGAAGCTTGGCGAAGGAAAGATTGGCGTCGGAATGCTTGCAGTTTGGACGGGAGCACCGGTGATTCCGGTCTACGTCAGTGGCACTGCAAGCCCGCGCAAGGCGCTGTTGTGGCGGACGCGGTTCCGCGTTGCCCTCGGCCCGGCGGTGGATCCACCGCTCGTCACGACGGCGCAGGATCGCAAACAGGCGTACCAGACGGTGACCGATGAGGTCATGGCGGAGATTGCCCGCCTCAAGGCCGTCGTTGATGGAGAATCGTCTCACCACTCTTCCACCGCGCGTGCCGATGCCATGACGGCGCACGACGGTGCGGCAACGTCAGGTCCGTGACACCCCGTGCCACCGCGAATGTCCGTACCTGAGGAAGGAAAAGCATCAATGGCCGACGAACGGGATCATGAAGAGGATGTCGACAAGGCCACTCAAGGCGAACAGAAAGAACCCGATGTGACCGCCGAAAACGTGCCGGAAGTCTCCGCCGTGCAAAAGCCGGGGAAACCTTCAGACCCGCCAGCGCCTCCCGTGGCGAGCCCTGAAGCTGCACCCCAGAAGGTGAAGGAAGTCTCCGACTTCGGCCAGCTTCCCACCGATGAAGAGTATTCCGAGCAGGATTTCAGCAGTCTGCTCAAGGAGTACGAGCCGACGTTCGGCGTCAAGGAAGGGGAAATCGTCAACGGGACAGTCCTCCGTATCGAGGGAGAGCAGGTCATCGTCGACATCGGGTTCAAGTCCGAAGGGGCGATCAACATCTCGGAGTTCGGCGGCCCGTCGGAAATCAAGATCGGCGACACGATCGAGGTCTTCGTCGAACAGATCGAGGATCAGGAAGGTCAGGTCGTCATCTCGAAGCAGAAGGCCGACTTCATGCGGGTGTGGGACCACATCAAGGAGGCGTACGATACCGGCAAGCCAGTCTCCGGGACCCTTACCAAGCGCATCAAGGGCGGCATTGTCGTCGATCTGTTCGGTGTGGATGCCTTCCTTCCCGGCTCGCAGATCGATCTTCGTCAGGTGAAGAATTTCGAGCAGTACCTCGGCAAGACGTTCGACTTCCGCATCATCAAGCTCAACAAGAGCCGTCGGAACATCGTCGTGAGCCGCCGCGTGCTTCTCGAGGAAGAGCGCGAACGGATGCGGGAAGAGCTTCTCAAGACGCTCGAGAAGGACCAGGTTCGCGACGGGGTCGTCAAGAACATCACCGACTTCGGCGCGTTCATCGACCTCGGCGGTGTGGACGGTCTGCTCCACATCACCGACATGTCGTGGGGACGCATCGGCCACCCCTCGGAGGTGGTGAAGATCGGCGACCACATCCGCGTCAAGGTCCTCAACTACGATCGGGAGCGTGGGCGCATCTCCCTCGGGCTCAAGCAACTTCAAGCGTATCCGTGGGAAGGCGTGGCGGATCGGTACCCGGTTGGCACCCGCGTGAAGGGCAGAGTGGTCTCGATCACGGACTACGGCGCGTTCGTGGAGCTTGAGCAGGGCGTCGAGGGTCTCATCCACGTCTCGGAGATGTCATGGACGCAGCACGTGCGCCATCCCTCGAAGATCGTGTCGATCGGCGATGAGGTGGAGGCGATGGTCCTGCGCGTGGACGAGGCGAACGAGAAGATCTCTCTCGGTCTCAAGCAGACTCAGCCCGATCCGTGGGAGACGCTGGACCAGCGCTACCCAATCGGCACGCGCCTTGTCGGCAAGGTTCGAAATATCACGAACTTCGGAGCATTTGTCGAGATCGAGGAAGGCATCGACGGCCTCGTTCACATCTCCGACCTTTCGTGGACGCGGCGGGTCAAGCACCCATCCGAGGTGGTCAAGAAGGCAGACGATCTGCCCGTCGTCATCCTGAACATCGACAAGGAACAGCGGCGCATCTCGCTCTCGCACAAGCACTGCCAAGAGAACCCGTGGGACATGCTGGAGCAGCGCTACGAGCCGGGGGCGGCCAGCAGCGGCACGATCAGTCGTGTCACCGACAAGGGCGTCGTCGTGGAGCTTGAGGGGGATGTCGAGGGCTTCGTTCCGATCAGCCAGTTGGGCATTGAGGACATCAGGAACCCCGCAGAGCACTTCAACGAGGGCGAGACGCTCAACATGGCCGTCGTCGAGTTCGACCGCGACCAGAAGCGGATCGTCCTGAGCGTCAAGCGCTACCTCGAGCGACAGAGCGAACAGGAGATCCAGGAGTACCTCAAGGCGCACGCGCCGAAGCCCACGACGATCGGCGAGCCCGTCGCCGAACAAGAGGGCGAGGCCGCCCCGCCGCCGGAGACCCCGAAGGAGGAGAAGAAGCCGCGGAAGGAGAAGCCCGAAGAGCAGGGCGAGCCCGTCGCCGAACAAGAGGGCGAAGCCGCCCCGCCGCCGGAGACCCCGAAGAAGGAGAAGAAGCGGCGGAAGGAGAAGCCCGAAGGGCAGGGCGAGCCCGTCGCCGAACAAGAGGGCGAAGCCGCCCCGCCGCCGGAGACCCCGAAGAAGGAGAAGAAGCGGCGGAAGGAGAAGCCCGAAGAACAGGGCGAGCCCGCTGCCGAGGATTCGTCCAAGGCCGAGGCTGAGCCTGAGGCTCAGGAAAAAGCCGAGACCCCGGCTGAATCCGCCCCGGAGGGCGAAGCGAAAGCCTAGGCGAATTGCGATTCGCCGGCATTAGGAGGAGGGGTGGCACGCTGCTGCTCCTCTGGTATTCTGTGGAGGCGGGTCCGCCCGGCTGAGCGATTGCAGTCTGAGAATTGACTCTCCGTGCACGTCCTGAGCATTGCTTCGATAGGCGGGGGCCTCATCCGTGGAATGGCGTCACCGGGGCACGTGGTACCACGGCTCGCCGTTCGTACTGGCGACGATCCGCCCGGGCAGTACCATAACACAGGATCGCCGTCTCGCGGAGGTCTTCTCACATAAGCCGACCGTGGTCTCGATTGGGTCCCACGAAGGCCGTGAGACGATGCACCACGATGGAACACTCGCGGGCTTCCTCTATCGCATCGCCGAAAAGATCCGCCCCGGCGATGTCCACCCTCATCCGCGCACCTCGATGGAACCCGGTAAGGAGTGGCTCACCAGCCGCGAACTGAAACTGAAACTCATCGGGCCGACGGAGGTTGATCCGGCGGAGCCTCTCACGGAGACCGAACGAGAGGAACTGCGAAAACGCTGAGAACATGGTGTGCGGGCGCGTAATATCGTCGCCGTATCTCATCGTGAGGGAATAGGGGCGCGAATACCTGGCTCCCTGTGGCGCAACAGAAACCGCTTTCATGTGCAGAACAGACATCGGATGTATGCACTTGTTCTGACACTCGCGCTGGTGACCCCGACGCTTCTTTCGGCACAATCGCCGGAACAGGCGCGTCATCTCATCGAACAGGGGCGCATCGCCGAGGCGTACGGACAGCTTCAGGCATGGGTGGAACGCGTACCCGACGACCCGGTGGCGCTTGTGCTGCTCGCGTCGGTCGAGTTTGATGGTGTGCGGTCGCAGGAGTACTACCGTCGCGCACAGCAGGCCGACCCCGAAGGTCAGACTGCGCCGACCGCGTTGCTCGGGATCGCTCAGTGCTATTATGCGCGCGGCTTCTACAGCACCGCGCACCGGCTCGCGCAGCAGGTCCTCGAGATGTTTCCGGCTTCCAACGAGGTACCGTGGGCGACGCTCCTCATCGGACGGTCGCTCCTGGCAACCGAGCAACCCGCCGAGGCGGCGGAGCAGGTCAAGCGCCTGCTTGTCTCGAATCGCCCGGACGTCCGGGTCGCTGCGACGGCCATCTGGGCGCAGGCGATGCTTGCCGACCGGAAACCGCGAGAGGTAGTCGAGGTGCTCTCGGCGCCGGGTTGGTCGTCGTTTCCGTACGAGCTTTCGCTGCTTGCCGAAGCGTATCAGGCGTCCGGCCAGGCGACCCGAGCACGCGATGTGCGTCGGCAGGCGGAGCTTGCGCGCCGATCCTGGATGGCCGACTCGCTCCGGTACCGTGCGCTGGCTCCCCCGACAGGACGTGTGCCGGAGCCGCCACCGGCTCCCGCCGAGCGCCAAGTGGAACCGACGCAGGCCGGAGCACCATCTCCCCAGCCAGTCCATAAGCTCGAACGAGCGAGGTCCGAGCCGGCCGAGTCCGAACGAGCGTCAACGGAGACGTCCGTAGCGTCTGACTACCTGTTCCGAGGCGGTCCGAAGGGGTACTCGCTTCAGGTCGGTGCGTTCGGCAACCCGGACAACGCGCGTAGCCTCCAGAGGAAGCTCCGCGACGCGGGATACGAGGTGGTCGTTCACCGCACGGGCAGCCTACACCGCGTCTGGGTCGGCAACTACTCCTCGGTTGAGGCCGCCCGCGCCGCCATGCCCGAAGTCGCACGCGCGAGCGCAGTCAAACCGGCCATCGTGAGGAATCGGTAGACGACCTGGCGCAGATCTGCGGGCAGGAAGTGCTTACCGGGCCCAGCGAGTTCGCCCTCGCGAACTCGCTCAAGAACTCGTCCACGCGTTCCGCGTGCACGAGTTCTCAGTCTACCCACTGGCTCAGGTGCCTCAGCCCCCGGATGAAGCCCTCCTCGCGGCCCTGACGACCGTCCTCGTGCTCGATGGAGAGCACGCCCTGATAGCCGATGCCGTAGAGCCGCTCGATGTAGACTCCCCAGTCGATCTCGCCGAAGCCGGGGATCACGTACCGCCACCAGCCACCTTCAAGACACCCGACGTGCTTGAGAACGTGCTGCTTGATCTCAGCGTCTTTGGCGTGCGTGTGGAAGATGCGGTCCTTGTACCGCTCCACGCCCGCGAGGTAGTCGATTCCCTGCCAGATGAGGTGAGAGGGATCGTAGTTCAGGCCGAAGTGCGCGTCGGGCAGGAGTTCGAAGAGCAGGTCCCAGAGGCCGAAGTGCTGGATATTTGTCGCGAAGTAGTTCTCCATCGCGATCTTTATGCCCTTGTCCTTCGCATGATCGAGGATCGGGCGATACGCCTTCGACACGACTTCTCTGATCGTATCCGCCTTCGACTTGCCGGGGACCGGCATGCCCGCCAGACCGCAGACCACGTCGGTGCCGAGCATCGCCGCCGCGTCAATGGTCTTGAGGTAGTGCTCGGATGTCTCTTTCCTGCCGTCGCAGATGTTCGCGTAGTAGGCGAGGCTTGATATCCTGATACCGGCTTTGGCGACGAGGTCTTTGATCCGGCTCGCTTCGCTTTTGGTGAATTTCGTCGTGTCGATGTGCGCGCCCGGACCGGCGGTGATCTCAAGACCGTGAAACCCGGCCTCCGTAGCGAATTCGATGACTTTGTCGATCGGCTCCTTGCCGAACGGCGCAGTGAGCAGGCCGACGTACATGGCTATCTCCTTGTGAACGAGAAGAGGAAACACGAGGATGATCGCTCGATCAGAGCGAACGCGGTGCAAACGTGGCAAGCATAGCGATACCGTTGGATCGGACCAAGGACGCCGAACCCGCATGTACCTTCCAGCCTCCGCTCGTTGCTCCGGCCCTCCGGATCAAGCATGCGTCTCGCGTCTCGTTCGGCGAGTTGGCCTGCTGCCACGCGGCCTTGCGCCGGACTCCCATTCGGTAATAGTCTATGTGAACGCACCGATGGTCTTCCACGAACATGATCATCCCCTGAGAGCGCTGGATCGCGCCTCCGTCGTGCCGTTCGGTCCACCGTGGCACCCGTCTGGAACAGAGGGGCGGTCCGAGCAGGTACACGAACCACACATCTGGAGGAGTCTCATGTCTCTCTGCATACGTCCTCAGGATACCCCGCGCTTCCCCGGCGGCGCCGACGCGAGCAAAGGTCTGACCGACGGGCTGCTCGTCGACCGGAAGGGTTCGAGGAGCCGGGCGGCGTACGTCGGAACGCACCGGATGAAGCTCATTCGCCAGACGTACCTTCCCGGTGGGAGGCATTTCCCGCACGAGCACGCCACGACGGAGCAGGCATACTACCTCATCTCGGGCAGGGCACGCGTGCGAATCGGCGCGGAGGTGTTCGTCGTCGAGGCCGGGACGGTATTCTACATCCCGCCAAAGACCGAACACGAAGTCGAGAACATCGGCGATGAGCCGCTCGTCAACCTGCTCATCTGCGGCGATCTCGACGAGAGCGAGGTAGCTTGAACCAGGGCCTCATTCCCTGCTACGGGGCACGTCGCCAACGGCGGCCGCCCCGGGCCAGTCCTGCGTACCCTATCACCCTTGTGAGGGAGATTCCACATGCGCGTCATTCGTCTGCTTGGCCCACGAAAGATCGAGATCGTTTCCCGCCCGAAGCCCACCATCAGACCAGGAGAGGCACTCGTGCGGATGAGCGAGATCGCCATCTGCGGAAGCGACCTGCTCCCCTATCTCGGTAGCCAGCCGCGCGAGTATCCCGGTGTGGACGGCTATCCTGCTCACGAGTGCGTCGGAACCGTGGCGGAGTCGGACCTCGATGGCTATCAGCCGGGCGACCGCGTGCTCTACTTCCCGCTCCACCAGGATGGCCTGCAGGAATACGTGATCGCCGCCAAGCCGACGCAGGTGCTCAGACTACCGGCGGACGGGAACATCTCCGAGTGGATGATGGCGCAGCTCTCGGGCACGATCATCCACGCGCTGCGCGAGCTCGGAACCGTCATGAGCGACCGCATCGCAGTCATCGGGCAAGGACCGGTCGGTCAGATCTTCAACCACCTCCTCTGGAACTTCGGCGCGCATACGATCATCGCCATCGACAGGGTGCCGGAGCGGCTCAAGGTCAGTCCGCAGATGCACGCGACGCACGTGCTCCAGGTGGGGAAGGACGATGTCGTGGCCGCCGTGCACGCCCTCACCGGAGGACGCGGCGCGGACGTGGTTGTGGAGGCTTCAGGCTACGACGAAACCCTGTCCATGATGATCGACCTCGTCCGACGGGACGGTCGGGTGCTCATGTTCGGTATGCCGAAGCATCTCACCGTCGCCTATCCGATCATGCAGGTGTACAACAAACGCCTGAAGATGGTTGCCACGAGCGGCCCCGATGTCGAGCTCGACATCAACATGGCGCTCACGTACATCCGACAGGGGCGGTTGAACGTCAAGCCGATCCTGACGCACCGGTTCAAACTCGATCAGGTCCAGGAGGCGTTCGAGCTGTTCGCCGAGCGGAGGGACGGGTGCATCAAAGTGGTGGTGGAGATGCAGTGAACGCCCGCGAGTGCACTTTCTCGTGCTTCCTGCCTGATGCAGTTCATCGGGATGACTCCCCCATGGCAGGAAACAGCAGGGGCGACCGTCAGTCGCCCCGCCTCGTCACGATATGCGTGCGTTCAGCCCTTACCTCCAGTCAAGCGCGCCCTTCTTCCACTCGTGCGCGAAACCGACGACGAGGAAGAAGGCGAAGATGAGCATGATCCAGAGGATGCCGGGGCCGCCCCGGATCATGTCACGGAATACCACCGCCCAGGGGTAGAAGTAGACCACTTCGAGGTCGAAGACGACGAATAGGATGGCGACCAAGTAGAACTTCACGTCGAAGCGCAGCCGCGCGTCGCCAGAGGGATCTGCGCCGGACTCGTAGGGGATGTCGTACTTGACGTGGGTGCGCTTGCGCGGTCCGAGCAGGTGCGTTCCAACGACAATCGCGCACACCATGACCAGGGCCACCAGCGCCGTGAACAACACCGGCACATAGATCGGGTACATTACCCCCTCCTGCGCATTCCGACTGGAGAAAACCCCGATTTCTGAGAGCACTACCGTCGCGGGCGCATATCTGGCATGAGGAAAATATGCTCTGTCGGCAGGTTCTGCAAGGTGTGCACTGACGTGCTGGTTCCCATGTCGGGAGGACGCGGTGCTGAGCGAAGCGAGAAATGCGCGTTGACGAGACGACTTAGACCCGGAAGGCGTGCCAGGAAAAGGGGAGGGCGCAGGCGGTAGACCCATAGAGTCCACCTGCCTGCGCCCTCAAGGGGGATCCCGGTCAGCCAAGGGGGAGGAACCGACCGGGATACGTGTGTGATAGCCGGGAGGAGGACCGTCCATCACACGGGGCTCAGTATACTGTCAAGATTGACTGTTCTGCACTTCGACTATCGTACAATGCCGGACGAGTTCCGTAGGTTCCCACCGGACCATCCCGGCATCTGCTCCGTTCCACTGCAAGATCACTGCAATGTCCATGCCAATCCGCACGTCCGCACGAACACCGGCAAGGAGACCGGATCGTCGGTCGGTGATTCCCGCATCCCGCGCGGATGAGTTGACCGCACCCCGACCCCGGCTCGGTGAACCGTGGCGTACGACGCGCCGCACCGTGTCCCGGTTTGAGTCAGCCCGGCTCATTTTGATGCTCATTTGGCTCCGATCTGCCCTCGACCTACACCGGTGCATCATCGGTGATACACCTGAGGAGGCCGCGCTATGACGAGCCGCTGCGGAGTCCTACCGGCCCTTGGCTTGTCTGCGCGGGACGCCACGTGTCCCTGCCGCCGTCGTTCTCCTGACGAGTGGGTCATCTCTTGCCGAACGCCTCAAGTTGCTATCCGGCACCCATCACTTCGATACGGACGACGGCCTGAGAAGTTCCTCGGTCACCGGGATCGCCCTGTTTCGGACCTCCGCCCCGGGAAGCGTTGGGGGCGACCACATCGGGTCGCCCCTACGCCTCCACGAAGGGATTCCTGCGTAGGGAGAGCCCGACGTGGCTGCCCCGGCTTGCTCTCCACGATGATGACGTTGCCTTCGGCGCTTGGACCTCAGCGCACAACCTCCGTGCTGGACATCGCCTCCGACGGCTACGCGCCGCTGAACCTGTCGAGCGGCTCCCACCCGAGCAGACGCTTCGCCTTCTCGCAATTCACGATCTCACCAGTGTGATCGCCCGAGATGAACACGGCGTCGAAGCCCCGGTGCTCCCTCAGCTGCAGCGCCTTCTCGTACGCCCGCGCCGTGTCCGAGAACGTCGTGAGGCCGCTCGGCTGATGCCGTCGCCAATCTTCGAGCCATTTCTCGCGGGAGCATGGGCCGAATAGGCGCAGGGCAATCACCGACATACCGTGCACGCGGCTGAAGTACTGGCAGGCCATCTCGCCCATACCCTTGGTGAGGCCGTAGTTGTGCCACGCTTCGAGCGGTAGGCTCTCGTCATAAAAGCGCTTGACCGTGTGCTCGTTGTGGACGGAACCCGTGGTCGTGTGAACCACGTGGGCGAGGCCTGCCTTCAGCGCAGCATCGAATGCGTTGTAGAGCCCGCACACGTTGACGTCGCACGCCTCGGCGAAGTCGTCGAACTCGCGGTTCATAGCCATGTAGATCAACCCGTCGGCGTCCTGCATCGCCAGTTGCAGGGCGGCGGGGTCGAGCACAGACCCGGCGACATACGTCACCTCGGAAACCTGCGGCGGTCTCACGTCGAAGACCGTGATCTCGTGGTCCTCGGCAAGATAGGGCAGGACGCCGGTTCCCACACGACCGGAGCCGCCGATCACGAGCACATGCATTGTGTACCCTCTTGGCTCAGCGGATCGTCCCGACGTACCCGTCCGGCTTCTCGTACTTCTTCAGCGCCTTCATGTCGAGCGTCACGCCCAAGCCCGGTGCATCGGGAACCGTCACACAGCCGTCCTTTGTCTGGAAGCTTCCGCCGGAAAGGTTGTCGAGACGGATGTGCGGCAGCTCATCGAGCGCCATCGAACAGGCGGGCAGCGTCGCGGCGATGTGGCAGGCGAACATCGAGGCGACGCAGGAACCGAATGCGAACATCTGTCCCCACATCGGCACGCCCGCGCTCTGTGCGATGGAGTCGAACATGCGCATCCGGGCGACGTTGCCGCCGCAGTTGAAGCAGTCGATCGCGTCGTTCTTCAGGGAGAGGTAGATGAGCCGCTCGGAACCGAGATGCCGTGCGACGGGTGGAGTCACCTTCTCCCGGAACTGACGATAGTGCCCAAGATCGTCCGCCGGGAACGGGTCTTCGTACACTTCGACGTTGTACTGCTCCAGTGTGCGGGCGATCCGGACGGCGGTGGGCAGGTCCTTCCACGCCGTGTTCGGGTCCATGCGGATCTTCAGCTCCGGACCGACCGCCTCGGTGATGAGGCGACAGATGTCGAAGATGTCGGTGATCCGGTGACCCTTCACCTTGTGGACGGAGAAGCCGAGCGATCGTGCTCGCTCGGCTTCCTTAGCCATCTCATCCGGCGGCATCGGGGGCGACCAGTACGCCAGTTCCACCCGGTCGCGCACCTTCTTGCCAAGTAGCTTGTGGACCGGCACGCCGAGCGCCTGCCCGGCGATGTCGTAGAAGGCGCACTGCAGGTGGAACGGTTCCTCGGCGAGGTCCAGCTCCCAGATGCTCTTCCCGACGTACTGCTTCCCGAGCGCCTCCGCCTGATCGGTGAGGTTCGAGCGGAGGGAGTTCCACTCGCCGAGACCGGTGATCCCCTCGTCGGTATGCACCCAGATGAGCGTCGTCGGGTAATCCCATCCCCAGTGCTTCTGGATGCGCTCGGTGAACGGCACGCTCACCGTCTTGAACTCGAAGCCAGTGATCTTCATCCCTGTTCCCTTCCACCCCTACTCCCGAACCGAGTCATGCCAGATCGCGTACCGACGGACGCATTCGGCGACCTGCCTTCCGAGGACGGCCCGGCCTTCGTTGAGCGCCGATGCGCCCGGTGGCGCCGCTGACAGGGATACCCTCCTCTGCGCGGCGCCTCCAGCCGCTCTGTCTCCACCATCCCGAGAATTTCGCAAGCACCTGCGAACCGAGGGCGTCCGCAAATGCGGGAGAGAGCGGCAATCCGTCGATTCCCACCCGGTGCGCTACGCCCCGCCCCCGCACCTTGAGGAGCGCCCACACTCCAACGAGGCGAGCGTATTCGGCGGGCACCTGGACGGTTCTACCTCCCATTGCCGCACGCATGTGGTGCAGATGCTCGACCATGAGGTCGTACGAACCGGGTTTCTGGCCTTCGAGGGACGCCTCGATGGCGCGGGCCATCCCGCCTCGCTCCTGTCCCGGCAGATCGGTCATCATCGAGTATGCCGCGCCGACGACGACGACGGTCACGAACCGATCCCAGTAGTCCATGAACTCGTCGAAGCGGTCGTACTGAGCCCGGATGACGCGCATGTCGTCGGGGAAGTCGTGGGCGAGCCGGGGGTAGCTTGCCATGGCGTAGCGACGCGCCTCTGCGACGAGCGTCGCGGCCTGCCTGCGCTGTTCGTCGGTGTAGCTTCGCCGTCTCAACAGGCGTCTGATGAACTCCACGGCCGGCCCCGCCCCACCAGTAACCGGGACACTCCAACGAGGATATGGAACTCCCTTCCCCGTTCCCACCGGCCCTTGCGCCGGTGAATCTCCGGCAACCGTTGACCTCCGGGCGCACGTACGCCACATTCCAGACGTGGACCGGCTGCTGCAAGGCTGGGACGGTCCATGGACGCATCTTGCGCGGGAGCGAACCGATGAAGCTCGGCATCGTCACGTACAACATTGCGAAAGACTGGGACATTCCGACGATCATCAAGAACTGCGCGGAGACGGGCTTCGAAGGCGTGGAACTGCGCACGACCCACGGGCACGGCGTCGAACTGTCGCTCTCGAAGTCTCAGCGCGGGGAGGTGCGGAAGCGATTCGCCGACTCCCCCGTGAGCCTCGCAGGTCTCGGCAGCACCTACGAGTACCATTCGGCGGACCGTGACGAGGTGAGGAAGAACATCGAGGGAACGAAGGAGTACGTGAAGCTCGCTGCCGACGTTGGTTCGCCGGGGGTGAAGGTGAGGCCGAACGGAGTGCCTGAGGGCGTCTCGCTGGAGAAGACGCTTCACCAGATCGGCACGGCGCTCCACGAGGTGGCGGCGTTTGCACAGGACCATGGGGTCGAGATTCGCCTAGAGGTACACGGTAGGACGACTAGTGAACCGCAGAACATCGCCGCGATCATGGAAGCGGCCAACCACCCGAAGGCGAAGGTCTGCTGGAACTCGAACAGGACCGATATGTCGCCCGACGGGACGATCAAGAGGAGCTTCGACCTGCTCAAAGACAAGATCGGCCTCGT
>Ga0315282_10005820_pt1 | contig 20865 bp, 17 predicted proteins | sample YL17G07_20_MG_FD_203693 | JGI IMG/M metagenome (GOLD analysis project Ga0315282, IMG submission 203693) | Sediment microbial communities from Yellowstone Lake, YNP, Wyoming, USA - YL17G07_20 | ecosystem: Environmental > Aquatic > Freshwater > Lake > Sediment | place: USA: Wyoming | collected... | reverse complement strand
TCGGTGACCGGCTTTGTCTGCGCTTCAACCGGCTGGTAAGCGGCCTTCAGTGACGCCTGCCAGTCCTTCGACAGCTGATCGGAGCTGACGCCCAGCAATTTGAGGAACGCGCCGTTGAAGTCGCCCGTCGCGGCCGCGGCCGTCAGCAGGTCGGGAATGGAGCGATCGCCCCATCGGCCGGCCACGTACGCCCACAGGGCCTGGCCCCACCGATACGGGAAGTACTTCGCCGTATTGTTGAGGTCCTTTACGGTCGGCAGCTTGTTCTGCTTCACTGCGTCGCGCATCCACATGGCCGTATTCGGATCGACCGGTCCGAGCGACATGTACTCGGCCATACCCTCGATGAACCACAGCGGCAGGCGCTCGGCTCCCGGCACACCAGCCTGGCTGAAGGGCGTGGTGATGTCGAATTGGAAGGCATGGACGAGTTCGTGGCCGATCACGTGATCCGTTTCGGCCAGCGACGCACCCATCGGCAGGACGATGCGGCGCTTGAGGATCTCGGTGACGCCGCCCGTGCCTTCGCCGATGTCGCCCTGGACGGTGTTGGTTTGCTGAAAATCGGGTTGATCGGCGTACAGGATGAGCGGCTGGCGCCCCATCAGCTGATGCGTGAAGATCCGGGTGTAGCGCGCGTACCATCGCTCGGCCATGCGGGCCGCCTGCTGAACGGCGGGCAGTTCTTCCGGGTAGAAGTAAATGTCGAAGTGGTCGGTCTTCAGGACTTCGTACCGGAAAGTACGGTACTGGACCTTGTTCTGGCCGAAGTACTGGGCGAAGGCGGGCGACCCGACGGTCAGGACGGCACCCGCCAGGCAAGCCGCCGTGACCAATCGGGCGAGTGCAGAACGCATGGCCGGCTCTCCTCTGGTAATTATCCGGCCGGATCCGGGCGCCAGACAAATTACTCGTCAAGGTTCTGCCAGCATCAGTAATGCCAAGAGGGCCTTGGGCCTTGGACCTTGGGCCTTGGATGGCCCAGGGCCCAGGGCCGAAGGCCCAACGTCATTGGCGCACCGCGACGCCGCCGTCGGCCGCCCGGCGGTCGCTCCCCCCCTCGAGCAGGTTCTCCTTCGCGTTGTAGATGATGGCTTCAGCGATGCCCTGCGCGGAGATTTCGCGCAACGTGTGGCCGCGCTGCTTCAGCAGGGCGATGGTGTCGGGCGAGAGACCGTTGCGTTCGTATTCGACGCGATCCGGGAGCCACTGGTGGTGGAAGCGGGGCGCGTCGACCGCCTCCTGGACGTTCATCCCGAAGTCGATCACGTCGAGGATCGTCATCAGCACCGTGTTGATGATGGTGCGGCCGCCGGGGCTGCCGGTCACCATGAAGAGCTGCCCATCCTTCGTGATGATGGTCGGCGTCATGCTCGACAGCATCCGCTTGTGCGGCGCCGCCAGGTTCGGTTCGGTCCCAATCAGGCCCTGGGCTGTCGTCAGGCCCGGCCCCGCGTTGAAGTCGCCCATCTCGTTGTTGAGCAGGAAGCCCGCGCCCGGCACGACGATCTTCGAGCCGTACCCCGCTTCGAGCGTGTAGGTCAGTGACACGGCGTTGCGCTGATCGTCCACGACGGAGAGGTGCGTCGTCTCGTCGCTCTCGGTCGGCCAGGTGAACGAGGTCGGTGTCGAGACCGAGGCGCGATCCAGCCGGATCGTCTTCCGCAGATCCGCCGCGTAGGCCTTGGACATGAGGCGATCGAGCGGCATGTTCGGATTGAAGTCCGGGTCGCCGAGGAACTGCGCGCGATCGGCGTAGGCGCGCCGCATCGCCTCGATGACGAGATGCGCCGTGGCCGCCGATCCGAAGCCGCTCGCCTTCAAGTCGTACCCTTCCAGGATGTTCAGCATCTCGAAGAGCGCCGTGCCGCCGGAAGTCGGCGGAGGAAACGACAGGATGTCGTAGCCGCGATAGCTGCCGGTGAGCGGTATTCGCTTTTTCGCCTCGTACGCCTTCAGGTCCGCGCGGGTGATGAGGCCGCCGTGAGCCGCCATCTCCTTCTCGACGAGCAGCGCCGTTTCACCCTCGTAGAACCCGGCGGGGCCGGATGCGGCGATGCGTTCGAGCGTGCGCGCGAGATCCGGCTGCTTCAGCGTCTCGCCGGCTTCGTAGGGGACGCCATTTCTCGAGAACTGCGCGACGGAAGCGGGATAGGGCTTCATCGATCGCAGGGCCCCGCCCAGCGAACGCGCGAGCGCCGGGCTGATGACGAACCCGTCGCGTGCCAGCGCGATCGCCGGCTCCACCAGCCGCTTCCACGGCAGCTTGCCGTTGTCCTTCCAGGCTGCGTACAACCCGGCGACGGTACCCGGCACACCGACCGAGAGGTGGCTGTTGTGATGGAGCGTCGAGTCGTACTTGCCGTCCTTGAGAAACATCGTCGGCGACGCTTTTTCGGGCGCCATCTCGCGGAAGTCGTACGCGACCGCCTTGCCGGTCGCGGGCCGGAACAGCATCAGGCCGCCGCCGCCGATGTTGCCCGCCGTCGGATGGACGACCGCGAGCGCGAAGGCCGTCGCCACCGCGGCATCGACGGCCGTTCCGCCGTCCTTCAGCACGTCGCGGCCGATCGCCGAGGCCATCTGGTTCTGCGAGACGACCATGCCCAACCGCGCGCGGGCCGGCTGCGACTGCGCAAACGCCGTAGCTGAAAGACTCAGAGCGGCGAGGACGACGACAAAACCTGCCACTGACGGATTCACGCGGACACGTCGTGCCATATGCCCTCCACCCCAACGCGGCTGCCAGCCTTCGACTGGCGCTCGGGTCGCGTTGAGCGAAGTCGAACCGCGCGTCGCGGACCCCGGCAGAATCTCCGGTGCGACGGATTATAATCCTCGCGCGTTCGATCGACCCACGTGATGGCGAAAGGCCCGCGCGCCGCGATCACGGTTATCCGCGGATTACGCCGATTTACGCAGATTCGGCGGGCCGGCTGCCGTGGCGCACGCTGCCGGCGTGCACGCCACACGCGGTCGATCCCCGCATGTCGACGGGGTCGACCGCGCGCAACGGCAGCCGGCCGCGTCCACGGGGCGGGCGCGCCTGTCGATCGCCGACACGAGGCGTGAGCAGTTCATCGGCCCTCGTGGCGGTGGCAAGGCCTCAGCCTTCCCGCAGGAGGAAGCCTGGGAATCTGCGTGAATGTGCGTGAATCTGTGGACCGGTAACTTCTGCGCGAATCTGCGGAAAGAGTGAATCCGCGGACGTAATCATGCTGAACTCACTTCTTCGACGCACGTTCCCGCTCGTTTTTGTTCTCGCGGCTGTCGCACTCACCGGCTGCTCGAAGACGGAGACGCCAATGGCGGACCTCATCATCACCAACGCCCGTGTTTACACGGTCGACAAGGCGCGTCCGAGCGCCGAGGCGATTGCCATCAAGGGGGATCGCATCCTCGCCGTCGGGACGCGCGCCGAGGTCGACCTCCGGCGCGGCGCGACAACGAGGACGATCGATGCGGGCGGCAGGCTCGTGTTGCCCGGTTTCGACGATGCACACATCCACTTCGTGATGGGCGCGTTGCAGTTGACCAACGTCGATCTCAAGGACGCGTCGAGTCCGGAGGAGTTCGCACGCGGCATCGCCGCGCGCGCCAAATCGGCGCCAGGCCAGTGGGTACAGGGTGGCAATTGGGACGAACAGGCGTGGACGCCAGCGCGGCTCCCGACCCGGGAGCTGATCGACACGGTGACGCCCGAGACGCCCGTCTTCGTCGGCCGCTACGACGGGCACATGGCGCTCGCCAACTCGGTTGCCCTGAAGCGTGCCGGTGTCAGCGCGAAGACGCCGGACCCACCGGGCGGGACGATCGTGCGCGACGCGGCCGGCAATCCGACCGGCGTCCTCAAGGATGCGGCGATGGGGTTCGTCGACAGAGTGATCCCGCCGCCGACGCCGGACCAGCGCATGCGGGCCATCAGGCTGGCGCTCGCGCACATGGCCAGCCTCGGCGTCACGAGCGTGCAGGCGATGAGCGTCTCCTACGAGGATCTCGACGCCTGGGCCAGGCTGGCGGCGGCCGGGGAATTGACGGTGCGCGTCTACGCGGCGCCGCTCGAGGCCGAGTGGATCGAGCGGTCGGGGAAGGGCACGGCGCGCGACTTCAACAGTCCGTTTCTGAAGACGGCGGCCGTGAAAGGATTCGCCGACGGCTCGCTCGGCTCGACCACCGCGTACTTCTTCCAGCCGTACGCAGATGCACCGGGAACAGCGGGGCTGTTGTCCGACGAAATGCAACCGCTCGAGGGGATGCGCAGCCGCCTCACGCAGGCCGACCGCGCCGGCAAGCAGCTGTGCATTCATGCAATAGGAGATCGGGCCATCTCGATGGTCCTCGATCTGTTCGCGGACGTGGAGCGGACCAATGGCACGCGCGATCGGCGCTTCCGCATCGAGCACGCGCAGCACGTCGCGCCGGCGGACTTCGCCCGCTTTGCTTCCTTGAAGGTCATCGCCTCGGTGCAGCCCTACCACGCAATCGACGACGGGCGCTGGGCCGAGAAACGAATCGGGCCGGAGCGCGCGAAGACCACCTACGCGTTCCGGTCGTTCCTCGATCACGGTGTCCGGTTGGCCATCGGCACCGACTGGCCGGTTGCGCCGCTGGACCCGATGCTCGGTCTCTATGCCGCCACGACGCGGGCGACGCTCGACGGGAAGCATCCCGGCGGGTGGGTGCCCGAGCAGAAGATCTCCATCGCCGAGGCCGTCGAGGGGTACACGATGGGCGCCGCGTACGCGGAGTTCGCGGAGAAGGAGAAAGGATCGATTACGCCCGGCAAGCTGGCGGATCTCGTCGTGCTGAGCGACGATGTCCTGCGCATCGACCCGGCGGCGATCAGGAACGTCAAGGTGGAGATGACGATCGTCGGCGGGAAGATCGTTTATCAGAGGTAGTGGCCGAGCCCATGGCGCCGCAGTACCGTGCAGTTCGGCCGGAAGCCGCCCGGCTCCGCCGGGGGATGCTTGTCTACGGCTTCCTTGCCGAACCGCACGGCACTGCGGCGGCATCCCGCGCACACCGCACGTCGCCCTTCACACGGCGCAACGTTCAGACCCCGGCCACTCCCGCCGTCCCGAACGGCTGCTCGGGATACGACACAAGCCGGCCCACGTGCTTCTCGACCGCGTCCAGCAACTCGCCGCTGCGGATGACGTCTGCCAGCCGGTTGATGTCGTACTGCACGGGCCGATCTTCCTCCATCTTGGCGACGTGCTTGCGGATCACGTCGTAGGCGGCTGTCGTGCCGCGTCCCAGCGTCAGCGGCTTGCGGAACTCGACGGCCTGCGCGCCGGCCATCAGCTCGATGGCGATCACGTACCAGGCGTTGTCGAGGATCTGCTTCGTCTTGAGCGCCCCCGTGAACGCCATCGATACGAAGTCTTCCTGGTCGGCCGCCGCGGGAATCGATCCGACCGAGGCCGGCGCGGACAGAATGCGATCCTCGCAGATGAGCATGCCCTGCGTGTACTGCGTCAGCATCAGCCCCGAGAACATGCCGGCGCCCTTCGTGAGGAACGCGGGCAGCCCCACCGACAGGTTGCGATTCAGCAGACGGTTCGTGCGCCGCTCGCTCAGCACGGCCACCATCGTCACCGAGGGACCGACGACGTCGAGCGCAATGCCGAGCGGCGTCCCCTGGAAGTTGGCGCCCGTCAGGTACATCCGATCTTCGGGGAAGAACAGCGGGTTGTCGCCGACGCCGTTCAACTCGATCTCGAACATGTAGCGCGCCCAGCGCAGCGCATCCTTCGCGGCGCCCACCACCTGCGGCGTCGAGCGCAGGCTGTAGGCGTCCTGCACCTTCTTGCCCGGCTGTTTCAGCATCTCGGAGCCTTCGACCAGCCGCCGCACGTTCTCGGCGCAGATGATCGCGGACGGATACCCGCGCACCCGGTGGATGCGCTCGTCGTAGGCCGCCATGTTCGCGTTCAGCACTTCGAGCGTCAGCGCGACCGCGATCTCGGAGGTCCGGAAGTACCGGTCCGCGTCGTGCAGCAGCAGGCCCCCGAAGCCGGCCGTCATGTTCGAGCCGTTGATGGTCGCCAGGCCGTCGCGCGCCTCGAACTCGACAATCGGAATTCCCGCCGCCTGCATCGCCTCGGCACCCGGCATCCGCTCGCCCCGGTAGTACGCCTCGCCCTCGCCCAGCAGCACGATCGCCATCTGGCTCATCGGCGACAGGTCGCCGCATGCGCCAACCGATCCCTTGTCGAAGACGACCGGCGTGACGCCGCGGTTCAGCATCGCGAGCAGCGTGTCCACGATGAGCGGACGGATCCCCGAGTGGCCCTTGCCGAGGATGTTGACACGCGAGCACATCGCGGCGCGGACCACGTCGATCGGCAGCGGGGTACCGCAGCCGGCCGCGTGGCTGTAGACGAGGTAGCGCTGGAACTTGCGCATCTGCTCGGGCGGCAGCACGACCTCGGACAGCTCGCCGATACCAGTGTTGATCCCGTACATCACCGCGCGCTCGGCGATCTTGTCCTCGACGAAGGCGCGGCAGCGGGAAATGCGTTCGCGCGCCTCAGGCGCCAGATCGACCGGCTCGTTGAAGCGGGCGACGCGGACAAGGTTCTCGATCGTCAGGTTCGTGCCATCCAGTATCAACGCCATGAGTGACCTCGCGGGAAAACAGACAGGAAAACCTTGAGAAATCGCGCGCGAAGCGCGCCTGCCAGGAGCCCGTGGGGTTTACTCGGGCGGGCTCCTGGATCAAGCCGGCAAATGATGACCGATTCGTACGGTATTCTCAAGGAGCCCGTCGATCGACGGGCTCCTTGAGAATACTAGCAGGAGCGCGTCCCTGGCTTGAGCGACGCGCTCCTACGGAGCGAAGCGCGATGCAGTACGTCAATCTGGGCCGGACGGGGCTGAAGGTGTCGAGGATCTGCCTGGGGGCGATGACCTACGGGACGCCGACGTGGCGCGAATGGGTGCTGTCCGAAGAGGAGAGCCGCCCGTTCATCCGCCGCGCGCTCGAACTCGGGATCACGTTCTTCGACACCGCCGACATGTATTCGCTCGGCGCGAGCGAGGAAGTGCTCGGGCGCGCGCTGAAGGACTACGCGAAGCGCGACCAGGTGGTCGTCGCGACGAAGGTGTACTTTCCGATGGGCGAGCAACCCAACCAGGGAGGATTGTCGCGCAAGCACATCATGGACGCGATCGACGCGTCGCTGCGGCGCCTGGGTGTCGACTACGTGGACCTGTACCAGATCCACCGGTGGGACTACGACACGCCGATCGAGGAGACGGTCGAAGCGCTGCACGACGTCATCAAGTCGGGCAAGGCACGATATATCGGCGCGTCCAGCATGTACGCCTGGCAGTTTGCGCAGGCGCTGGCGCTTGCCGGGCGCCACGGCTGGACGCGCTTCGTCTCGATGCAGAACCACTACAACCTGATCTACCGCGAAGAGGAGCGGGAGATGATCCCGCTCTGCCGCGCCGAGGGCATCGGCCTCATCCCGTGGAGCCCGATGGCGCGCGGCTTCCTGGCCGGCAACCGGGCGCGCCAGGGCTGGGGCGACACGCGGCGCGCGCGCACCGACGACTACGCGCAGAAGATGTATTACTCGGAGGCCGACTTCACGGTGGCGGCCCGCGTCGAGGAACTGGCCGCCCGGCGCGGCGTGAAGCCGGCGCAGATCGCGCTGGCCTGGGTGCTCGCGCAGCCGGGCGTGACCGCCCCGATCGTCGGCGCCAGCCGCATGGAGCAGCTCGAGCAGGCGGTGGGCGCGCTCGATATCACGCTGGGCGCCGACGAGCGCACGTTCCTCGAAGAGGCGTACGTGCCGCACGCGGTGTTGGGACATCACTGAGGCCGATGCGCATAGGCCTCATCGCCGACACGCACGGCCTCGTGAGGCCCGACGTGCCGGCGGTGTTCAACGGCGTCGATCTCATTCTCCACGCGGGCGACGTGGGCAGCGGGGCAGTGCTCTCGGAACTCGAGTGCGTGGCGCCGGTCGAAGCCGTAGAGGGCAATGTCGATTCCGAGCAACTGCGCCTGCCTCGCACTCTCGTTCGGCAGATCGATGGCACCGAGATTCTCGTGACGCACGGCAATGAAACCGGAAGCCCGACGCCGGAAAAGCTCGCTGCCAGGTATCATGCGGACGTCATCGTCTTCGGCCATACGCACCGGCCCCTGATTCGGCGAGTGGGCCGGGTGCTTGTCGTGAATCCGGGCGCCGCCGGGCCGCAACGCTTCAACCTGGCCCCGACCGTCGCGATCCTGACGATCGAGAACGGCACGGCGGACGTGAAGATCGTGAACCTGACGGTGTAGGGCCACCGGAGCGACGACTGTGCACATGCCTCACGACCGAGGATCCGGAAGGCGACGGAGCGGAGTGGGGCGTGGGGGCCCCACGAGCGACCGAGCCTGGCGGGGTGCAGGGGGCCCCGGCACCCGGACAATGACGCGACTGGAACACTTCGCGCGGCGCGCCACCGGGATCGCGGAGCGCTACGTTCCCGACGCGTTTGTCTTCGCGCTCGCTGCCACCGTCATCGTCGCCATCGGCGCGTGGATTGTGGACCCGGCCGCCCGCGCGGCGCCCCTGCGCATCGTCGATGCCTGGGGCAACGGCTTCTGGACGCTCATCCCGTTCACGCTGCAGATGGCGATGATCATCATCGGCGGCTACGTGCTGGCCAGTTCGCCGCCGATTCATCGCGCCATCGTCTGGCTCGCCGGGCGGGCCAGGACGGCAAAGGGCGCCGTCGTCCTCGTGGCGCTCGCCGCGATGCTCACCTCGCTGCTCAACTGGGGATTCAGCCTCATCTTCAGCGCGATCCTCGCGCGCGAGGTCGCGCGCCGCGTGCCCTCGGCCGATTACCGCGCGCTCGGCGCCGGCAGTTTCCTGGGACTGGGCACGGTGTGGGCGCAAGGCCTGAGCAGTTCGGCGGCCCTCCAGATGGCGCGGGCTTCCTCGATGCCGCCCGCGTTGGCGCAGATGGTCGGAGGCGGCATCCCCCTGACCGCGACGATCTTCCGGTGGCAGAGCCTGGTGTGCGTCGTCTTCGAGATCGCCGTCGTCGCGGTGGTGATGTGGGCGTTCGCCCCCTCGGCCGGCGCCGGCCGTAGCGCCGCCTCGCTGGGCGTGGATCTCGGCGACCGGCAGGACCCGGCGGCACCGGGAACGAGCGCAGGCCGGCCGCTGCGTCCCGGCGAGCGCCTCGATCGCAGCCCGATCCTGTTGCTGCTGGTCGTCGCGTTCGGCTTCATCTACCTCGCGCGCATGGTCGTGGGGCGGGCTCACACGCCGGCCGACGCGCTCAACGCGATCGACTTCAACACGATCAACCTGTTCTTTCTGATGCTCGGCGCGCTGCTGCACTGGCGGCCGTCCTCGCTGATGCGCGCCGCCCGGGACGCGACGCCCGCAACCTGGGGCGTGCTGCTGCAGTTCCCCTTCTACGGCGGCATCTTCGGCATCATGACCGGGCTGAAACTCTCGGATGCCATCGCCTCGCTGTTCGTGCGCGCGGCGACGCCGGGGCTCTACCCGGCGATGCTCGTCGTCTACTCCGCGGTGCTCGGCATCTTCGTACCGTCGGGCGGCTCGAAGTGGGTCATCGAGGCGCCCTACGTGCTGCAGGCGGCGCGGGCGCTCACGGTGCCGGACGGCTGGGTGGTGGTCACCTACAACCTCGGTGAGGCGATAGCGAACCTGCTGCAGCCGTTCTGGATGCTGCCCGTGCTGGCCCTTCTCGGCCTGCGCGCGCGCGACATCATGGGCTACACGTACCTGGTCGCGCTCATTCTCCTGCCCGTCGTTCTTCTGCTCGTGACCATTTTCCGGCCGCTCGGCTGACGGCCTGGCGTCGCGCCCGGGCGCCGGCGGCCGGCGCGGACAGGCGATCCCCCGTGCCCGCGCTGAAGCCGTCTGTCGGGTTCGATATTGCAGAGTTCGGGCGATTGGGTGTAAGAATTAGGAATTGGGCCGATGAGCTTCTAGACGATTGCGGCAACAGACTTCGCGCGCCGAGTGCGACGTCGTTGACCCGAGTGCCTTCCGGCCATTTGCGACGCACGATTCGCGCGTCGCCGGCCGGATCCTGTCTGGGGCGTCCGCTCGCCCACATTGAGGAGGCTCCGCGATATGCGCAGAACTGCTGTTCTCGTCGTCGTACTGGCGTTCGCCTTGCTCGGTGTCGCGGCCACTGCCAACGCGCAGGGCTACGGCGTGTGGGAGCAGAGCGCCTGCGTCATGGGCCGAGGCGGCGCGACGGTTGCGTCCCCGTGCCCCGACGCTTCCTCCATCTACTTCAACCCCGCCGGCATCGTGCTGATCCCCGGCCAGATCGCCAGTGCGGGCGCCAGCGTGATCGCGCCGCGCGGACACTTCACCAACAGCGCGAGCGGCCAGGTCAGCGATCTGCTGGTCAAGTACTACCCGGTGCCCAACATCTACTACAAACGCAACTTCGCCGCCGATCGCGCCGCGGCGGGCATCGGCGTCTTCGCGCCCTACGGCCTGGCAACAGACTGGCCGGTGACGTCCGAAGGCCGCTTCCTCGGCTACAAGAGCCTGGTGCACAGCATCTACGTGCAGCCGACGGTCGCGTTCAAACTGAACGACAAGGTGGCCATTGGCGGCGGCATCGACATCACCCGGACCAGCCTGGAGTTGCGCCAGCGCCTCGATCTGTCCACGGTCGCCATCACGGGCACGCCGTACACGTTCGGTACCCTGCCGGTGGGGCCGGTTCCCAGGGGCACGGACTTCGCGGACGTGGACATCAAAGGGGACGCCTGGCACGTGGGCTTTCAGGTGGGAGCGATCGTCAAGCCGCATCAGCGGGTGTCGCTGGGCGGACGGTACATGAAGGGGCAGACGGTCGACGTGACCAATGGCACCGTCACGTACACGCAGATCATGACGGGCATCACCACGTCGCCTTTCCTTGGCCCGGTTCTCGGCGGCAAGAACGTCGACACGCTCGTGTCGCCGAACTTCCAATCGGGCGGCAAACTGTCGAACCAGTCGGGCTCTGCCTCGCTGCCGCTGCCCGACCAGTTCGTTGTCGGCGTCGCGGTACAGGCCACGCCGAAGCTGATGGCGCTCGTTGACTATCAGTTCATCCGTTGGTCGATGTTCCAGTCGCTCGTCATCGCGCAGACCATTGCCCCGACCAGTGCGATCATCGAGAACTATCAGAACACGAGCGGCGTGCGCATGGGCATCGACTACGCGGTGAATCCGGATACGTCGATCCGCGCCGGGGCCGACTTCCACGGCGCCGCGGCTCCGCCGGAAACCGTCACGCCGAACCTGCCCGAAGGGTCGCGCGCGGAGTTCAGTGTTGGCGTGGGACGGAAGTTCGGCAGCGCGCGCATCGACGCGTACTACATGTATCTTCACCAGGGCGACCGCGCCGGCCGCACGGTGGGACCGGCCTCGGGCGTCGCGCCGACGACCGCTCTGAACAACGGCACCTACACGTTCATGTCGAACCTGTTCGGCGTGACCTTCGCCGTCGGATTCTAGAAGGGACAGGAATCAGGAGTCAGGAATCAGGAGCCGCCTGTCGGCCCTGCGCCTGACTCCCGATTCCGGAACCGTTGACGCGGTCCTGTTTTTCTTCCCGCCATGTCTTCCATCCCAGACACGATGAAGGCCGTCGAGATTTCCCGGCCGGGCGGCCCGGATGTCCTCCGCGTCGTCGAGCGCCCGATTCCGCGACCTGGTCCGGGCGAGGTGCTGATCCGCGTCGTCGCGGCCGGCGTGAATCGACCGGATGTCGCGCAGCGGGAAGGACGATATCCGCCTCCGCCCGGCGCTTCGGACCTGCCCGGCCTCGAAGTGTCTGGCATCGTCGTCGACGCGGGCCGGGCGATGGAGCCGGCGCCGGCGATGCAGCCGAAGATCGGCGACGAGGTGTGCGCTCTCCTTGCCGGCGGCGGCTACGCGGAGTACGCGGTCGTGCCCGTGCCGCAATGCCTGCCGGTCCCGGCACGCGTCACGACCGTGGACGCGGCCGGCCTTCCCGAAACGTTCTTCACGGTGTGGACGAACGTGGTGGAGCGCGGGCGGTTGACGGCGGGCGACACGTTCCTCGTGCACGGCGGCGCAGGCGGCATCGGCACGACGGCCATCCAGGTGGCGCGAGTGTTCGGGGCGCGCGTTTTCGCGACGGCAGGCTCGGCGGCCAAGTGCGCCGCGTGCGAGCAGCTCGGCGCCGAGCGCGCGATCAACTACCGGGCGGAGGATTTCGTCGAGGTCGTACGGCAGGTGACGGCGGGGCGGGGCGTCGATCTGATTCTGGACATGGTCGGGGGCGACTACGTCGCGCGCAACCTGGAGATCCTCGCAACCGAAGGCCGACTGGTACAGATCGCGTTTCTCCGCGGCTCTCGGGCGGAGCTGAACCTCGCGAAGATCATGCAGCGACGGCTGACGCTGACCGGTTCGACCCTGCGGCCGCGCAGCGTCGAGGAAAAGGGCGCGATCGCGCGAGCCCTTCTCGAACGCCTGTGGCCGCTCTTCGCGGACGGTCGCATCCGCCCGGTGATCGATCGCACCTTCCCGCTCGACCGCGCCGCCGACGCGCATCGCTACATCGACAGCGGCGAGCATATCGGCAAGGTGCTGCTCACGGTGTCATGATGGGTGCTCGCGATGATCACGGGTGCCTGGTGCTACGTGCTTTGTGCTGAGTGCGGTGCCAAGTGCTCGGAGCAGTGCTCACGTGCTGAGTGCTGTGCCGCGCGCTGAAGCACCAGCCACCAGGCACCGCACCAAGCACTGAGCACCACGCACGTAGCACCCGCAATCCTCGCTCACCCCGGCCCCGTCCCGTTGGCCAGGTGGAAGAACGCGCACACGACGAGCGCGTGCGTGATCGTGCCGTCTGCCACCATCTGCGGGATATCGTCCAGGCGGCGTTCCTCCACGTCGATCGACTCCGTGCCGTCCAGCCGCTGTTCGCGCGTGCGCCGGGCCCCGCGCGCGAGGAAGGTGTAAGTCGTATTGGTTTGAAACGCGGGATTCGGGTGCACGCGCCCGATCATCTCCCAGGCGTCCGCCTCATAGCCGGTTTCCTCCGCCAGCTCCCGCCTGGCTGCGTCCAGCGGCGTCTCCCCCTCGTCCACGGTACCGCCGGGGATCTCCGTGGTGATTGTCTGCGTGCCTGCGCGGTACTGGCGTATCAACAACACCTGGCCGGTCTCGGTCAACGCAACCACGTTCACCCAGTCGGGACTCTCGATGATGTCGAAGGAGAAGTCACGGCCGCTGTCCGGTGACTGCCGCTGAGCCTGCAGCACCGAGAAGATGCGGCCGTCGTAGATCGGGCGCCGGGACGCTTCCGACCAGATGTGCAGTGCCATGCGGCTGATTATCTGCCAATCTGCGTGAATCTGCGGACGAACGCTATTCTGCGTGAATTCGTGTGAATCTGTGGACCGGTACTTCTGCGTGAACCCGCTTCCGCTGCGCGATCGAATCGGGCGCAGCTACAGCGAGGCCTCGCCATGGCTCGCGGCGAGTGCAGGCGAGCGAAGGCGGGTCTGCGGAACACTCACTCGTAGCGAAGCGCGACCACCGGATCCGCTCTTGCGGCGCGCCGGGCGGGCAGCCAGGCGGCGACGGCGGCCGTCACGACCAGGGCCGAAATCGCCGTCACGAACGAGAGCGGGTCGGTGGGCTCGACGCCGAAGAGTCGGCTGCGCACGAACGGGAGCCGCGTCAGCGCGAGCGCGATGACCGTCCCCGGCGAGGCCAAGCGCCATCAGCACGATCACGCGGCCGAGGACCTCCCGAATGATGCCGGATGGGCGCGCGCCGAGCGCGACGCGGATGCCGAGTTCCCGGCGTTGATGAAGCTGAAGACGGCCGCGTTGACGCCGATGCCGAGCGCCAGCGACACCAGCGCTACCGCAACGAACCCTGGGCTGTGGCGCAGCGAGCGCAGGCCGAGTCGGACATCGCGCCATACCGATTCGGCGAAGGGCCATCCGGAGGCGTCGCGTGCCTCTTCGCGCAGCAGCGTCGGACTGCCGAACCGCCGGCGTGCGGCATAGGCCGCTTCACCGGAATCCATTCCCGCCGCCCGATGCTCCTCGGCCCGCATCTCGAGATGGAACCGCATCTCCTCATCCAGCTCTTCGTCGTGCTGGGAGCGACGAGCGAGAAGACACAAGCGGCGCCAGGTTTCGCCTGCCCACGCCATGACGGCTCCCTTCACGCCGGCTGAATGACGCGCGTAATCGCCTGCACGGCGCGGTCGAACTCCGACACCTCGAGCCCCAGTTGCTTGCGGCCCGCGGCGGTGAGCCGGTAGACGCGCGCCCGGCGGTTGCCCGCGGTTCGCGTCCATTCCGCCGTCACCCAGCCCTTGATGACCATCCGCTGCAGCGCCGGATAGAGCGACCCTTCCTCCACACGCAGCACATCGTCGGACGTTTCCTCGATGTGCTTCGCGATGCCGTAGCCGTGCAGCGGGCCACGACGCGCGAGCGTGGTGAGAATCAGCATGTAGAGCGTACCGGGCGGGATCTCGGTGCGGGAGCGGTCGTCACGTACCATAGCACGGCTATGTATAGCCGGACTGTGGCACGCAGTCAAGGGGAAACTGGTCCCTGGTCCTTGGTCCCTGGTCCCTGGTGCGCACCAAGGGCCAGGAACCAGGAACCGCACCAGGGACTACGGACCAGGGACCAGGGACTAGTAAGTGTGCGGCTTCGTCCTGCTCAATCCTTCAGCCATTTCGACCAGGTGCGTGAACTGCGCGCGCGAGCCGTCGGGATCCTCGCCCCGGTACCGCTCCGCCAGATCCGCAGCCAGCCGCCAGCTCGCCTCGCCCTTGTGGCACGAATCGCGCAGCAGCATGCCAAACGCCGCCACTGCCGCCGAGAAGCCGAGATTCGGCGTCATGCGCGGGTGCTTGCGCCCCGGCGCCTTCACGACCACATCGAGTGGCGTGCTCGTCTCGGCATTCGGATGCTTGTAGCGCAGCTTCACCCACATCAACTCGCCGCTCGCCGCCGCCGCGGGCGACGGCTGGCGCCGCTGTTGGTAGCGGAGATCGTCGGTCACCGGAACGTCGGGCGCCACGCCGGCCGGCAGCAACTCGTAGAGCGCCGTCACGGAATGGCCGGCGCCGATCTCGCCGGCATCCTTCGTATCATCCTTGAAATCCTCCGCCTTCAGCGCCCGGTTCTCGTAGCTGATCAGCCGGTACGCCGCGACCTGCGCGGGATTGAACTCCACCTGGATCTTGACGTCCTTCGCGACGGCGACGAGCGTGGCGCTCGCTTCCCGCGCCAGCACCTTGTGCGCCTCTTCGAGCGAATCCAGGTACGCGTAGTTGCCGTTGCCGCGATCGGCCAGCTGCTCCAGCATCCCGTCTTTCAGGTTGTCCGTTCCAACCCCGAGTACCGTCAGCGCGATGCCCGTCTTGCGCTCCTCTTCGATCAGCCGCGCCAGGTCGCCCCGACTCGACATGCCCGTGTTGAAGTCGCCGTCGCTCGCAAGGATCACGCGAAGGTCGACAGCGGCGTGTCGACCGCCTTCACGAACGCGTTCTCGTCGATCGCGTCGAACGACGTCGTGTTGAACGGCGCACCGGGCCGCCACCATGGTGGCGGGTAGTGACGCGTGGGCGGGGCAGCGTAGGCCCGTCCGCCCGCCTGGCCGGCGCCCGCCGCGGCGCCCGAGCGGAAGACGATCGTCGACCCTGCGGCGGAGCCGCGCGTGTCGATCGTCGGCGTCGCCGCCGTCACGCTCACGGTTTCGGCGAGGGAGGCGACCGACAACACGATGTCCCGTTTGATCGTCTGTCCCGCGGAAACCGTCAGCTCCATCTCCATCGGCTTGAAACCAGCCAGGTCCGCGCGCAATCGGTACTTGCCCGGCGTCAGGCCTGCGACCAGGTACCTGCCTTGCACGTTGGTGATCGCCTGGTGGCTGCCGCCCACCGAGACGCCACTTGCGGTCACGCCGACACCCGGTATCACCGCGCCCGAGTCGTCGGTGACGCGACCTTCGATCGATCCGGTGAGTGCCTGTGTGAGAACGGAAGAGGGAAGGGACGCGAACGCGAGAACGGCGATGGCCGACAGCGCGAGCGCACGAAGTGAACGCATGGTTCACCTCCCCGGGGCCTGGCAACGGGCTGTGCGAAGTGCGATTCGGAGTGCTGTGTTGGGTGCTGCAGGCACAGGCACAAGACACCGCGTCGCACCTCGCACAACGTGCCCAGGCGCCCGCAATCGGCAGGCGGCAACGGCTGCTGCGAATGGCGTACCATGCGCATGAGCTTCGGCCACCCAGAGCTAAGACGTTGATCCGGCAGAGAAAGCGGCGGGCGGAGAAAACGGCTGCGGCTGGATGACGGCGGCCCGTTTCAAGGAAATGCATCCGGAATACAGGACGTTGGATTGTCAGTCGCCGCCGTCAACCGACGAAGCGCAGTCTTCCGGAGCGCGGAGCCCGGCACGCAGCGGAGCAGGCTGCTGACTGCCTTCGGCTGCCGGCGACGAATTGCCGAAAGGCATTGGGACTAGCCAGCAGGGACTGGAGACGTTTCCTGATCAGACCCCGCGCGCGCGTGGTTGAACTGCGGCACGCTGCGAATCAGGAGAAGCCCGACGATGGCAACGCCGGCGCCGAACGCGGTTGGGGTCCACGGCAGGAACGGCCCCTTTCCCATCCCCAGCCACTGAAAGGATGAGGGTGCCAGCACCATTGTCGCCATCAGGCCGTTGTTGAGCGCGTGCGCGGTGATGCCGCACGCCACGGAACCGGTGCGCCAGACGGCGTAGCCGAAGAGCACTCCGAGGAACGCCGTCGGAAGCAGGCGATAGATCGAGGAGTGCGCCAGGCCGAAGAGCAGCGCCGAGACGAGCAGGGCGGGGAGGATGCCGAGCCGTCGCAGCCCGGACAGCACGAAGCCGCGGAAGAAGAGTTCCTCGCAGATGGCCGGCGTGACGCCGACGATCAGCCAGACGATCCACAGGGATGGGGATTTGCCGTCGAGCAGCAGGATCCGTTCGAGCGCTCGGACCAGCGACTCGGGCGGCGGAAGCAGGCGAATCAGGACGCCGGCGGCCACCGTCCAGGCCGACACGCCAACCAGAACGGATCCGATCAGGGCGCGAAGCGGCGGAACGCGGAGCGCCAGCGTCTCCCGCGCCGGGTAGCCGAGCCAGAACACGATCGCGAGCGTCGGCAGCAGGAAGAACGCGTACTCGGTGACGAGCACCATGGCCACGATGCCGGCCCGCTGGAGCAGCAGGCTTCCATAGAAGACGACGACCAGCACGATCGCAAACGAGACGATGGCGACGCCGGGTCCGGCCGTCCGGCCAGCTCGCCGTCGAAGGCCGAGCAGGTCGACGATCGATTGCTGCCCGCCGAGCAGCACCTGCTCCTGCTGGAAGACGCGGGCGGCCAGCACCAGGGCGAGCCCCGAATAGGTCAGCGACGACAGCAGGGCCAGGAACACCAGGTCCGGCGCGGCCTCCGACAGCATCACGCTCTTGATCAGCAGCGCGATGTTCACGACGGGCAGGAACGCGGTCGTCGTCGTCAGTTGCACCCCCGGCAGCATCGTCGCCACCGCGGGCATGGCGAGCACCATGTAGACCGGCGTGAGGAAGTTCTGCCCGTCCTTGAAATCGCGCGCGAACGCGGCAACCGCGAGAAACAGCGCCGAGATGATCAGCGTCACGGGGACCAGCATGCCGAAGGTGGCGAGATAGGAGGCCAGCGGCAGATGCAGGTTCGTGCCCGGAAGCAGGCGCGCGAGGGTCGCCGCGAGGCTGATCACGTTGACGAGCGCCGTGATGAGCGCGATCGCCCAGACCGTCAGGAATTTCCCGACGATGATCTCCTGCGGGCTGACGGGGGCGCACATCAGGGTCTGCATGGTGCCGCGTTCCTTCTCGCCGGCGGTGAGATCGATCGCCGGGTACAGCCCGCCCAGCAACGACATGACGATGAGAATGAAGGGGAGGAGCATCCCCAGCAGCTCGCCGCCGCGCCGTTGTTCGGACGCGACGTTTCGCTGGAGGACGTCCAGGGCCACGGCGAACCCGGGCGCCAGCGAGTGCGAGCGCTCGCGCAGCTGCACCAGGGTTGCGCGGTACCTGCCGAGCGTTTCGACGAGACGATCGCGCGCGAGCACCGAGTCGGGCTGCACGGAATCGTAGTAGACGGTGATCGAGCCGAGGCCGTCATCGCCGATCGAGCGCATCAGGCCGGGCCACGTGATCAGCACCGCGTCGACCGTGTGCTCGCTGATGGCCGCGCGCGCGGCCGCCAGGACGGGGTTCTCCGCCTCGGTGGCAGCGGTGCGCCGGCTGCTTCCCAACGCCTCTTCCGGTTCCTGCACCGCCCGCGCCGGCCGGATGGCCGGGTCCCGCAGCATCGCCTGTACCTGCGACGGCGCGGCGGCCCACCGCTTCAGCGTCAGTTTGCCTGCGCCGCCGAGCCAATCGACGATCTGCGGCGCCTCCTCGCCCCACACGGCCACCTCCGACGCCCGTTCCTCCCGCTTCTCGGTCTGCGACCGCTGGAACCAGCTGACGCAGATGATCATCATCGGGTAGAGCAGCACCGGCAGGCCGACCATCATCAGCAGCGTGCGGCGATCGCGCAGCGTTTCGACGATCTCCTTGCGGAAGATGGTCCAGATGATGCGGATTCTCACCGGGCAGTCTCCTTGTCGTCCCGGCCTGAAGGCCGGAACCTACGACTCTCATTCCGTTTCTCTCCGCGCGACGTGGCGCAGGAACGTGTCGGTGAGATTCGCGCAACCGGATCGGGCGAGCAGGTCGGGCAGCGCTCCGGTGTCGATCGCGCGCCCGCGGTGAAGCAGCACGATCCGATCGCAGAGGTACTCCGCTTCGCCCATGATGTGCGTCGAGAAGAGGATCGCGCGGCCGGCGGCACGCTCGCGGCGGATCGATTCGACGATGAACTGCCCCGTGATGACGTCGAGGGCCGCCGTCGGTTCGTCGAGGATCAGGACGTCGGGGTCGTGCAGGAAGGCGCGGGCGATGTTCGCGCGCTGCTTCTGGCCGCTCGAGAGGGTTGCGCACGGCCTCGACGCGAACTCGCGCATGTCGAGCTGAGAGATCAGTTCATCGATGCGTCTCGAGAGCCGCGCCTCGTCGAGCGAGTACAGGCGGCCGAAGTACGCGAGCATCTCGCGCGGCGTCAGGCGCTGGTACAGCTGGGTGTCGCCCGACAGGAAGCCGATGCGCCGCTTTGCGTGCAGCGGATTGCGGGTGAGATCGAAGCCGTCGATCGACACGCGTCCGCTCGTCGGCGTCAGGATGCCCGCAAGCATCCGCAGCGTGGTGGTCTTGCCGGCGCCGTTCGGCCCGAGCACGCCGAGGATCTCGCCCGGATGGACGTCGAGGCTCAGATCGGAAACCGCCTGGACGGTTCCGAAACGTTTCGAGAGGTGTTCCGCGCGGAGCACGCGGCGATTGTGCTCCAGGCAGGCGGGAATGTGCAAAGGGGAGTAAGGCAGGCTGTGCTATGTTGACGCTGAGCCATGCCATCGCCGACCCGCTATCCCGTCCCTGCCCGCGTTCACCGCGTCGAGGAAGAGATCAGGCGCAGCCGCTTCATCACGACGATCGGACCCGCGCCCTCGCCGGACGAGGCGGCCGGGCTGGTGAGCCGGGTGACGGCCGAGTTTGCCGACGCGACGCACCACTGCTGGGCATTCGTCGCGGGGCCGCCGGGGAGCACCGACAGGATCGGCATGAGCGACGCTGGCGAACCGCATGGCACCGCGGGACGCCCGATGCTGAACGCGCTGCTGCACAGCGGCGTCGGCGACGTTGCCGTCGTGGTGACGCGCTACTTCGGGGGCACGAAACTCGGCACGGGCGGTCTGGTGCGCGCATACACGGGCTGCGTGCAGCACGCGCTGGCGACGCTGCCGATCGACGAACGCGTCGATCGCGTCACGCTCGTCGTCGTCATCGGCTATCCGCGGGTGGCAGCCGTGCAGCAGCTGTTCCAGGCGTTCGAGGTGAAGGTGGTCTCGCAGAGCTTCGAGGCGGACGCGCGTTTCGAGCTGCGCCTGCCGGCAGCCAATGTCGAAGCGTTCCGCCACGCGGTTCTCGACGCGACGCGCGGCCAGGCGCGATTTTCGGACCTCACCTAGACGCGCATGGCTACCCCGCCGTCCTCCTTCGTGGCGCTTCAACACCGCAACTTCCGTCTGCTGTGGGTCGGCCAGCTCGTGTCCTTTTCCGGCACGATGATGCAGTCGGCCGCGATTCTCTGGCACGTGTCGCTTCTCGTGCCGGAGGATCGCAAGGCGCTGGCCCTCGGGATGGTCGGCCTCGTGCGCATCGTGCCGATCGTCATCTTCTCGCTCGTCAGCGGCGTCGTGGCCGATGTGCTCGATCGGCGCCGGCTGACGCTGGTGACGCAGGGCGTCATGGCGGCCTTCGCCGGCATTCTCGCGCTGCTGACGTTCCGCGGCCTGCACGTCATCTGGCCGATCTACCTGCTGGCCGCGCTCGGTTCGGCGGCCGCGGCCTTCGACGGCCCGGCGCGCCAGTCGCTGGTGCCGAACCTCGTGCCGCATCGAGCGCATCGACCGGCGCGGTCGCGTGCTGTTGTGGGCCGTCGCGGCCTACGGCGCGGCCACGGTCGTCTTTGGCGTGTCGCGCAGCTTCCTTCTCACGTTCGCCTGCCTCGCGCTCAGCGGCGCAGCGGATACCGTCAGCATGGTGCTGCGCAACATCATCCGGCAGATGATGACGCCCGACCGCCTGCGCGGCCGCATGACGAGCGTCAACATGATCTTCTTCATGGGCGGGCCGCAGCTGGGCGAACTGGAGGCGGGACTCGTCGCGAACTGGTTCGGTGCGCC
>Ga0315282_10005819_pt1 | contig 20868 bp, 22 predicted proteins | sample YL17G07_20_MG_FD_203693 | JGI IMG/M metagenome (GOLD analysis project Ga0315282, IMG submission 203693) | Sediment microbial communities from Yellowstone Lake, YNP, Wyoming, USA - YL17G07_20 | ecosystem: Environmental > Aquatic > Freshwater > Lake > Sediment | place: USA: Wyoming | collected... | reverse complement strand
GGGAGCTGCTCAGCAAACAACCGGAGGAAACCTTGACGGGACAGACGAAATGAAGTATCTTTTGCTTACCTACCAGTGGCGGATTTTGACCCGCCCCTCAGTGGCCCCTTTTGGGTGCCCGGTGACAGGTAAAGCAGCGTTGCCTGGCGCATCTCCTGCGCGAGATTAAGGAAGTCGAGGAGAAGGAGAAGCTTACTCCAGATAGTATCGATGGCAGGTTTTGCCAGGAATTGAAGACGGTGTTTAAACAGACGATTGACGCCTGGAATAAATATCGTGAGGGGACGAAGGTCCTCCAGGATTTGACTAACGAGAAGGGGCGGGCCATCTCAAGGTTGGTGGAATTGCTATTATGGCCGATTAAGCACAAGGATACTCGCCGCCTCCGCAGGCGAATAATAAAACATAATCAGGAACTATTCACCTTTCTTGATAATCCCGTGGTCGAGCCAACCAATAACCGGGCTGAGCGGCAGTTGAGGCCAATGGTTATTATGAGGAAGGTGACATTTGGCAGCCGTTCAGCTTTGGGAGCCTTCAACCAGGCAATTATAATGAGTATTATTCAGACCGCTATCCTGAACGGCATTGAGCCTCTGGATATTTGCCTGGCTTTATCACTCAAGCCTTTGACTTCACTCGTTGAACTGGCCAGACCGAGACCACCATAAACTGACGATGCCGAGATTAAACCTCGGCATCGCCATATCCTTAGTTTAATAATGTTAAACCGGGAAATCTGAAAAGCCGTTCAGGTTTTTTGGAAAAACTTACCTGTTACCCAAAGGCCAAGCCAACTGTGATGAGCATCTTTTTAGGATATTGATACAACGCTCTTTTCACTGACAAATCCTAATTTTCGGGAAGTCTTCTAAGTATCTTACCGGCAACTAATTCGCCCATTTCTTTTGTGCCTACCCTCGTTTTACCTTCACTCATTATATCGTAGGTGCGGTAACCCTCCTGCAGCACTGCATCAACTGAATTTTCAATAACTTTTGCCTCTTCTATTAAGCTGAAAGAGTAACGCAACATCATAGCTACACTGAGGATGGTAGCTATGGGGTTAGCCATATCTAATCCGGCTCGGCGGGGTGAACTACCATGGATCGGTTCATATAGACCAAATAATTTACGCCCTTCGCATGGTATCGCGGCCAAGCTAGCTGAAGGCATCATCCCCATAGAACCGGCTAGCATTGATGCTTCATCACTAAGAATATCGCCAAACAGGTTTTCAGTGACAATAACATCAATGTCAGTAGGACGCTGAATCATGCGCATGGCACAAGTATCTACCATCATATGCTCCATCTGAACATCCGGATACTCCACAGCGACTTCATCGGAAATCTCCCGCCATAAGTCAGATGACCTCAATATCTGGAACTTATCCACTGACGCAAGCTTTTTGCGCCGACTTCGAGCTAGCTCGAAGCCAACCCTAACAATCCGTTCGATCTCCTTCTCAGTGTACCGCAGTGTGTCAATGGCTTCCCTGCCCTCTGCTGTCTGCCACACACGTTTGGGTTCAGAGAAGTAAATACCTCCAGTGAGTTCACGAACCACTATAAAATCCACTCCGTTCACAACTTCTGGTTTTAGGTTAGTGGAATTCACAAGCGCCTGGAAAAGTCTAACTGGCCTCAGATTGGCGAACAACCCCAATTCTCTCCGTAATCTTATCAATCCGTACCCTAATTCAGGCCGGATCTTAACTCTAGGGTCTTCCCACTTAGGTTCGCCCACAGCTCCAAACAATACCGCATCACAACCTTTACACATTTTCAGAGTCTTATCTGAAAGCGCTTCCCCCTCTTGTTCAAAGGCAAGTGCTCCTATTGAGCCATAATGTAATTGGAAATCATGGTTAAATGTCTTCCCTATTGCTTTTAGAACCTTTATCCCTTCAGCAACTACTTCAGGACCAACACCATCGCCAGGCAAAACAACAATAGAAAATTCCACGCTAACTCTCCATTTCAGAAATTATTTGTCTCTCTTTATACTATTTATGGTTATTTGATATACTAGAAGTTATTTGTTTAAGTACGTGTTCGACGCCTCCACTTTCTAGAACCTTAAGCATCTCATTTGGGAAAGGCTGAAAATCGAGTGATTTTCCCGAGGTTACATTAACTACCTTCGTACTTGTGAAATCAATATTTGCCTCATCCCCTTCGTTAAAGGTAACGCTTGCGTTGGGGCAAGCGATTGCGGGTAATCCAATAGCTATCGAATTTCTGTAAAATAACCTAGCAAAAGAGTCAGCTATTATAGCCCCAATACCGAGTGCCTTAAGAGCAGCGGAAGCTGTCTCCCGACTTGACCCACAGCCGAAATAACGTCCGGCAACAATTATATCTCCGTGCTTCACATCTTGAGAGAATCTGGGATTTATTGCCTCTAGGACATGGCTTTTAATCTCGCCCATCGGTAAATTTAGATATTTACCTGAAATAATCACGTCAGTATCTATATTGTCTCCAAACTTCCAGACTCGACCTTTAACATCTGAAATCACGTTAATTTCCTTTCAATAATTTCGCGGGTCTGCTATTCGACCACTGATAGCTGAAGCAGCTACAGTTGCTGGGGAAGCTAGGTATAATTCAGACGCAAGACTACCCATCCTTCCCTTAAAGTTCCTGCTTGTAGAAGAAACGCAAACCTCACCAGAGGCTAGAAGTCCCATATGGGCTCCCATGCACGGACCGCAACCAGGGTTACAGATTATCGCCCCAGATTCAACTAGCCTATACAATATCCCCTCACTGATTGCATCCTTATATACTTCAGACGAAGCAGGTATTACCAGCATTCGCACATCAGGGTGCACTTTCCTACCATGCATCACCTCAGCTGCTATTTTCAGGTCCTCTAACCTTCCATTAGTGCATGAACCAAGAACTGCTTGATCTATCTTAATATTGCCCACTTTTGAAATCGGCTTCACATTATCAACAGAAAATGGAAAAGCGACCTGAGGCTCCAAATTTGAGACGTCTTCCTCGTATACTTTTTCATAGACGGCATCCTCATCAGGTGTTATCAGGGTAAATGGTTCGTTGGCCCTCTCCTTTATGTATCGATACACCTTTTCATCGGGTTCAAAGAAAGCAAATTTAGCCCCTATTTCGGCAGCCATGTTGCTCATAGTAATCCGGCTAGAAAGGCTCATATCCTTGCTCACCTGTCCGGAAAACTCTACTGCTTTGTATTGAGCTATATTAACAGAGTATTTACCAACGATGTGCAAAATAATATCCTTTGACATGATCCCAGAAGGAAGTATCCCACCAATATTAAATTTTATAGTTTCGGGGACTCTAAACCAAAGTGTGCCTGTAGCAAGCACATATGCCATCTCTGAGAAGCCTACAGCTGCTCCGGCAGCTCCCAGTGCACCATATGTGATAGTATGTGAATCCGTACCCACGATTAACTCACCAGGAAGGACGTGGCCCTTCTCGACTAGAACTTGATGACAAACACCTGCGTTCTGACCATAGAAATGCTTTATGTTATATTTCTTTACCGCCAGCCTTATTGCTTTATAAAGTTCTGCGTCCCTGACTGTAGGTGGTGGATTCCAATGGTCAAGTACGCAAACCACCTTCATGTTATCCCAAATCTTTTTTACCCCAGCTCTGGACAAGATTTCATTTACCTGCTCCATAGCATCATGAACCATAGCCAAGTCTACGCTTGCCGTTACGTATTCACCTGACTTGACTAACTCCTTGCCGCAAGCTCTAGCTAGAATTTTTTCTGCTAATGTTGTTCCCAAAACCTTTCTCCGTGAATTTAGCGTACTCAAACGGCGAAAATCTGGCGATCACATTTCCCCGTTGATTCTCCGCAGAAGTGACCATTAGCCTTCGTAGTAACTTGTTTCAATCTTTATCAGTATGCTCCCCTCGCTATAGTAGCGTTCGTTATGAACGGTCTTGTTTCACTCTTTCTATATATTCATATACCTCATCTATGCTAATCACGTCGCAGTACTTGTACTGAAGATCGAAAAGCGACGCCTTGTGCGTGAATTCTAACCGATCAAACACACACTCCCCGATTACAGCAACCTTGAAGTTGTAGCCAACTCCGTCGATGGCCGATGCTCGTACACAACCACTAGTTGTATTTCCTGTGATCAGCAACGTGTCCACGCGCTTATTAAGTAGAATATACAGGGCTGGTGTATGAAAGAAAATACTAGCCCGGGCTTTTTCAATACATATGTCACCTTTAACGGGAGCAATTTCCTTAATAACCTCTGAATCTGGATTTTCTGAGCTAAAACATGTCCCAACTGGAACAGGGAGCCCGCTCTCTGGCCTGATGACAAACCGACTGTACACAATACTTATGCCCGCTTGGCGAGCAATAGGGATCAACTTTTGTAAATGTCTAATAGCGGCCCACGCAAAATTTCCACAAGCCATAGGATATCTATCTTGCTGCTCATATATGGGTCTATCCTCGCCAATGACCCCCACCTGCATATCGACAACCAAAAGAGCAGGATTATTACCTAACCCAGGCCTTTGCCCAATGCGCCCAAGGCGAGGATAGTTAGCTAAACATCTTCTATCATGTTCTGACAAGATATCTTCCCATATTTCCATTTTGCTCCTCCATTCTTAAAGATTCCATTTCAGACTGTCTAAAAACTCTCTCAGAGGCTAATCCCGACGGTCATGTCCCTGCCTCCGTGCCGTTCTCTAATAACTTAAGCAGCTCGTCCCTCGATAGCCCAACTATACCCAGCTCTTCTAGTGATCTACCTTCTTTCCAGTAATCAGCTTGATTTATCACTGATGCCAGATTAATTAGAGCCCCAATTATGGGCGTTGGAATGCCATACTGACGCCCAAGTAGCGCTATAGGCACCAGACCGTAGGGTACATCTTCGGATATATATCTATGCTTCATTGACGATGGGCCATTGGCTGAAGCTACAATATGTTCACTATCAAAAGGAGCTTTGTAGTAAGCACCCATTATTGTACTTCGCTCCCAAAAGGTGTGCTCGGGGTATTGCAGTATCTGCACCCCGATGGCATTAGCAACAGTTTGTATTTCGTCATAAACAGCTCTGATCACCTTAGCTACTGAGTAGGTTGTCCCCATCCGATAGAGGTAGAAATCCTCTCTCAAGGTATCAACCCAGCCTGCATTTAGAAGTGTGCCAGCGGGATGTACACTTGTGTTGGGATTACTTAATGAAGTAGCCATCACATTAGCGGTAGGTTCTCCGGCAGGATAGATGAGTTTCAAATCATTGACGACCTTATCTACGTTCTTGGCGGGAAGCGTGGCAATCCAGAATCTTACACAGTTGCACACTATTCTTACTTGACATGGAGCTTCTGACCTAGAGGGTACAGAAACAGTATCTGACTCAGCTAGTTTTAAATCCTTCCTGACCCCTTTTTCCCTAAGCATCTTAGCAAAGAGTAATGCCCCAAAGTTTCCCGGCCATATAAATATGGTCTGTCCGTCTTCCAGATATGGCATCATAGACTCAAAATAGAGCTTGTGAGCGGTTGCTGGCACAGTCACCATGATATAATCGACACCTTTTATTGCCTCTTCAAAATTCGTAGTGGCTTTGTGTATTTTGACAGTGTTTCGCACACCGTCTACATCCTTCCTTCTATCATCTAGGTCAATCTGCTTGCGCTCGGTCAGCAGTTCGAATTCTTCCGGAAGGAAAAATGGGCTGTTACATAGGTTTACCTCAAGCCCCTTTAATGCTAGATCGGCAGCCATTGCCTTACCAACGTTACCGCTACCTAAAATAGCTACTTTTCGTATCATTTGACCTCCCTTGCCGCGGTTACTACTTCTTCGGTATTTCTAACTAGCAGGCGATAGAGTGCGAGGTATATATTTGCCTATTCCAGACTTGGCCACCATTTTACCATCTTCGACGACAACGTTACCCCTGAGCATGGTGAGCACCGGCCAGCCCTTGATCTCCCAGCCTTCGTAAAGACAGTAGTCACTGATAGCATAGTGTTGGTTACCGGCACTTAGCTTAACCTTCTTTTCAAGGTCGACTATAACTAGGTCAGCATCTGAGCCAACCTGGATAGTCCCCTTCTGAGGATATATACCAAAGGCTTTAGCATTATTGTAACAAAGCACCTCGACCAGCTTTTCTAGGGTTATCCTCCCTTTGTTGACTCCCTCACTGAGCATAAGCGGCAGTAGAGTCTCCAGGCCCGGTGCCCCTGGGGGTGCTGCCCACAAGTCCTTACTCATACTTGTGGTAGTGGAACAATGATCGCTGCCCATGCAGGTGATAACACCGTCTCTTACCGCCTGCCACATAGCGCTGTTACAGACTTCATCCCTTAGGGGTGGGGAGATTTTAGCCAGGGGAGCAGGAACATCGGAAGAACTATTGAGCACTAGATACTGCGGGCAAGTTTCGGCGATTACATCGACGCCCTCCGACTTAGCCTTAGCAATGGCCTCAACACTTTCTGGGTAGTGGATATGCACAAAGTATATAGGGCACCCAGTCACCTTGGCGAGGGCTATTGCTCGCTTTACATCCAAAGTCTCGCAGTAACCAGGACGGGCCTCAGCCCAGGCACCCAAGTCCTGTCTACCCGTAGCCCTGATAGCGGGCAAAATACTGGCTATAATCTCAATATCTTCCGCGTGCAAATTGATTCGGCCGGCCTTTCCCAGTCGAGCAATACTCTCGAAAGCGGCCAAGAGGAAACCATCATCGGCTGGGTCACCTCCGATGATAGCAACCTCGTCACCCTTGCAGGTCATCAAGATTTTATAGGAGGTTATGCCATACCGCTTGGCATTTTCTTCCACCTCGCCTATGTTGGTCTGAGAAAGGATGCCGCCGTGGAAGAAGCAATCAATCACCGCATTCTTCTCCCAGGTTTCCTTCCACTTATCGAAGACCTCGGTGTATCGTCCTTTTTGTGCACTTGCTCCCAGACCCACGTAGCAGCCAGCGGTGGTGGTACCGGCGTAGGCACCGGCTGACATGTCATGAACCTCTTGGTCATAGGGGTGGTAAACTCCGTAGTGGACATGAACATCAATAACCCCGGGGATGAGGTATTTACCTCCAGCGTTAATAGTTTTGTCGGCTTCAGGCAAATAAGCATCATTTCCGATGGCTACAATTATGCCTCCGTTAATAGCAATACCTCCTGGGATAATGCCCTCCGGATTTACAATCTTGCAGTTCTTTACTACAGTATCTACTGCCATCTGGCCCTCCTCTGTTATTTAGATTATTTAGAAAACGACAATCCAGTCAAATGTCATCAGAGCTTCTTGGTAATCATGTCATATAGTTCCGGTCTACGCTGTTTAAATAACGGCAGCAAACGGCGTGTCATGCTAACGTCCTCCAGGTCCACCTCGTAGCTTATCACTTGCGCCCTGTCTGTTGAACCCAGAGCTACAATTTTGCCAGTGGGATGTATGATGGCACTGTTACCATAGCAGTAGGTTGGCTGACCCTCTAGGTATTCGGTACCAGCTTTATTCACGGTAGCCAGCCATACCGAGTTTTCCAGAGCACGCACCTGAAGCTCGAGAAGATAAGTCTCAGCCATACTTGCGCCTTTTTCAGCACTAAAAGCCATAGCTACAGAGGGCGTGAATATTATCTCTGCACCTTGTAAGGCCAAAATCCGGTAAGGCTCAGGGAAATGTCGGTCAAAGCACGTGGCTACTCCTATCCTTGCCTTAGGGGTATTGAATATCGGCCAGCCATCCCCAGGGGCAAAGTAAAAGGTTTCATCGTAGCCGTTCCGGTAACTGGGGGCTGGGATGATAGACACACCCCAGCTAGGTGGGAGATGAACGGATTCGTCGTAGTACTTGGACCGCTTAGAAACATGATACGGTATGTGAGTTTTGGTATAACGCAAGGTTTTTCGGCCATCGGGGAAAACTCCCTCTATGATTTTACCATCTGGTCCCAGAACCACGATACTATTATAGTAGACTCCTTCAGTGGGTGCCTTCTCGAATATCCCAAGAAGAATACACATCCCGTATGCTTTGGCTTTTTCCGCGAAGCATTCCATGGTTGGACCCGGTATCGGTTCAGCCCAGTCAAAGTATTTCTTATCGAGGACAGCACCAATATAAGGCAAGTAACTCAACTCTCCACACAATACAAAATCAGGGTGTTCCTTATCACCCACCTCATCCATCATATTGAGCAGAGCCTCTACATTCTGCTCTATATTTTCTGCCTGTGGTTCCGATTGTATCAAGGAGACTTTAATTAGTCTCGCTCGTTGTTCTACCATACCAAGCCTCCTGTAACATGAGACCTTGGAGTTCGGGCTCGCCATCGGTGATGCCTAAATCAGCCCTGGCGTCTTTTAGCTCATCCTCAGGCCACCTCCCCACATTCAGGATGACTAGCTCCTTCCTAAACACTGCTCTCTTGCCCTTGGCTTCCCTTCCCATCGCCTGAATAGCCAGGCTTAAGAAGAAACCCCTCCTTACTCTTAGCAAGCTACTCAACATTTTTGGAATTGTTCAAGCCCAACAAACTCCTTAGGTCCGGGCTTTTTAAATGCCTTTATTTTGGACAGCTTTAAGCCATAGTCAAAGGCTGCCTCAGCCATCTTTACCGCACAAACCACACCGTCCAATACCGGTACGCCCAATTCTTCTTCCATAGGCTTGTCAAGTCCAGTCATCCCGGCGCACCCAAGGCATATGACTTCGGCTCCATCCTCTTTTATGGCTGCCTTTGACGCCTGAGTTAACGCCTTAACAGTAATGCTCAGATCCTTTTCAATATCAAGGACAGGAATTTCCACAATCCTTATTGAGGCACATCTAGACTTTATTCCGACCCGCGCCACGAGCTCTTCCAATATTGGTCTCATCCGCTCTAAAACGGAAACGATGGAGAATTTGTAGCCCAGCATGCACGCCATATGCATCGATGACTCAGCAATACCATAAACGGGTACCTCGGAAATCTCCTTGGCGCTATGTAAATGCGGATCCCCATAACAAGCAATGATTATGGCGTCAAATTTCCTCTTATTTCCCTCAATTACTCTTTCCAGCACTCCCTCGGCAACCAAGTCCTCTTCATAAGCTGACTCGATTGAACGAGGCCCTTCCCTTGAGCAGACCGTTTCTATTTCAGTATCAGGCCTTGCGTACTTCTTGGCACTGTTGTCAATTCCCTTGGTCATCTCCACAGATGTATTAGGGTTTATAACTAATATCCTCATTAATGTCCTCCTATGGAATTTTGAGAAAGTAGTGCTTTAAATTATCCCAGTACTCCTCCTGATTGGAAGCCTAGCCTCCGGCTAACAGCAGCGGCTTAATAGCGATTTCCTCGACGTCTGGGCCTATCTCAGTGATAACTTCATGGGTTTTCCTATCAATTACTAAGTATCTCCCAGACGCGTCTCGCAGAATTTTTTCCGCCTCGTGAAGCTCTACCTCTTTAATTTCCCCCCTATACTTACCTGGCCTATACACCTTAATTCTTCGTCCCATCTTAGCCCCTTTTATTGTCAACCACTTTCCTGTTTATTTATCTTGCTTATTCCTTATTGCCTCCAGAATTTTCTCCGGTGTCATAGGCAAACTATATATTCTAGCACCAACGGCGTTGTAGATAGCGTTAGCCACAGCTGAGGCAACGGGGTTGGTAGCACCCTCACCCACACCTTTAGCGCCAAAGGGACCGGTAGGTTCGTAAGTATCGGCGAGGATGGTCTCAACCTTGGGCATATCTAACGGTGTGAGAAGCTTATAGTCCTTGAAATTTGGGTTGACAACATGTCCGTCAACAGGGTCGATGATGCTCGCCTCCGTTAAGGCGAAGCCCATCCCCATATGCAGACCTCCTATGGTCTGGCCCCGAACAGCCTGGGGGTTGATAGGAGTGCCCACGTCAGCGCCACCAATAGCCCGCACCAATTTCACTTCACCAGTCATGGTGTCAACGTCTACTTCAACGAAAATAACTGTGAAGTGAGGAGGACAAGCGGGGGCTCTTAGCGATGCCGAGGCTATGGGTGTGCCCCAATCATGGAGGTGGCCGATTCTCAACACCTCCTCGGTGCTAATTTCTATAGAGGGGTCTGTTCTTGCATATATGCGTCGGTCTCTTGCCTCCAGGTAGTCAACAGATACCTCCAGAATTCTGGCAGCCCAATCCAGGATAATCTTCCTAGCGTTAGCGCTGGCAGCCAAAACAGCTAAGCCCTGGGCGTAGACTCCCCGGCTAGCATGAGTGCCACTGTCGAAGTGAGTGAAGTCCGTATCCGCTTCGGTAACAGTTACGTCCTCATAATGAAGGCCAAGCACCTCAGCAACCATGGCAGCATGGGCACTGAGGCAGCCGGTGCCACTGTCAGCACAAGGAGTAATCAAATTAGCAGTACCGTCCTCGTTCACCCTGACTGTAGCCCCACTGTAGTCTAGGCAGAAATCAGAGGGTTTTAGCGAAGCGGCACCGGAAGTGTGAAAACCACGGGCCATGCCAATGCCCCTTTTGATCCAGGGCTTGTCTTTATGGGGGGTCACAGCCTTTCTGTGCTCCCATCCAATCAGTTTAGCCCCCTCTTTAATCAGCTGTTCAGTGCCGCTGCTCTGTACAACGCATACAATATCAGGCCCCTGACCGTAGAACCTGTCACCCTCCCGGACGTGGTTTTTCAGGCGGAGCTCCAGAGGATCTATACCAAGTTGCTCAGCAATTATGTCCATCTGCTGCTCAATAGCAAAGTTCTGCTGGGGATTCCCTACCCCTCGCATAGCTGTTCGAGGGGGTGTGTTGGTATATACCGTGTAGCCATTGACCCTCATGTTGGGGCAACGGTACATAGACAGCAAAAAGCCAGCCCCCAGTGACAGCATGGATTCTCCTGTCACACTATAGGCTCCCGTGTCATCTATCCAATGCATATCCAAGGCGGTAAGAGTACCATCCTTTTTCACCCCTGTCTTTAGCCGCATCACCATTGGATGTCGCCCGCCGTTGAGGAACATTTCTTCTCGGCTTAGCTCAATCTTCACAGGGCGACGAGTCTGCAAGGCGAGGAAACCACAGATAGCCTCGATAAAGCTAGCCTGACTGCGGACGCCAAAGGTGCCCCCATTGAACAGGCGGTGCACCTTAATCTTGTTACTGGGTATGCCTAAAGATTTAGCCAAGTCTATTCGTGTACCGTGGATATTCTGCGTTGGCACCCAGACCTCTAGCCTTCCTCCGGGGAGGGGTTGACAAACAGCAGTGGTACGCTCCATCTGGGCATTGTGCACACTTATAGTCCTATACTCATTCTCTACTACCAAGTCAGCTTGTTTGAAACCTTCTTCCACATCTCCGATGACCCAGTTAACGGGTGCCAGAATATTGTTCTTCATTTTAATCTCATTATCACCCCTTTTTATCATCCGGTGCACCAAGGGGGCATCAGGTTGCATGGCTTCGATAGGGTCGAACACAGCAGGCAACAGCTTGTATTCTACCTCTATCAACCCCAAAGCCTCCTCAGCAATCTCAAGATTAGTAGCTGCCACTGCGGCCACTCGGTCCCCAACATAACGCACCTCTTTCTCCAGAATATAGTTATCACGGACTGATGCTGAGGGCGTGAAAAAGTAGGTGCGCCAGGCTAGCTGCTGGGGTACATCCTTATGGGTTATTACTGCCTTCACTCCAGGCAATCTTTCCGCCTTCGAGGTATCGATCCTTTTGACAATGGCATGAGCATGAGGGCTACGTAGGATCTTGCCATGTAGCATATCTGGCAGAGATATGTCACCAGCAAATTTACATGCTCCAGTTGCCTTTGCCTCCGCCTCAACCTTAGGCAAGTCCCTTCCTATGACTAGAAAAACTTCTCTTTCTTTAACCATTGCAGTCTCCCTTTTAATGATAGTTGACCAGTAAAAATGCTACCCAGATAACCTAGCTACCGCTTCCTTTAAAGCTCGTTCCACTAAAACATGGCTTAAGATCTGTCTATATTCTGCAGAGCCGCGCACATCACTGATAGGCTTTATTTCCTTAGAAGCTTGTTCTGCTACCTTCTCCAGAAGCTCATCTTGTGGCTTTTTCCCCTGTAGCATGGACTCAGCAACTTTAGCCCGAACTGGGGTGGGAGCTACCGCACCTAGGGCGATGCGAACATCTTGGCAGATACCATCGGCACTCATGGTAAGACGAACGGCAACATTGACCGTAGCTAAATCCGCAGCAGCTACCCTTCCTTTCTTGACAAAAACTGCCTCCGTACGAGCTGGAAATACTGGCAGCTGTATCTCAGTCAAAAGCTCATCCCTTTCCAGGGCATTTTTTCTTGCGTCTAGGAAGAAGTCAGAGACCTCCATTGACCTCTCCCCAGCAGAACCAGAGATGCTGACGGTAGCATCAAGAGTTAAAAGAGGTGGAGCGCTATCGGCAGAGGGTACGGCGGAACAGATGTTTCCTCCAATGGTAGCCAAGTTTCTAATTTGGGGGGTACCTATTTGGTGAGCAGCCTGAGCTAGGATATTGTAGGGACTCTTACCTAAAGCGGGGGACGCCTCGATTTCGGCAAAAGTAGTTGCTGCTCCTATCCTTACTCCGTGGTCATCAGTTTCGATGTAATCAAGGCCCAAGCCCATGACGTCAATAAGTACTTCAACCTTTGAATCCTTTTCCACCAAAACGTCAGTCCCCCCAGCGATAAGTCGCGCCTTCTCCCCATACTCGGCTAGGAGTTTGACAGCTTCCGCCAAGTCACTAGGTCTTAGATACTTACTTGGGCGAAAGAAGGTTTTTGCATTGCTCATATTGACACCACCCTTTTACGCCTGTATTATGTTTCAGCAGCCGCAGCCATAATAGCCTCTACTATTTGTTGGTATCCGGTACAACGGCAGAGGTTGCCCGATATAGCCATCCTCACCTCCTGTTCGCTAGGATGAGGGTGGCTGTCTAGTAGTGCCTTAGCCGCAAGGATCATACCTGGGGTACAATAACCACACTGAATGGCCCCGTGCTCGATGAACTTTTTCTGCAAGGGGTGTAGCTTGCCATCCTTAGATAGACCCTTGACCGTGGTTATTTGCCTACCATTGGCCCTCACAGCTAGCGTTAGGCAGGAATTAACCGCCTTGCCATCCACCAAGACAGTACATGCTCCACATTCCCCACTGCCACAACCTTTCTTCACCTCGGTAAAGCCCAGCCTATCTCTTAGAACGTCACACAAGGTATAATAGGGAGCTACCGTAATGTCATACTCCTCACCGTTTACATTCAACATTATGCTAACCATAGAGTACTCACCCCTTCTTCTAAATGCTTGCATTTGTATTGAACATAAGGATACCCTCCACCGTCACTAGATTATCATCTTCTATGACATAATTCCTTTGGTCTCCACTTAGCAGCCTCGTATCCAACAGGATAGGCCCCAAGGCTAAAGCATTGCACCACCATCCACAAGAAGAGTAAGTCCCGTGATATAATTGGAGGCATCGGAGGCCAGAAATAAAACTGCACAGGCGATGTCTGACGTCTCAGCCAGACGACCCAACCGTGATAAAGGTTCCATCGCCTTCAAACGCTCAGGGTCACTCCACTCGCGCCGAGAAAGTGGTACCCCATAAACTACAGAAGGAGCAACAGCATTAACCCGTATGTTATAGCTAGCCAATTCCTGAGCTAGCACCTTAGTAAACATAATCACACCAGCCTGAGCAATTTGGTAAGCACCAAAGCCAACAATTGCTTTGAAGCCCAAAGTACCCGAAAAACTGATAATATTGCCTGTTTGCCGTCCAATCATTCTCTTGGCTACTGCTTGGCTGCAAAGATAATATCCCTTGAGTTTAGTGCTGATAGTTTTGTCCCATTCATCTTCAGGAAGTTCAACCAGTGGTACGTCTGGCGTTACGTGGGTAGGGGTGTTTATCAGAATGTCAATGCAACCAAACTTATCTATTACTGCCTCGACCATATTATCTACATCCGGCTTCCTACGGATGTCAGCCTGTATGGCTAGGGAACGCCGACCAAACTTGCGTACTTGATTAGCCACAGCCTCCAGTGCTCCGTCCTCGACCACCAAATCGGCGAGGGCCACATCAGCCCCAGCCTCGGCCAAAGTCAGAGCCATGGCACTACCAAGTCCCCCCTTCCCTCCGGTGATGAGGGCTACTTTGCCCTCTACAGATAAACTAGGTCTACTACGAGGTATACTCATTATAAGCCTCCTTCCATTTCAGCCCATTTAGGGCATATATTTTCTGTCTCGCATCACAACATCCTGATATAGATTCCACTCACCTTCTGCCACCAATAAGCCTTCTTTACGAGGCAGAAAGTTCCGTGTCTAGCCATTCTGTACTTGACTTCATACCCCTAGATAAGCCCTTTTTACTAATTGGCTTTCCAAAAGGTCACATCCCCTGCCACTTGTGATTACTTCGCCATTCTCCAAAACATAACCTCTATCTGCTAGCTCCAGCGCAATGTAAGCGTTCTGCTCAACAAGTAGTATTGTTAACCCTTGCTTATGAAGGTTACTTATCATCTCAGCCAAACGTTCGACGACAATGGGGGCTAGACCCAATGACGGCTCATCCAATAAAAGCAACTTCGGTCCTAACATCAGTCCTCGCCCCATGGCAAGCATCTGCTGCTCGCCACCGCTTAGCGTGCCCGCCTCCTGATTCTGCCGCTCGCGCAATACCTCAAAATAACTAAATATCCTGTGTAGCATTTGCTCCTTATCTGCAGGAGTGCTGCTTTGGTACCCACCAAGTTCGAGATTCTCCATAACCGTCATATGAGGAAAGAGGTGCCTGCCTTGAGGCACATGGGCAATGCCAAGGCTTACGATCTTGTGCGAGGGCAGCTTATCTATCCTTGTTCCCTGAAACTCAATTGTCCCAGCAGTTGGTTTTACTATCCCAGACACAGCCATTAGGAAAGTCGTTTTGCCTGCCCCATTTGCCCCTAGGAGGCTAACTAACTCCCCCTCATTGACATCAAGTGATACTCTTCTCAACGCCTCAGCGCGCCCATACTGCACACATAAGTCTCTAACTCTAAGCATGTCGTTGCTTTCCTAGATAGACTGAGATGACTTCCTTATTTGAGGATACCTCGCTTGGCGTCCCTTCTGCAATCTTAACTCCGAAGTCAATAACTGTCACTCGCTGGCATATTCCCATGATTACTCTCATGTTGTGTTCCACGACTATTATAGCACTTACCATTTGCCGTATCGTTTGGATTAGATTCATTATTCTTAGAGTCTCCTCCGGGTTCATCCCAGCGGTTGGTTCATCCAACAACAACAAACCAGGTTCTGTGGCTAAAATCATTGCTATCTGCAGTTCCCGCTGCTCTCCATGTGGCAAGTTCTTTGCTGGTACATGGCTGCATTCCTTAAGGCCTACGAAGTCCAACAACTCCATAGCCTTATGTTCCAGCTTGTCCTTCTTTCGCCGGTGACCCTTATTACTAAAGAAGGAACTCAAGACATCACTCTTTGATCGCATGTGCATGCTAGCCATTACATTCTCTTTAGCAGTCAAATTCGGGAAAAGACTGTTGCCCTGAAACATTGCAACTATCCCTCTTTGTGCAATCTGGTCTGGTCTCAAACCTGTTACCAGTTCCCCTTTATATGTCACCTGGCCTTCAGTTGGAGGTATCAAACCAATAATGACGTTGAACAATGTTGACTTCCCTGACCCATTTGGCCCAACGAGACCGGCTATCTCACCCTCGTAAACATCAAAGTCTATGGCATTGAGTGCCCTCAGGCCCCCAAAATCCTTTGTCAGCTTCCTCACTTCAAGAGTTACCATTATTTACCTCTGCAAGTCTATTTGATTATGCTTGTTAACGCCGTGGAGTAATTTTCCGCTTCCACAGGCGTACTAAACTGGGATATATACCTTGTGGCATAAGAATAACAAACACAACCAGAACTACTCCGAAAAATATCAACTGCAATTCCTGAGTGGCACGCAATAACTCAGGTATCAAAACAACAATGAATGCACCTAGCAGCGGTCCCCCCAGAGTACCGGAGCCCCCCACGATGATCATGATTAATCCCTTAATCATGTAGTTCACGCTGAGAACTATTGGGGTAACAGAGGCCATATACGCAGCATAAGCAAACCCAGCCAAGCTAGAAACCATGCCTCCCAATGCAAATACTACAATGTAATATCTCAAAGCGTTAATTCCTAGGGTACTAGCTCGCTCCTCATTTTCACGAAGTGCTGCGACAGCTCTTCCCAATCGCGAGTCTAACACTCGGCTGAGACAATAGATTGAAAGCAACAAAAAAGCTAATGTCAAGTAGTAAAATGAGAACGGTGAGTCAAACGTTATTCTTGGCAAAAGAGGGATTGATATTGTAAGGGGGGGAATACCCACAATTCCAAACTCGCCACCTGTAACTCCGCGCCATCCTTTTACAAATAACCATATCATCATTGCGAAGGCCAACGTAACTATCGCGAAAAACGCCCCTCTCATTCTCAAAGAAATGTACCCAATAACCACGCTGAGAATCAGAGCGAAAATAAGGCATGCTGGCAAGCAAAGCCATGGCGAGAGTTGTAACCTTACCGCCAGCACTGCAGTGACGTAGGCTCCCACACCGAAGAATGCCTGATGTCCCAAGGAAACCTGTCCCGTACGGCCAACAACAAGGTCATAGCCTAAGGCAAAAATAGCTAAAATAAAAGTCAAAACTAGGCAGTGGATGACATACTCGCTCCTTAGGATAAGAGGGGCTACGATAAGCAGAGCACAGAACGCCGGCATCGTGAACCATCTATTCTGTAAAAGAGTCCTCATCTTTGAAAGAGTCCTCATCTTTGAAAGAGTCCTCCAGGTTTCAGCAATAACGTAATTATTAGAACTGCAAAGGTAAAAGCATCCCTGTAGTATACGGACAAGAAATAGCCAAAGATGGATTGTAGTATGCCAAGGAGAAGGCCGACTACGAGAGCACCCCTAATACTGCCTAGACCTCCCACTATCACAACGACAAATCCAGTTAAGATCATACTCTGGCCCAGATACGGGCTGGCAACCCAGACAGGTGCACTCAGAATGCCAGCCAGTGCCGCCAATGCACACCCAATGCCAAAAGCAAGAGAATACTCCCGATCGAGGTTTATGCCAACAAGCCTCGCACCTATCCTGTTTTGAGCGACGGCCCGAATTTTTCTACCCATTAGGGTTCTGCTCAAAAATAGATGGAGTGTGACAATTACCACCACCGAAACACCAGAAATCGCTATTCTTGCCCAGGACAGCTCCATAGCACCCACTGGTATTCCCCCTCGCAGGGGGAACTCGAGGGGTACTGTCGAAGCACCCCAAATAGAGAGGGCGATGTTCGTAAGAAAGATGCTTACCCCAATGGTTGACAACAAGACACTTAGCAAGGGATTGGGGCTATTAAGCAAAGGTAGAACTGCTATACGACTAATGGCGATCCCAGCTACCCCAAGCAGTGCAAGTGTAATAAGTGCTGCGAGTAGATAATTAATTCCAAGATATGTCACGAATGAACTAAAAGCAAGCGCCCCTAACATGTAAATCTCACCATGGGCGATGTTTAATGTCCCCATGACCCCGAAGATCAGTGTCAGGCCGATGGCAAACATGGCATAAGCCATGCCATTAGTCAGCCCGCACAAAGCTTGCTGTGCAAAAACCGTTACTTCCATAACAAAAACCGAAAACCTTATAAATAGTGTAAATGCGATCTCTACACTTCAATATTAGCCGGTCCTTGGTCACACTCGTCAAAAAGTAATCAAATTCTTGGGTTGCACGGGGGATACGCACTGCCCAGGCAAAGGTTTTAATCGTGAAACACCTCTAGCTAATCAACCAGCTATCCACAAAATCACTTCCACGTATACGATTGCATTCGCTTACCTATCGCAACACTCTAACAAAAGCTATCACCTTTCGAGGTAACAACTTTATACAATTTTGCTGATGATAACCTAATCTTTTGCACTGCGATACGTTCCGACACTGGCGTAACTTCTGCTTCGCTTCGAAAAGTAAGCAAAAACCTTCTCGCTACCGCGACTCGAATCGCCAAGTGCCTTCGCGTGTTCAAGCCAGTTGAACGAGCCTTCTCGACTTCCAGCTTAGCCAAACCCCTCCCCACGCCCTTTCCTAAACGTCACTCCTACCTTGTTAACCTTTCTAGGCACACCTCCTATTATTCAACAAGCTCTCACTTGAGACAACTCGTGCATTCAATTTGTCCGAATAAACGGGCAACTTTCGGCCAAATATCCAAGCTCAATTGGACTGAGAACCTAAAACGAATTTTACATGTCCCGCTTCAACCAGCTTCCCATTTACTACCTGAAGAATATACCTGTAAGGCCACTCAAAGCGACCATCCGCGGCCACTTTCGCCACGGCGCCGGCTGGGGATACCCAGTCGAGTTGGTTATAAGCATTCTGAATTGCTACTAGGTCGGAGACGGTACCTGCCTTGTCCATTGCCTTACATAGCATCATCACTCCGCTGTATCCCATCATGGAAACATCAGACATTGGCGTACCAGAGCCGAACATTTCATAGTATCGCTGTATAAATGCTTTACTCTCCGGCACGTCAATTTCAGGGCTCCAAGCTTGGTCCGTAAACGCACCTTCCATAGCTCCGCCAGCCATATCAACCATGTCTTGGCTTCCAAACTCTTGGAATTTAACCCCCTGATAGTTAAACTCAGCAAGAGTTTTGAAGATTTGCGCAGCTCCGACAATTCCCCAGTCCCACGACCAGAAGAGGTCAGGGTTATAGCCAAGTCCTTTCGAAACAGGTGTCGTTACATCTGGCGAACCGATAGGATAGGCAATGTAATCGAGGATCTTAGTCTCTGAGCCTCCTGGCTGGCCGAAAATGGCCCGCATGGCGTCATAGTTGCTGTAGAGAAAGGGGGTCTCCGGGCCGACGCATACGGCTGTGCTGATTGGTCGTTCAATAATTTTCTCCACGATTGTCTTCATAAGTAAGGCATTGGATGCAGCAATGGGGCCAAAGTCGGCTTGCATGTTCAAAATACCTGCTTCCCCCGGCTCATTTACCCACGGGCCGTTGGACATCGTGTTTACGAAGGGTATTCCGGCTTTCTTTACCACAGGCAATACAGCTGCTGCAATGCCCATATCCGTCATGCCAACTACTGCGTGCACTTTGTCCGCATATATCGCCCTATTTGCTACGCTGACCCCTTCTGCAGGGTCCAACTTGTCATCATAAAGCAAAAGCTCTATCTGTCTGCCACCTAGTATGCCTCCCTCATCATTGATCTCTTTTACTGCTAGCTGGATACCCCTTGTCATGTGAGCGGTCTTTTCAGCAACAGGTCCGCTGATACTAGCTATATAACCGATCTTTATTGGCCCTTTCTCCTTGGGTGCGCACCCCAACCCCACTACTGGAATTAGCATAGAAATGGTCAACAACCCTGCTATAAACACATAAAATCGTTTCATTCCAACCCACCTCCTTACTTTCTATTTAGATTTTAGATCTTGGTCAACTAAATTTTACTCTACTTCATTCTCTCACCCCCTTTTACTCTTGAGGTCGTTTAATTGACGAGTTTCTCTTATCATCTATCACCCTGCCTACTCTCTACAATTTCCTGAGCTTTTGCGAGCCACGCTCGGTTCATAAGAATTGCGACCTCAACGCCGAGAAGTATATACTTGTTCCCTAAAACTTGAGGCACTCTAAAACTCATGCACTTGTCTGCTACGTTCTTTTGCGAGTCCATCCTTTGTTCCACGTATCCTATTTCGCCTGACCGTGTAGGAATATCTATCTCCGCGAAATAAGATTGATGAGTACTCAACCGCCCTGTGGTTAGAATCAAGAATTGTGATTTCTACCCTTAGAAGAGGGGAACCTAACCGCACCCCTAATAATCGTGCAGTCTCACTATCAGCAATCTTTGCCTCAATTCTTACGATTGACTCTGCCAAATCCAATTGGAGATCGTCTTCCAGAATCTTCAACAGCGGTTTGTCAAGTAGTTCGTCCTGCTGGATCTTTTGTCCAATGCTTGGTGGCAGGTAATTTACAACGTAAGCAAATGGATTGTCCTTAATGAACCGAACTCTTTCAATACGAAGAACGTTTGTTTTTTCAGGAAGACCTAACGAATCTATTACATTACCTCTCGCCTCGATCCAGGAAAAATCTATGATCTTGGTTTTAGTGAGCAATCCCCACAGGATTAGGTCATCTATGGAGCCAGCAAGCTTAGATAGATCCGAGTTCTTAGGCTGTTGCGAAACAAAAGTGCCTTTCCCTCGTTTGCGCACGATCAGTCTATTTCTTTCTAGACCAAACAGAGCTTGGCGCACTGTGATCCTGCTTACTTTGTATTCCGCTGCCAATGCGCTCTCACTAGGTAAGCGTGCTCCCGCTTCAAATTCTTGTGATATAATCCTGTTTCTCAGCAGTGTCTCAAGCTGATAATACAGAGGTATTCCTTTAACATCCAGAAGAGCTTCAGTATCCACCATAGTATGGCAATATGCTCCCATTTAGTATAAAAGCTATGATAATATAACATCATAACCTAACCTTGTCAATACTTGTTTGGCTCATCTGATACAATGTGATTTCCTGACCGGTAACTACTGTAATAGCCTGCGGAAGCGTTCAGCAAAAGTCCCAGATTCGTCACTATAAGCCAGATTGGTACTTTGCTGATAGGTAACCAAACCTCGTCTATCGGCTGGATGGCCACAGTGACACCTGACAGACTAACGCTGGTATGTACCGGTTAGTTGCCCTTGGGCGAGTATGTGCCCTT
>Ga0315282_10005818_pt1 | contig 20871 bp, 19 predicted proteins | sample YL17G07_20_MG_FD_203693 | JGI IMG/M metagenome (GOLD analysis project Ga0315282, IMG submission 203693) | Sediment microbial communities from Yellowstone Lake, YNP, Wyoming, USA - YL17G07_20 | ecosystem: Environmental > Aquatic > Freshwater > Lake > Sediment | place: USA: Wyoming | collected... | reverse complement strand
GGATGATGTAGCAGTAGTCGAAACCGACATCGAGCGGGCCGGGCTTGATCTCGGCGTTGTAGTCGATATTGCCGTCGCCAAGCCCGAGGTGCCACTTGCCCACGCAGCCGGTGGCGTACCCCGCGCGTTTCATCATTGCCGGCAAGGTCAGGCGGTCGGTGTCGATGCACAGCTTGGCCACGCCGGACAGGATGCCCGTGCCGGGCCTTCGCCAGGCGTACTGGCCCGTCATAAGGGAATAGCGGGTGGGCGTGCAGGTGGCGGCGGAGCAATGGGCGTCGGTGAACCGCACGCCCTGGGCGGCGAGCTTGTCGACGTTGGGGGTCTTGACCGTCGTTGCGCCGTAGCAGCCGAAGTCGCCGTAGCCGATGTCGTCAGCGAGGATGACCACCACGTTGGGCATTTCCGCGCCGGGGGCGGGGGAGACGACAAGCTCCGCGATCGACTTGCCCGCAAAGGCGCACGCGGCGCCGAAGCCCGCGAGCTTGAGAAAACCGCGACGGTTGATTGTGTTGCTCTTGTGCATGTTTCACCTCGTGGGTCCAAACGCCATAACTTCCTGCTCGCGGAAGCGTCCTGCTCGCTGAAGCGAGCAGGCCTCAACAGATCCGTTCCGCACGCACGTGGGATCCTTCTTCTTTAACCGGCTACCGGCTACCGACTACCGGCTACCGGCTACCGACTACCGGCTACTAATCTATGCAGCGCGGGGATGGTCGCCCGGTGGTCGCCGCATATGTAATGGCCCTGCCCGCCGTCGCGGACGGTGCGGACCAGGATGGTCTTGAACGGGCGGTAGTAATACTCCGGGCGGTCCTTCGGGGCCTCCGTGCGATAGTCGTCGCCCAGAGGGACGAGGTCGAAGACCGCCGACGTGAAGTGGCATATCTCGCGGCCGCGGCCCTTTGCGACGTTGCGCGCCATCGCAAGGGCCTTGAGGAAGACCTCCGGGCCCATCACGGCCGAGCCGACGCACAGCACCACGCCGCCCTCGAGGTTCTCGACGACCTTCGTGAAGATGAGGAAGTCGCGGTAGCTGGCCTCGCCGATGGCGGCCCCGTCGCAGTTGGGCTGCTCGTGGGTGATGTCGTAGCCGATGCCGACGTGCACGGTGGCCGGCACGCCGGCCTGCCAGGCGGCGGCGAAGATGGAGACGTCCTTGTGCGGGCAGTTGTCGGCCGACGCCACGTGGGCGCCCAGCGCCTCGCCGTAGCCCAGCCCATCGGCGTTGCCGCGGCGGACGATGTCGTTGATCTCGCCGGTCTGCCGCCACAGGCCGAACTGGCCCTCCGAGATGTACCGCGGCACCGACTCGGTCGTCGCGCCGACGCGGGCCAACTCGTAATCGTGGATCCCGCAGGCCCCGTTGGTGGCCACCACGCTCACCCAGCCGCGGCAGATAAGGTCGATGACGTACCTGCTGAGCCCCTGCTTGATGACGTGTGCGCCCATCATCAGCACGACGGCCGAGCCGCGCGCGTTTGCGGCGGCGATGGCGTCCGCCACGGCCGGCAGACGCGGATTCTCATAGCCGATCGGCGCCTCGCCCACCTTCAGCAGGCGCGTGAGGTCCATGTCGTGCGCCCGCTGCTCGAGCGGCAGCAGGCTGAGCTGACCGCGGTCGAAAATAGGGTACTTGCTGGGCATGGTTGCCGTACCGTCAGGCCAGCGAGACCGTGACCGTGTAGAAGCTCGCCTTGAACTGATCGGCGGTGAGCTTGATCAGGCCGTCGCCGCTGTTGCCGTCCGAGCCGCCGCCGTCAACGCCCCAGGGGTTGTAGACGGTGACGAACCAGGCGCCGGCGGAGTTCTTCTCGACGGCGTGCACCTCGTACGCGTGCGAGGCGACGATGGGGGGGGTATCGGCCATGCTGGCGGCCGTGACGGCGTGCCCGGCGGCCAGGTCGGTCTGAATCTGCTGGGCAAGTGCGGCTGCGCCAAGGGACTTCGAGTTGTAATTCTTGTACGAGGCGCCGGTGATGGCCGTGAACGTCTCATCCAGCGAGCCGACCTCGATCGACGCGTACGAGTTCTGCCCGCTTCGCAACTGGGCGTACGCCTTCTCCAGCAGCGCCACCCACAACTCCGATCCGCTTCGCGTCAGGCCGGCGTAGGCCAGGCCGCCCCTGCCGGAGACGGGCAGTTGGGCGTCGACGCGGCAGTAGTACGCTGTGGTTCCTTTGTAGAACCGCACCGCGTAGGAGCCGTCGCCCAGGGCCGTGATGGACTGCTGGATCAGGTTGGGGTCCGTCTGGGCCAGTGCGCTGAGGGCGGACAGGAAGTAGCAGTCGCCCAGCGATCCCTGCAAGATGTCGTTGTACTGCGGCCCGTTGGCAAACAGCGGCCGGGCGGCGTAACTGCCGGTGTATGCGTAGCCGGCCTTGGGGTCGACGATGTTCTGGCCGGAAATCTCCAGCGACACCGCTTCCGACGTGACCTTCGTCGGCTGGAGGAACGACGTGATCTTGTGGACGGTCTTGCCGGCGGTCTCAGAGGACTCCGCGTCGCCGATCGCGTCGGTCGAGTCCAACCAGAATGTGTCGGTCCCCGCGCCGCCGTAGAGCTTGTCGGCCCCTCCGCCGACGGTGACGATCAGGTCGTTTCCGTCCTGGCCGTAAACCGTCGCCCTGGCGGGGCTGTTCTCGTAGGCCTTGTCGTCGCCGGCGCCGCCGTAGACGACAATGCTCAGGGACGACGACAGCGAGTACGTGGTCGTGACCGTGTCCGCGCCGTTGAAACCGTAGATCGCCACGCCGACAAACGCCGAGGACTGCGGCCTGGTGAACGTCAGGCTGTTCATGCCTGCCGCCGAGACCGTGATCGTGGCGCCGGACTGCGAAAGGCTGATCGTGTCGTTGCCGTTGGTGCCGCAAATCACCAGCACCGGCCCCGATTGAATGGAAATCACCTTGCCGGCGACGACGGCCCCGGCCGAGGCGTCGTTCGGCCCCGGCATGCCGACAACCGTTGCGGGCGTCGTAGTGGTGGTGGTTGTCGTCGTGGTTGTGGTCGTCGTTGTCGGCGTGGGCGTCGGGGTGGGCGCCGGCGTGGGCGTGGGCGCCGGCGTGGGCTTCGGCGGGGTGGGCACGAACGTCGCGATGCTCACCGTGTAGTCGCCTCGCGAGTTGTTGTAGCCGCTTGCCTGGATGAAATAAATGTGCCCGGCTGTGACATAGATCGTCGCCGCGGCGTTGCTGCCCCCGCCGCCGTTGTTGTTCTTGGCCAGCAGGTTCTGGTCGGCGTCATAGAGCCTCAGGTATGGATCGACCCCGTGTCGGCTATTGGCGGCGATCATCTTGACGGTCAGTTTGCCTGTCTTGTTGGCCAGGATCGACAGGACGTCCAAGTCGCCGGGCCTGTCGATGGTGCTTTGAACGGAGGCCGACCCCTCGGCCGACAGGACGACCGAAAGAGCCTTGAAGAACGTGTCGCTGATGTCGCCCTGGCCGACTGGCAGGTGCGCCAACTCGGGCCTTGTGCCCGGATCGCCGAAAAGCGGAAAAGCACTTGCGCTGAGCAGGCAGCGCGGCTCCAGGGCCTCCATGAAGCAAACGGGGTTTTCCCGCTCCCGGCGGCCCGCGACGCTCTTGCGCGATCGGGTGTACGACATTCGCTTTGCTCCCTGATCCAGCCAACCGCTGTGCGGTTTCAATGACACAGGACGAAAGTCCGCCTTGTTCACTATCGGCACAAGCGCCGGCGCCGCTTTGACAAGAGTCCCGGCAGACCGGCCGGCACGCGGATTCACCGGCCGCCCGCCTTTAGGGGAATTGTACACTCGGCGGCGGCTGGGGCAATAGTGAAATCAGGCAACGGATTCCTGGACAACCGGGCGGCGTCCCGGAGATTGCCGCCGGCTTGCCGGCAGGCAGGTCCCTGGGCTTGGGAACGGTTCGAATTGAGGCGAGAAGGAGATTCTGGACGGCGGAAAACCGCACCCGCAATTTTGCATATTGGGGTCTGAATTCTACATTAACCTATGTACGGTTTGCGGCCTGTCAGAGCGGCCGCGAGCAGTGTTCCTCGAAAAGGCAATCCAGGCGAATTGAAGCCTGGTGCGCAAAGCCGCGGGTCCCGATGAATGGGACAGCCGGGCTGCCGAAGGGAACGCCGATGGACGTCGCTTCATCGGCGGCGCAGGCGCGGGTTGTTTGAAGCGCGGCGCACCTTTCTGGCGGCTCGTTTCCCGGCGGGTCGACAATTCCATACGGTTAGTCAAGATGCCCCTGGAAGCGGCCGATAGTCACCCTGGGTCGATCAAGAGTCGGCCCGGTGCGCGACGCAGCCGCCCCCAAGGGTCGTATGGTGCGGAGGCACAGTGTGTGCGGTCGTCCTGGAGAGGAGGTGAAGTCAGCCAATGGGACGAGCCTGCCGGAGGATGACAGATGAGCCCCTTGAATCATGCCTCGTCCGGCGCCTGCAAGCAGGCGCGAAGACCGCGTAAGTGCGCCGCAAAACGAACCCAATAACCTGGAAATATCGAGATGAATCGCAGCACGGACGTAAACGGCAGGACAGGGAGGTTTTCCGCAAAGAAGGCAAGAACGTGCGGTGCCCACAGTGGGCCAAACAACAAGACGTTGGAGGAAAAGTTCCATGACTCGCAAGAACACTGGCTTCACCCTGGTCGAAATTCTGATCGTCGTAATCATCCTTGGCATTCTGGCGGCAATCGTTATCCCGCAGTTCACGGAGGCGTCGAACGACGCTCGCGTGTCCGCGCTGGTCAGCGACTTGCAGACCGCCCGCAGCCAGATCGAGCTGTACAAGGTGCAGCACAAGGATAACTACCCCGGCACCGTCGCCGGCGTGTGGACGATCGGCAACTTCGTGCCTCACCTGACCGGCAAGACGACCATCGACGGCGCCGCCGGCGGGACCCTTGGACCCTACCTGGGCAAGTTCCCGACCAACGGGTTCAACAACAGCAACACCGTTCGCGACGCGACCGGCGCCGCCGACCCGGTCGCCGAGGCCGGCACGGATGGCTGGTGGTTCAACTCGACGACCGGCAACTTCGGCGTCAACACGACCGCGTACATCGACAGGTAACCAGATCGCCGTCACCGCCTGGGCCTCGCGGCCGGACATGACGGCGGCAACGAGCACAGACCCGGTCGGAGGCGCTTCGGCGTTTCCGGCCGGGTTCTGGCGCTTGGGTCTTCCGGCCGGGTCATGCCAAATCCCGCCCGGCAAGCGGACTGGATGGGTGCCAAAATGACTGCCCAAAAAGGTTTCACCCTGGTCGAGATCCTGATCGTGGTGATCATCCTCGGCATTCTCGCCGCGATGATCATCCCGCAGTTTTCCTCGGCCACCGAAAGCGCCCGGGCGTCCATGCTCATGGACGACCTTCGCGTCATGCGCAGTCAACTGGAGGTCTTCAAGGCCCAGCACAACGGCGTGCCTCCGGGCTTCCCCGGCTGCGATCCCACCGCGATTCCCACCGAGGCGACGTTTATGGACCACATCACCAGGTCGTCCACCTCGGCGGGCGCCACCGCGGCGGCCCACACGCCGGGGTTTCCCTACGGGCCTTACATGAAGGAGATTCCGGGCAACCCGTTCAACGGGAAGTCTTCCGTGCTGGTCCTGTCGGCGGGGGACGTGTTTCCAAACAGCCCGTCGGACCAGTACGGATGGATCTACCAGCCGTCCACGCTGACGTTCAAGTCGGACTGCCTTGGCGCGGACAGCGCCGGGATCTCTTACTTCAACTATTGACGGGCGGCCCGATGACTGGCCGATCTAACGATGATCGCGGCGACGAGACAACCACCGATGATCGCGGCGACGAGGCAATCACGGGGGGCTTTCACGCTTATCGAGGCCATGATGGCCTCGGTGATCCTGTCAATAGCGGTCGCGGGCGCCCTTATGCCCTTCGCGTGCGGCGCGCAAAGCCAGGACGCCGAGGGCCGCCAGAGCCTCGCGGTAAGCCTCGCGCAGGACCTGATGGAGGAGATCCTCACCAAGCCGTTCGTGGAGCCGGGCGACCAGGTTCCCGAGCCCGTAAGCCGCTTCGGGCCCGATAGCGGGGAGACTTCGCGGCCCAGCTACTCCGCCATTGACGACTACCACGGCTACACGGAGTCGGCGGGCCATATCGTCGACCCCGCCGGGCAGGTGATCGCCGCCGCCGCCGCCGCGGGCCTCAGCCGGCGCGTCACGGTCAGTTACGTCTACGTGACCGGGCAGGACGCTGCCGCCCAGCCGAGCTTCATGAGCGTGGTGGTGGAAATCCAATACAACGGCCTGCCGGTCGTGACGTTGACGCGGCTGGTCCACTGGATCCATTGACGCGGAAGGAGAGACGGATGCACGCAAGCAGAAGGGGCTTCACGCTGGCGGAGCTCGTGTTGGCGCTGGCCATCACGACGGTGATCGGCCTGGCCGTCACCGGCGTCGCGGCGGCGGTGTCGAACTTCAACGCGCGCGCGGAGGCGTACTACGACTGCCTCCAGAACGGGCGGGTCGCCGCCACCAGGCTGGAGGAGATGATGCGCCCGGCCCTGCTGCTAACCGCGGCGTCCGGCGACAAGATGGTGGTCTGGACGGGCGACACGACCGATCCGGGCAAGATCAACGTCTCCGAGGTGACGACAGTCTACCTCGACACGCAGACCAAGCAGCTAATGCAGCGCACGACGGTCTACCCAAGTTCGCTGACGGCCAGCCAGATACAAAGCCTGGACACGTCCATTGTGTTGTCGAACTTGACCTCGGCCGGCGTGGCCACCAGCCCGGTCAAGTACGTCCAGTACGACGTGACCAGCGTCCTGGCCAGAAACGTTCAGTCCTTCGTCGTGTACCCGGACTCACCTGCGCCGCTTACTCGCCTGCTGAAGTTCAAGCTCGTGGTCAGCGCCGACGGCCAGACCGTGACGCAGTACGGCGCGGCCACGCTTCGGGCGCCAAGCACCTCAAACGTGTCCGTCAGCAACGGCACCTATGTGCTGAACTAGCGCTGCGTGACTCGACGCCGGGAGAGAACATGAACAGAGCCGACGGAAGACAACGCGGAATCGCCATGATGCTCGTGCTGACGGTGGTGGTGGCGGCGTCGATCATGGGCATGAGCTACCTGTCGATAGCGTCGGTGAGGCTGGCGAGTTCGACGAACATGGCCCGCGCTTCCGAGGCCAGGTACCTGGCCGAGTCAGGCGTGCAGCACGCGATGTGGATCCTGCGGGGGGACTCGTCGGCCCTGCTGGCGGCGAACTCGGCCCATCCGTTGGGGCCGTTCCAGCTCGGCTCCGACGGGGGGCAGTACGTTATGTACGCCCAGCCGACCGGCACGCCCCTTCAGTACACGGTAACGGCCAGGGGCACGTTTTGCGGCATCACGCGGACCAGCCAGGCCGTGGCGCGGATATACAGCCAGTACAACGACAAGGTGAGGGCCCTGGGCCCCATACACCTCTGGCGGCTGGGGGAGACCAGCGGAGACAAGGCCAAGGATGTCACGGGAGATAAAGACGGCACGTACAAGAACACTCCCCTGCTAGGCCAGGCAGGCGCAATCTACGGCGATACGGACGCCGCGGTGCACTTCGACGGAACAAACGACTACGTCGACCTCAAGAAGTGGGACCTGTCCGGCAGCAAGATGACGATCCTGTGCTGGTTCAAGGCCGACGCGTACAACATCGACGATCTTCGCTTCATATCCAAGGCCAACGGGATTATGGCCGATAACCACTACTGGATGCTCGGCACGCTGCGCATCGGCGCCGACGAATTTCTGCGGATGCGCCTTCGGACGGGCTTCTCGACCGCGACGCTCAATGCCACGACCGGCAAGCTCGATGTTGGAGTGTGGACGATGGCCTCGATGACCTACGACGGGACCTGGACGAAACTGTACAAGGACTCGCGGTTGGTTGGCACCGGTGTGAAGCTTGGCAACATAGCGCAGGACAATACCGTGCCGGTCTGGATCGGCGGCAACCCCGACGGCGCGGCGAGCAAGCCCTTTCTCGGGACGATAGACGAGGTGGCGATGTTCGACAAGGCCCTCACGGCCGGCGACATCGACAGCCTCTACCAGGCACGCCAGGCGTCGGTTGAACTCGTGAAGTGGGAGAAATGAGAGAACGCTGGTTCATTGGAGACCTGACGATGGGCAAGACGCGACGGACAGTTGAGATTCGAGTGGACGTTTACACGCGGAACTGCCTTACGGTGATCGCCGTGTTGCTGACGGTGCTGATAGTGGCTTTGTGGGCCCAGCCTTTGGCGCCGGCCGGGGCTGACCAGGCGACGGCGGCGACCCCGCCGACGCCAGGGGCGGACATCCCGGACGCCGGGCGCCAGCGCGACACGATTATCAAGGAACTGGAGAACCAGACTTCCAAGCTTGATGCCCTTATCCGGCTCTTCGAGACGGGCAAGGCGAAAGTCCAGGTGGTGGATGAAAATGGCAAGGCCGCAAACAAGTCCGGCCAGTAGCCGCCGGCCGGCAAATAAGAACGTGAAAGCCTTCACGCTGGTGGAAGTGCTGGTGGTCGTGGTGATTATGGCAATTGTCGGCGCCATGCTCGTCCCGCTGATGGCGGGCGCCGGCGAGATGGAGGCCCTAAGCGCCGCTCGCAGTATCGCCACGGACATCCAGTACGCGCAGAGCGTGGCAATCACCATGCAGTCGCCGGTGACCGTGTGTTTTTACCCGGCTGCCGACAGGTACACATTGTCTAACGCAAGTGGCCTGCTGAAACATCCGATTACCAACAAAGACTACCAGGTGAACTTTCGGACGCAAAGCGGTTTCGAGCAGGTGGACCTGGCATCGGCGAATTTCGGCGGCAGCGCCAGCGTCGTTTTCGACGAGTTGGGATCGCCCGGCGCCGGAGGAAGCGTAACCGTGCTGGGCGGTTCGCAGACGTACCGGATCGACGTGACGAGCGTCACCGGGACGGTGAGCGTGGTCGCCCCGTGATGTTTACGGGCGTTTCGGCATGAGTGCCGCGGAGTCGTTACGTTGCAGGGCGTCTTGGCCCGAGTGTAAGCCGTCCGGTTGTTGGGCGTTTAAAGAGGAATAGGGCATGCTGGATTTTCTTGCTCCGAAAAGGCGATGGCCTATCGCGCTGGATATCGGGACCGACCGCATAAAGATGCTCCAGATGCAGTCGGCCGGCAGGACCATGTCCGTCCGCGCCAGCGGGCACTGGCAGTTGCCCGTCTCCGCGCCGCGCAGCGGCGATTCCTGGCGGCAACTGGTGGTCCGGGCCGTGAAGGAAATGCTCCAGAAGGGCAACTTCTCCGGCAGGCGCGTGATCTCGTCGCTTTCCAGCAGCGACCTTCTGATCAAGAACGTGCGGCTTCCCATCATGTCGCCTTCCGAGATGGCCGAGGCCGTCCGGTGGGAGGCCAAGGAGAGGTTCGGGCGCGACTTCGCACCGGATCAACTGCACTGCATCGACGCCGGGCAGATCCGCCAAGGCGCCGAGAACTGCCAGGAGGTGATCCTCCTGGCCGCGACGGCCGAAGTGATCGACTCGCACATTGCGATGCTCACGGAGATGGGCCTGAGCCCCGAACACCTCGACCCCGAGCCGCAGGCCATGTTCCGCCCGTTCGAGCGGCGCCTGCGCCGCCGGGCCGACGAGAACGAGATCACCGTGGTCGTCGACCTCGGACATTCGTCTACCAAGGTTGTTGTCGGGCGGGGGCGCGGCCTGATCCTGATCAAGAAGATCGACATCGGCGGCAAAGACCTGGCTGAGGCGGTCGCCCGGCAGTTGAACCTTCCCGTCGAGGAGGCCGTCGAACTGCGCCGCCAGATCATCGGCGACCATGCCGGCGCGGACAAGGGCGCGGACGGCGAATCCGCGCCCGGCGACGCCAACTCCATGTCGTGGACGCTTATCGACGCGGTCCGCGGCAAGGTCGAGGAACTTGGGCGGGAGGTCGCCCTGTGCCTTCGGTACTGCTCGGTGACCTTCCGGGGCCTGCGGCCCAAGCGGGTGCTGATGACCGGCGGGCAGGCATACGACCCGGCAGTGATGAAGCTGCTGGGCGAGCAGTTGAACATCGAGTGCCAGATCGCCCAGCCGCTGCGCGGAATAGACACGTCGGCGGCTGACCTTGGCGGCGATCGGCGCGGGATGCTTTCGGAATGGAACCTCTGTGCCGGGCTGGCGTTCAGGTCCGCCCAATACGAGCGCACGGCGCGAAAGATCAACCATGAACAAGATCGACTTTCTGCCTGAACGCATCAAGGACCAGCGCCGGCGGCGCCGCCGTCTGATCCGTCAGGGCTACCTGATGGCCCTGTGCATCGCCGGGCTGGGCGTGATGACTTACGTCTTCCAGGTCCGCGTGGACAAGGCCCGGGGCGAGTTGGAAATGCTCCGCAGCCGAAGCCGGGCCATGGACAGCCAGATAGCGCTGAGGGACCAGCTTAACGGGCAGATGGCCGAACTGATGATCAAGAGCCGCATCGAGGAGCAACTGGGCCGGCGCGTCGGCACGCTCGACGTCCTGGGCGAACTGCAGCGGGTCATGCCCGAGAGCCTTACGCTGACGAACATGACAATGGAAACCATCGCCGTCCAGATCGCCGCCGACCCGGCCGAAAAACGCAACACGTCAAACCAGCCCGTCTCCCGCACCGCCGCGGCCACGGACAAGACCGTCAAGCGCGTCAGGCTGGTGCTGACGGGGATGGCGCCGACGGACGTCGACGTGGCCAATTTCATCGGTCAGCTCGCCGGCAATAAGCTCTTCGAGGACGTGAGCATGGGCTACGCGAAGAACGTCACGTTCCGCAACCGCCAAGCCCGGGAGTTCCAAGCCAACTGCTACTTGACGAAATGATTGCAGGAGCCACGCCGTGACCCAGGCAACGCGAAACAACTTCATCGTTCTGGCGATCCTGGCGGCCGTCGTCGCCGCCGCCATGGTGCTCGTGTACGTTCCCCAGCAGCGGGAACTGGCACGCCTGAGCACCGCGATCAGCCAGGAAAAGGTTCGGATGTCGGACAACGCCAGCCTTTGTTCGGCCGTGCCGGCCATGATACGGCAGGTCCAGGACCTCAAGAAGTCTTACAGCAACTTCGACCAGCGCCTGCCCAAGCAGATCGAACTGGGCGGTTTCCTCCGGGAGATCAGCGGCGATTTGGCCCAGGAAAGCCTGGTCAACCAGCTCATCGAGCCCGGCAGCCCGAAGCGCTCGGAGCTGTTCCACACGCTGCCGATCACGCTGCGATTCCGCGGGACGTACCTGTCGCTGGCCAGTTTCCTCAAGCGGCTCAGCCAGATGGAGCGGCTCACGCAGGTCGAAAGGATCACGATTGCAAACAAGGGCGACCCGCCCAAGCCGGGCGAGTCGTGGAACCTGGACATAGAAGTCCTCATGAACATCTACTTCACGGAAAGCTAGGGACAGTCGCATGGGCAATTCGAAGTCGACAAACCCGAACTTGAAGGGCCGCCTGCTTGCCGAACTGCGGCGGGACCCCAAGAAGGCGTCCATCCTGGGCGTGCTGGTGCTGGTGTTGCTGATAGTCGGCGTGCGAGAGGTCGCCCGCCGGGCCGGCTCGCCCGGCGCAGGTTCGGCCGCGACGCCGCGGGCAGGCGGCGCCGGCGGCGAGGCGGGCCTTCGCAAGCCGGTAAACGCCCTCAAGGCTCCCGGCCCGCCAAAGGGCGGCAACCGGCAGGCCGATGCGTCCGGGCCCGGCGCGAAGCTGCCGGTCGACCGGGACATCTTCACCCCGAACATGATGTACTTCCCGGTCGAGGAGGCGGCCAAGCCGAGCAAGGTGGTTTCCGCCGCCGCGGTGATCGACCCGAACGCCAAAGCCGAGGCCGCCAGGCGGGAGGTCCTGGCCCGTGCCAAGGCATTGTCGCTTCAAAGCACCGTCATCGGCGCGGTTCCCACGGCGATCGTAAACGGGCGGGTGCTGCGGGTGGGCGACTGGATCAACGACTTGCAGGTTATCGAGATCAACTCGCGCAGTTGTCAGTTGGAAAAATCCGGCATCCGCGTGGTGCTGGAAATGGCGAATTGAAGTGGCCGCCGACGCCTTGGGAGGCGTGTGCGGCATAGTCAGGAGTGTCGGTTGTTTGTGAGACGACCAGTTGGGAAGGAGACACGAGATGAAACGGTTAGAACAATTTGAGTTGCACAGGCGGCTCATAATGGCAGTCTGCATGTGTGCCTGCCTGTCCGCCTCGACGGCCTTTGCGCAGACGGAGATCTCGCCGCCGGGGCCCGAGGCAGCCAAGGCGGCGGCGGCGCCGGGGGAACCCGCCGCGGCGTCGCCCGCCACGGCCCCGGCCCAGGCGCGGCAGCAGCCCGCCTCGGCAGGGTTGACTCAGCCGGCCAGGCCTGTCGTCGCCGCCGCGGCCGCCGGCGCGCCTAAGGCCGCCCCGCCCGCCAACGATCCCGCCAAGGAGCCCGCCAGGGAGCCCGCGTCGGTGGCCGTCACGCGCCCCGGCACGTTTGAGATCCATGTCCGAGGCGACGACCTTCGCGGCGTGCTCCAGCTTCTCAGCTTCCAGGGCAACCGGAACATCGTCTGCACGAAGGACATCCAGGGCACGGTCACCGTCGATCTCTACGGCGTGACATTCGAGCAGGCCCTGGATGCCGTGACGGCCTCCAGCGGGTTCACGTACGTCGATCAGAACGGCTCGATCTACGTCTACACCCACGAGCAGAAGGCGGCCTTGCTGAAGGCGAAGATCAAGCCCGTGGCCAAGGCCTTCAAGCTCTCGTACATCAAGGCCGCCGACGCTCAGGTCCTGATCGCCCCGACATTGTCGGAGGTGGGCAAGATAGTGGTTTCGACGGCATCGGCGGTCGGCATAGCCCCCAACAAGACCGATGCGGGCGGCAACAGCTTCCCCAACAGCGACACGCTGGTTGTCAGCGACGTGCCCGACGCGCTTGACCGCGTGGCCAGGCTCCTGGAGGAAATTGACGTGAAGCCCGACCAGGTGCTTATCGAGGCCACCATCCTCTCGGCCAAGCTGACCGAGGGCAACCAGTTGGGCGTCAATTTCAATTTCCTTGGCGGGGTCGATTTCAGCGACACCGGCTCGACCTGGAACACCACGGGCGCACCGGCATTCACGCCGGGCAACGTCACCAATCGCACCGGCGTCAATTTCCGGACGGACTTCGCGCCGGTCCAGAACGGCGTGACGCTCGGCTTGTTCGGCAACAACGTCGCCTTCTTCATCAGCGCCCTGGAGACCGTCACCGACGTGACCGTCATCGCCAACCCCAAGTTGATGGTCATCAACAAGCAGCGCGGCGAGGTGCTGGTCGGCAAGCGCGACGGGTATAAGACTTCGACAATGACCGGGACCAACACCATCGAGAGCGTCGAGTTCCTGGAAACAGGCGTCAAGCTTTATGTCCGCCCCTTCGTGGCCAGGGACAAGTACATCCGCCTGGAGATCCACCCGGAGGACTCCGACGGCGGCGTCGCGGCGAACGGCCAGATCAGCAGCACCAGCACAGAGGTCACCAGCAACATCCTGGTCAAGGACGGGCACACGATCGTGATCGGCGGCCTCTTCCGCGAGAACACCAGCACCAAAAAGAACCAGGTCCCGGTGCTCGGGAACATCCCGTACCTCGGGGCGCTGTTCAGGACCAACGACGACGGCACCGAGCGGAACGAGGTCATCATCCTCATCACGCCGCACATCATAAGCAACGAGGCCGACGAGGCCGTCAGCAGGCAGATGCGCGACGACGCCGAGCGAATCCGCATGGGCCAGCGAAACGGGCTCCAGTGGTGGTCCAGCGAACGCCTGGCCATGAGCTACATGAGAGCGGCCAAGCAGGCGCTGCGCGAAGGCAAACGCGAGCAGGCAATGTGGGACATCGACATGGCCCTGTCGATCAGGCCAAGACTGATTGAAGCCATCAGCCTCAAGGAACAGCTTACCCGCAAGGCCTACTGGGCCGACGAGGTCCAGGATGCCCCGACACGCTATGTCGTCGAGCGGATGATCATGCAGGAACTCGGCAAGTGCTACAAGACCGTCATCCCGCCGGACCGCCCGCTCAATAACGAGCGGATTCCCGAGGACGTTCGCAAGGCCCTGGGCATCCAGCCGGAAATCCGCCCACCCGGGCCTCAGCCGTTGACCGGGCTGCTCGACCACTCGAATGTGAAGGTGGAGATACAGGTCCCCACGAACGCCAAGCCGCCGGTCGAGGCCCCGCAGCCAATGCCGGCAAGGCCTGCCGAGGACAAGCCCGCGGGGGCCAAGGTGACGGAACCCCAGTCGGCAGCGCCGCTCTCGGCCGTGCCGCAACACGAGCCGGCCGCACAGGCGACGACTCAGCCGGCCGAAAACCAGATTGTCAGCTCGGAACCGGAAGAGCCAGAACCGGCCGACACCAAGGCAACCGAAAATGACGCCGATGTTGATGCCGATGTTGTTAAACCCGAAACTGCAAGGGCCGATTAGAAAAGCAACCGGCGGACCCGCCGGCAGCACGCCCGGCTGGACGCTGAAGTGCCCCGGATAACTCGTGACCGGACTTTTTTTGGCCGCGGGCGTCAACTTGGGGAAAGTGCGAAGTTTGTAGAACATGAAGCCGAACTTAGGAGTTTGGTCATGATTAAGTGGATACTGGCTGGAATCGTGGTGTTGATCGCCTCCGGCTGCCAGCGGGCGCCGAGTTTTGCCAAGCAGCAGGACGATGCGCAGCATCGGTGGTCCAACGCCCGGGCGTCCGTGGCGCTTCGCGTGGCGGAGAACAGGCTGGACTCCGGGGCGCTGGACGACGCGCACAAGGCGGCTGAGCAGGCCCTGGAAATCGATCCGAACAATCATGAGGCCAGGATCGTTCTGGCCCGGGTGCTGATCGAGAAGGGCAGGTTCACTGAGGCGGCGGACGTCCTGAACCGCGCCTGCCAGGCGCGTCCCCAGGATGCCAAGGCTGTGTACTACCTGGGCGTTGCCCAGGAGAAGAGCGGGCGGCTTGAGGAGGCCCTGGACACCTACCGCCGGGCGTACGGCCTGGACGAGTCGGACTTGTCGCCGATCAAGGCGTCGGCGGAGGTCCTCGTGGCCCTGGGCCGGGAGCGGGCGGCGCTGTTGCAGATCGAGAGTTACCTTCCCAAGGCGCCGGACGATGCGGCCATGTACGAACTGGCCGGGAGGCTGGCACTGATGGGCAAGGAGTACGACAAGGCGGTCGAGTACCTCCAGCACCTCCGCGACATGGACTTCCAGAACGTCCGTTACTCCGAGTTGCTGGCCAAAGCCCAACTCGGGGCCAGACAGCACGCTCAACTCGTGGACAATCTGACGGAGCTCCTCGCCCGGAAGAACTACGAGGCCCCGACGTGGGTCTACCTGATGCTGGGCGACGCCTACCTGGCCCAGGGTCAGGGCCGCAATGCTTTCAACGCCTATTTCACCGCCAGCGAGCGCGAGCCCAGGCAGGTCGAGATCTGGCTGTCGCTCTCGCGAGCGGCCATTGCCATGGACGACGCGCCGCGCGCGGTTGGTTCGGCCCAGCGAGCACTGATGCTCGCCGCCGGAGACGTAAACGCCCAGTTGCTGCTGGGCTGTGCCTTTCTGAAGGACAGCCAGCCCTCGAGGGCGGTGCTCGTGCTGACCGGCGCGGCCGCGGATCATCCCGACAACCCGACGGTCCAGTGCCTGCTTGGCCGGGCCCATGCCGCGCTGGGGCAGAAGGACCGGGCCGTCAAGTGCTACACCGAGGCGATCCGCCTCGATCCGGGCAGCGAACTGGCGAAGCAGCTCCTTGGGTCGCCGATCAGCGGAGAGGGCCTCTCGAAGGTCCAATAGACAGGGTGTCCTGCCGGAGGAGTTCCGATATGGCTGCCGGCGCCTGCTTCCGGCATTGGAGATAGAGCGTGACTGCCGCCAAGAGAGTGGGAATGACAGGACTGGCCGTCGCTGCGTTGGGGGCCCTGGCGGCCTACTACGCGACCATGCTGGTCGCGTACAGGCCGGACGCGCCGGATGCCCGGCTGGGGTATCTTATTCCCTTCATGCTGGCGGCGCTGACCGTGATGATCCTCGTCGGCTTCCAGCGGCACGTGCACCGCAGCGCGGACTCCATCAGCAGGCAACTGCTCAAGTTGAAGGACGCCGACGAGGTCGGCACGATCGAGGTGGAAGGCGGCGAGGAGCTCGGTTCCGTGGTCCGGCCGCTGAACGAATACCTCGCCGTGATCCGCAGGAACATGACCAAGCTGCGTTCGGAGAACCGGGAGCTCCAGATCCAGGCCCGCATCGCCGCCGCGGAGAAGCACCACACCGAGGCGATCATATTCTCGATCTCGGACGCGGTGATCGTGACCAACAGGTTCGACGAGCTTCTTCTGTCCAATGACGCGGCCGAGAAGCTGCTGGGCTTCCAGTTGGCCTCGGCGGTCCGCAAGAACATCGACCGGATCGTTTCCGACGGCACGCTGGTGCGGCTGATCCGCGAGACCCGCAGCCACGGCAGCGGATTCACGCGGAAGGTGGTCGAGCACAGCATCGACAGCAAGGGCGTGCCGCGGACTTTCAGCATCACGCTGAGCTGCATCGTGGCGCCCGGCGAGGAGGTCTCCGGCGTGGTGGCTGTGCTGCACGACGTGACGCGGGAGAAGGACATCGCCCGCATGAAGACGGACTTCGTCTCCAACGTCTCGCACGAGCTCAAGACCCCGCTGGCGTCGATCAAGGCGTACGTCGAGATGCTCATGGACGGCGAGGCCGAGGACGAGGACACCAAGCGCGAGTTCTACGAGATCATCTCGACCGAGGCCGACCGCCTGCACCGGTTGATCGAGAACATCCTGAACATATCGCGGATCGAGTCCGGGGTCGTCAAGGTCGTCCGCGAGCCCGTGAACCTGCCCGGCGTGGTCAAGCAGGTGTTGGACGTCGCGGCCCCGCAGGCGAAGCTCAAGGACATCAAGCTGGTCAGCCAGTTGCCCCCGATCTACTACCAGGTCGAGGCGGATCACGACATGATCTACCAGGCGGTCATGAACCTGGTGTCCAACGCGATAAAGTACACGCCCGAGGGCGGCACGGTCACGGTCGGCGTGGGGGTGGACGAGCGCCGCGGGGTGAGCTTCTGCGAGGTCTCGGACAACGGCGCGGGGATCGCCGCCGACGAACTCCCCCACATATTCGACAAGTTCTACCGCGTCAAGGCCAACAACAAGCTGGCCAAGGGCACGGGGCTCGGGCTGACGCTGGTCAAGCATATCGTCGAGACGGTCCACGACGGCAAGCTGTCTGTTACCAGCACGGAAGGAAGCGGCAGCACATTCACGTTCGAGCTTCCCGTGATGCCTTGAACGGGCCAGGCAAACAAGGCAGGTGTGACAATGAAAAGCATGAAGATACTGGTTGCCGACGACGAAGCCCACATCCTCCACGTGGTCTCAATGAAACTCCGCAACGCGGGTTTCGAGGTGATCACGGCGGTCGACGGCGAGGAGGCCATGGAGTTGTGCACGGCCGAAAAGCCCGACCTGCTCATCACCGACTTCCAGATGCCGCTCATGACCGGACTGGAGTTGTGCACGGCCTTGCGCGGGCAGGAGGGCACGCGGGACATCCCCGCGATCATGCTCACGGCCCGCGGTTTCGACATCGAGCCCGAGGAGATGGCGGCCGCCAGGATCTCGGCGGTGCTGGCCAAGCCGTTTTCCCCGAGGGAAGTCCTTCAGAAGGTCAACGATCTGTTGGCCCCCGCCGGCGCGGGCGCGGCGGGCGCGGAGCAGGCATGAACCTGGCACAGACAAGCACATGTCAGATACTTGCCGAGATGGAACCGATGTTCCGGAGGCTCACCGACCGCGCGCGCGACCTGCACCTTGAATTGAGCGTATGGAGCCCGGACGGCAGGCGAGTGGGCGCCCCACAGCCCGGCTGCGAGTTCTGCCGGACCGTCTCCGACGCCGGCGGGGCGTGCTCCGAACACGTGCGGGAAATCGCCATGCGGGTCGCCGGCGACTCGAAGCCCGTCGCGACGCGCCTGCCGGGCGGCTGCGCCGTGATCGCCGTGCCGGTCCGCAAGCGGCGACGGACAGTCGGCACGGTCGCGTCGTGCTGGCCCAGCAGGCTCTGGCTGGACGAGGAGTTCATAGCCAGGCGCTGCGACGAACTGCACCTTGACCGGCTCACGCTGCTTGCCATGGCGCAGGAGGTCTGCTGCCACGAACTGCGGCGGTGCGAGGACATCCTGCCCTGGCTCGAGTGGGTCGTCGAGAACGAGCAGGCGCTGCACGTGGCGAACAGCGAACTGTCCACGCTTTCGACGAACCTCTCGACCACCTACGAGGAACTCAGCCTGCTCTATTCCATCAGCGGGTCGATGAGGGTCACGCAGGCGCCGGACGCCTTCCTGCTGGCCGTGTGCAGGGAGGTCCAGGAGGTGATGAACCTTTCAGCCGCGGCGGCCGTGGTGTATGCCCACCCGCCGGCAGTGCACGAGGACACGGTCGTCGTCGCCGGCGAACTGGGCCTGACGAAGGAGCAGATCATGCTCCTGGCGGCCACCCAGATCGCGCCCATGCTGGCGCAGAACAATCGAGTGGCGGTGGAAAACCAGTTCACCTGGGGCACTCGTCCGGACCTCGGCAAGGCCGTCCGGAACCTGGTGGCCGTGCCGCTGCTGGGCGAGCAGACGATGGGCGTGCTGCTGGCGTTCAACAAGGAATCCGGGGATTTCAACAGCGTGGACATCAAGCTGATGAGTTCGATCGGCAGCCAGTCCACGGTGTTCCTGACCAACAACATGCTGTACGCGGACCTTCAGGACCTGCTGATGGGCGTCTTGCACGCCCTTACGGCGACGATTGACGCCAAGGACCCGTACACGTGCGGCCATTCAAACCGCGTGGCGATAATCTCAAAGCGTCTGGCCGAAAGCATGGGCCTGCCCGCCCAGCGGGTCCAGCAGGTGTACCTGGCCGGACTCATGCACGACATCGGCAAGATCGGCGTGCCGGAGAGCGTGCTGTGCAAGCCGGGCCGGCTGACGCCGGAGGAGTACGAGGCGGTCAAGAAGCACCCCGGCCTGGGCGCGAAGATCCTCGGCGGGATCAGGCAGTTGGACGACGTGATCGCGGGCATCCTCTACCATCACGAGAGGCTTGACGGGCGCGGCTACCCGCGCGGGCTCCGCGGAGACGAGGTGCCGCTGGACGCGCGGATCATCGGCCTGGCCGACTGTTTCGACGCGATGAGCAGCGACCGCACCTACCGCAAGGCCCTGCCGCTGGAGGCGGTGATCAACGAGGTGCGTAACTGCGCCGGCACCCAGTTCGACCCCGACGTCGTCACCCACCTGCTGGGCTGGGACCTCGAAAGCCTGCTCACGGAACTCTGCCAGCCCGCCAAGACCGTCTTCCCGATCCAGGTCGCGCAGGAGGAGGCCGTATGAACATAGCAACCGAAAGCTACGGACACGCCGTCATTCTCAACCTCAAGGGCGAACTCACCGAGGACGCCCTCGGCGCCGTGCGCCAGGCCGTGGACCACCAACTGGAACCCGCCGAGGTGGTGGACGTGGTGTTCAACCTCGAGGGCGTGCCGTTCATCGACTCTTCCGGCCTGGAGTACCTCCTGGATCTCCAGGACCGCCTGGCGGAACGGTTCGGCCAGGTCAAGCTGGTCCGCCCGGACGAAAACGTGACGCTGATCCTCGAGTTCACCCGTCTGCGGTCGATGTTCGAAATCTACAAGGAAACCCACGAGGCCGTCAAGAGCTTGCCGGCATGACCGGCCGCGCGGGAGCAAGCACATGATCACCAACGCCGCAAAGAAACTTCAACTCGGCCAACTGCTGATAGAGCAGGGAGTCCTGACGGCCGAGCAACTCGACCAGGCCCTGGCCTACCAGAAGGAGACGGGCAACGCCCTGCTCCTGGGCGAGGTCCTGCGCAAACTCAACCTCTGCCAGGAAGAGGACGTGATGAAGGCGCTGGCCAGCGCATACGGCGTTCCGTTCGCGCGGGTCTCGCCTCGCCTGGCCGACCCCAAGATCATGGACGTGCTGCCCCGTGAGTTCCTCGAACGCCACAACGTCCTGCCCCTGTTCAAGGTCCGCAACCACCTGGCCCTGGCGGTGAACGAGCCCGCGAACGTCTTTTTGCTGGAGGAGATAGGCCGGCTGACAAACTGCGAGGTGATGGTCGTCTGCGCCTCGGCCAAGGACATCAAGGCCACGCTCGACACGCACCTTCCGGCCGCCAACGTCTTCGTCATAGACGACATCATAGACGACTTCGTCTCGTCGGAATTGTCCATCGTCGAGGCGCAGATGGAGGACATCGCGGACATGGAAGTCCTGGCCGAGGGATCGCCGGTAATCAAGCTGGTCAACTACCTGATCTACAACGCGGTCCGCGAGGGCGCGTCGGACATCCACATCGAGCCGGACGACAACGCCCTGCGCGTGCGGTACCGCATCGACGGGCGGCTTTACGAGAAGCTCCACCCCCCGTACAAGATGCTGCCCAGCATCTCCAGCCGCATCAAGATCATGGCCAACCTCGACATTGCGGAGCGGCGCCTGCCGCAGGACGGCGGCATACACGTGATGATGGACGGCCGGCCCATCGACCTTCGCGTCTCGACGCTTGCCGGGCAGTTCGGGGAGAAGGTCGTCATCCGCGTGATCGACAACCGCAACGTGCTTGTCAACCTCGAGAAGCTCGGCTTCGACTACGAGATGCTCAAGCGGTGGCGCAAGGTCGTGCAGTTGCCAAACGGCATAGCGCTGGTCACCGGCCCGACCGGCAGCGGCAAGAGCACCACGCTTTACGGCTCGCTGAGGGAGATCAACTCCGACGACGTGAACATATGCACCGTCGAGGACCCGGTCGAGTTCAACCTGTCGTGGGTCAACCAGTTCCAGGTCAA
>Ga0315282_10005817_pt1 | contig 20872 bp, 16 predicted proteins | sample YL17G07_20_MG_FD_203693 | JGI IMG/M metagenome (GOLD analysis project Ga0315282, IMG submission 203693) | Sediment microbial communities from Yellowstone Lake, YNP, Wyoming, USA - YL17G07_20 | ecosystem: Environmental > Aquatic > Freshwater > Lake > Sediment | place: USA: Wyoming | collected... | reverse complement strand
GTTTGTGGAGATTGAGACCTGGAAAGAATTTCAGCACCTCTTCTCCCTTTGCAACTTCATTGTGATGACCCGACCCGGATTCCAGAAGACCCTCTCCACCTCTCCACTTCCAGAGGCCTTGGTCCCTGTTTTCCGATATGATCAGGAGATCAAGGGTTGGATCCATACGTCGGGTCATACCCTCCACTTTAAAGACATCACCGTTCTGGATATCTCTTCTACAAAGGTACGGGAGTTGATCGAAAGGGGGGAGTCTGTGAGGTATCTCATCCCTGGCGAGGTGGAGGCCTATATTCAAGAAAATAGACTTTACAGCCATGAACCATACTCTGAACCATATAAGGTTCAGGATCGGTCCTGAAATCTATATCGTTCAGGAGCTTTTGGCATGCTTGAAATTTATCATTGAAAGTGACATTTTAATATAAAGAAAGTATTTTTTTGTATTTTTTTGTTGTCATCACCATTTTTTCTGGTATAATGCTAAACTCAAAATTACCCATTTAGGAGGATATGGCCACCGATTCGAAGACAAAGTCTTTGCTCTGTCTAAAGACAGCCATTGAAAAGAAGGCCCTGGACCCAGTCCTTCTGGAGTTGAAAGAGATTACTTCCTTCACCGATTACTTTCTTCTCCTGAGCGGTAAATCCGATCGGCAGGTTCAGGCCATTGCCCAAGCGATTGAGGAGGCCCTCAAAAAGAAGGGGATTCGGCCCCTTGGTCAAGAGGGAACGCTCGGGGGAAAGTGGGTCTTGATGGATTATGAAGATGTGGTGGTCCATATTTTTCTGGAACCGATTCGAAAGTTCTATGATCTCGAAGGGCTCTGGATCGACGCCCCACGGATCGATTTGCAAAAAGGATGAATCGTGGTGAAAAAGCAAGTGGATCTAAAAAAGGGAGTAGATAAAAAGACCCTGACACGATTCAAAAAGATTCTTCTCAAAGAGAGGGAGCAGATCGTCGGAGAGGTCAAACAGATCTACGAATCTTCAAAAGAGATGGGGCAAGATGGGACTCAGGACATTGGGGATGAGGCGGCCAATATTTATAATAAGCAGATCTTGCTCAGCCTGAATGAGAATGAACGGATGAGGCTCCAAGAGGTGGATGAATCCCTGGATCATATTGCGAATGGAACATATGGTATCTGTGAGGAGTGTGGAGGCCCTATCAGTCTCAAACGACTCGAGGTCCGGCCGGTGGCAAAATATTGTGTCCCTTGTTTAACCAAACTGGAGAAAGGAAAGTTATAGAGGATGTTAGTTCGGCTCTTGTTAATTATCATTCTGATCGTGATCTCTCTTTTTTGCTGGCTATCCCTGATCAACCCTTTGGATGTAGAATTCCATTTTTTTGGAGAGACGATACCGACTGACCTCTCCACCCTCATGATTTCCTCCTTTGTCTTGGGTGCGATGCTGGTCTTCATCAGCACTTTGGCCCGAGATGCCAAACGGGCCATCGAGGGCTATCAGAAATCCCGCCAAATGAAGAAAGGGCAATCCCTCAAAGAAGAGTTAAATAAAGGGATGGATGACTTTCTTCGAGGAAATCTACCCAAAGCCAAAACCCACTTCGTTGAGGTTTTGAAAAAAGATCCCTCACAGATCGATCTCTATTTCAGGCTCTCGGAGATCGCCCTGAGAGAGGGGAATGAGGAGGAGGCCCTCCATTGGTTGGAAAGGGCGCGGCTGATCGATATGAGGAATGTGGACATTCCCCTTAGGCAAGCAAGCCTGTACCAACGGATGAAGCGATTCGACGAGGCCATCCGAACCCTGAACTTTGCCATCGGTTTGGATGAGACGAACCTCAAAGCGCTGAAAAGTTTAAGGGAGATCTATCTGAACAGTCGAAGGTGGGAGGAGGCGATCCGAGTCCAAAAGTCGATTCTTAAATTCACCAAGGGGAAACAGGCTGAGGAGGAGGAGACCCTATGCTATTTGGGGTTGAAGTATGAAAATGCCAGGGAACGCTTCAACCGAGGGGGCGAAGAAAATCTGGGGAGCGCCCTGAAAGAAACCAAAGAGATCATTCGAGAACGGAAGACCTTTCAGCCAGGCTTTGTACTGTTAGGCGACATCTACTTGCGGATGGGAAGATGGGTTTCTGCTGGAAAGGTTTGGGGGAAGAGCTTCACACGATTTAAATCCATCATCTTCATTCTTCGGTTGGAAGAGCTCTATCTTGGCCGAGGGGACCCGAGCACCCTTCTCCGTATCTATGAGAGGGTACTCAGACAAAGTCCGGATAACTGGGTGATGGTCTTCTTTTATGCCAAACTCTGTTTGAGACTGGAGATGTTGGATGAAGCCCTTGAGGTGATCAATGAGATCAGTTTAAGACTTAAGGACTTTTCGGCCCTGCACAGGCTTCTGGCAGAGATCTACCTCCATAAAAAGGATTTCGGTCGAGCAGCTCAAGAGTTTGAGAGGACTTTCGAATTGAGCGGGACTTCCTATCTCCCCTTCTCCTGCTCTGTCTGTAAAAGGGAGTCGATCGAATGGGTCGCTTACTGTCCACAATGTCATCAGTGGAGCACGTATACGATCAGAGAGGATGAAAGAACCATTTCCTTGCCTTCCCCTTCCTTTTCCGAAAGGGCTCACTTCCCTTTATCGATACCTGAATGAAAATGAATGCGTTTCATTATTGAAAGACTCTTCCAATTTTTATTGCCCCCACAATGCCACTGTTGTGAAAAATTTTTAGATGAGGGAGAACAGGGGATCTGTTCGGACTGCCTTTCGGAGATCCGCTGGATCGAACCTCCATTCTGTTCGGTGTGTGGAACCCCTTTTATCTCCGGGGAAGTTAGGAGCCATCCATGTGGGAGTTGTTTGACTAAGAGAAAATATTTTACAATGGCTCGGGCCTTGGGAGCTTATGAGGGCTCTCTCAAAGAGGCGATCCATCGATGGAAATATCAGGGGAAGACCACCCTTACTCCTTTTTTTGTAAAATGGATGGTAGAAGGGCTATACCGTTATTGGGATCCCAACCTTTTCGATCTCCTGGTCCCTGTACCGCTGCATATACAGCGATTAAGGGAACGGGGGTTCAATCAAGCCCTCCTCCTCGTCAAGGAGTTAAGCCATCGGACGGGAATCCCTTACCAAAAGAGGGTCCTTCAAAAAGTAAGACCCACCATTCCTCAAGTCAATCTCAGTGGTGTAGAGAGGGCGAAGGGGGTGAGGGGATCTTTCCATATGATTGGAAAGGAAGAACTGGAAGGGAAGTCGATCCTCTTGGTGGATGATGTTTACACGACCGGTGCCACGGTCAATGAATGCTCGAAAGTCTTACTGGCCGGTGGCGCAGAAAGGGTGGATGTCCTCACCTTGGCCCACGCCCTCAAAAATTATTAAGAACGCTAAGCGCTTAGCGCTCTGCGCATAGCGATTAAAGGCCTAAAACAGATGGTTCGTCGTAAAAAGTGGCCCATTCTCTGGATATTGATTCCAGTCCTTATGATGGGGATGATTGGCTTCCTCCTCATCCACTATTTCCTCGACCCCAACCTTTATAGGAATGTTTTTCAGGAATCATTGATCACCGCCCTTGGTAGGGAAGTCTCCATTGGCAAAACAAAGATAAGTTTATGGGGTGGTGTTGGAATTGTCTTTGAAGACTTTCGAATAAAGGATCGGTCTCTGGCCTTCGATCTTCTTCGGGCCAAAAGGCTGATCTTGAAGGTTAAGCTTCTTCCCCTTCTCAAAAGAGAAGTCAAGTGGAAGCGCATCGTCCTCGAGCGCCCTACCCTCCATTTTCTCAGGGATAAAAACGGGCGATTCAATATGGTCGACGCCCCTTTGACCACAGAGGGGTTGAAGGCTTCGCAACAAAAGATGATTCAAACGCTTTCCACCCTCTTCGGAGGCTCCTTCACCCTTCGAGATGGAGAGATCTCTTTTTCAGATGAGAGCCTTGGCGATTCACCCCAGATCACGGAAATACGATCTTTCAATCTTCATCTCTCAAAGGTCTCTTATCATAAACCCTTTCCATTCCACCTCAATGGAGAAATCGTCCATTCCAAAAAAGAGGGGGAGTTCTCCATATCTGGGACGATTCAGAATCTCCCCGAGGACATGGACCTCTCAAAAGGAAAATTGGAGGCGGAGGTGAAGATGAAAGGGATCGAGACCTTTCATTTTTGGCCTTATCTCAAAACATTACTTCCCATGAAGACAATTTCAGGGACCCTCGACCTGAATGCTCATTATCAAGGGGACCTCTCAGGAGCCTTCAAGACCTCTGCCAAGATCAAGTTCAGGGATATGGTCTATGACCATCCACAGGTCTTTGCACACATTCTCACTCCGAAGTGGTTAAGCCTCGATCTCGATCTCGATTATGATTTGAAAGAGATCAAGGTCCATCGGATCTCTCTCGAACTGCCAGAGATAGGGGTCAAGGCAAAAGGGAAGATCTATGGGCTCGGAACGAAGGAGATGGGCATAGAGGCAGAAGCCCAGAGTGGTTCTTTCGATCTTTCAGAAGGAAAGAAATTCATCCCCTATCGGATCATCACCCCGAATGTCTCTGATCCGCTTTTCCGTGGGGAAGGGAACGGTTCTGTCCAGATCGTTTCTGTCAAACTTTCAGGAAAGATGCCTGAGATTGAACATTGTGATCAACTTCAATATGCCCATACGCTCTCTGTGGAGGTGAAACTCAACAAGGCCCGAGTAAAGTTCCCTTGGAACCTTCCAGCACTGGAGGATCTCAAAGGCCACCTTCTCTTTAAAGAAGGAAATCTGAACCTGAAAGAAGTGGAGGGAAGGTTTCTCCATTCCACTATTGATCGGGCAAATGGAATCTTCTACCGTCTCCTCCTGGTCCCGATTCTTCAGATTCATAGCGAAGGCAGATTAAATTTAACGGACCTCCCTTCCCTGATGAAGATAGGTGAATCAACCAATGGGTTCTCTGAGACCCTTTCGCCCATTACCGCCCTTTCGGGAACAGCACAATATCAGCTTTCCGCGAAAGGAGAGCTGAAGCCTCCGCTCCATTTTCAACACCAGGGAGTTTACCGCCTTTCTAAGGTTCGCTTTGTACATCCTCAGGTTCCATTCTCCATCCTGATTGGAGAGGGGAAGGTCGATCTTTCCAATGAGGGCCTCCAATGGTCTGGGGCAAAGGTAGAATTTGGTCATTCATCGCTCCTGATGAATGGCTCATGGAGACGTAGTGAAAAGTCTGGACCTTTTGAAATGATGGCCCGAGGTAGAGTCGATTTAAAAAATCTCTTGAGTCTTTGTCAATCTCCGCTCTTTCCGGAAGAAATACGGCTGAAGACAAAGGGGGTTGAAAGCTTTTCAGGAACAGGCCAATTCTCATTCAAAGGCCGGAGACCGACAGGCCATCGATCTTTTTCCTATGAAGGGGAATTGATGCCCAAGGAGGCATCCCTTCTTCTAAAAGGCTCTTACCCACTCAAATTTAGAGAAGGAGCCTTCTCATTTTCTAACCTCGGGGTGGGTTTCTCGAAGATGAAGATCCAATCCGGAAATTCTTCCTTCATATTGGATGGGGCCATCAAAGAAGGAAATTGGAGCCTTTCCACAACGGGTTCGATCGATTTAAAGCATCTGTATTCTTTCCTTCAATCGCCACTGGCTCCAGATCGAATTCGATCAGAAGTGGACGAAATTCAAGAAATGGCGGGTGGAACAGAGGTTCGCCTGAAATGGTTCGGACGGATCGAAGAGGGGATCAATGCGATAAAGGAAGGAAAGATCCAGTTGAAAGGGGTCTCCTTTCAACATCGAAAGATTCCTGTCCCTCTTTCCCAGATCGAAGGTTCTTTTCTCTTCTCCCCCAAACAGATTCGATTCGATGGGTTGAAGGGAAAGTTAGGGGATTCACCGCTTGCCTTGTCAGGTTCAATTTCGCGAATAGAACAACGAGGGGGATTGGGTAGGTCGATCTCCTTTCAGCTCTCTTCCTCTCAATTGGACCTCGATCCGCTCTTTCCAAAGAGAGAAGAACCCACCCCAACTTCTTTCGAAAAGGTCAGAGATTGGCTTTCAAATTGGTCCTTCGAGGGTAAGGTGGATATTGACCAAGGGAAGTATCGCACTTTTCATTATCAAGACCTGAAGGCTGAGATGAAAACAGTCGATGGAAAATTGTTCTTCCATCCCTTTCAATCCAAAGCAGACGGAGGAGACGTCTGGGGTGAGGGATGGATCCAACCTACAGAAAAGGGAATAAGGTTTGAGATCAAACCACGTGTCTCCAATATTGAAGCCAAGGCCTTCGTCCGAACCTTTCTCCAAAAAGGAGAGGAACAGAAAGTATTATTGACCGGGAGGGTTCATATCGATAAAGTGGAGCTCCGAGGAGAAGGAGAGAATTTCCAGAAGGTGAAGGAGTCACTCAATGGGAGTTTGAGGCTGGAAATAGAGAATGGGGTGATCGAAAAATTCAATGTCCTTGCCAAAATCTTTTCCATCCTGAATGTCTCCCAGTTGTTAAAAGGACGATTTCCAGATTTAACAACGAAGGGACTTCCTTATCACCAGATCATGGCGAACATTCATGTCAAGGACGGCATCGCTTCCACAGAGGATTTCTTGGTCGATAGCGATGCCATGAAGATCACGATCTTTGGAAAGGTCGATTTGGGCAAGAACCTGATCGATGCAAAGATAGGAGTGCATCCCTTGGTTACTGTCGATACGGTTCTGAGCAAGATCCCCATTGCGGGTTACATCCTCACGGGTAAAGACAAGGCATTCCTCTCCTATTATTATGAGGTGAAAGGAGAACTGGATGATCCGAAGATTGAGGCCATCCCTATTAAGGGATTGGGAGAAGGTTTTTTTGGAATCATCCGGCGCCTCCTAGAGACGCCCTTTAGACCTTTTCCGAAGGCCCCTTCACCTGATAAAGAAAAGAAATAGTTAAGAGTTAGAAGTTCAGAACAAATAGTCTGAAAAATTTAAACAAATATTTTTTTTCACAAATTCAATTTTTCCCTTGACACCAACAATATGTTGTTGTAATCATCATTAATCATACTAAATATAGCCCTTCTAAAAGGCTTACCATTCGATCTACCAAAAATAAGGTGAGAGAAAATGTCAACTGTGATTGAGATGAAAGGGGATCGTCAAGGATTTAAGGATGAGGTTGAAACCACAGATATGGCTCTCTTTGTCCGTACCTCTGATGAATCGATGCTCGATTGGGATCGTCAGAGAATTGTGGATGCCCTTATTCGAGAAACCTATGTCGATCTGGATACGGCAAAGGAGATCGCTCGTGAGGTGGAAGATTTAATCGCCACCTCCAAGATCAAGATGATCACCGCACCCCTCGTCCGAGAACTGGTGGATACCAAGCTGATCGAAAGAGGACTTGAACAGGCCCGCAAGATGCACACCCGTTTAGGAATGCCTCTCTACGATGTGGACCAGCTTATTCTCCATCCGAATAAGGAGAATGCCAATGTTCCTCACGGGCCTGAGGCCACAAATCTCACTTTGGCCGAGAGGATTAAGAAGGAATATGCCCTGCTCTCTGTCTTCTCTCAGGAGATCGCAGATGCCCACATACGTGGAGATATTCATCTTCACGATCTGGGCTTTGTGGATCGACCTTACTGTAGTGGGCAATCCCTTGAATACATCAAACGCTTCGGCCTTAGCCTTCCCAACTCGATCGCCATGGCCAAGCCTGCCAAACATCCTGAGGTGTTGCTGGCCCATATGGTGAAGTTTGCCGCAGCCCTCCAGAGCCATTTTGCCGGGGCGATTGGTTGGGATTCTGTGAATCTCTTTTTTGCGCCCTATCTGGTGGGGATGTCCGATCAAGAATTAGAGCAACTGGCTCAGATGATGATCTTTGAATTTTCCCAACAGGCTGTCGCCAGAGGGGGTCAGGCGATCTTCACCGATCTTAATCTCTATTGGGAAGTTCCTAAACACTTTGAGGATGTCCCTGCGATCGGACCGGGCGGCAAACTGACAGGAAAGACTTACAGTGACTATATCAAGGAGTCGCAACGCTTTGCCTGGGCTCTCTTCGACGTTTATCAGGAGGGGGATGGATCCGGAAGGCCCTTCTTCTTCCCAAAACCCTTGGTCCATATTACTGAGAAATTTTTTAAAACTCCCGGGCATATGGATTTTCTCCACCATATCTGTGACGTGGCTTCTGAAAAGGGCAACACCTATTTTGTCTTCGACCGTGGGGAGACAGCCAAAATCTCTGAATGCTGTCGCCTCAGTTTCAAACTGGACCACTCCGACCTGGAAGATGCCAAACAGCCCTGGAAAATGCGGTACTGTGCCCTCCAGAATGTCACACTCAACCTCCCGAGAATCGCTTACCTTTCTAAAGGAGAGGACTCCCAGCTCTTTTCCAAAATTACCGAGTTCATCGAGAACGCTGTGAAGGCCCATCTGGAAAAGAGACTCTTCATCGAAAAACTTCTCTCCTTAGGGGAAAAGGGACCATTGGCGCTTCTGGCTATGGATCGGGATGGATCTCCCTACTTGAGAATGCCTCGGGCCTCTTTTTTGATCGGTATGGTGGGCCTCAATGAACTCGTGCAGATTCACACCGGCCAGGAGATGCATCAATCAAAGCAGGCCTTCAAATTCGGACTGAAGGTGATCGCCCATATGAAACTATTGGTGGAGAAGTTCAGCCAACGTTATGGCATGCGTTTCGTTCTCGAACAGACCCCGGCGGAATCGACGGCCTACCGCTTTGCTAAATTGGATCTTAAATATCACTCTCCGAAATCGGGTCACATTGTAAAAGGAGATATCTCAAGGGGAGAAGTCTATTATACGAACTCTACCTACTTGAACAATTCCGCTGTGCTAAACCCTATTGAGCGGGTGAGACAGGAAGGACTGTTTCATCCTCTGATCGAAGGGGGTGCATTGACCCATATCTGGTTGGGCGAAGCGAGACCTTCTAAGTTCTCACTGGCCAATTTCGTGATCAAAACTTTCCAACAGACTCAAAATGACCAGATCGCTTTCTCCCCAGAATTCACCACTTGTAACCTCTGCCATCGGACGAGCCGGGGCCTTCGGTCCTCTTGTGCTTACTGCGGATCGAAGGATGTCGATGGCATCACCCGGATCACCGGCTACTTCACCAAAATCTCAAGTTGGAATAAAGGAAAGATTGGAGAACTCCACAACAGGTATCGGAACCAGGCCTTCCTAAAAGAGAAGGAAGAGGGGATGGAGCTGAAGATCAGTTAAAATTACAAATTTCAAAGTTCAAATGCCAAATGAAGTTCAAAGTTCGAATCAATAATAAAGTTAAAGTTTCGACAATCTGGGTTTATTTGATTTTTATGTTTTGAAATTTGAACTTTGGATTTTATTTGAAATTGGGATTTTGACATTTGAAATTTTTTTAAGGAGATGCCATGGGATCAATAAAAATCTTTACCAAAGCGAAATGCCCGAAATGTCCGGCAATCAAGGAGATAGGGACGGAGTTGAAGAAGGAGGGAGTGCCGGTTTTAAACTACGATTTGGACACCATCGATGGGCTGGCCGAGGCCTCCTTCTACAGCGTCCTCTCCACGCCTTCCCTCATCATCGAGGATGAAGAGGAGAGAGAGGTCATCAGTTGGAGAGGAGTGGTCCCGACCCTTCAAGAGGTGAAGGAGTACCTCTTTGGGGGTCTTTCCTGAACCGAAATCTCTCTCCAAATTTATGCAAACCCCTGTCTGCCGACAGGTAGAAATGAGGATCGAGATCAAGGGATTTTTAGAAACTTCCTTTGTGGATTGGCCGGGGAAAATCTGCTCTGTGCTCTTCCTTCCTTATTGCAACTTCCGCTGTCCATACTGCCATAATCACCCCCTCGTTTTCCATCCGGAGCAGTATCTTACAATTCCATTTAAAGACATTCTTGCTCGCCTCCGCGCTTTTGAGGGTTGGATCGATGGGGTTTGTCTCACAGGTGGAGAGCCTACCTTTCATGCAGATCTTCCTTCCCTGATCCGAGAGATAAAACGACATGGATTTTTGGTCAAACTGGATACCAATGGTTCAAACCCAGAGATGTTGGAGAATCTGATCGAGGCGAGGGAGATCGACTTTGTCTCCATGGATGTGAAGGCTCCCTTAGATCCCTTTAGCTATCATCGCTCGACGGGTCTTTCCATTGACATAAACGCCATTTTAAGGTCGATCGAAATCCTGAAAAGAGGAGAGGCGGAGCATGAATTCAGGATGACCGTTGTTCCTGGACTTCACCAAAAAGAAGACATCCAAAATCTTGGCTCTCAGTTGAGAGCGGGCAAAAGATTCGTTCTACAGAACTTTAATCCGGAGAATCCATTAGACCCTTCATTAAAAAACATCCTCCCTTATGATCCAAAGGTGTTGAAGGAGATGGAAAGGGAAGTCCAAAAGATGGTATAATTGGCTTAAAAATATGAAACCTTCTTCCCTCAAAGAATTTAAGATGAAAGTAGAAATGCTGGAGAAAGATGTCAATCTCCAGAGGTCCGTCATTGAGGTGATCCAGGAACCCTTCTTCATCCTCAATCAAAAAGGGGAATTTCTAAAGGCCAATCCAAAAGGGATGGAAATATTAGGATATCCCTGGGAGGAGCTTCGGGAGATGGTCTTCATGGATGTGGTGGCTCTCGAAGACCTCAGTCGGATCAGGAAGGGATTCGAGGAGATGGGACAAGGCAGCGAGGTTCAACTCGGGGTCCATATCATCAGTCAAGGGGGAGAACGGATCCCTGCTAAGTTTTTTGGGAGCCCACGGGAAGAAACCATTCTCATTACATTGAGAGACTTGAGAGAAAGGAGACAGATTGAAGAGGAATGGGAGAAGACAAAGAAGGAGTTCATAGAGAAGATTCGAGAAAGAGATCGATATGCCCAGGAACTGCAGGCCCTGAGGAATCTCTATGAGGAGAAAGTAAAGGAGATCGAGAACATGAGCGAGGAGGCAGTGCTTCTCTCTTATATCGACGATCTGACCGGAATCTATAATCATCGCTTTTTTATCCAACAACTGACCATGGAGATAGAGCGCCAAAAGCGTTATTCTACTCCACTCTCCCTTTTCATGATCGATATCGACTATTTTAAACATTATAACGACACGAATGGACATCTCGCTGGAGACCAGGCGTTGAGGGCCATTGCTATGCTCATTCAGCATGGGGTGCGGCAGACCGATATCGTCGCTCGATATGGGGGGGAGGAATTTTCTGCGATCTTGATCAATGCAGGAAAAGAGGGCGCAAAGAAGATTGCGGAGAGGGTGAGGAGAAATGTGGCCGAGACTCGTTTCCCTAACGAGAGTTTCCAACCCAATGGAGATTTGACTGTAAGTATTGGGGTGGGAACATTTTCCCCTACCATTTCAACCCTCACGGATTTGATCCGTGAGGCGGACAATGCCCTCTACCGGGCCAAGAAAGCAGGCCGTAACCGGGTAGAGGGATAAGATGAAGACCATCATTGTTACAGCAGGAGTGATTATTGAACAGGGGAAAGTCCTCATCACCCAGAGAAAGGAGGATTCCCCCCAGGGGCTTCTTTGGGAATTCCCAGGAGGAAAGCTGAAGGAGGCGGAAGGGCCAAGGGAGGCTTTGCGAAGAGAATTGAAAGAGGAATTGGATATCGATGTAGAGGTGGGAATGATTTTTGAGGCTGTCTACCATCCCTATCCAAAGTACCCCATTCTCCTCTTGGCCTATCATTGCCGTATTGAGAAAGGCGTTCTTAAACCCCTCGGGTGCCATGACCTCCGGTGGGTTAACCTTAAGGAGTTGAAAAAATTGGCCATGCCGCCAGCAGATGATCCTATCCGCAACCATTTATGCTCCTCCAATATAGTAAAGTAGTCTCGTAGTTTCATAGTCCGATAGTCTTATAGTCTTTCCTGCCTGGCGCAGGCAAGGACTATCCGACGAATAGACTAATCGACTATGCGACTAATGATTCCGAACACCGAACTCAAAACTTTCAATTCCACATTTCGTTTTCAACCTTACTCCCACATAACTGACTGCCCAATAAAGGGTTCGACCAATTTCCTATTGGAGAAAGATGGAAATTGGAGTAGAATGGATTTTGGAGATGAGCCATGGAGAGGGATCCACTTCAGAGGTATGCCGAAAGCTTAGAAAAAACCATTCGGAGTAATCATCATTACCTGAAGGAGACGATAAAGGACTTTCAAGAAATGTGTCGGATGGTCACTCCTGAAAGAAATGTCCCTCCGGAGATCGTCCTCGATATCCACGAGATCTATAAAGAGATCCGGAACCGACTGACAGAGATTAAGGCGATCGAACAAGTCCTCCAAGGAAAATACCGGCAGTATTACCACCGGGATGCAATGCGCGATAAAGAGATCTTGGAATTTGGATTCATCGCCAAGAACTGTTACTCCAAATTTGGATATACGATGATGCAGAAGGAGGCGCAAAAAAAGGCAAAGGAGAGGGAAGGGGTTCACAGGGTAGAGCAAAAGGGTCCGCCTTATCAATGGTTTCACTCTAAAGAGAATCAGGTCACTTTCATAAGGAACCTTCGGGTCTTGAACGATTTGGATTATGAGATGCCACCCAATTTAGAGACTGGGGAGAGGCGGGAGGTCACTCCAAACAGACCACGAAGTCTCACCCTCTTCGTCTTCTCAGGAGATGGAAGATTGATCGACGATCTTCAATCCCGAGTTCGATTACGGGAACACGACGTCATGGAGCGATATGCCCGGGATGAGCTCCATGGTCTTCTTGCCCATTTGAGAGAGATCGATCCATTCGAAGTAGAGAAGAAGTTTAAAGAGTTCATGGGGAGCGGAGAATTTTCCAAACTCAAATGTCTGCTCTTCTCTGTTCATTCACCCAAAAATCTTGAGGGCGATCTATTAGGTTTGATAAAAAAGACTCTACAAGGGATGGGAGCGGGGGAGGTGAAAACCATTTCGATTTGACACTCGCACCCCTCACCCTTCCCCTCTCCCCAGAGGGGGGAAAATGTTACAGGAAAATTCTTGGATTAAAAATGTAAGAATTTAACCCCCAAAAATTTACATTTTTCATTTTTCATTTTACATTGGAACAGAATTCGCCATGAATCAGAACCTTAAAGATTTTTACTTCTTCAGCGATTTTTTGAATCGTAGGGTTTATACCCCTTCTGGACAGAGGATGGGTAATATCTCGGATTTGATTGCCGAAAGGGCAGAACCCTATCCGATGATCATAGGCCTTGTGGTCCGAACAAGGGGAAGAGAGAAGTCGAGAAGATCCGACCACGGGAAGTTTTATCTCCCCTGGGAGAAGATCATTCAAATTGAGCCCCTCATTACCTTTCCCGAAAAAGAGCTTTGTTCCCTTGCGACATCCCTTTCTGGAAAGGATATCGTTCTTCTTCGGGAAGAGGTGATGGACAAACAGATTGTCGATACCTTTGGAGCAAAGGTGGTGAGGGTCAATGATCTCCACTTCCTTCGGATTGATTCTCATCTCAGGCTGGTTCACGTCGATGTGGGATTTCGTGGGTTGATGAGAAGAGTGGGGTGGGAGAAGTTGATGAATCAGGTCCTCCGCTGGCTTTTCTCTTACGATCTCCCCAATCAATTCATCTCTTGGAAATATGTCCAACTTCTCTCCGGCTCAGATCTCCTCCATCTGAGCGTGCCTCAAAAAAAATTGTCGCACCTCCACCCGGCAGATTTAGCCGATATTATCGAGGATCTGAGCGGTCGGGAACGATCTGCTATCTTCCATGCCCTGGATACAGAGACCGCTGCTGAGGCCCTGGAGGAAATCGACCCGAAGATTCAGAAAGCCCTCATCGAGACGATCTCCGTGGAGAAGGCTTCAGATATTGTCGAGGAGATGTCGCCCAGCGATGCTGCCGATCTTCTTGCCGATCTCCCTGAGGAGAGAGCTGAAGAAATCCTTGAAGGGATGGAGCAGGAAAAAGCAGAAGACTTGAGAGAACTCCTCGTTCACCCCGACGAGACAGCAGGTGGATTGATGACCACTGCCTACCTCAGCCTGACGCCCGGGATGACCATAGAAACAGCGATGGCCCGGTTAAAGGCGGAAGCCCCCAATTTAGACATCCTCGACTACATCTATGTGGTCGATGAAGAGGAGGTGCTCCAGGGTGTGGTAAGCATTCGAGACCTCCTAACAGCCCAATCCCATCAACCTCTCTCCCAAATCCAAACTTCCAGAGTGGTGAGCGTTAAATTTGATGAACATCAGAATGAGGTGGTGGAGGCATTTGCGAAGTATGGATTTCGAGCAATCCCTGTTGTGGACGAAGGGATCCATCTGAAAGGAGTGATCGGTTTCCGGAGCGTTTTAGAGGTCTTGGCACCTGATGCAGGGTAATTTCCTTAACATCCCTTCCCGCCCCTCAGTAGACAGAGTGATGAAACTATCATGACAGATTATACAAAATGGATTTCGAGTTCGAAGCGCTCTCTGTGGAGGACCGTTGGCCTCTTCTTTATCCTGATGGGGCCAGGTATCATCACCTCCAATGTCGATAACGATGCCGGCGGTATCACCACCTACTCCTTAGCTGGCGCAGAATTCGGACTCAAACTCATCTGGTCCTTGATCCCTATTATGGTCGCGCTGATCGTGGTTCAGGAGATGTGTGCCCGGATGGGTGTGGTGACCGGAAAAGGTCTTTCTGATCTGATCCGTGAAAAATTCGGCGCCAAAATTACCTTCTATCTGATGATCGGTGTTTTCTTAACGAATATGGGGAATGTGCTTTCCGAATTTGCAGGAGTAGCGGCAGGAATGGAGGTCTTTGGGGTCAACAAATTCATTTCCGTTCCTTTGAGTGCATTTCTGGTCTGGTGGATGGTAGTAAAGGGAACCTATAAGTCTGTGGAGAAGGCCTTTCTGGTGGCATGCGTCTTTTACATTTCTTATATCATTACAGGCATCATCGTCAAACCGGATTGGGGGTACGTGTTTCAACAATTTTTGAACCCTCAACTCAGTCTTCAACCTTCAGAAATGACAATGCTCATTGGCTTGGTGGGGACGACGATTGCACCCTGGATGCAATTTTACCTTCAGGCTTCGATTGTAGAGAAAGGGATCAAAATTGAGGATTATAAGTTTGCCCGGTTCGATGTGGTCATGGGAGGGGTCATGGTCCACATCGTCGCCTTCTTCATCATCCTCGTCTGTGCAGAAACCCTCTTCAAACACGGAGTCCGGATCGAAACGGCCAAGGATGCAGCCCTTTCTCTCAAGCCTTTGGCTGGCAAGTATTGTACTTATCTTTTTGCCTTCGGGCTGGTCAACGCCTCTCTCTTCGCGGCTTCGATCCTTCCTCTCTCCACGACCTATCTCATCTGTGAAGGATTGGGTTGGGAGGCAGGAATTGATAAAAAGTTTGTGGAGGCTCCTCAATTTTATGGGTTCTACTCCTTGATCATCTTTTTAGGAGCAGGGATCATCCTTTATCCTAACTTTCCTTTGATCCCGATCATGTACTTCTCACAGGTGATCAATGGAATGGTTCTTCCCGTCGTTCTCATCTTCATGCTTTTGCTCATCAATGATAAGAAGTTGATGATGGAATATACAAATGGTCTCATCTTCAACGCCATTGCCTGGGTGACTTCCCTGATCATGATTGGTTTCACCCTCCTCCTCTTCATTCGAATGATTTAACGCATTTGTTACAAAAAGCAGAAAGGTATGCTAAAAAAACTTTACATTTGCCTACCGCAGGCAGGGCGATACCTTAGTGAACATTGACTACCAGAGGTTCAATACCCTTACAACAATTCAATTTTTGTAACAACTTGTGATACCGATAAAGATGTTATTATCGGGAGCATAAAATAGATTACATTTCGGATCATCAAAAGTTGTCATTGCGAGCCCGAAGGGCGTGGCAATCTCGTTGTTTGCCTGGGATTGCTTCGTCACTAACGCTCCTCGCAATGACCTCCCCGAGGCTCATATAAACTATAATATGTTCTCAGTAATATAATGTCCGCTTTGTAAAGGTTTGGAGGTATAACTGTCTACTTAAACTATGCGACGTTTAGGTTAACTCTTTTTGAAAAGGTGGGTCAACAACGGGCTTTTCTGAGAAGGTGTTCCCATTCCTCATCCGCCATCTCCTGAATCCTCTCGATCTCCTGGTCTGTAAGATGGCTAAAACGGCCCTGAAGCTTCAAATATTCTTTCACAGGAACGGTATGAGGTTCTTCTTGAATGTTATAGGATCTTCCATTCTCGATTTCATAAAGAGGAAAGATCCTTGACCGAACAGCAAGCCTTGAAATCTTGATGGTGAGTTCCGAAGGAATCCTCCAGCCTGGAGAACAGGGAGAGAGAAGATGGATGAATCGGGTTCCCCGGATTCTCTTTGCCTTCTCCATCTTTCTTAACAAGTCTTCCGGATAGGCAATCGTTGCCGTGGCCGCATAGGGAATACGGTGATCGGCCATGATTGCCATGATATCTTTCTTGGGGTTTTCTTTGGGCTTCGTGACTGGAGTGGTCGTTGTCCAGGCGAACATGGGGGTGGCGGAGCTCCGTTGTGTGCCTGTATTCATGTAACCTTCGTTGTCATTGCAAATATAAATGAAATCTTCGTTTCTCTCTGCAGCACCGGAGAGGGCTTGGAGCCCGATGTCAAAGGTTCCACCATCTCCAGCCCAGACCGCTACCACAGCCTCATGATCACCTCGAATATCTAAAGCGGCTCTGACCCCTGAGGCGGTTGCTCCGCCTGTGGCAAAACCAGCATGAACGACTGGAATTCGGAAACTGGAATAGGGCCAAGACCCTGGAATGATGGACCAACAAGAAGCAGGGAAGACCATTACCGTTTTTTCACCGAGGGCCTTAAGGGTGAGCCGCATGCTAACGGCTGCTCCACATCCAGCACAGGCAAGATGGCCATGGCCAAGATTCTCTGAAAGGGGTATCTCTCTCTTTTTCATCTATTGCCTCTGTATCATATTATTGTTTACTGCCTACTGCTCACTGCCTACTTTTTATTTCTTCAGGCCTAACCATAAAATCTCTTCTTCGGGTCGGGGATGTTCCACCGTGTATTGGATCGCTTCTTCAATGAGTTCTGGAGTGATGTCCCTTCCACCCAATCCTGAGATGAAACCAAAGACCTGGGGTCTCTCCTCCCTGGAGTATAAGGAGGCCCTTAATTCCTGGGCAAAGATGCCTCCCACTCCCGCCGAGAGATTTCTATCAATGACCGCCAACTTCTTTGCCCCTTTGATCGCCTCGTAAATTTCTTCAGACGGGAAGGGTCGAAATCTCTTAATTTTTATTCCGGCAATGCTGTATCCTTCCCCCACCAGTTTCCGGATGACGATCCTTGAGGTACTGGTCACCGTACCAGAGGTCATCAGAATGACTTCTGCTTCCTCTTTTCCATGTCTTTCAATCGCACCATAACCGCGACCAAATCGGGATCTGAATTCATCGTCCACCTTTTTAGCGATCTCCGGAACCTGTTCCATCGCCTTTTGAATTTTGTATCGAAACTCTAAAAAATGTTCCGGTGTGGCAATCATTGAAAAGGCCATAGGTTCCTGAGTATCGATTGGATATTCCGGACAGTAGGGCGGTATGAATGGGTCAACCTCCTCCATCGTGGGAATCTCTACAGGCTCGGAGGTATGAGAGAGGACATAAGCATCGAGGACAACCATCACAGGAAGCTTGATCGATTCTGCAATTCGATAAGCCTGGAGGATGGTATCGAGGACTTCTTGATTATTTTCGCAATAGAATTGAATCCATCCCGTATCCCGTTGAGAAAGGGAGTCACTCTGATCACTCCAGATATTCCATGGTGGGGCAATGGCTCGATTGACATTCACCATCACAATAGGAAGGCGAGCACCCGAGGCCCAATGGAGCATCTCATGCATATAGGCCAATCCATGAGAGGAAGTCGCCGTGAAGCATCTCACCCCACCGGTGGAGGCCCCTATCAAAGCAGCCATGGCAGAATGTTCAGATTCCACTTTTAAGAATCGGGTGTTCAAGCGACCGCTTGCGATGAGCTCTGATAGTTCTTCAACGATCGTTGTCTGCGGGGTGATGGGATAGGCAGAGATGACATCGACACGGCTCAATATCACCCCATAGGCCACCGCTTGATTTCCTGTGATGACCTTTTTCATCTCGCCTCCTCTTTTAAAGAAATGGCTCCTCGGGGACACTCAGAAAAACAGATCCCACAGCCTTTACAAAAATCGTAATCCACCTGATGGGAGAGAATTTCTTCTGTTTTTATAATGGATGCATCGGGGCAGAAGACATAACAGTTTTCGCATCCATTACAGGTCCCACAACTGAAACATCTTTCCGCCTCTTCTAATGTGATGCTCTCTGTGAAACCGGAGGTCACCTCCCCAAACCCTTTGATCCTTTTTTTGACGAGACCTTTAGATTCCCTACGCCTTTTTGAAGGTTCGAAGTAGTCCGTATTCAATTCTTCAAAGGTGACGACATGGGGATTCCTTGGTCTTTCATCAGGATAGAGATGTCTGAAGATCGAGATGGATGGACCCTCTCCTATTAGAATTTGACGGATCGCTTCTTCTGAATCTTTGCCTTTTAAGTAACAATCAATAGCCAAGGCAGTCTTTTTGCCCGAACCAATGGCATGGGCCACGGTACGTTGGTTAGACACAAGATCGCCGCCCGCAAAGATCCCTTTTATGCCTGTGCTTCCATCTCTCTGTGTGAGAACGATTCCCTCTCTCTCCTCCATCCCTTTTGGAAGAAATGAGACCTCAATCTCTTCTCCTGCTGCAATGATCACACTATCTTCTTCGATGAAAAAATTGGAATTGGGGATGGGAACAGGTCTTCTCCGACCACTCTCATCCTTCTCTCCCAGCTCCATTCGCATACACTCCAAACGTTTAAGGCTATCTTTTTGCTGAATACGGATGGGATTGACCAGATATCTTATCTTCACCCCCTCTTCAATGGCTTCCACAATCTCATCTTCAAAAGCAGGCATCTCCTCCTTTGAGCGACGATAAAGAATGGTCGCCTTCTTTCCCAGTCGGATGACTGATCGTGCCACATCGAGGGCTGTATTTCCTCCACCGATGATAGCAATCTTATCACCTAGCTTTACTTTATTGCCCAGGTTGATCTTTCTTAGGAGATCAAGACCGTTAAAGACACTCTTCCCTTTCTCGCCGGGAATATGAAGGCCTCTACTTCGATGGGTTCCTGTGGCGATGAAGATGGCTTGATAATCCTTTAAGCTATCTAATTTTAAATTTTCACCAAATGGAATTCCCGTTCGAATCTCCACGCCTAATGCCACAATATTTGAAATTTCCCTATCTAAAACATTCTTTGGCAATCGATAGGAGGGGATTCCTATCCTCAACATACCCCCTGCTAAGGATGAAGATTCAAAGACGGTGACATCATAATGAAGCTTTACCAGATGATAAGCACAGCTCATCCCGGCAGGTCCAGATCCTATAATGGCAATCTTCTCCTTCCTTACGCCTGGTACCTTTTCTATCTTCTTGTTCAGATTTGAAGCAAAATCTGAGACGAACCTCTCCAAGGCATGGATGACAATCGGTTCATCATAGTCCCTCCGATTACATTTCGACTCGCAGGGATGAAAACAGACTCTGCCACAGATTCCTGGATAAGGATTCTCCTCCTTGATCAAATTCCAGGCCCCTTCAAAATCTCCTTGCGTTATCTTCTGTATAAACGCAACGATATCATTTCCCACCGGACAAGCGGCACTGCAAGGGGGTGTCTTATCTTCATAAAAAGGACGTTGTGTCCTCCATGTCCCCGTCTTATTCCAGTCCATATGTCCTAAAGAAATGGAGATCATCGGCATTTCAGAGGCACCTTTGAAAACAAACTGTTTTGTCATCTCAATAGTCCTACAAATTTGCTAATCTAAATCCCAATTGATTCCGCAAAGTCAAATAGTCACTTAGTCTCATAGTCCTTAGTCTTGTAGTCTTTAAATCGACTATAAGACTATGCGACTACCAAACTCCAGGACTTACGAACCTTTAACGTTATGCTCTATGCGCCATGCGCTATGCTATTTTAAAACCTCACCTCTTGATAGGCTTCTCTTGCGGCCTTTACGTTCTCATTCTTCTTTCCTGGAACCTCTTCACGAATGGCCAATGCAATGGAATCGATTCCTACAAGGCCCGTCACCTTTGAAAAGGCTCCTAAGATGGCTGTATTGACAATGGGGTTCGTTCGTGAACCTAAGCCATTCCGGATGGCAGTAGAGGTGGCGTCAACGGTAGCCGTTCGAAAACCCTTCAGATGACCAAATACCTCAGGAGGTTGGTGTGAATTGATGATGATCCATCCATTCTGTTTAAGCCCTGAGGTGACATCGATCGCTCCAATCAGCGTTGGATCAAGAACAACGATATGATCAGGCTCATAAATATTGACCCTCAACTGAATGGGTTGCCGATCCACCCTCAAAAAGGCCATGACAGGTGCCCCGCGCCTCTCCACCCCAAAGGCAGGGAAGGACTGAACATAGAATCCCTCGTGGAAAAAGGCGACGGCCAGAACTTTGGATGCCACCACAGCACCCTGACCACCTCTTCCATGAAATCGAACTTCGATCATTTTTCCCTCATTTTTTAATCCCCCCTTCTCCCCCTTTAATAAAGGAGGGAGAGGGGGGATTTTTATCTTACCGGATAGACGACCGTTAAAGCCTTTGAATTCCTTCTCCCCAGAGCCCGATAGGCATGGGGAATAGAAGATTCAAAATAGAGGGAATCTCCTGGATAGAGGAGGTAATGTTGATCCTCTGTCCGGAACTCCAATCTTCCTTCCAGAAGATAGAT
>Ga0315282_10005815_pt1 | contig 20873 bp, 18 predicted proteins | sample YL17G07_20_MG_FD_203693 | JGI IMG/M metagenome (GOLD analysis project Ga0315282, IMG submission 203693) | Sediment microbial communities from Yellowstone Lake, YNP, Wyoming, USA - YL17G07_20 | ecosystem: Environmental > Aquatic > Freshwater > Lake > Sediment | place: USA: Wyoming | collected... | reverse complement strand
CTGGCCCGTGGCAAGACAGGTCGTGTCTACGGCAACCTGATAGCCCTGCTCGTGGTGATGAAGGGTTTGCCCCTGGCCTACAACCGGGACATGCAGGAGGACAAGGAGGGCTTCTTTGACAGCGTGGCTACGCTGCTTTCAACGCTGGGGGTCTTTGCCGGCATGCTCAAGACCCTCAAGGTGAAAGCGGAGAATGCCGGTAAATCGCTGGAGCGGGGCTATATCCTGGCCACGGACCTGGCGGACTACCTGGTCAAAAAAGGTAAGGCCTTCCGCACCGCCCACGGTATCGTCGCCCGGCTGGTGGGCTACGCCGCGGAGCAGGGTAAGTCGCTATCGCAGATAAGCCTGAGCGAATACAAAAGGTTTTCGCCCTTATTCGGCCGGGATGTCTTTAAGATTACTGTGGCGGCCTCCCTCGCCGCCAGGGATGTTGCCGGCGGCACCGCCCCGAGGCGGGTAGCGCGGGCGCTTGAGGCCGCTAGGAAGCTGGTAGGGCCGGGGTAGTTTCGGGGGCGGTGGGTCTCTCCAGGTAGATAACCTTAAAAACTTTTCCTTTAGGCGCATAAGTTGTATAATTTTATTAGTAGTACTTGTCCATTTAAGGAGTTTTTGACGGAATCCCGCGGTAATTCCTTAGTTTAAACTGTGTTCTTGCCTTTAATTAAAACTAGCCAGTTATTGATTAAATCACGGCAAACCATGCAGAGGGAGGCGAAGTGACGCTATGGCAATGTCAGTAAAGGGTAATCCAGAAATAAAAGAGGATGTCTGGATAAAGTCAACCTGTGGTGGCTGCTACGGTACCTGTACCATACGTGCCCACCGCGTCAATGGTGTCCTGGTCAAGATTGAGGGCGAGCCAGATAATGACTTCGGCGCTAGGGGGGGGTTATGTGCTAAGGGTGAAGCGATGATACAGGCCCTGTATGACCCTAACCGTATCAACTATCCCCTGAGGAGGACTAACCCGGAGAAAGGCATTTTTGCCGACCCCAAGTGGGAGCGGATTTCCTGGGATGAAGCCCTTGATGAGATGGCTGAGCGCCTTAAGAAAATTCGCCAGGAAAATCCCAACAAGCTCCTGCACGGCGGCACGCCCGGGCCGGGCAGTGGACCGGACCTGCCCCTGGGCTTTGGCGTCTTCGGGGCCGTGTTCGGCACCAAGAACTGGTACATCGGGGGCGCCGGTCTCCACTGCGGCAGCGGCTCTCACATGGGCGCCGGCCTGTACCATGCCTCATGGTCTATCGTCCCGGACTGGAAGTACTGCAATTATGTGATTCAGATGGGCTCCAACAAGGGTACTGGCTCCGGCCACTCCATGGGCTTCAATATGCGGCTTTCGGCGGATGCCAGGGCCAGGGGCGCTAAAATTGTTGTCTTTGACCCTATCTGTAACTTCGGCGGCGGCAAGGCCACTGAGTGGATACCCCTCCTCCCCGGCAGTGACGGCATTATTGCCCTGGCCATGGTCAACATCCTCCTCAACGAGCTGAAGGTCTACGATGCCGAGTTTTTGAAAAAGAAGACCAACGGCCCTTACCTGATTGGGCCGGACCAGCTCTACGTCAGGGACAAAGAGACGAATAAGCCCCTGGTCTGGGACGCCAAGGCCAATCAAGCCAAAGTATTTAACGACCCGAGTATTGGTGATTATGCCCTTGAAGGTAGTTACGAGGTTAACGGCGTCAAGTGCCAGCCGGCCTTCCAGCTGTTGAGGGAACATGTGAAACAGTACACCCCGGAGGCAGCTGAGAAGGAGAGCACCGTGCCGGCCAAGACCATCCGCCGTATCGCCCGGGAATTCGGCGAGGCCGCCTCGGTAGGTACGACGATTGAGATTGAAGGGGAGAAGCTCCCCTTGAGGCCGGTAGCGTCCATCATGTTCCGGGGTGGGCAGGGGCATTCCAACTCGGCCCAGAGCTACATCGCGATGTGCCTGCTCAATGCTATCGTGGGGGCCATGGATGTCCCCGGTGGCACCCTGGGCTGGCCGGCCTATGTCGGCGGGTATCCGGAAACCGGCCGGTTTAAGGTCATCCCTTATCCCTGTAAGGATGGTATGCTTACAGCCGGAACCTTCATGGAGCACGGGCCTTGGCCGGTGCACGAATCTAAAGTACCCGGCGATTTTACCATGAAGGAGCTGGTGCCGACCGCCTCATTTTCTCCCCAGCCGGTAACATCCGATTTTGATAAATACTGGGACACGCTTGGCCGCCCTTATGAGATAGAGATGGCCATCATCTTCGGCGCTAATATGGTACGGAGCTCCCAGAGCCGCGAGATAGCCGAAAAATTCTGGAAGAAGGTACCCTTCACCGTATCCTTTAATATCCTCCCCAATGAGTTTATGGAGGGCTTTGCCGATATCGTGCTCCCCGACTGTCATCCCCTGGAAACCTACTGCCTCTTCTCCTCGCACGCCCCCTTCTTCAACCACCCGATAGGCATGGAAGGCTGGTGCTTCCCCATCAGGCAGCCGGCTGTCCCGCCCAAGTACGAGCGCCGCAACAAGGTAGAGGCGCTCTGGGACCTGGCGGACCGGATAGGTATGAGGGAGGAGATGAATAAATACTATAATGTCTACTTCTCCAGCTTCGGCGGTGAAGCCCTCATCAGCGGTGACCTGGCCAGTGTCCGGGGCGTGAACGCGATTGACCCCAAGAAGGTAGCCCAGCTCATCAAACCCGACGAGAAGATTACCTATGCTGAGATGATGGACCGGGCCTTCAAGTACTACTTCGGCCCCGAGCACGGCCTGAAATATATGTCGGAACATGGGTCTGTGGAATGGAAGAAGAATGTTAAAGAAGCCTACTGGAGATGGTATGTAGATGTCCGGGTGCCTATCTACCTGGAGCACCTAGCCGAGCTTAAGCCTACGATTATGGCCAATGCCAAAAAGGCGGGGGTGGAGCTGCAGTGGGAGCAGTATACGCCGCTGCCAAGCTACTTCAAACCGCAGGTGGCCAAGGAAGAAACCCCTGAGTATGACCTGTACAGCTTCTCCTATCGCGATATACTGCACAACGGTACCTACACCATGGAAATACCCTGGCTTGACGAGGTCAGCCGGCTGAACCCCTACACCTATAATATTACCATGAATGCGGATACCGCCAAGAAGAAGGGGTTAAAGGACGGTGTCCTTATCTGCCTAGAGTCAAGCCGGGGGCGGAAGATAACTGGAACCCTGAAGACGATGCAGGGGCAGCACCCCAAGACAGTAGCCATCGCCGCCTGCTCGGGGGCCTGGGCCAGGGGCGCCCCTATTGCCTACGGCAAGGGTACCAACTTTAACACCCTCCTGGAGTCGGACTTTGAACATGCCTGCCCGGTATGCTGGAGCCAGGAGACGGCCACTATGGTCAAGGTTTACAAGATTGACCATAGAATTGAGTATGATGGGGCAAGGAGGTAAGGTGTGATGAGATGGGGAATGGCCATAGAAATGAAGCGATGCATTGGCTGCAATGCCTGTGTCCTTGCCTGTAAGGCGGAGCATTTCGTTCCCCCCGAGATCTACTGGAACAGGATACTGATAGGCGAAAAGGGGAAATACCCCCATGTCTCCAAGCTCATCTACAGCGTACGTTGCAATCAATGCGCTGAGCCGAAGTGTGTTGACGTTTGCCCTACGGGGGCCACCCAGAAGAGGGAGGATGGCATCGTCTGGGTAGATGAAAATAAATGCGTGGGTTGCCGCTATTGCATGGTCGCTTGCCCTTACCAGATGCGTTCCTTCTATGAACATGAGAAGGAATACTTCCCGGGCCAGGGATTAACCGAGCATGAGCAAATCGGGCGTATCCTGTACCCTCACCAGAAGGGTGTTGTCCAGAAGTGCATCTTCTGCAAGGAAAGGATTGATGCCGGCCTCGCCAAGGGGTTAAAACCGGGTGTTGACCGTGACGCCAGCCCGGCCTGTATGATTATCTGCCCCACCGGGGCCATACATTTTGGCGACCTGGATGACCCGGATAGCGATATTAACATGGTGATTCAGATGAAGAAAGGGCACCAGTTCCATACTGAGTTTGATACTGACCCGTCAATATACTATATTGACTAAATAATTTGTCAATACGGAGGTTTTAGGATGCAAGCTAGACCGTATGAATTTATGATAAAGGAAACACCCGCGCGTGAGTGGTCGGAGGGGATGGGGGCCTTAATTGCCGTCGCCTTTTTCTGCGGCGGTGTGGCCGGTGGGCTTTACCTGGTTTCGTTATACTTCAATAACCTGTGGGGCATGTTCATTGGCTGGCTCTTTGCCCTGGGCATGGGACTGTTTGATGTGGTTCATCTGAGCAAACCGACCAGGGCCTGGAGGATTGCCTTCCGTCCCAACTCATCCTGGATATCCCGTGGCTTTCTCTTCGTCATCTTCTTTATTGGCGCTGCCGCCATCCAGCTGGCCTTATCCTACTGGGCGGCCGGAAATCCTGCCGAGACCTTCTTCAAGATAGTGGCGGGTATACTGGCCTTTGGCGTGGCGATTTACAGCGGCTTTGTGGTTGGTTTTGTCAATGGTATCAAATTCTGGAATTCGGCGCTCATGCCGGTGCTGTTTGTGGTGGCCGGTCTCACCGGGGGCTCGGCTATTCTGCTGGCTGTGGCCGCCTATACGTCAGCGGCTAATTCCGCCACTGTTCAGGTCTTGGCTCGCTTCATGCTGGTTTTCTATGCCATAGTTATCTTCATACATCTGTGGGTATCCACCTACAGTAGCCCGCCCGCCAGGGATTCCGCGATAATGATACTTAAAGGCAGTCTGGCGGGCCTCTTCTGGCTGGTTATGGTCTTGGTCGGTATCGTTATCCCGTTGGTCTTGGTCTCCATGGCTGGCCCGGGTTCTTCGGCTGTATTAATGGTATCCGCCGCCATGGTGCTTCTGGGTAACCTGGCGTTAAGATATGTCGTCCTCAAGGCAGGCAGGTATAGCCCGTTACTGCCGTCATAGGGTAGAGAATGGCTGTCTTCTATGAGGTTGCTGTTTTGGATATAGGCTGTATTGTCCTTGCCGGCGGCCAGAGCCGGCGCTTGGGGTGGAACAAGATAACGGCCGTTGTCGGCGGCAAGGTTTTACTTGAGAGGGTTTTGTCTACCCTAGCCTCTTTTAAGAGTGAGATTATTATCGTTACGGCGAAGGATTCGTCCCTCCCCGGAATGGATAATTATCCCGAATTAAGAATTATAAAAGATGTCTATCCCGGTAAAGGCGCTTTAGGCGGTATTTATACCGGACTGCGGGCTTCAAAATTTTTCTATAATCTTGTCGTGGCCTGTGATATGCCGTTTCTAAATCGGAATTTACTGCAATACATGGTCGGGGTTGCCGAAGGCTTTGACCTGGTAGCTTATAAAGTGAAGGATAGGCTTGAACCATTGCATGCCGTCTACTCCAAGAACTGTTTGGCGCCGCTAGAAAACCTGCTCCGGCAAAACAATTTAAGAATTATGGAACTTTTACCCCATATTAAGGTGCGCTACATAATGGAAGAAGAAGTAGATAGGCTAGACCCTCGGCATCTGAGTTTTTTTAATATTAATACCGAGGCGGAATTGAGGGCTGGCATAGAACTAGCTAATAGGCCAGGAGAAGACTTGAGATGATGCCAGCAAGAGAAACAATGGCTGACAAGGGTACTCGGAACGTTGAAGGTATTGCACCGGAAATAGATTGTTATCAGTTCTCGGATGGGAAGTGGCGTAAATCGTCGGTGGCGGTACCTCAGGAGATAGCGTTTACCATATTTGTTAATGGTCAGGAGCTGGTCTCCATCCTGTGTACGCCTACCAAGCTGAACTGCCTTGTCTTTGGTTACCTGTATTCGGAAGGCGTGATAACAGGCATGGGCGATGTCTTAAGTATGCGGGTATGCCAGGACGAGTCATCGGCTGATGTTCTCTTGTCCAAACCTGATTTTATATTGCCGCAAAGGCGCATACTCACGTCCGGGTGTGGCGGGGGCGTCTCCTTCAGTGGTACTGAGGTAAAGAAGGTCTCTTCAGATTTAAGATTATCGCCTGAGCAGATATTATCCCTGATGAAAAAAATGCTTCGGGGGGATGCACTCTACCGAATATCCGGTGGTATCCATACCTCGGCACTGTGCGATAGCGAGAACATACTGGTCGTAGCTGAGGATATTGGGCGGCATAATACCTTGGACAAAATCCAGGGGGAGTGCTTGCTCAGGAAGATGCCAACTAAGGATGGGATACTGCTCACTACCGGTCGTCTCTCATCGGAGATGCTGCGTAAGACGGCGGTGATGGAGATACCCGTGGTGGCCTCGCTGACTTCACCCACCGAGAAGGCCATTGCCCTGGCCAGGGACCTCGGCATCACCCTGATAGGTTATGCCGGTGGCCGACGCTTATCTGTTTATTCCCACGAGGAGCGATTGTTAAGCTGAGACGAGGAAAGAGCTATGAAGATTACTATTATCGGGGCGGCGGGGACTCTGGGCTCTTGCGCTGCTTTTGACATTGTAATTCATAGATTGGCTGATGAGCTCCTCCTGATTGACCCCTGGGAGGACATGCTTAAAGGCCACTGGATGGACCTGACCTCGGCCTCTGTCGGCCTTGACATTGATATTCGCCAAGGCAGCTATGAGGATATGAGCGGTACCGACATTGTCATCATGACCGCCGGCGCCCCCTCCGGGGCCATCAAGTCCCGCTCGGAGCTACTGCCCACGAATCTGCCTATCGTCAGGGAAAATGCCGAGAAGATAACCAGGTATTGTCCGGAGGCTATCGTTATCATGGAGACGAATCCGGTTGACCCGCTGAACTATGCCATGTACCTTATGAGCCCCAGCCGCGACAGGCGGAAATATATCGGCTATTCCGTGAATGATGCCATCCGGTTCCGCATGAACGCCGCCGCCGCGCTGGGGGTCAAGGCCTCCAGGGTGCAGGGCATGGTCATGGGGGAACATGGCAATAGTCAGGTACTTCTCTTCAGCACCCTGCGCCTGGATGGCCAGCCGGTAAAGGTAGATGTGGCCTTTAAGAAGAAATTGTATGAAGACATCCCGCTTATTATACAGAGATATGAGGTCTTAAAACCGAAGCGAACCGCCGGCTGGACCTCGGCTGTGGGCACGACTGTCCTCGTGAATGCCATCAAGAACAATACCCAGGAGCTTGTCTGCTGCCAGTCGGTCCTGGCTGGCGAATACGGCTACCGGGATACCAGCATCACGGTTCCGGCCATCATCGGTAGAAACGGCTTGGAAGATATTAAGCTCCTGGAGCTTGCTCCCGACGAAAAGGAAGGGCTTGAGAACACGGTTAATGTCCTGAGTCCATATATGCGCTATGTGGAAGAGGCCCTAGGTTTAGGCAAAAGTCGCCGCGCCTAAGCCCTTTCAGAATGGTTCACGAAAAGGAGCAGTTTAGTTTTCCATGGGTAATTTTGCCAAGCTACTAGAACCAGGTTACATCGGTCAGGTAAAGCTAAAAAACCGCATGATTAAAACCGGTCAGGGTTCTTCGGTAATTGAATGGGATACCGGTTTTGTCGGCGAGCGCGCCAAGGCCTACTATGAGAAGTTCGCCCAGGGTGGGGTTGGCCTGGTGATTGTGGAGTCCTGCGGGGTGGAATTCCCCCTCGGTACCCACCATGTCCCCGTCCAGTTCCATCTTGAAGATGATAAATATATCCCCAGTTATAGCGAACTGGCCCAGGTTGTCCATAAACACGACTGTCCCATCTTCCTGCAGCTCATTCACTCCGGCCCCTGGAACCCCACGGGGTTGCTGGACCGCCAGAACGCCCGCTGCTCCTCGCCCCTGACGAAGGATACTATGCCCGGGGCGGACTTTGTGGAATGCCAGGGTATGACCCTGGCCGAGGTGGCCGAGGTTATGGAGATGTTCGTCAAGGCGGCGGAGCGGGCCCGAAAGGCAGGCTTTGACGGTGTGGAGGTCAATGCCGGCACCTGTACCCTGCCCAACAGCTTCCTGTCCCGTGTCTTTAATAAGAGGACGGATAATTACGGTATCGGCAGCTACGAGGATAGGGCCCGTTTTGTGACCGACATCATCGGTGGGATTAAAAAGAGGTGCGGGGAGGGTTTTGCGGTGGTTGTCCTCCTCAACATCAGGGAGTACGGGCATCCCAGGGCTACCACCCTGGAAGAGGGCATGGGGTTTGCCCGGATTATGGAAAAAGCTGGCGCCGATGCCATCCAGGTGAGGGCCCATTATTACGGCCACCGGGGCGGCCTGCTCCATCCGGACAGGTTCTATTACCCCGAGCTCCCCAAGCCTGTCCCGGAGGGGCTGGACTGGAACAAGACGGGCAAGGCTATTCTCCTGCCCCTGGCCGTAGCCGTGAAGAAGGTGGTGAAGATACCTGTCATCATGGCGGGGAGACTAGACCCCCTGCTTGGCGAGAAGCTTTTAGAGAAGGGCAAGCTGGACTTTGTTGGCATGACCCGCCGGCCTTTGGCCGACCCGGAGCTACCTAAGAAGGTAGCTGAAGGCAGGCTGGAGGATATCCGTCCCTGTCATGGCTGCCTTTACTGCATGGACGTGCGCCTGCAGAACAGGGTGGTCAATTGCCGGGTGAATGCGCAATTAGGCAGGGAAAGGGAATTACTTTATCTGCCGGCGGAAAAGAAAAAGAAGGTGCTGGTGGTGGGCGCCGGGCCTTCGGGCATGGAGGCGGCCAGGGTAGCCGCGCTGAGGGGGCACGAGGTCTACCTCTATGATAAGCAGCCCAGGCTGGGCGGGCTCTTGCCCCTGGCGGCCCTGCTCAAGGAGCTTGAGACGGATTGCATGATGGAGCATGTCCGGTATTTCAAGACCCAGTTGGAGAAGCTGGGCGTTCGGATAAATCTGGGGCAGGAGGCAGATGACGAAGTCATCGCGGCGCTTAAACCGGAGGTGATTATCGTCGCCGCCGGCGGTAAACACACCCTTCCCAATATCCGGGGCATTGCTAAAGCCAGGATATTGACCAGCGGCGAGTTGCACCGCCAGCTTAAGAAGGCCATGAAGTTCTTTGGTCCCAGGACACTGGCAAGGCTAACCAAAATCTGGATGCCGGTGGGCAGGCGCGTGGTTATCATCGGGGGGCGCATTCACGGCTGCGAGACGGCCGAGTTCCTGGTGAAAAGGGGCAGGAAGGTAACCATTGTGGATAATGAAGACAAGCTGGGCGAGGGCATGACCGGAGATGATAAGTTCCAGCTCTTCCCCTGGTTTGACGAGAGAGGGGTCAGGAGGTATCTTGGCGTAAGGTATCTGGAAACCTCTACCGGCGAACTGATTATTATGGACAAGGCAGGCCATAGATTCATCCTCAAGGCGGATACCATTATGACCGCCTTACCCCTTTCGCCCAACACGGAGCTAGCGGATAGTTTCAAAGGCAAGGCCCCGGAGGTGTATTTTATCGGGGACTGCCAGGAGCCCGGGCTGATAGCCGATGCCACGTATGCGGGCGCTAGGGTCGGCAATGCGATATAATGAAGGGTAATAATATGGCGATTATTAAGGTACCCCAGCAGGCCTGGTACCGTACCGGCGAGCTTGAGCTTAAGCTGCCCGATAGCTGGCAGGTGGAGACTGGCTACATGGCCGGCTATAACCGTCCCGAGCTTAAGCCGGAGGCGATACGCTCCGCCATGCAGAGTCCTATCGGTACTAGACCCTTGGGCGAGCTGGCTAAGGGGAAGAAAGAGGTAGCCATTGTCTTTGATGACCTGAGCCGCGTTACCAGAACAGCCAAGATAGTCCCTCATGTCCTGGAGGCATTGGCGGAGGCCGGCATCCCCGATGATAATATCCGCTTTATCTGCGGGCTGGGGGCGCACGGGGTGATGTACCGGACGGATTTTGCCAAAAAACTGGGGGAGGACGTGGTCTCCCGCTTCCGTGTCTTCAACCACAACCCCTTCGGCAACTGTGTCTGGGTCGGTACCACCAGCACCTACCAGACCAAGGTCTATATCAATGAGGAGTACACCAAGTGCGACCTCAGGATAGTTATCGGTTCCTGCGTACCCCACCCCTTCGTCGGTTTTGGCGGGGGAAGCAAGCTGGTCATGCCGGGCCTGGCCTCCTTTGAGACCATCAACTGGCACCACAAATTGGGCGGGGCCAGGATAGACCCGGTCAATATGGAGAATAAGCCCACCCAGGGCATGGGCTTTATTGACGATAATATGGCCAAGAAGGACATTGATGAGGCGGTAGAGTTAGCCGGCATTGATTTCCTCATCAATACCATCGTGAATTTATGGGGGGAATCGGTGGCTATCTATGCCGGCGACTGGAGGGAGGCCTTTGCCGCCGCCGTCAGGGATGCCAAGACGCACTACCGCACCCCAAAGGTAACAGATAAGGATATTGTCATCGCCAACAGCTATGCCAAGGCCAGCGAGTCTATGATTAGCCTGGCGGCGGCCATACCTCTGGTCAGCCACAGGGGCGGGGATATTGTTGTCATCGCCAATGCCCCGGAGGGGCAGGTCACCCATTATCTGGTGGGTATATTTGGCAAAGATACCTATGCCTGCCAGTACACTCAGTGCGACATACCGCCCCAGGTGAAAAGGGTCATCGTCTTTAACCAGTACCCCCACCGCGGCAGCAGCTGGTTTGAAGAGCACGAGAAGATAGTTTATATAAGGGAGTGGGATAACGTCGTGGCCGCCCTCAAGCGCGACTACGGACCGGGTACCAAGGTGGCGGTTATCCCGGATGCCACCAACCAGTTCTTCGCCTGGTACGATTAGCCTTGGGCCGGGGAATTACTTGCCCTTTCTCAGCCTGCCTTCGTAGTCGGCCATCTTGATGGCTGCCACCACCCCGTCCCGTGTGATGGGCACCGATTCGTGGTGGGCAAAGCTGTCCTTACCGGCGACAATATCCCCCACCTTCATCAGGTCTTCATCGGAGGCATCGGGCAAATTTATTTCGGCCAGCGTGGTCGGCAGCCCCACCGACTCGCAGAAGGTGAAGGCCTCGTTAATCAGCTCCTTATCTTTGTCCGTCAGGAAAAGGGAGGATAGGGTGCTGAAGGCCACGACCTCGCCATGCAGCTTGGCGTGGGTCTCTTTCAGGAAGGAAAAGCCTATCTCTATGCCGTGGCAGGAGGCCAGGCCGCTATTTTCAAAACCCAGCCCGCTGAGCAGGGTATTGGCCTCAACGATGTGCTCCAGCGCCGGTGTTACCACCCGCGCTTCACAGGCCTTTTTCGCCATCACCCCGTATTTAATAAGGGTATCATAGCAAAGCCTGGCCAGGGCGTAGCCAGTCATAGAGCCTAAACCGCCGGTGTTGGTCATATTCGGCGTGCCGGTAGCCTTACAGGCCTCCGCCTCAAAGCGATGGGAGAGGCTATCCCCCATGCCGGCGACAAGGAACCTGACCGGGGCCTCGGCGATAATCCGGGTGTCCAGCAGCACTACGTCCGGGTTCTTCTGGAGCAGCAGGGGCCCCACCATCTCGCCGGTGGGTGTGTGCAGCACGGCTATGGCGCTGCACGGGGCATCCGTGGAGGCAATGGTCGGCACGATGATGACCGGCTTCTTGAGGTAGAAGGCCACCCCCTTGGCGGTGTCCAGGGTCTTGCCGCCACCCATGCCGATAACAACATCGCCGTCGGTCTTGGCCGCCAGTTGACGCATTTTCTCAATGCCCTCGGCGGAGCATTCGCCGCTGAATCTCTCAGGGATGAGCCTGACGTGCTTTTCCACCTCCCCCCTGAAGTTGGGTAGCAGCTTAGTGTAGACCGTGGGGCTGCAGATAAGGTAGCCGACTTTACCTTGCCGTGCTATCTCCGGCCCCAGGCGCTTGATGGCCTCATAGCCCTGGATATAGCGCCCCGGGAATATTGTCGTCGTAAGCATATTATGCTCCTTAAATAGCCGTAGCCTCTTATCGGGGGATGGTTAGCACCAGTGCTATTTCTTTTTCTTGGTTTTGTTCTTCGGCAGGTAGCCGGCCGGGTTGGACTCCTCAAGCGTACCGGCCCCCGGCATGACGACCATCTGGATATGCGGCTGCGCTACCTTCTTCCAGGTCAGCGGGCCGTGCTTTACCCCCTTGGGGATGAACAGGGCCGAGGTCTTGTTGATGGTCAGCTTCTCGTCGCCGACTACGAACTCTATCTCGCCGCCCAGGTATTCCGGGTTCTTCGGGTTGGCGCCGAGGTGCAGCACGATTTCGTCATAATCGTGGGTATGTTCCATGATATGCGGGTTTGGCTCGGGCATCTCGTATATCCAGCCAATCTCAATGTAGCACTTGCTCCCCGGAACCAGGTTCTCGTTCAGGAAGGTCATGGTCGGGTTCTGGCGGCCTTTGACTATCTGGGGCCCCACCTCGCGGGCCGGTTCCTGGATGAGGTTCTTCTTGTAGCTTGTTTTTGCCATTTGCCCTTCTCCTTTTCGGATATTTTTGCTTTATTCTAACCCTTTTTGCAGGATTTGTAAAAGGACTTCGCACTAATTGCTTGAACCGTTGCATTGATTGCTCGTAGGGTGTATTATGAACTAGGGAAATGCGGTTCTGCTCCAAAGATTTTATTGGCTTTTCTAGCCAGGGCACATCAGGAGGGGTAATGGACAAAGAGCCGAAATTACCCGCGGCCGACGCCCGGGTTAAGGAAGCCACTGCGGAAGAGCCGGGGATTCTGGAAGAGATTGTCATTGAAGAACTTGGTGTAGACGGGATTTGCGGCGTCTATTGAAAAGGGTTTACCGCTTAGCTGGTGATGTTCAGGTCAGGAAGGAAAGCTGGGGGCTTCTCTTTTATTCCCGGGACCGGCACCGGCTTTTCTTTGTGCGGAGCGGCGGGTGGCTTTATCCCCATCACTTTGATGGCCGCTGGGACACCGCCAGCCTGATTAGCGATATTGCCGGGCGAACAGGCTCCCCGGCGGGTGTTGTGGAAAAATCTATCCTGAACTTGGCCGGGAACCTGGTAGAGAACGGGGTGATTACCCATGAACTATGCTGAGTGGCCCCTTTCCGCACCGGTGAATTTAACCTGGGAGGTGACGCACCGCTGCAACCTGCGCTGTGTCCACTGCCTCTCCGCCAGCCAGGATGAAATGGCCGACGAACTGGGGTTAGCGGAGAGCCGAGCCATTGTTGACCAGCTGGCGGGGATGGGGGTATTTGAAATCAACTTCGGGGGCGGCGAGCCCCTGCTCAAGGGGCACTTCCTCCCCCTCTTGGACTATATCCATGGTAAGGGTATCGTCACCTGCATCAGCACCAACGGTACGGTGCTGAATAACGAGGCCATTGCCCGCTTTACCGGCAACCCCCTGGTGCATGTCCAAATAAGCCTTGACGGCGCCACCCCCGAGGTCAACGACAGGCTCAGGGGCGAAGGCACCTACCGCCGTATCTTGAAGGGTCTGGAGCGCCTGGCGGGTAGGGGTATCTCCCTTTCCATTAATACCGTGGTGACAGCCCTGAATTTTGACCAGCTTGATGAGCTTGAGGCCCTGGCTGCCTCCTACGGGGCCAGGCTGAGGGTATCGCGGTTCCGGCCTTCGGGGCGGGCCAAGGCCAGCTGGGACAAGCTCAGGCTGAGCGCCGCACAGTTGGAGGTGCTCTCGGACTGGCTCGGGGAGCGCCCTGGCGTACTCACCGGGGACTCCTTCTTCTCCATCTCCGGCGAGGGCCGGAGGGGGCTGGGGCTGGATATGTGTGGGGCCGGCCGATTGACCTGCTGTCTTGACCCCATCGGCTCGGTCTACCCCTGTGCCTTTTTGCAGGAAGACGAGTTTTGCGCCGGGGATTTAAGAAAGGCTACCTTCAGGGAAATCTGGGAGTCCTCCCCTGTTTTCCTGAAGTTCAGGAGGCTGGAGCCGGCCTCCTGCCGGACATGCCCCCGCTTTGACTTTTGCCGGGGGGGCTGCCCGGCGGTGGCCCGCTTTGTCAGGAAAGACATTGGCAGCCCCGACCCGGAGTGTCTAAAGGCAGTGGCTGGAGGGCATGGCCGCCGCTCCGGGGTAAATGATGCCATCATCGGTGGGGGGTAGACATATGAGCGGGCAGTTCAGATACCTCTTTTCACCATTACGTATAGGGCAGGTGGTGGTGCCCAACCGCATCTCCTTTTCGGCGCATCTGACCAACTTCGCCGAGCACGGCCTGCCCACCGAACGGCACCTCTACTACTGGGCGGAGCGGGCCAAGGGAGGTGCCGGCCTTATCATCACCGAAGAGCAGTCGGTACACCCCACCGACCGCGCCTACGAAAAGCTGGTGGAGGCCTACGACCCGGCGGTGGTGCCGCGCTACCGTAAAATAGCTGACGCCGTCCACGAGTACGAGACCAAGCTCTTCGCCCAATTAAACCATAACGGCGCCCAGGGCGACGGCACCATCTCCCGGCTGCCGGTATGGGGGCCTTCGCCGGTGGCGGATGTCCTCTTCCGGGAGGTGCCCAAGGTCATGGAGAAAGAGGACATCCGGGAGCTTATTGACTACTTCTGTCTTTCCGCCACCCATGTCCGGCAGGGGGGCTTTGATGGTATTGAATTGCAGCTTGGCCATAGTTCCCTCATCAGGCAGTTCCTCTCCCCCCTCTCCAATTTCCGCCAGGACGAGTACGGCGGCAGCCTGGAGAACCGCCTGAGGCTGGCCCTGGAGGTAATAGGTGCGGTGCGGAAGAGCGTGGGCCGGGACTATACCCTCGGCATAAGGCTCTGTGCTGATGAGATGATTAACGGCGGGCTGACGCTTAAGGATACCCGGGAAATAGCCCGCCGTCTTGAGGCTACGGGTGACCTGGACTTTGTTGACCTGAGCCTGGCCACCTTCTATAACCTTTACCTGGTCGGCGCTTCCATGCGTGTGCCCTTGGGCTATACCATACCCCTGGCCGCCGGCATGAAAGAGGTTGTCAAGCTGCCGGTCTTTGCCACCGGCCGCATCAATGACCCCGTCATGGCCGAGAGGGTGCTGGCCGATGGCCAGGCCGATATGATTGGCATGGTGCGTGCCCAGCTCTGCGACCCAGAGCTGGCGAATAAGGCTAAAGAAGGCCGGCTGGAGGAGATACGCTACTGTGTTGCCGATAACCAGGGCTGCTACGGGCGCATCGGCATGAACAAGACCCTCGGCTGTATCCAGAACCCCTCGGTGGGACGCGAGAAGGAGCGGGGCATCGGCTCACTAAAGTTGGCGCAGGTAAAGAAAAAAGTGCTTATTGTCGGCGGTGGCCCGGCGGGTATGAAGGCGGCGGAAATAGCCGCCCGGCGCGGCCATCAGGTGGTGCTCTGTGAGAAGGCGAGTAAGCTGGGGGGTCAGCTCAATATCGCCCAGCTGGGGGCGGCGCGGGGGGAGATTGGCGCCATCATCCGCAACGGGGAGAACCAGCTGAAGAGGCTGCCCGTGGTGGTTGTCCTGGGCCGTGAGGTCACGGCGGGCTTCGTCCTTGAGGAGAAGCCGGATGTGGTGATTATCGCCACCGGCTCCGTGCCCAAGGAATGTCCCGTTCCCGGGGCCGATGGGCCGCATATCTTTAATGTCTGGCAGACGCTCCTGGGCGAGGCCGAGCTGGGCCAAGACATCCTCTTCATTGACTATGATGGTCACCATCAGGCCACGGCCACAGCCGAGTTCCTGGCCGACCGGGGGAAAAAGGTGCATATTTTATGCTCCTCCCTGTACGTGGGCACCGACCTGGGGCCGACCCAGGACCTGTATCTCACCCGCCAGAACCTCTTGCAGAAGGGCGTCACCTTTACCCCCGACTTTGCCGTGATGGAGATTAAGGGGATGGAGGTACATGGCTTTAACGTCTATTCCAACGAGTGGAAGACCCACAGGGGTTACGATTCCATCGTGCTGGCCATGGGCAACCGCGTGGAGGACAGGCTGTACCATGAGCTGAAGGGTAGGGTAAAGGAGCTTTATCGCATCGGTGACTGCGTGGCCCCCCGTAAGATAGATATGGCAATATGGGAAGGCGATAAGGTCGGCCGGATGATTTAGCGACCAGGAGGATGCCTTGTCCCCGACGAGAGAGATATGGGTGCTGCCGGAGATAGATGGCAGCGAAATCAGCGAGCTCGGCCAGGGGCTGCTTTCCGAGGCGTGTGAAATCGCGGCGGCGGTCGGCGGTACGGCCACGGCCTTGGTCTTTACCGACGGTAATGAAGACTATGCCGGTATTCTGGGGCAGTACGGGATAAGCCGGGCCTATATTTACCGGCACCCCCTCCTGAAGCATTTCTCTGCCGAGGCCTGCGCCGCGGCGCTGGCGGAGAGGCTGCTTGAGGAAAAGCCCTGGCTTTGCCTGATGGGTGATACCACTATCGGCAGGGAGCTTGGACCCCGGCTGGCGTGGCTCCTGGGGACCGGCCTGGTCTCTGGCTGTGTCAGGATGGAGGCCGACCCGGGGCACCCCCGGTTTTTCCGCCCGGTTTACGGCGCTCAGGCCTACCAGGAGATTATCTTCACCTCCGGCGCTACCATGGTGGTAACACTAGACCCGCGTATTCTGAATATCAACATCCTGCCCAGCCCGGTAGAGGCGAGGATAGAGGTTATTACCCCCGAGCTATCCCCGGAGAATATCCGCACCAGGCATTTGGGGTACGCACCGGCGGATTTCCGTGCGGTGGATGTGGCCGAGGCGGATGTCATTGTGGGGGCTGGGGTGGGGGCGGCTACTGACGCGCTCTTGCCCCTGGTTAAAGAGCTGGCGGAGCTCGTTGAGGGCGCTATCGGCACGACCCGGCCGGTAGTTGATGAGGGGAAGATAGGGCGCGAGCGCCTCATCGGTCAGACCGGCAAGGTGGTCAGCCCGGACCTTTATCTGGCGCTGGGCATCTCCGGGGCCACCCACCATCTGGGCGGTGTGCAGGGGTCGGGGACTATCGTTTCGGTCAACCGTGATGCCGGGGCCCCGATTTTCCAGAGCTCGGATGTGGGCGTTGTTGCCGATTTAAAGGAGATACTGCCGGGGCTGATAGAGAAAATCAGGCAGGCCAGGCAAGATGGCAAAATCATTTGATGTCATCATCGTTGGCGCTGGCCCCGCCGGCAGCATGGCCGCCCTCAAGCTGGCCCGGGCCGGCCTGGAGGTGGCGCTGCTTGAGCGCGGCACTCGCCCTGGTGCCAAGAATATCTTCGGCGGGCTACTCCATAATACGCCCGCTTTAAATGAAATATTTCCCTCCCTCTGGGAGAAGGCCCCACTGGAGCGCCATGTTCACAGGAAGACCCTGGCCCTGATGACACCGGAGGCCTCTGTGGCCATGAGTTTTGAGACGGGAAGCTTTGAGAAGGCGCCCTATAACGGCTATACCGTCATGCGCCCCATCTTTGATAACTGGCTGGCTGAGGAGGCCGTCAGGGAGGGGGCCACCCTGCTGGCTAGCTGCACCGCCGAGGATTTAATCAGAGAGAACGGGCGCATTAGCGGCGTTACGGTCAAGGGGAGGGCGGGGGAGCTGAGGGGCAATATCGTTATTGCCGCCGACGGCGTGCTCTCCTTTATGGCTGAAAAAGCTGGCCTCAGGGGGGAGATAAAGCCGGGCCACATGGGGCTGGGGGTCAAGCTCCTGCTGGGGCTGCCCCGGGAGGTCATCAACGAGCGCTTCGGCCTGGTGCGCGATGAGGGGGCGGACTACAGCCTTCTTGGTATCACCAGGGGGCTTAGGGGTGGGGGCTTCCTCTATACCAATAGTGAGAGCCTATCTCTGGGGCTGGTCGTCCACCTTGACTCTCTCAAGGCCTCCGGGCAAAAACCCTATGACCTCCTCAACCAGGCCTGCCAGCACCCGCAGCTCCAGAAGCTGCTCAAGGGGGCCGTGCCGCTGGAGTACTCAGCGCACCTTGTCCCGGAGGGCGGCCTCAGGGGTATGCCCAGGCTTTATACGGACGGGATGATGGTGGTGGGGGATGCCGCCGGCTTGTGCTATACCAACGGCTTCAACCTGGAAGGGATGAACCTGGCCCTGACCTCCGGGGCACTGGCGGCAGAATGCGCCCTTGAGGCCATCAAGGCGAAGGACTACAGCGCCCGCAGCCTCTCCCGGTATCAGAAAAGGCTGGGGGCGAGCTTTGTTATTAAAGACATGCGCGCCTTTAAGAAGGCTGTGGATATGATGCATATGGAGCGCCTCTATGCTGCCTACCCCGAGCTTGTCTGCGGCCTGCTGGAGAGGATATATCGCGCCGAGGGTAAGCCCCGGGACAGGCTGCTGAAGCTCCTGAGAAAAGAGGCCGCCGGCAGGGTGAAGCTAAGGGAGCTGCTGGCCGATGCCATCAGGATAGGGAGGGCCTGGCTATGATTAATATTGAAAACATCACCCAGATGACGAAATTTGAAATTGATGACCAGCCCCACATTATCCTGAACAGTGAGCTCTGCCGGACTTGTGACCACCATGCCTGCGTTAACACCTGCCCGGCCGGCTGCTACACCCTGAGCGCCGCAACAGAGAGGCTGGATGTCGTCTACGAGACCTGCCTTGAGTGCGGTACGTGTCTGGTCATCTGCGATAAAGGCTCGGTCAGCTGGGGCTATCCCCGCGGCGGCTACGGGGTAAACTACCGCCTGACCTAGGTAGGAAAAGACCGGTGAAAGTTGTTGTTTGCCTGAAAGAGGTTATTGAGACCGGCGAGCTTGCCTTCGGCCAGATTAGCGAGGCGCTCCAGGAGAAGGGTTTTATCCACAAGCCAAATCCGGTTGACAGGCTGGCCTTGGCGGAGGCCATCGCCCTGAAGGAGACGGACTCCTCGGTTGACATAACTGTGGTATCTATCGGGCCGGCGGGGGTGGAGGGCTACCTCAGGGAGGGGCTGGCCCTGGGGGCGGACAGGGCCTGGCGCGTCTGGGAGGATGGTTTGGCCAGTCTATCTCCCTACCAGAAGGCAATGTTGCTTGCCCGGGCTGTAGCGCTCCTTGGGCCTGCCCTGGTTTTAACCGGTGCCAGGAGTTCCGACAGCTCAAGCGGTCAGGTCGGGCCATTTATGGCTGCCCGGCTTGGCCTGCCCTGTATCTGCCGGGTAACGGGTTTTCGGCGGGAAGGCGATGGCAAGGGCCTCAGCGTGACCAGGAACCTCAGCCGGGGCATAAGGGAAAAGGTCAGGGTTGCCCTGCCGGCGGTATTGACTATAGAGGGGAGCGAGCGGAAGCTGCCCTATGCCTCCCTGGAGGCTATGCTTGGTAGCCAGGAAGCCGCTATAACCTGTCTCTCTCCGGCTGATTTAGGGGTATCCCCGGCGGAGCTAGAAAATGACCCTACCCGGGCTATCGGCCTCTCCTTTCCTAGGCCGCGGGTGAAAAGGCTCCCCGCCCCGGATAGCTCCCTGCCGGCCTTTCACCGTATTCTGGCCTTGCTCCAGGGGGGCATCGCCAGGAGGCGGGGGGAGATGCTCCGGGGCAGCCCTGATGAGCTGGTCATCCAGCTCTTTGACCTGCTCGTGGCCGAGGGTATCATCAAGCCCGCTGGGGGGAAGGGCCGGTAGCTATTATCGGATGAGCGGATTTGTTTTTTCTTTAGTTGAAAATACCCATCTGGTGCAGCATAGCGGCGGCTACTTCCTTTTTTCCGAGGTGCCCCTGAGGGTGCTCCGCCTGAATTCCGCCCTTTTTGCTGCCCTGGAGCCGCTTACAGCAGGGGGCGAAATCTCCCTGCCTTCCGGCTCCCCACCCCAGCTACTTCGGAGTATGCTGACCCTTGTCTCCCGTGGCTATCTCCGGCTGGTCAGTCCCGCCGAGCTCAGGGGTTATCCCAGGGTCTCGGTTATCATACCGGTACGTGACCAGCCTGAGGAATTGGCCGGGTGCCTTGGGTCACTGGCGGGGCTGGACTATCCGCACGACAACCTTGAGGTCATTGTGGTGGATGATGGCTCCAAGGAGCCTCTCACCGGTTTAACCTCCCCCCTGGGTTTAAAGCTGTTGAGGCTGGGAAAGTCCCTGGGCCCAGCGGCGGCCAGGAATACCGGCGTGGCGGGGTCCGGCGGGGATATCCTGGCCTTTATTGATGCCGATTGCACCGCCTCGGGAGGCTGGCTGCGGGAACTGGTGCCCTTCTTTGAGCTTGAGGGTATTGGCGCCGTGGGCGGCTTCGTCGCCAGCTTATACCGGCGAAGCTACCTTGACCGCTACGAGGCGGCCTTCTCCTCCCTGAACATGGGGCCGCGCGTCATCTATCAGCCGGTAAGAAGCTCCAGTTTCTATGTCCCCTCCTGCAACCTCCTGGTCAGGAGGGGTGTCTTTCTGGCCACCGGCGGCTTTAAGGGCGATATGCATGTGGGGGAGGACGTTGATTTCTGCTGGAGGATGAGGGACCTTGGGCATGACCTCCTCTACGTCCCGTTTGGTAGGGTAGCGCATAAGCACCCTAACCACCTGGGGAAGATGCTTGAGCGCCGCTGGTTTTACGGTACCTCCGAAGCCCCTTTATATCGCGCCCACCGGGTCAAGAAAAAGCTTTTCCCCATCCCCATCTATGCGGGGCTGTCTTTCCTGGCGCTGGTGGCCGCGGTGCTGCTTTTTAGCCCTTACCCTCTTTTGGCCCTCCCGCCCCTCTTGGGTGCCGATTTCGGGCAGAAATCCCACGTCCTTTGGAGATTAAAGATGCCGCTTGCCCTGAAAAAGAGGCTCTCATCCGTCCTGAGGGGGCATTTCTCCTTCTGCTACCTTGCCTTTTTTCATCTGCTCAGGTATTATCTTATACTATTGGTAGGGCTTGGCTTCTTATGGCATCCGGTGTGGCTACTTGGCGGCCTGGCCCTGATAATGGTATCGTTGGTGGATTATCTGGTGAAGAAGCCCGGTTTACCGTACCCGGTTTTCCTGTATTACTACACCCTGGAGCACCTGGCCTACCAGGTCGGTGTCTTCTGGGGGTGCCT
>Ga0315282_10005814_pt1 | contig 20874 bp, 24 predicted proteins | sample YL17G07_20_MG_FD_203693 | JGI IMG/M metagenome (GOLD analysis project Ga0315282, IMG submission 203693) | Sediment microbial communities from Yellowstone Lake, YNP, Wyoming, USA - YL17G07_20 | ecosystem: Environmental > Aquatic > Freshwater > Lake > Sediment | place: USA: Wyoming | collected... | reverse complement strand
CCACCAGTCACGAGAAGGAACAAGCCCAACACGGATAATGGGAGAGCAAGCAAGTTACCGAAACCCATCGGCTCGTGATACAAACTCCAACTCAGGAATGCCGTGAAAGCCACGTTTGAATTAGTGATCAAAGCCGTCCTGTTCGCAGTTGTATACGATATTCCCACATACTGAAGTATGAAACCTCCGGCGTTCAGAATACCGAGAGCCCAGATTCTCCAGTCGCGAAGCACATTCAAGTTAGGGCGTTCTCTGACAAACACGAGAGCGGCCGAGAAAACGAAGGCCGTCACCAGTCTCAGAAAGGCAAACGAATAGGGGTCAACGTATTTCAAGCCCACTTTCATAGCGACGAAAGACGTCCCCCACAGAACGCCGGAGAAAGCTATCAAGCTCACGGGGACACGAATACTTGTCTTCAAAATCGTCGCCTAGCCTTGTTCTCACCAGGTTCGTTCGGAACTCAGGCGGGGCCGCATAGGAGAGTTCACGCGCTCGCCTGAAGTCGGATCCGTCTAGAGTTGTGCTCCGACTTCGTACGAGTAGATCGTGTGCCCGAGTAGTTCGTTGTATACAACTGATGGTTTCCAGTTGCCTACCTTGAAATCATGCGAGATGACCTTTGCGCCTTTCTTGAGCTCACTTTCCAGTTTTGGACGAAGACGCTCGTTGCCGCTTGTGGTCAGGTAGAGAGTTACCGCATCGGCCTCGGCCAGATCCACATTGAAGAAGTCATCGTGAATCATCCTGACTCTACTTTCAAGGCTCAGCTTCTTGATTTCCGAGCGTGCTCTCTCAATGAGATCATCTCTCATTTCCACTCCGACCGCAGAGGCCTCTGTTTCTTGGGCAGTTAGGATCACCAATCTGCCGTCCCCGGCACCGAGATCGAACAGGGTTTGGCCTGACTTCAGATCCGCCAGCTGAATCATCTTCTTCGCGACTTCAACTGGCGTTTGCACGAACGGTGCACAGCTCATGATCCCCTGCTCCTATCTGGGACTAGGCGTAGCGTCTCTCGCCTTCGCCCTTCTCGGTCTTGCTGACTTTCAGAGGGCTCTGTTCCTTCTTTCCGGTCCACCTGATGTCTTCTTCCAAGAATTTCGTTGTGACCTCTTTGAAACTGGTGAATATCTCATTGAGTTCTTCCTGTGAGAAGGTCTCCATGAATGGGGGATTCCTTAGCCAGGCGTCCCAACCGCGGACGCTCTCAAAAAGAGCGGAGTTCAGCCTAATGAGACTCGCATAGAGCGAGAGACGATCAGCTGGCTCGAGTTTCTTCAGATCCGCGAGAACTTTCGCTCGCTCATCTGTCCAAGACAATAGTTGCGTTGCTCCCTGTTTGAGGCGCCTGCATGAGGTGAACACCGATTTAGGCTTATTCCCATGACGGATGATTGCGTGAGACCGAAGAGACTAAAGAGCCCCACCATCAAGTCTCATTCCCCGGAGTTCTTGTGGTGAGTTAACTATGGAGTCGAAGGTTGTTCTCTTCTCATATGACCCTGATGTGGAGCGCGTGTGCGCGGCGGCCATGCGTTCATGCTACTCACCTCACACCAGCCACGATCTCTACCTGTACTCAGATGAGAAGGCTCATGCCCTTGAGGACGAAAGACCTCTCAATGATCAAAGAATCGGAACGTTGCTACAGAAGGCACTTGAACTCGAACACCTCGATATTCTCGAGCATGGCTTACTGACTTTCGACTTGGAACATGTTTCTCGAGCTTGCACGCACCAACTGGTCCGCCACAGACTCGCCTCCTTTTCTCAACAGAGTCAAAGATACGTGAAGATAACGCGCAGTCACGGCCACATCAGACCACCCGCAATACGTGACGACATCAGAATTCCGGTGACTCTCCGCGACGCGAAATTGGAGATGAGTTTTGAGGACATGATGGACGTAGCATCGCAGCTGGAAGAGGGCCTACTCAAAATCGGATTCAAGGCTGAAGATGCAAGATACGTGCGACCTAACGCTGCCGTGACCAACATTGTCACGTCGATGAATCCGAGACAATTGTTGCATGTTCTTTCGCTGCGATGTGCAAGCGACGCACAATGGGAGATAAGAGATCTCGCATGGGCAATGTTCGCGTGCGCCAAACTCGTCGCGCCGAACATCTTCAAGACGTTACCTTCAGCAAATACAGCGCTCCAAGAGAAGGTCACTAGACTTGACTCAGTCGTGAAAGGAGTCCGTGATATATTTGCCGCGAGCTTGAGAGGAGAGCTGGTGGAGATTCCGGTTAATCAAATCGGGCTAGAACACTCGGTGCGAGCATTCGTGAGAAATCTACGCTGAACAGACCATCATTCATCAATATCCGGCAAAGAAAAATCGACATTCCGCAAGGCTTTTGATATCTAAGAGAGTATACTGGACTCATGCCAAAACGAAAAAAGCGTGCTGGTCGAAGACGCAGCTCACGCAAACATCACAGACGGCCTAAGACCCTACGCGCCAAAGCAAAAAGGGCCTACCGAAAGACAAAGCGAAGTGTCAAGCGAAGCGTCCGCCGCGTAAGGCGCAGACTATAGAGTACCAAAATAGGCGATCGTCCGCGTAGCTGTCGAAGTTACTCTTTCGATAGTATTCGGACTTCACATGATGCTAGCGTCTTGAATCTCTCAGCATCGCGGTCATCGCCGACAATCGAGCCGTAATGCATTGGAATGGCGACCTTCAACTTGATGTGCCTAGTTGACTCCACGGCTTCCTCTGCAGTCATCACGTAAGTTCCGCTGACGGGCAGGCAGGCAACGTCAACGTTGAAGCGTTCCATCTCTGGAATCAAGTCAGTATCTCCTGCATGATAGATCCTGACTCCATTCATTGTTACGATGAAGCCGAGCATTTCGTTCTCTTTGGGATGAAAGGGATGACCGGGAGACCGGAACTTGTTTACGTTGTACGCGGGAACTGTCTCGATTGACACATCATCAAGGATGATCTTCTGGCCTGGCCTCGCCACAAGTATCTCCTTAGCTTTCATCTTCGAGAGTTTGCGCTTCGATTCGGCTGTTGTGACTATCGTTGTCTTCTGGGAGACTATCTTCTTGACATCTTCAGGGCTGCAATGGTCCTCGTGATTGTGGCTGATCAGGAGGATGTCTGCCTCCTCCCCGCCTTTGATCTCGTACGGGTCGACGTACACCGTCTTTGCGTTCTTGATCTTGAAACCATCGTGGCCGAGCCAACTGATCTTCACGCCGCCATATTCGAACAAACCCGTCGGGACCTCCTACTAACCCGAATACTGAGGTTATTTTGAGGATAAATCCTCTGTGGGTGAACTAACAGGTACCCGATGCGCCGCCTAGAAGTCAACGAATACAAGGATTTGTATTGACGAACGCGAGCTCATCTTGAGCATTCAGGAGAACGAGCGTATTGGTGAATGTGAAGTGGGAGGGGGGCATGCGTTTCACCGCCACAACAGAGGAAGGCGACTCACTTACGATGGACACGGATCCGGAAGGCGGAGGCGAGGGACACGGGTTCCGGCCAGCCAAACTCGTACTCGTCGGACTCGGCGGATGTACGGGCATGGACATCATCTGGATCCTGAAACGCCAACGCCAAGAAGTAACCGGACTTGAGATGAAGGTTACAGGAACTAGGAGAAAGAAGGACCCCACGTACTATGAAGCCGTTCAAATCGAGTACGTTGTACGTGGGCGAGGCCTCAGAGAATCAGCCGTCAAGAGAGCAATCGAGCTGTCAGAACAGAAATACTGCTCAGTGAGAGGAATCTTCCGCCCAGACGTGAAAGTGACGACAAGCTATCATATTGAACAGGAACCCTAGCTCAAGCATCGTCTCGACGAATCATTGTTTCGTGATCGTGTTGCCCAAAGCTTCAGGCGTCAAAATCAGGGAGCTTGATCGCAAGCTCGGCACGATCATGAGTAGGCTAGAGACGATCGAGAGGATTCTCTCGGATTCCCTCGAACACCCAGAACTGGCGTCCACCGTCAGCAACTTGCGCGCAGGAGTATTGCTCGTCAAGGAACCGATCGCCGCGCTTGAACGCTTGTCAGCCGCAAGGAAGTACCTTCACCAGCGCTCGGTCGAAAAGGATGAGCTTTCTCGCCTGATCATCCAGACGCTCGCACTGGAGGGCCCTCAGAACACCTCCCAGATCGAGCGAGCCCTACGAGAAGCGAGAGGACACGCCTCACGCAGGATAGTGAGATCGAGGCTTCGCAGGTTGATCGATGAAGGGATCGTTCTGATAGAGAAAGGTAAGGGCACGGTCTACAAGCTCGCGGAGTGACCAGTTCGACCAGCCAACTGGTCACTTTTGCACAGAATACCTATCCCTAGTGACCAGACCCGATATCAATACGATCAGAAACACGAGGTGAATGAATAATGGACGATGAAAAGAAGCATAGGCACGACAGCCCCGAGGAAGTCGCTGAAATCCTATCTGTCGTTTCAGACAAGGTTCCAGGACTCGTCAAAGGACTCGTCGGCGCAGTATTCTCTGAAGACGCGGCGCGGAACATGGCGAAGGCAGCGGCAACATACTACAAGGAGCTGAAGGCGGGTGGATTCCCGGACGACGTTGCCCTACGTATGACGCAGGAATACGTGAGCGTCTTCACCAAAATTGGTGACGTGATCAAAGCTGCACGAGAATCCGAAGATGACGAAGATGTCAGCAAGGCCGTGAAGGAGAAGATCAAGCGCGAACTCGAGAAAGACTAGCAGCCCAAAGCATACACTTCAAGGAGGGAAATGAAACATGGTCTCAGCCACAGCCATAGCACGGTCAGGATACTACGTCCTGAAAATACTTCCAAGCCTCCTTTGGCTTCCAATCAGCATCAGAGGCAACATACGCCACATGACTAGTGTCTTCGAGGAAGAACTCATCCAAAGCGGCCTCGACCACGACGTATCCCGTCAGCTTGCCAAGGTCTACCATGACGCAAACAAGCGACTTGTCAGCCAGATGACTTCCCCGAGATCTTGGACTTGATGAAGCAGCGGAAAATTCGGTAACAAGCTAGGCCAAATACGGCTTGAAATATCCCCTTGTTTTCTTGTACATTCTGTCGCACGTTGTTGGCAGTTGATCCGGAATCGCTTGTGCGATGTCCGGTTTTTGCCCGGAATCAGGGAATGCTGATGTCATGCTTTTCGGAAATGTTATCAGTCTCTGTGACTGCTCACACTTGCTTGGATGCCGGGGTTGCCTAGAAACGCGTGGGGAACGTGTTGGGCATCCAGGTAAGGCGTCGGCTTGCTAAGCCGATGGTCTTCGGGCCTCGTGGGTTCAAATCCCACCCCCGGCGCTTCCCGACGAACCCCAGATTTGCAGGTGGCTCGATCTTATCTGACTGTCAGTGACGAAATCAACTTCGTTCTACTCCTTTCAGGTATCGACGTAGTTCTCTCTCTGTTATCATCCAAGTTCTGCCGACTTTCACTGCCGCAATTCGTCTCTTTCGAGCCAGAAGACTGAGATACTCCTGAGTATACGGAGTCATCTTCGCAGCTTCTCTAAGAGACAGCAGTCTATCCTGTTTTTCGGTCGGCTCCAAAGCCCTCAGGTAGAGATCTAGAGAACGCTCAACTGCCGATGCAACAAAATTGACGTAAGAGGTAGGGTCTCCATTGTCGGCTCTTTTCAGAGTCCCGTAATACTTGCTTCTGTCCACGTTCAATATCACCGCGATCGGATAGCCACTTCTTATCAGCTCCAAGTTCATGAGCAATCTCGCAACTCTGCCGTTTCCGTCGTGGAAAGGGTGAATCCAGACGAATCGATGATGCAGGATTGCGGCTAGTTCTATTGGTCGTAACTCGTCGGGATCTCGGTTGTACCAGTCAATTAGCTCATCGATGAGATGTGGAATCTCGTAAGCTGGCGGAGGTATGAAGGCAGCTCCCGCTACCCTAACCTCTGTGGTGCGAAATCTTCCTGCCTCGTCATCAATCCCCTTCATGATTATCTGATGAAGGACTAGGATGTCTTGCTCCCTCAAGACACGTCTTGTCATCTTCTCCAAGTACTTCATGGCACGGGGATGGTTCCTGACCTCCAAGTGTTCTCGAAGGCTCTTTCCTTGAATAGTCAAGCCTCGTTCTAGGATGAGTTGTGTTTCCCACAGTTTGATGGTGTTGCCTTCAATGGCATTGGAGTTGAAGATGTATTCGACCTCCATCTCTCGCTGAACCTTACGTACCCTTGACGAGGTCAGTGGACGGCGAGCATCCAGTCTTCTTTTCTTCTCCAAGATTCTGTCGTGCACTCTGCTGTCTAGATAGTTCACTCAATCCACCCGATACGCCTGAATATCGGCTTGAGCTCACCGATACAAAAACGTATCGGATAGACGCGCTGGATTAGAAGGACTCACGTTAGTTGACGATTCACGGACAGTAACTAGTGCTTGACCTGTTCGCATTTCAAGACTAATCCAAAACAACTCGTTCCCATGGATCCCCGCACCACTAGATTCCAGCCCCAATATGGAAAACCACTAGACAAATGAGAACGACCCACAGTTCGTGCCTGCGTAATCGCTATCATTGGATCGTCCTAATTTGGGAAGGTGTATCGAGACTCTGTTCAACTCAAGCGTGAAATGCCATCTAACCTTCGGCGCTTCTTGAGTTACTCCTACAACCGCCGACGCGAAAAGACGCGCCTTCTCGCTGCGGGATCAGGCCGCAGCGGTCAAAGTACGTGAACGGCGCTGCATTATTATACCCATTGGTACCAGTTTGTTCAGCGTGGCGAGCATGGCCAAGACAGAACAGGAACAAGCTTACCAGATTGCCGTCAGGCTCACGAGGATCGAGCATGAAAGGATCCAAGAGATGATACGGGCAGGCCTGTTCAGAAGCGCAGCCGATTTCGCTAGAGAAGCGGTCAGAGACAAACTCAGAGAAGCCGAACCCCTCAGCGTACGAGACATTCCCCGTAAGGACATTGAAGCGCTGATTGACGGTTATCTGACGAAGCATCCGGGTCCACATTTCGCCAGCGAAATCGCTGAGGCGCTTGGCCTAGATTTCAGATCGGCTCTAGAGGCCGTGAGACGCATGATCGAGAAAGGAAGGATAAGAAAATCTAGGAGGATCGCGGAATGACCGTTCTGACCGATGAAGGTGACGGAATAATCGGGAAACGAATCATCTATCTTGCGCGAAAAATGTCAGGACCTAGGCTTGTGGCAAAGAGTGGCCGCCATAGAGGGCTGGAAGGAATCCTCCACGACGCGGAAGCCTACGTCGACATCGCTGTCGAGAAATAGGAATCTAGTCTAGGATGTATCTTGAGCTACTTTGCGGCTTGCTTCCAGCTCACTTTGAGCTGTTCCTCCGCTGAAACTCGACTTACTTGAGAGTCTTAAACGAGAGTCTAAGGCTATCTCCCGGCGCTTCCCGACTAACCCCCGACATTTCCTCTGGCGCTGAAGTGACCCGGTCATCCCAGTGGAATCCTGTCTGCACTTTGCCAAGTCTTGACGCATGTGAAATACTCGGATGAGGTACCGTATGGTGAGATTCTCATGAAGACGATTGGGCTTATCGGCGGGATGAGCTGGGAGTCGTCGAAGGAGTACTATCGTATCATCAACGAGACCGTGAATGAGAAGTTAGGAGGGCTGCATTCCGCCAAGTGCATCTTGTATTCGCTCGACTTCGGTGAGAGCATGGAGATAAAGAACACCAAGGGCTGGGGTGAGTTGACCAAGGTCTTGATGGACGCCGCGCAGAAGCTGGAGGCGGCGGGTGCCGACGTTGTCCTCATCTGCACAAATACTATGCATAAGCTCGTGCCCGAAATCCAGCGGATGATAAGTGTGCCCATACTCCACATTGTCGATGCGACTGCGGAGAAGATCCTAGAAAAGGGATTGAAGAGAGTCGGATTGTTCGGCACGAACATGACCATGGAGGAGGACTTCTACAAGGGGAGGATGAGGGAGAGGTTCGGCATCGACGTGCTCGTGCCAGATAAGGACGAGAGGGACTTCATCGACACGGTAATATTTGCCGAGCTGTGCCTCGGAAAGATGAACAGCTCCTCGAAAACGAGGTTCAAGGAAATCATTGGAAAACTTGTCCAGAACGGAGCAGAAGGCATCATACTGGGGTGCACTGAGATACCGCTGCTGATCAAGCAAGAAGATGTGAACGTTCCAATATTCGACACAACAGAGATACATGCAAAAGCCGCAGTCGAGTACGCATTGAAAGAGCCATGACCGAGAGCGTTGTCCTCCCAGAATGCTGCCGCCGTCGTACCAAATGACAGGATCATCCTAATTTGGGGAGACACATCATAACCGCTTGAGCGTGGCCTATTGACCGAGGATGTCGAGGGAAGTGGAGAGATGCAAGGGGAGAACCAGCGAGATCGTGGGCTCAAACCCCAGCCTAGGCGCTTTTCACTGAACCCTCTACCCTCCCGATCCAAGGGAGACATGATCAGCTGCGGATTATGGATGCAGGAACAAGGCTACCGAACATCAATCGCCCACTTGCGGTGAGTTGACCTTTTCGTCCACCTCATCTTCTGTCAATCCAGGTCGTGTGGGAACGTTTCAGCTGCGGATACGGTGTTGTCTTGGTCGCGAAGACGGCGAGAGCAAACGCCCACAAGCGATCGTCATGAGTCCCACCTAGATGCGAGAAGAGGATCTGTCCCGACTTGGAGAGTTCGAACCGCTCCACATTCAGTTCTTGCAGAAAGTCAAGCTCGTATGGAAAGAGGACTCTGCGTTCCTGCATCACCAGTTTGAGATAGCCAAGGACATCCTGCTTCTGAGGGGCGGTTAGGACAACGCCTTCAACGTTTGAGACAGTCATCTGTGCTTGCTCAAGGACAGCTTCGCCGACGCCTGTTTGGTCGGCGAGGAAGCGGCGAATCGTCTTCAACCGCTCGGAAAGCGCTTTCAAGTAATTAATGACGCCCACATATTCGGTGCCTTGCGGGAACACGTTCAGATGGACGAGCCGAAACGCATCCTCATCTTTCCTGAGTACCGTGACGACGCTGAAATCCTCCTTCTTTGCCAAGTCAACGCCCGCGTAGAAGTTGCCGGTGAGTTCTGGAATCGTCGGCGCCAAGCCTAGTTCACGACCCAGAAGCTGTGCCGTTTGTCGATGACGCGAATCTCAAGCATGCTGTCCTGGCATTGTCCGATGAGCGTCTGTGGGAGCCAGCAGGATTCATCCTCTGACCACTCGGCTTCCATTTCGCGTTGCCAGCGCCACGGGTCCGCGGCCAGTTGCTTCTTGATCTTTTCGAGCACGTTCTTCTTGAGCGGCCCCTTCGGCTCGAGGGCTTGCTGCCAGTTGACGGGGTGGCGACCAAAATCCTCGAAGTCCTTGTCCTTCATCATCTTGTAGAAGATGTGATCGCGGGACCATGGCGTCGAGTTAGCTATCAAGAACCCGTTCGTTGTGCCTAAGGTGAAGAGGATCGCATCATACATTTCCTCGTCGTCTTTCACGAAGTTGAACTCAGTCGCCAGAATCCCGTTCAGGGTCGGGCCTCTGATCGTGTCAGGGTTGCATGGATAGCCTTCAATGACGGCGCCATTGACCAGTGCGACCTTGGTTCTGAGCGTCTTCCGTCCAACCAGGATCTCAGGGTAAGGAATGTCCTTGGGCAGCCTATTCTGGATGAAGTTGTTGATCTTCCGAATGACGAGCTTGCTCTGTCGAAGGCTCGGCCCAACGACGGCGTACTGGCCACCCTTGTTCTCAACCGCGTACCAGAAGAGTTTGCTTGAAGCTGAATAGTCTTTTCCGGACTGTCTGCACCAACATTGGGCTTCGAACTGCTTCGTGTCCAGCAGAAACTTCGCTTGGTAGTCCGTGGGCGTGAATCCCAAGGCTTTCTCACAGAAAGGTATGATGTCCTCATCGGCGATCGCTTTCAGGCGGTCGAACGCATCCGTTGACGCGGTCGCCGAGGCTTTTCTATTTGCCGCGAGCACCTTTCGTAGATGCCGATCCAGCAACCTTGTCCATGACATTCAATGCCGCCTCGATGCGTTCCACGATCTGATCCACCTCGGCCTGGTCCATGTCCGCGAGTATTTCCTCCTCAGCCCGAGTGATCAGCGCGACGGCTTGGATCGCAAGCATTCGATGTTTAGCGTTCTTGGCGGCTTCCTCGGTCTGGATGAATTCGTGCGCCTTCTTGACTGCTTCCCAGGTGAGCTTCTCAAGTTCAGCGCGTCTCTCCTTTCCCGGCAGAGCTCCCGCAACGGCTACGCATTCATGGTAGGCGATGAGCCAAGCCTTCACCGCGTTGATGAGACCTCGCAAAGCGCCACCTCTTTCCCGGAAGGCGCCACCTCTTTCGAGGATGTGGTCATGCACCAGGCCGCGCACGTACTCTGCGAGTGGAACGTCGGACTGGAAAGCGAACGCTTTCAGTGCTGCGACATACTCAGGCGGCATCCGTACCCAGAGTTTAGCTCCGAACATGCGAGCACGACCCAACGCTAAACAGATCCATCAAGAGTGTTCGACTCGCGGCGGCTATGTCGCCGCCGAGAAAACGCTGACGCGACTGCAAATCTTGTATCGAATCGAGACCTGAACAGCGCGAGGGGGCATGTTCTCACCCATCTCGATTGAATCCTCTGATTGGCTGGCGAATCGCGCAATGCCTCGTACTCAGACAGGGCCATGTCACCGCCTGAGATACGATTGAGGCCATATTCACTGGGGGGAACATGGTGGATAGAAAGAGGTGATTCAAACTACAGTGTTCTTGCTCGGTTTTTCAGTTAGCCTGAGCGTTTGAGACTGCCAACTTCTGCAAGTGGTGCAAAGAGAGAAAAGAGGCTGCCTAGCTAATCCGGATGGATGCTGTGATTTGGTTTTTGAGGTGTCAGTGTTCATATGAAATTCAGCCTGTCTGGAAAGTCGGCCATTGTAACTGGTGGAGCATCTAACATAGGCCGTGCCATAACTCTAGCTCTGTCTGCCCAGGAATGTGACACGATGATCTGTGATCTCGACGACGAGAGCTCGGCTCGTGTGGTTCAAGAATCCAAAGATATGGGACTGAAAGGGAGAGTAGCATTCACTCGGACTGATGTCACAAACATTGCAGAGTTCGAGCGCGCCTTGAGTGGAACTTTGGACCTCTTTGGCAAGGTGGACATATTGGTCAATGATGTTGGTTGGGACAAAATGTTGCTATTTCTAGATACTGATCCTAGCCTATGGGACAGGCTCATAGCTATCAACTACAAGAGCGTACTGGTCTGCACAAAGTCGATCCTTCCTCACATGGTCGAAAGGAAAAGCGGTCGGATCATCAATATCGCTTCTGACGCAGGGAGAGTGGGAGAGCCGAGAGAAGCCGTGTATTCTGGATGCAAAGCTGCGGTCATAGGATTCTCTAAGGCACTGGCCAAGGAAGTTGGGCGGTATTTTGTGACCGTCAACACCGTGTGCCCAGGCACAATCATACCGCCAGAAAACGAGAAGGGCAAACTGAGTCTCTGGAATGAGCCGGAATTAGCGAAGTTTAGCGAACTGCGCGACAGAATCGTAAAGGCGTATCCACTGGGACGCCTAGGGACTGCCAAGGATGTGGCTGGCGCGGTGCTTTTCTTGGCCTCAGAAGAAGCAAGCTGGATTACCGGACAGACGATTAGTGTAAGCGGCGGCTACACAACGATCTAGAAGCACACAGCTCATCCTAGCCGTTCTGCGAGTGCTTTCTGAAGTCTGGCTTCCTCTTCTCCATGAAAGCCCTTGCTCCTTCGAGAGCTTCGTCTGTTGAGTAATACATGCTCAAACCTCCAACGCCCAGTTCCGTTATTCCAGCGAGTCCCTCGCTTTCTCCGAGAAAGGCATACTTGAGCATCTTGAGTGCTGTTGGGCTTTTCTCCAACAATTCGTCGCACCATTGTTTGACCTCGATGTCAAGCCTCTCGGGCGCAACGACCTTGTTAACGAGCCCCATCTCTAATGCTTCGTTTGCTGAGTAAATTCTACACAGGTACCATAATTCCTTGGCTTTCTTGATTCCGATGTTACGCCATAACTCTCCAGTACCGAAGCCGGGGTCGAAGCTTCCGACCTTTGGTCCAGCCTGTCCGAATTTGGCTGTCTCGGACGCGATTGAGAGATCGCAGTTAACCTGCCATACGTGCCCCCCTCCGATGGCGTAGCCGTTTACCCTGGCAATTACCGGCTTCGGAATGTGTCTGATCAAGAACGTTACAAGCTGCCACCCGACTTCGAGCGGCAGACTCGCTATTCGTCCAGCATACTCTTCCACGTTAGCATTGTATCCTCCTTTCTTCCTTACGGATTGGTCCCCGCCGGTGCAGAAGGCTTTGTCCCCCGCACCCGTGAAGACCACAACACCAATGGACCCGTCAGCCCAGGCATCAACAAAAGCTTGAGTCAATTCCTCTATTGTAGTTGGGAGACAAGCATTGTACTGCTTCGGTCTGTTGATAGTTATGGTTGCAACTCTATCTTTTTTCTCATAGAGGATTTCACTAAACGATTTCATCCCAGGGCGCCTCTGAGACGTTTCTTAGCGGTCAGTGAATACGTCGTTCCGTTTATGAGCTATTTGCTTCAAATACTTGCGCGAATGGCGAGAGGCCTCTCAGGAAGCCGTCAGTAGTTTCCATCCGCTGTCCTCTACACGGCCAATCTACAGACTGTCTCAGCCCTGTATTCTTGACTCACTGCCAGCTCGAACTCAGCTTCGTTGACAGTTTTAAACGCGGGTCTCAGGCTAACCCCCGGCGCTTAACAAGCGATTCTGAATCCTTGGAACGCCACGCTGCTAGCGATGCACCGTTCATGCAGGATTATCCCGATCGCTTGTTTCCTGTTCTGTGCGTGTTGCTTTCAGTGCTTTGCGGAATGATAGCTCGGCTTCGCAGTAAGCTTGAGCTCCAGCTGTGATGAGTTCTCCGAGCGCTTGGCTCCGGTTTGCTGCGGTCTTACGCGCGTAGATATCAACGATCGTGGCGAGCCCTTCAGGTAACCGCAGATCCACAACCACATTACTGGCGTGGGCTTTGAGGGGGCGGAGCATGCGGCTGACAAACCCGCTGTACTTCAACCTCTTCTCAAGATGCTCCGTGTCTTGGAACGCCTCTCGCAGGCCTAGCACTACTAGCACACGCAGGAGGTCACCCGCCTCCCATCCCTCCGTGCTCGCAAGCTGCTTGATCGGGTGAACCCGAAGCATGTCAAGATACAGCGAGAAGCGCCTATAGCCCACCGCAGACCAGCCCGGTTTCTATGCTCTAGCGCATAGGAGCCGACCCCCCTTAGGGGGGGTAGGCATGGCTCGCTCACCATAGAGGCGAGCGAAGCTAACAGTCGGGGTCGGACTCAATCTCGCCGGACCGCTCCAATCCTGCCGGGACGTGCACCGGCGCTCCTGATCGCGGTTCCTACGCAAACGTGGATCTGTACTTAACCGCCAACGCCAGTAACATTCCGCACTGATCCTGCCCTCGATTCAAAGCGAAACCCTCCCCACCTTGAGAGAGCTTATATTTGTTCAAACGCTCTCGCGTGGCGGCCATGCATTAGGCGGTGTGAGCACAAGAGCTCCTTCGGTTCTGGCAGCGGCGAGACAGAGTTTGGAGCACGAGTCACTTCGCAGAACCATTATTGGATCTGAGTACGAGCGTTTCAGGATACGGAAATGCTCAGCCTCGCCCCGGCGAAAGCAGCCACGCCCATTCAACCCTGAGGCCGACAGGATTCGCTTGGCCAAATGGTTGGTAGGCGAGATTCTCGCGTACGGATTCAAGCTGAGGCACAGAGCGTACCGGAAGGCCCTTCTCAGTAGACCGTGCATATACGGCACATTCGGCGGACGCTTTGGTGGATTCCATCCAATCAGGGACAAATGCGTAGGCTGTATGAGATGTGTAGAAGAACACCCGGACATGTGCAGAGTCAGCCGGAATCCCGAGTTCTTCGATTTCCCGGACTCGTATTGGATTCCAAAGGACCCAGCTACTGCTGTCTCCTCCCCCGTCGCAACTGTGTCGTACGAAGCCTCAACGGGCAAGATCCCGATCAAGGGAATGGGGTACAGGGGCAGTTTCGCAGGCGAAGGCTGGAATTCAATGTGGACCGACATGTCAGAAATCGTCAGGCCAACAAGGGACGGGGTCTACGGTAGGGAATACATCTCAACAGTCGTCGATGCGGGAAGAAAGCCGAATTTCCTAGAGTTTGACGACACACAACCGATGCAAGGTTGCAAGACTATTCAGATACAAATGCCGATAATCTTCGACTACCTGCCCGAGAACCTGAGCAGCCCCAGCATTGTCAGGTCGGCCGCAGCTGCCGCAGAACGCTTGGGAACTCTGTACATCGCGTCAGGTGAACAGATGCGTGGCATTGACCGTGGTGTTTGCAAGCGAATCGTTCCCCTTGTCTCATCTTCAGACCTGAGCGAACAGGCTCGAATAGTCGCTGACGCACCAGCGATCGAACTGACAGAGCATGACTCGCGACTGGCGGAGAAGGTCAGAGAGTTAAATCCGGAGGCGCCGATCTCAGTTCGCATGCCATTGACTGAAAACGCAGGCGCCCATGCGGCGAAAATGGCGAGAGAGGGCGTCGACATAATTCATGGCTTTGCAGACTACCACGGGCGAGCTTGGGAACCGGATAATCCAGGGTTCGTGAATGATCTAATTCGGTCGATACATAGAGCGCTCGTGAAAGAGTCTCTTAGAGACGAGGTCACGTTGATCGCAAGTGGAGGCATCACGCTCGCCGAGCATGTTCCCAAGGCGATCGCGTGCGGCGCGGATTTGGTCGCGTTGGACACGACGATTCTTGTCGCGTTGCAAGCGCGGTTCGAGGGCGAATGCACATCTCCGGAGAACGGGCGGATCATGCCAGAGAAGTTCGATGAGAAGTGGGGTGAGCAGCGGCTGGTGAATTTGGTGGGATCTTGGCATGATCAGCTCATTGAGATTCTGAGCGCGATGGGCATGCGCGATGTCCGAAGATTGCGAGGCGACTTAGGCCGCGTAATGTTCAGAGAGGATTTGGAGAGAGAGGCGTTTGGCGATATCATCCAAAGAGCTTGAATTGCGCGTGAGGAAGCACTCGGAATGGATCCACCATGGGTTGCGAGTTCTGCCAAGCCTCAAGCACGGTATACCTGACGGACTTGGCAACAAGAGATGGACGGCGCAACTGATTCTGGCGACGTACGAGCAGGCGACGACCGGCGACCCTCCTCTAAGGCTCGAACATAAGGTCGGGAAATCTGGGGGAGGGTTCGACCGCCTCGACTTCAGGAAAACGGAGAGGACCTTGAGGACCGAAGACGCCGATTGCGATCTATCCATTCCATTGAATCGTCGAAGCTTTGGCCCCAGGATCGACATTCCTATTCCTATCTACGAGGCCGGTATGTCGTTCGGTTCCGTCAGTCTCAACTTCATGCTGGCGCGTGCGATTGCGGCGAAGCGCCTGAATACGTTCACCTGCACGGGTGAGGGAGGGTACCCACCAGAACTGTTGGAGTTCAAAGATCATGTGATTACTCAGGTAGCTACAGGAATGTTTGGTGTTCGCGAAGACACCATACAGGCGGCTCGAATTGTAGAGTTCAAGTATGCTCAGGGAGCGAAACCCGGTCTAGGGGGTCACCTCCTCGCAGACAAGGTGACTTCAGAAGTCGCCAACATGAGAGAGTCCATGCCTTTCACGAGCCTCTATTCACCGTTCCCTTTTCACAGCGTGTATTCAGTCGAGGATCACAAGAAGCACGTTGACTGGATTCGCGCGATTCACCCGAACTGCCTAGTCTCTGTTAAGGTGTCGACTCCGGTCGATGTCGATATGGTTGCGATAGGCAGCTATCATGCCGGCGCGAACATAATCCACATTGACGGTGGTTATGGGGGGACAGGCGCCGCACCCGAGATTGCCAAGAAGAATATCGCGATGCCAATCGAATACGCGATACCCAAGGTCCATCGGTACTTGGTCGCGGAGGGTGTGAGAGACGAAATCACCTTGATGGCGAGCGGCGGGATAAGAACTGCATACGATGTAGCCAAAGCGATCGCACTAGGCGCGGATGGCTGCGTCATAGGAACCGCGGAAGCTGTGGCGGTCGGATGTACACATTGTGGCAACTGCGAACGGGGCCGCGGCTGCCAAGTAGGAATCACCACCACAGATCCTGAGCTGAGCCTCCTCATCGATCCAGAATGGGGCGCTCAGAGAATCATCAACCTGTACTCGTCCTGGTCGAAGCAGTGGAAGCAGATCCTGCGAGAACTCGGTCTGCGCTCGATAAGAGAGCTCAGAGGAAGAACCGACCTGCTGGTCTACACATGAGGACGATGCAGCCGACCCTCAGAATCATACAGTCCAGAGCTAGCATGGCATCTGAAATGAACGTCAAGCCAAAGACTGAAGCAGAAGGCGGATGCGGCGTAATCGGCGCGGCCTGCTCCGAACAAATTCCAGGACGACATCTTCTGCCAGCGCTTGCACGGATGAGAAATCGTGGGAACGGCAAAGGCGGAGGAATCGCGGCACTCGGACTCTCTGCAGACCATTTGGGTGTCTCAAAGACGATCCTGCAGAGAGATTACCTTGTCCAAATAGCGTATCTTGAGCCATCCGTAAGGACTGAGGTTGAAAATGAGTTCATCTTCCCATGTCTGCAGGTTGACTCGACGAGTCTTGTCGAGACACTCCCTGATTATCGATCCATCGACGGATTAGTAGTCAAGCCTCCGGAGGTGCGACGGTACTTCTGCAGAGTCAAGGACGACGTTCTCAAAGAGTTCATGGCGAAGAATCTGCTCGACGAGCCAGAGCTTGCCGAAGACGAATTCATCTATCAGAATAGCTACAGGCTCAACAAGAAATTCTACGCCTCACTGGGCGAGAAGAAGGCCTTCGTCCTTTCGCATGGCAAGGACATGATGGTCCTCAAGATCGTAGGATACGGCGACCAAGTCATCCGATACTACAAGCTGGAAGACTTTCCAGCGCACATATGGATAGGCCACCATCGATACCCTACCAAGGGAAGAGTCTGGCATCCCGGGGGCGCGCACCCATTTGTGGGCCTGCATGAGGCTCTTGTCCACAACGGAGACTTCTCAAACTACTACTCAATCTGCGAGTACCTCGCTCAACGAAACATCTTCCCCCTATTCCTCACGGACACGGAGGTCGCAGTCTACCTCTTCGATCTCTGGAGAAGGGTCTACAGATACCCGATGGAGTACCTCATCGAGGCTTTAGCGCCCACGACGGAACGCGACTTCCACGTACTACCGGAGGAAAAGAGACGCGTATACGGAGAGATACAGGCCACGCATATTCATGGATCTCCCGACGGTCCATGGTTTTTCATCGTTGGCCGATCTGAACGTGATGGACGCGAACTACACCTCGTAGGCATAACGGATACGTCGATGCTCAGACCGCAGGTCTTCGCTCTTCAGGGAGACAAATCCAAGATCGGCTTGATCGCGTCGGAGGGCCAAGCCATAGACGCATTCCTGCGGAGTCTTGCCGCTGAAGACTCCCGGTTCGCAGCAAAAGCCGACATCTACTGGAACGCCCGCGGCGGCAGTCACACCGACGGGGGAGCCTTCATCTTCACTATAGACCGAACTGCCGAAACGCCTCAACTTGTCTGCACCGACAAGTTTGGTCGCCAAGTTGTGGCCCCTCCAAGGGGTTCCACGAAGGAAACTGTAGAAAGAGTCTTGGAGTTCGCTTCAAAGCGGCCAGGCATGGAGGGGTTGCTCACGATTGCTCAAAGGTCGAGTTCGATCACTGACCTTTGCATCGATCTGGAGAAGGAAGCGAGGACAAGCTTGCGTGGAAGAACGGCTGCGGTTGAGCTTCTGACATGGCTACTTGACAATCTGCACTTGGTTCCCTATGGCCGAGAAGGCGCAAATCGTGCTGCGATCGAATCTTGTCTATTTCAGATTCTTCGGGGCTTCCCTCGGATCTCTGAGATTCCGAGCCCTAGCTGGGCGCTCATTGACTTAGCATCGATGGAGCATCTGCGCCAGCCAGTTGGCAGCGAACGTACGTTGTTGTTGGATGTGCGCGATTTTCCGGCTGAAGGGGAGAATTCCGCATCCTCATTAATAGTTGCGGCCTATCGGAGAGGCTGGAAGCGCGTTCTCTCATTCGACTGGCGCGGACAACGATTCTGCGGATGCGGGCTAGGCCCACATTCTGAGGGTTTCAGGATAGACGTCTTCGGGAATCCCGGCGACTATTTGGGGTCGGGGCTTGATGGCGCTGAAATCTACGTCCACACTTCTGCCCAAGATCAGGTAGCGCAGATCATGAAATCCGGGAGACTGGTAGTTTACGGAGATGTGGGGCAGACGTTCATGTACGCTGCCAAGGGAGGCGAGGCGTACGTGCTCGGCAACGCTGCCGGAAGGCCGCTCATCAATGCTGTGGGCAGACCTCGAGTCGTCATCAACGGGACGTGCCTCGACTACCTTGCGGAATCATTCATGGCAGGGGACCCTCTCAATGGTGGTGGATTCGTCGTACTGAATGGAATCAAGTTCGATCACGAAGGCCAGATGCACGAGCTCCCGACGCCTTATCCCGGAGGCAATCTATTCTCCCTGTCCTCGGGAGGAGGGATATACCTGCGAGATCCTGAGCAACTCGTCGGGGAAGACCAACTGAACGGAGGAAGATTCACAAAACTCGGCCAACGCGATTGGAACGTGATTCGACCATACCTAGAAGAGAACGAACGCCTCTTCGGTATCAGAGTCGAAGACGGATTGCTCCGGAAGGGCGAGTTACCCTTAGACTGGAGCGAAACGTACCGAAAGATTGAGGCAGTACAGCTTGACGCGCTAACCATGGCGGAAGGCTGAGGCCACGTGTCACAAGTTATCTCTAGAACCTGAATCGGAGAAAGGTCGCCACAAGGAGTGCTCAGTTGACAGTCTTAAGCGTGGGTTTCAAACTAATCCCCGGTGGTTCTTGCCAGAACGCCTAGACTTGTCAGATTCAAGCAGGATTCTCTTCTTGTATTCAAGTAGCCAGAACGCAGGATTCACGGATACGCATCTCTCAAGGATGTTTGGACTCGATAGTGCTTGCTATCGGTTGATATGTCGCATCTGGTCCTCTGTATACGTGGAAGAACATGGTATTCTGGGGCGGTGAGGTTGTTTGAAGAGCATTTATTGGGCGCAGCGACGCACTCCGGAGTTGCTAGCTGCAGAGATTGACCGCCGACGGAAACAATTCATTCGGTGACGCAACCCGTCTCCGATCCTTTTTTCAGTTCCTGCATCGCTAGCGATCTAGCCATTCATTCTTGAATCATAGGGACACCTATAAGGCGGGCGTCGTGTACTAGGCTATGTCAGATCGAGTTTTTGTGTGCACTTGCCGAAAATGCGGCACCAACTTCCAATTCACGGGGACATACACAAAATTCAATGACTTCATGGACTCGAAGAAATTCACGTGCCCCAACGGCCATGAGGAGACAAGTTCACCGCGGACTTTTCTCCAGATCTTGGAGACAAGCGAATCGCAACCAATGCAGGATTGGAAGCCAACGGAAGGCCGCAACTACATCAATATTCTCGATTATGATACGGCCCGAATCAACGGTATGCAGATAGATCACATCGGTTCAGGCCTCTACGTTGATCGAAAGACTGGCAAGAAGTACGATTACGAGGAAGACATGAAAGGAAACCGCCACTACTTCGAAGTAGTGCCAGCATAAGTACAGCTTGACGCGCAATTTCTTCAATCAAGCTTGACCTAGCGGTTGCTATTCAAAGTCGACATTAAGAGAACAGGAAAAAGAGAAAAAGGGAAATCGGGAGGAAATCCTCCCGGGGTTCTATTGGACGACTTCGCCTGTGGCGAATCTTGGACCAACAGAGTTAATCTTTACCTTCACTTTATCGCCAGGTTTGGTTTGTGGAACAAAGACTACGAAGCCCTCGATCCGAGCTACTCCGTCTCCTCGACGGCTAGTCTCTTTGATTTCAAGCTCGTACTCCTTACCTTCCTCAACTGGCTTGTTGAAGGAACGTTCAAAGCTCATGCGTTTCACCTCGTTCGTTTCGTTCAGCTAGTTTTTCGGGAGAAAACTTAGACGCCGACACGGATGGTTACGGTAGGACGCTTGGCTTCAGCCCGTACAGCTAACCTGTTCGGTGATCATGCCCCCGACACTAATAACGCTGCCTATTTCAGCATCGGAAGATGCTGAGAATTGAAATGAAGCGCATCACCAGTTGCGACCTCAGTCGATGCTCTAATATCTTCTGCCTTCACCTATTCACCTGTTCAAAGTAGGGGCGAAGATGCGAATAGGAAACGCTGAGGACGCAAGAAGCGTAGTAAGAAAGTACTTCCTCGGAACAAGAACTTTTCACGGCAAAATCGTTTCTCTGAGCACTGAGGAAGAAACTGAAGGCCCGGACGAAAAAGGCTCTTGGAAAGTCAAAGGAAACTACGTCACGGAGGCGGGCGCGAAAGAGCAGTTTGCAGCCACCGTGTCGTCTCGCGGAGAAGTACTCAAGACCCCAGTGAGTTCAATCCAGCCTAAGCCGAAGCCGCGTCGTCACTAGGTATCCTGAAGTAGAGGCGGCAACACACGTCAGGCAGTAATTGCGGGAGATAGTAGCTTGACCCACAAATTGAGCAAGGCAGACTATGGTACGCGAAAAAGACAGAAAAGAAAACAACACGAGAGAAAGCGTACCAAGTCGAGCAGAAACCCGAGTTGATTCATAGACTCCGCCCGAACTGGGCCCCAGTCATGTCGAGCACAACGATGTGCCTCCTACGGAACATTGATATATCCAATGCGCCGT
>Ga0315282_10005811_pt1 | contig 20880 bp, 16 predicted proteins | sample YL17G07_20_MG_FD_203693 | JGI IMG/M metagenome (GOLD analysis project Ga0315282, IMG submission 203693) | Sediment microbial communities from Yellowstone Lake, YNP, Wyoming, USA - YL17G07_20 | ecosystem: Environmental > Aquatic > Freshwater > Lake > Sediment | place: USA: Wyoming | collected... | reverse complement strand
TCGCAGCGTCGAGCGTGCCGTCGCGCACTGCGGCCACTGCGCCACAATTAGCAGCGACCCCGCCGCTGTCGAGGCCGCGGACGTCGTCGTCGTGCCCGGCGTCGGCGCCGCCGCTGATACCATGCGCAACCTCCGCGAACGGTCGCTCGTCGAGCCGATCCGCAGCTTCGTCGCGAGCGGCCGGCCATACCTCGGCATCTGCATGGGCCTCCAGGCGCTCCTCACGGCGAGCGAGGAGGGCGGCGAGCACGCCTGCCTCGACATCATCCCCGGGCGCGTCCTGCGACTGCCCGGCGGCCTCAAGGTGCCCCACATGGGCTGGAACCAGGTGCGTCGCCGTCAGCCGCACCCCGTCTTCGACGGCATCCCTGACGACGCCTACTTCTACTTCGTCCACAGCTACTTCCCGGCGCCGGACGACGGCGAGGCGGTGGTCGGCGAGACCGACTACGGCGTGACCTTCGCCAGCGCCCTTGCCCGCGACAACGTCGTCGCAACGCAGTTCCACCCGGAGAAGAGCGGCGACGTGGGGCTTCGCTTCTATCGCAACTTCCTCGAATGGGCGGCCGGCAAGAAGGGTAGGTAGCGCCGTGGAGCTCATACCCGCCATTGATATCCGCGACGGCCGCTGCGTCCGCCTCTACCAGGGCGACTACGCCCGCGAGACGGTCTTCTCCGACGACCCCGTCGCCATGGCGCGACGCTGGCAGGCCGAGGGCGCGGCGCGCCTCCACCTCGTCGACCTCGACGGCGCCCGCGAAGGACGTCCCGTGAACAACGGCGTCATCATCGCTATTGCGCGCGCTGTGTCCGTCCCGTGTCAGGTCGGCGGCGGCGTTCGCAGCGTCCAGACAATCGAGCGATACCTGACCGGCGGCGTCGAGCGGGTAATCCTGGGCAGCGTCGCCGTCGAGCAGCCGTCGGTCCTCGCAGCGGCGCTTGCGCGACATGGCGAAGCCATCATTGCCGGCGTCGACGCGCGGAGCGGCCGCGTCGCCGTACACGGCTGGCGGGAGCGCTCGCCTGAGAAAGCGGAAGACCTGATGCGACGCCTCGCGGCGATGGGTGTTCGACGCTTCATTTACACCGACGTCGCCCGCGACGGCACCCTGCGCGGCCCGAACTTTGCGGCGACGGCGCGCGCGGCGAAGGCGGTGCCCGTGCCGGTAATCGCGTCCGGCGGCGTCGCGACCGTCCACCACATACGCCGTCTGAGCGAGATCGGCGTCGAAGGCGCCATCCTCGGCCGCGCCCTGTACGAAGGCGCGCTCTCCCTTAGCGAAGCCCTCCAGGCCGTTTAGAAGGGCGACCCCCGCCTTACCTTCAAGGTGCTGCGAGTGCGGGCGCCAGGTCTCTGGCGTGATGCCGCCGTTGGTCGACATTTGTACCTGTCCCAAGGCATCATGACCGATGAGCAGGTCGCTGCAGCAGAGGCCGCGGGAGGACCGATCCTCCACATCCCGATGACCAGCGGCGCCGTCATCGTCAACCTGCCGAACGTGCAACAGGGCCAACTGAAGCTGACGCCGGACGTTCTCGCCGACATCTACCTGAAGAAGATCACCAAGTGGAACGACTCGCGAATCGCTGATATCAACTCCGAGATCAGCCTCCTCGACATCGCTATCGTACGCCGCTCCGATGGCTCCGGCACCACCTTCATCTTCACCAACTACCTGAGCAAGGTGAGCTCAGGATGGAAGACCAAGGTCGGCAACGCCACGACTGTCCAATGGCCCGGCGACATCGGCGGCGAGAAGAACGACGGCGTCGCGCAGCAGGCGCGCCAAATACCCGGCGCAATCGGTTACGTGGAGTTGGCGTATGCCATCCAGAACAACCCCTCGTGGACATCCTTGCAGAACAAGTCCGGCAAGTACGTGGAGCCGAGCTTCGTCCTGGTGAGCGGTTTCAGCTACATCAAGACTTCTTCACGCAGTTGCCGAAGCCTGAAATAGATTCAACGGGGCGGGCAACATCTTCTAATGTTCGTTGAGTTGGAGACAAGCCGCGCTGGCAGAAGTGGAGTCGAATGTTCGGATAGTAGATAGGGTGCGCCGCTACCAAGGAAAGTACTAAACTGGCGTAATCTGGCGCCATTGCGACCTTGGGAGTGCTGCGTGCGTGCTTACAATCCGGTTCAGCGAAGGCAGAGGTGAAGGGCGCGCGCTGAAAAATCTCGGCGAGAGATCCGTAGCATAGGCTTGGCGATGCGGTAGGCCGCACAGGAAAAGGAGATGCGACAATGTCAAGCGGCAATCCAGTGACTCGCAGGCGCTTCTTGAAGCGGACGCTCGCGGCCGCAGCAGTGGGCGGTATCACCCTCGTCGGATGCGGTGGTGGAGACAAAGAAGTGGCTGAGCAATCGCCCCGCGCCACAGGAGGGGAGCCCAAACAAGGCGGCCAGCGCGAACGGGGCACGCCCGGCGGTTTCAACATTGATCCGAGGCTCAACTACGTCGCCGGCCCAATTGTCGGCTCGGCCTGCTACAGCTATCTCTGGACCGTCCGCACAGACACGGACGAGCTCATTCCCGTCGCTGCGACTAGCATCGAGCAGGTAGACGATCTGACCTACCTGTTCAAGATTAACGAGAACATACGCTTCCATGACACGGCCATCTTCCCGGGCTTGGCGATCAGCCTCACGGTACTGAGCTTCAATCTCTTGGGCGACTCGCTGCGCGACCTACTGGACCCTCGCCTGCGTGGCCGCTGATGACGCGAGGAATTGACACATTTCTTGTCGAGTAAGCGAATGGGCACACCTCTCCCAGACATCGCACTGCACGCTAAGCGCTTGGCTGTACTTCTCTGACGCCGTGTCGAACACCGGCGTCATCTGAAAGATCATGATGTTCGGGTTTCCGGGGCCCGACTGGCTACATCCAACAATTGCCTGAGACATTTGTCTCATCTTTCAAGGGGCACTTCGTCGAGGCGCCGCCCTCCGTCGTGAATTGAGCTCTGTACTGTCGACTCTCGATATCATTGCTTGGGAAAGAATGCCGATAATGACTGGTGGGATGTCCCTAGAAAAGGCAAGCTCCGCTATGACCAAGAATCGTGGCCAGCAGTCCTTCGGCGATGTAGCGCCTGGGCGCGGCCACGCGGACCTCGATGAGGTCTTGGCCGCCGCGATCAGGTTTGCCTGCGAGATCCTCAAGAGTGATGCAGCGACGATAGCTCTGCTTGATGAAAAGGGCTTTCTCGGGTTCCGCAGCCAGCACGGCCTGTCACCGCAGTTCGGGGAGCGCTGGCACCGCCATCCCACGGAGAGCATAACAGGCACGGTGTTCCGGACCGCGCGGTCCTACGTCATCTCCGATCTGCTTGCTGAGAGGAAGTACGCTGGGGAGCCCCTGGCACGCGAGGGGCTACGCGCCCTCATGGTGCTGCCGTTGAAGGCCGGAGAGGACGTGACGGGCTGCCTCTGCATTGGCGATAAGAGACCGCGCCATTTCTCGCCACTGGACGTGCAACTGGCGGGCCTGTTTGCTGATCAGGTGGCGATTTCGATCGAGAATACCCGCCTGTACGAGGGGGAGCAGCAGCAGCGACAAAGGGCGGAAGCGCTGCTGGATGTGCTGACAACCGCCGCCTCCGGCCTAAGTCTGAGGAAGGTGTTGGCCAAGGTATGCGAGACGGTACTTAGCCTCAGCGTCGGCGAGCGCTGCAGCATCTTCCTGATGGACGCTGAACATCACCGTTTGGAGCCCGTCATGTCTCTGGGCACTCGGGACGAGAAACTGTGGAAGAAGTTCCGTCGCCCGCCCGCCAGGGTGAGGCGCGAGCCGGCGGAGCAACGCTTCTTGCAGGCTGCAACCAGCTGGGAAAAGCCCGTAGTCGTCGAGGATGCAGAGAATTCACCGATTCTGCCTCGCTGGTGGGTAAAGACCTTCGCTTTGAAGTCACTCGTCCAGTACCCGCTGCGGGTCAAGGACAGAACGGTAGGGGCGATGACGGTGGACTCTTCCCGCGACAAGGTGCGCTTTCCTCAGGAGGAAGTCGAGACGTTAGCTGCTGTCGCGAAGCAGGCGGCCATCGTAATTGAGAACGCCCGCCTCCACGAGAGACTGGAGGAGCAGGCAACCACCGACCCTTTGACCGGCCTCCACAACCACCGCTACATCCATGAGCGCCTGGACGAAGAGTTCGCGCGGGCCTCCCGCAGCGGCTGGCCGCTCGCTGTGATGATGCTGGACATGGACAACCTCAAGTTCTTCAACGACACCTGCGGCCACCTTGTAGGCGATGAATCCATTAGGTTCGCCGCCGGGCTGTTCAGCAAGGCGTTACGGGTTTCCGATATCCTTGGTCGCTACGGCGGCGATGAGTTCTTGGCTGTCCTGCCGGAGACCGGCCGCGAGCGGGCGGAGCAGATAGGGCACCGTATAGTATCCCTTCTCGCTGAGCATCCGCTATCATTGGACGACTCCGGCCAGCAGGTGCCCCTGGGCGTTAGTATCGGCGTCGCCTGCTATCCCGAGGACGGCGTGGGAACCCGGGAGCTTCTGGCCCTCGCCGACGCCGCGCTCTACGAGGCGAAAGGGTTGGGCGGGGGAAGGGTCGTGTCGGCACACAGCAACGTCATCGAGCCACCGGCGGCGTGGAGCCTCGGTTTCGGCTTTCTGCAGAGCCTGCTCAACGCCCTGGCCCACAAGGACCCCTACACGAGAAAGCATTGCGAAGACAACGTCCGCTACGTAGACCGGCTGGCCGACCGAATGCGCCTTCCAGCGGACGCCAAGGAATCGCTGCGCAAAGCTGCCCTCCTGCACGACGTGGGAAAGATAGCAGTACCTGACAGCACGCTCCTGAAGCCGGGGCCCCTGGACAGCGGTGAGTGGGAAATCATGCGCCAGCATGTGCAGTTCGGGGAGGCGATCGTTAGAGGCATTGCCCAGATCTCCGACGCCATCGAACCGGTGGCCACCCACCACGAGCGCTATGACGGCACGGGATACCCGCGCGGGCTGAAGGGGGACGACATACCGCTCCTCGGACGGCTCCTTGCGGCAGTAGACGCCTATTCCGCGATGACGCTGGACCGCCCCTACCGTAAGGCGTTGAGCCACGAAGAGGCGAAGGAGGAACTGCGAAAAGGATCGGGCAGCCAGTTCGACCCCGCGGTGGTGGAGGCGTTCCTAGCGGTAATCGAGGCAGAAGAGCAGGTGAGGGCAAAGGCAGCATGACGCGCTGTGAGCTGCCAAGAAAGCCTATCGGCGTCCCTTTGGACCATAAGCTGAGGGCGGCCTGTTTGCCTGATGCGGGGCTATGCTCAGAATAAGACCGGCCCGAAATCAGGCCCTCCTGACGAGTGTGGCGTTGCTGGCGCTCGTAGTCAGCGTGGCCGCGCTGGCAACCTGGCGTGACCAGCACGCCAAGGAGGCGGCCCGCTCGATCGATCACTACTCTGCAGTGGTTGCCGCCCTGGATGATGCCCGTGCCCAGACATACTTCACGGCTGCCCAGATTGCGTCCTCCACGCTCTCAGGAAACACTTCCCCTGTCGCAGACCTGTACCCTCAAGCCATCGCGGCAATAGACGGAGATATGCAGGTGGCTGAAGCCGGGCTATCCGCCGTGGGCGAAGTGGACGCGGTCGCTGCGCTGAAATCCGTGGACTCGGAGATGGATCAACTGATGCAAGATCCCGATGTGCTGGCGCTTGTCTCCCTGAACAGTGCAGACAAGACCGAGTTGGGGCGGCAGTACTATTCACGGATATGGCCTGGGGTCGAGAGTGTGATGGCCGAACTGCAGCAACTGGCCGACGGCGAGCGTGGCAAACTGGCAGCCGAGCAAGCGACAGCGAGCCGCGTCTCGGACCACACCTTCGGATTGTTGATTGGTCTTAGCCTCCTTGCTTTTCTCGGGGGAGCGGCCATGCTGCTCAGGCTCGTCCCGCTGGTGGTGCACCCCATTTCTGTCCGGGACCTCAACAAGATGGCCAGCCAGCGCATCCGGGTGGAGCAGGCGCTAAAGCGTCAGGCGGCCACGGACAGACTGACCGGGCTTCGTAGCCACCGCTCTCTAAACGAAGAGATGGCCAAGGAGGTGGAACGCAGTCTCCGCTACAATCGGCCCATGACCATCATGATGATGGACATCGATGGATTCAGACTCTTCAATGACACTTATGGCTACCAAGAGGGAGACCGCGTGTTGAAGCAGGTGGCGCAGGTGCTTGAACGGGAATTTCGATCCATCGATATCGTCGGTCGCTACGGCGGTGACGAGTTCATGGCCATCCTGCCGGAGACCGACCGTGACGAGGGTGTCTCGTGCGCGAACCGGCTCTTTGAAGCGCTCTCCCACGAACGTGTTCAGCCTCGTCATGGGGAGAGCGTGCCTGTCGTGCTCAGCGTGGGTATTGCCGTCTGTCCCGGTGATAGCAGGCACAAGGAGGAACTGATCGCTTACGCAGACGCCTCACTGGCGGAGGCGAGGCAAGTCTCCGGAAGCGCCGTGGTGGTCACGCAGCGGGAGCCTGGCGAAATTATCACCAGAAAACGGTCGCCCTTCGGGGTCCTCGATGCTCTCGTGAGGGCGGTTGACAGAAAGGATCGCTACACGCGCAGGCACTCTCAGCAGAACGCCGAGTTCGCTGTGGCACTTGGGAAGGCGATAGGGCTAACCGAGGGTGCCGTGAGTGCGTTGCGTGTCGCAGGCCTCCTGCATGATGTCGGCAAGATCGGAGTCCCGGATGACATTCTCAAGAAACCCGGCCCATTGTCTGATGAGGAACGGGCTTTGATGCGCGAGCATGTGGTGCTGAGCAACCTTATCGTTCATGGCATCCCGAACCTGGAGGACGTGTCCGACGCGGTCTACTGCCATCACGAACGCTGGGACGGTATGGGGTATCCCCGGGGCTTGAAGGGGGAAGAGATACCCCTTCCGGGTCGCATAATGGCGCTTGTAGATGCATACTCCGCGATGATCCTCGATCGGCCGTATCGAAAGGCCCTAACTGATGAGGAAGCTATCGCAGAGTTGAGGCGAAACTCAGGCACTCAGTTCGACCCGGAGCTTGTTGAGCCCTTCATCCAACTACTGGAATCCAGCAAAGCGGCGGCCGCCTAGGCAGGAAACCCGCCGTTTCGGCGGGTTTCCACCCCGATAATGGGCCTCTTGGTGCCAGTTTCTAGGGAAACTGGTCGGGGCGGTGGGATTCGAACCCACGACCTCCTGAACCCCATCAATCAGCGGGAATCCCGCCCCAGCCTTCCCTGCTGCCGACGCAATGACTATCTGCTTCCCGTCCGGCCCGAGATATGCAGCAGAGTATGAGTCGGTGGCGGCGGCTGCGTTGGCGGTGGTGGCTGATCCGGCGGTGGCGGCTGCGTTGGTGGCGGCGGCTGCGTTGGTGGCGGCGGCTGAGTCGGTGGCGGCGGCTGAGTCGGTGGCGGCGGCTGAGTCGGTGGTGGCGGAGTCGGCGGTCGCTGAGCCAGTGGCGGGAGTGGTCGAGTCAACGCGGGGGTCGGCCGAACGGATCGGTCTGTCTCCCGTGCAACGTCTGCTGTGCTGGCAAAGGGCTGTCTCGCGCTCACCGCTCCCCTGATGGTCCCAACTCCTTACTTGAGGCGAGCCGATAGTCGTGATCAAGCCGGGGAAATACGCTGAGGGCGCGAGGGCGGCAGCGGGTCACGGGCAGCAGGCGAAGCCCGGTTCTACCAGGTGGAGCGTCAGGTGGCAGTGCTCTGCCCCTCTCCGCGCGCCTGCATCAGTTCCTCCTTTAGGGCCTTCTTGACCACCTTGCCCGTGAGAGTCTTAGGGAGTTCCTCGCGGAACTTCACCTCACGCGGTGTCTTGTAGCTGGCCAGGCGCTGCTTGCAGAATTCCTGCACGTCCTCAGGAGTGAGCTTCTCGCCCGGCTGGGGCACGACGACAGCCACAACCTCTTCGCCCCAGATTGGGTCGGGAAGGCCTATTACCGCTGCCTCGGCGATCTTGGGGTGGCTGAACAGCACCTCCTCGATCTCGCGGGGGTAGATATTCTCGCCACCGCGGATGATCATCTCCTTCTTGCGGTCAACGATGAAAAAGTAGCCATCCTCATCGATATAGCCGACATCGCCGGTGCGCACGCAGCCACCGACGATCGTCTCGGCGGTCGCTTCCGGGTTGTTGTAGTAGCCCTGCATCACATTGGGCCCCTTGACCACGATTTCGCCCAGTTCCCTCGGTGGAAGCTCGTTCATGTTCTCGTCCACGATCTTCATAGGCTGGCCTCGGAGGGGAAGACCGATCGACCCCACCTTGCGGATGCCCCAGTACGGGTTGAGGGACGAGACACACGTGGCTTCGGTGAGGCCGTAGCCCTCCAAAATGCGCAGGTCAAAGGTCTCCTCGAACCGCTCGAAGATGTCCAGGGGTAGAGGAGCGGCGCCGCAGATGACATAACGGAGCGAACTGGTGTCCAATCCCTCCGGCCTTGGCGCGGCCAGCAAGATGCTAAGCATTGTGGGAACGGCCGAAAAGGTGGTGGGGCGAAAGTGCTGCACAGTCTCCCAGAAATCGCTGGGACTGAACCGTTCCCACATAGCCACGGCTCCCCCGATATAGATCTGGAAGAGGGTGGTGAGCTGGGCATTGACATGGAAGAGGGGCAGGATGAGCCCCAGGCGGTCCTGGCCCGGCTGAACGGGCATAACGTCCACCGCCGCCATGGCGTCCCAGACGAAGTTGAAGTGGGAGAGCATCGCCCCCTTGGGCCGGCCCGTCGTGCCGGAGGTGTAGACGATCGCCGCCAGGTCATCCCGGGCCAGCGCGACCGGCTCGAGCTCCGGAGGATACCCCATCAGCTTCGCGAAGGCCATGGCCCCCGGCGCCTCGCCCTCGAGGCAAATCACGTGGCGCAAGTCGGGGCAGCCGTCACGGACGGCGTTGATCGTGTCGAGCAGCATCTTGCTCGTCACTGCCACCACCGCGCCGGAGTCGCTCAGAACATGGCGCACCTCATCGCCCTTGAACATGGCATTGACCGGCCCGAACACGGCCCCCAGTTTGATGATGCCAAACCAGGTGTAAAGGAATTCCGGACAGTTGGGCAGGTAGACCGATACGACGTCTCCCTTGCCCACCCCCAGGGCGCGCAGGCCGCTGGCTACGCGGTTGGCCCGCTCGTCAAGGGCACGGTAGGAGACCTCTTCATCTCGCCAGTAGATGCAAGTCTGGTCGGGTCGCTCCGCCAGGTTCAGCTCGATCAGGTCGCGCAGATTCTCAGGGGTTTTCACCGCCATGGTCGGGGCCTCACTTCGTCCACCCGAATCGGCCGGCACCCTAGGTCGGCCGGAAATACTCGATGTCGGTTATCTTGCCCTCGCGTTCATCGCGCCAGATAGCCTGCAGCCGCATCCCCACGCTTATCGCCTTCTTGGCTGCCTCCATGTCTTGCAAGTCCACGCCGCCGACATAGTGAATCAGGCCGGTGTCTGCGCCATCGAGCTTGATGATCCCGACGCAGTATGGGGGAGGGGGCAGGCTGGTGAAATGAGCATACACGATCGTGAAGGTGGTCAGAGTGCCCTTGTCCTCCACCTCGACGAACTCATCGACGGGCACGAAGCACCGCTCGCAGAAGCCCCTGGGGGGCACCAGAACGCGCCGGCAGCTCGGGCAGCGCGCACCCACGATGCGCCTGTTCTCCTTCAATTCTCGAAAGAAGCGAGTGGCAGCCTTGCCGGCGGTGTGCCGGTAAGGGATATCCCACCTGCCGTCGATGGTTAGGGGTTCTTCTTGCTGAGAGGTCATGGCAGTATCCCTCCGAAGGCTCAGGGAGCCTCCCGGTCTAAGACCATGAGAGTATGGAAGCCGATGGTAGCGCCCCAGGAGTGGGCGAGGGCTTTCTTCACATTGGGCACCTGTCGCTGGCCGGCCTTGCCCATCACCTGGAGGGCCGCCTCGGCCACCCGAATGAGACCGGAGGCGCCGATTGCATTGGTGCACAACACTCCGCCCGAGGGGTCTACAGGTAACTGCCCGTCCATGGCGGTTACCCCCCGGCGCACCATCTCGGCGCCTTTTCCCGGTTCGCAGAAGCCGAGGGCTTCATACTCCAGGATCTCCTGAATGGTGAAGGCGTTGTACAGCTCGGCCACGTCGAACTCCCGCATCGGGTCGTCGATCTTTGCCAGGCGATAGACGCGACGGGCCAGCATCGCCAGGCTGTCCCAGTCCTCGTACCAGTAACGGTCACCGGCGAAGTAGTTGTCGGTGATCTGGCCGGCGCCTGTAATCCAGGAGGGTTGCCGGGCGAGCTTGCGCGCCTTCTCCTCGGACGCAAAGACGATAGCACACGCCCCGTCGGAGGAAGGACAGCAGTCCGAGAGACGCAGTGGCCAGGAGAGCATGGGCGAGCCCAGCGCATCCTTTACGCTAAACTTGGTACGCAGGTGGGCGAAGGGATTGTTGAGGGCGTTTTCATGGTTCCTGACCGAGACCAGCGCCAGGTCCTCCTCAGTGCTGTGATAGGCGTGCATGTGACTGCACGCCTGGATTGCTGCGATGGTGATGGCGCCCATCCCGAAGCCCCGTTCATAGACCGGGTCGACGGCGGTGTTGAGCACGAGTTGCGCCTCGAGCGTCTCTCCCACCCGCTGCGACGCCACTGCCAGCACGACATCGTGCAGGCCGGAGGCCACGTGATAATAGGCAGCCAAAGCGGTTGAGCCGCCGGTTGTCCCGCCTGTGCTGATCTTGAGATACGGCTTGTTGAGCATGCCGGCAGCGGCGCAGGCATCTACGTTCCACTTCTCCGGCGCGTTCACGCCGTCGAACGGGTCCATGCAGCCGTACACCACTGCGTCCACATCGTTAGGCGTGATGCCGGTGTCCTGGAGCGCGGCGCTTGTGGCCTCATACACCAACTCGGGGTATGCGACGTCTTTCCGCCAGCTAGAGCAGCGGGTTAGGCCCACGCCGACAATGGCCACGCGCCGGGGCATCGCTCACCTCCCCCTCAGGATCACTACGCCGTGCGTTTGCCCGATCGACCCCGCGAGCCCGCTTACGCCGTGAGCGAGGGCGGTCCGTGCCTCGACCTGCCGCCCGTCTGCTCGCCCCGTTACCTGGAGCGCCGCCTCAGCCACCCGCAGGAGGCCGGTTCCCGCTCCTATGTTGGTGCTCAGCGCGCCCCCGGAAGGGTTGACGGGCAGACGGCCTTCCATTGACGTCGCCCCCTCCTCCAGCAACCGCCCGCCGCTGCCTTCCTGCGCCCATCCCATTCCCTCGTACGCCATGAGCTCGTGGTAGGAGGTCACGTCGTGCACCTCCGCCACGTCCAGCTCGGCCATCGGGTCGTCGATGCCGGCCATGACGTAAGCCTGCCGGGCGGCATTCGCCAGAGCGTCCAGCCGCCACAGATCGGTGGCTCCGATGTAGTACGAACTTGTAGCCCAGCCAATGCCCTCGACGGTGGCCCAGCTAGAGGCGATGCGCTTGGCCCTGTCCTCAGAGCATAGGACCAGGGCTACCGCTCCCACAGACTCCGGCCGGCAGTCGAGCTCGCGCAGGGGCCAGGCTACCACCTTGGAAGCCAGAACCTGGTCGCGAGTGATTGCGCTCCTCAAGTGGGCGTAGGGGTTGTTGACGCCCTGGCGGCGGTTTTTCTCAGCCACTGCGGCCGCCTGGCCCTCGCTCACCCCGTAGTGAGCAGCGTAGGAGCAGGCCTCGAGCGCGAGCGCCGCCGTCGCGCTCATGCCCAGAGGGCGATAGAAGAAGGGGTCCATGGTCACGTTGCTCACCAGCTCTGTGGGTCCTTCAGCGTGCCCGTGACCCATCACCAGAGCGGTGTCGAAGGCCCCACTGGCGATGCGCATGTAAGCGTAGGCGAAGGCAAGAATGCCATCGTCGGCAACCTTGGCGGAGTCCTTCAGGTAGCCGCCGGCGGCTGGGACGAGGTACATGTCGGAGATGGTGCGGCCGTCGAGAACATCCCAGCCTGAGGCCAGTACCGTGTCGATGTCGCCCCTTGTCAGGCCCGTGTCCTGCAGGGCGGCCCTTGCGGCGTCGAAGGCGATCTCGTAGTAGGCGAGGTTTCCACCGGGCCCGCGGTGATGAGTCTGGCCGACGCCGACAATGCACACTCTGCTGCTCACGCGTCTCCCTCCGCGCATAGCGCCCGATGAGTGCCGGGAGCATGACCGTTGTAGGACAGCGGCACGAGTCTAGCAATCTCCATCCAGGGCGTCAAGCCCAAATCAGGGCGCTCTCTTTGAGGAGCGGTAGGCGGAGCGAGTGGGGCTACGTCACCGCCTCCTCGATCTCGTCACAACGGGCCAGGCGAGCGTATAGCGCCGCCACCAGGCGTGAAAGCTGTTCGGCGCAGCGATTGTATGCCTCCGGCGTGCCGCCGAAAGGGTCCTCAACGTCGCCTTTTATCCCCGCCCATTCGCCCAGCACGACGAGCTTGCCCCGCGCTTCGGAGAAAGAACCCGCAATCCGCCCGCGATGGACGTTAGACATTGCGAGGACCAGATCGGCCCGATCGATCAGATCCTGGGTCAGCCGGCGGCTGCGATGGGAGCCGATATCCAGACCCAACCTCCGCATCGCTGTGCACGCGCTATCTGTCGCAGGGACGCCGTTGCTGGCGCTGAGTCCCGCGGATTCTGCCCCCATGTCTGATTGATAAGCAGAAGCGGTCTTGTTGAAAATGGCCTCCGCCATCGGGCTTCGGCAGGTGTTCCCGGTGCATACAAACAGAATCATTCTCTTGGAGCATGTGGGGTTCTGGTACTTCATGCGTTTTCCTACGTTGCCACCTATTCGCGCTACCAGTCAAGCTCCGCAAGTGTCGAGACCCAAGTCGACCCAGCAAAGCAGCAGCATGTCCGCCCGTATGCCCCTCCCAATAGGGTAGAATGCTGTCGGTGCGACTGGCAGCCGTTGCGCTCCTCCTTGCGCGTGCTCGGCCAGAGGGGCGGCAACCCGCCAGGCCAGCAGCATCGAGCTAGGAAGGAGACGAACCATGGCGTCGCCGCACGCGATCCAGGAAGAGCTCGCCCGACGGCTGCTCCTGGGGGAACTGATAGCCCGAAACGCCCGCAAGTTCCCCGACAAGGAGGCGGTCATCTTCGGCGATACCCGCCTTACCTATCGGGAGTTCAACGGCCGGATCAACCGCCTGGCCCACGCCTTCCAGGGCATGGGGATAGGCAAGGGCGACAAGGTTGCCATCCTCATGTTCAACTGCAACCAGTACCTGGAGTACTATTTCGCCCTCGGCAAGATCGGGGGCGTCGCCGTCCCCCTGAACTTCCGGCTCCACCCTGACGAGATCGTCTACATCGCCAACCACGCTGACGCCGTCGCGATGGTTATGGGCGAGCAGTTCATCGACACCATCAAAAGCATCCAGAAGGAACTCCCTTTGGTCAAGCGATACATATCTGTCTCGGCGGCGCCGGTAGAGGGGATGTCCCACTACGAAACCCTCATCCGGCAGCACCCGGACGACGAGCCCCTCGTCCTGGTCGACCAGGAGGACCCCGCCTTCATCATGTACACGGCAGGAACCACCGGGAGGTCGAAGGGAGCAGTATTGACCCACCAGAGCCAGGTGATAATGTGGACGCTGGCCAGCATTCAGTCGAACTCTGAGCCCGGGGTAGGCAACCCGTGGGACTTCCGCGTGTGCTCGCCTCCCCCGCTCTTCCACATAGCGTCCTTCGGCTGCTGCGAGGCGTACCTGCTCATGGGGGCGACGGTGGTCCTGCCTACTGAGGTCTTCAGCCCACAGGAGATCATGGAGATCATTGAGCGGGAGAAGATCCAGTCGATCCAGATCATACCAGCCATGGCCAATTTCCTTCTCCAACTGCCCGACCTGGGCAAGTACGACGCCGGCTCTCTGAAGATCTGCGGTTCGGCCGGTGCCGTCCTGCCCACCCAGACCCGCAAGGCGATGCTGGAGCGCTTCCCGGGAGTTATGATCTACGACTGGTTCGGGCAGACTGAGACGGGCGGCCTGGTCTGCGCGCTCAGGCCATCGGAGGGCGAGCGGAAGGTGGCCTCCGTGGGCAGGCCCCTGCCCTTCATCCAGGTCCGCGTGGTCGACGAGGAGGACCGGGATGTTCCCATAGGCGAGATAGGGGAAGCCGTCTACCAGGGGCCCAACATAATGAAGGAGTACTACAAGAACCCCGAGGGTACCGCCCGGGCCATGAGGAACGGCTGGTTCCACTCGGGCGATATGGTGCGCCAGGACGAAGAAGGCTACATCTACATCGTCGACCGCAAGACGGACATGATCATCAGCGGCGGCGAAAACATCTACCCGGCCGAGGTGGAGGAGGTTCTCTACCGACACCCCAAGATCTTGGAGGCGGCGGTCATCGGCGTTCACGACGAGCAGTGGGGCGAGGCAGTGAAGGCGGTAGTGGTGCCCAAGCCGGGGGAGACGCTGACCGAGGAAGAGATCATCGATTTCTGCAGACAGCACCTGGCAAGTTACAAGAAGCCCAAGTCCGTCGATTTCACCGATGCTCTGCCGCGGAGTCCGGCGATGAAGGTGCTGAAGACGGTGCTGCGGGAGAGGTACGGCAAGGCAGTGCGGTACTAGCGGCACGCGCAGCCGCTAGCCCGGCTATCCCTTTTCTTGCCACGGATCGAGCATGGGGCCGCTCGTCCCCAGGCAGATAATTGACGCTTGTCACCCAACAAAGTACAGTCGGGTCGGTCGGTGGCGACCGGCCGCGCGTGTATCCGTTGGAAGACTGGCCGAAGCCCCGAAAGTTGCCACAGGCATGCGCCCGGGACCATGAAGAAGATGGGCTGGCTCCGGGCAGGTAGTTTGGGCGGCGACAGTCCCGCGTTCGAAACGATCATCTTCGCCGCCTGGAAGCCAGGCCTGTCCAGAGGCTGAGGAGTAATCAAAGTGGACTTTCGGTTCGGTCCGGAGGATGAGGCGTTCCGCCAGGAGCTGCGGTGCTGGCTTCAGGAGAACGTTCCGCCCGATTGGGAGGGCGTCTTCCTGGAGGAAGATGAGGAAGCCTGGAAGGTCGGCCGGGCCTTCATCGGGAAGCTGGCTGCGAAGGGCTGGATAGCGCCGGCCTGGCCCAAAGAGTACGGCGGAATGGAAGCTTCCCCGGCCATGCAACTGGCCTACAATGAGGAGATGGGCTATCATCGCGCGCCCATCGGGTCCATCGTACAGGCCGTGGGCTACATTGGGCCCGCTATTCTCTTCTTTGGCACTGCGGAGCAGAAGAAACAACATCTGCCACCTATCAGCGCCGGTGAGATTGTGTGGTGCCAGGGCTTCTCCGAACCGGAGGCGGGCTCTGACCTGGCTTCGCTTAGCACGCGCGCGGTGAGGGATGGCGACGACTACGTCATCAACGGGAGCAAGATCTGGACCAGCAACGCGCACCGCTCCGACTGGTGCATCCTCCTGGCCCGCACTGACCCGGCCGCACGCAAGCACAAGGGCATCAGCTTCTTCCTTGTCAGCATGAAGGAACCGGGAATCACCGTTCAGCCCATCGTCAATATGGCCGGCGTGCACAGTTTCAATCAGGTCTACTTCGAGGACGTGCGTGTCCCGAGTAGTGCTTTATTGGGCCAGGAGAACCAGGGCTGGTATATTGCCGCGATGACCCTGGACCTCGAGCGCTCCAGCCTGGTGGCATCGGCCGTCTCCATGGCCAGGCGCAGTCTGGATGACCTTGTTGGGTACTGCAAGGAGACGAAGGTCAACGGCAGACGCTTGCTGGACAACCCGCAGGTGGGTCACAAGCTGGCGGAGCTGGCCATCGAAGCCGAGGTGGGCAAATATCTGGTCTATCGGGTGGTGTCTCTGCAGGCACGGCACGAGCCCGGCAGTATCGAAGCGGCAGTATGCAAACTCTACAACACGGAGTTGGACGTTCGGGTGGCCGACGCCGGCATCCAGATACTGGGCTTATATGGACAGCTCGAGCGGGACTCCAAATGGGCCCGCTTCATGGGGCGCTTTGAGAAGTCGTACCTATACGCCATCGCCATGTTGGTCGGCGGCGGCGCATCTGAGGTTCAGAAGAACATCATCGCCATGCGCGGGTTGGGCTTGCCGCGGGGCTGAGAGACAAGTTCGGGGCTTTCAACTCAAGGCGACTTCGCCGATTTGACCGCGATTTGCCGTCCGCGCGGCAGCGACATTCTTTCCAGCCGATTAGCGCAAGCGCGTCGCCAAATGCGTGTACCATTGCCACGGGCCCGTTCTTGGGCCAAGGCCACACACGACCGTCTTCATCTGGCCGGTTTCCTGTAGGGAGGTGAAAAATCGTGACTGAAGAATCGCTTATCACGGAGGGTATGCGCGCAGCCATAGGCAAAGAAGGGAAACCGCAAACCATCGAGGTCGACAAGACGGCGATCCGCTGGTTTGCCCGCGCCGTCGGCCACACCGACCTCGTCTTCTACGACGAGGCGTACGCCAAGAGCAAGGGGCACCGCAGCATCATCTGCCCGCCCGGCTTCCTGGGACACGCAATCCACACTCCCCTGAACCCTTCGGATACCATCGGCAACTCGCTCAGGCGGCCTCCTGCCCTCCCTGGCCTGGAGATTAGGCGCATCGTCAACGGCGGCACTGAGTTCGAGTACTACGGCGAGGACGTCTGCGCGGGCGACGTCCTGAAGAGTATCACCAGGGTCGCCGACCTCCAAGAGAAGACAGGCACCCTGGGCAAGATGCTCCTCCTAAGCACCGAGACGCACCTCTACAACGCCGAAGGCAAGCGGGTCGCCACCGAGCGCGACACCGGGATCATTTACTAGGAGGCGGCACAGGTGGCTGAGCAAGTCTATTTCGAAGACGTCAACGTCGGCGACGAAATACCGAAGCTGGTCAAGAACTGCACGACGCAGCAGTTGGTCATGTGGGCTGCCGGCTCCGGCGACATGTACCAGATCCACTACGACAAGGACTTTGCGGTGGGGAACGGACTGCCCGGCATAATCGTCCACGGCGCTCTCAAGAACGCCTTCCTCGGCCAGTTGCTCCACGACTGACTCGGCGAGAAGGGCCAGATCAAGAAGTACAACTGCCAGTACCGTGGCATGGACGTGCCCGGCCAGGACATCACCTGCCGCGGCGTCGTCACCGGCAAGCGGCAAGAGGACGGCAAGAACATGGTCGACCTTGACATCTGGACCGAGAAGCTGAACGGTGAGAAGACCTCGCCGGGCAGAGCGACCGTCATCCTGCCGTCACGTTAAGGCCAGCCGAGTTCAGCAGCATCGGCGAATTGCGAGGCGAGTCTTCTGCAGGGGTTGCGGCGCTCCCGGACGCAATGCCGCCTAGCCGCAATTGAGGGAGATTGGTCGGGGCGGTGGGATTCGAACCCACGACCTCCTGAACCCCATTCACTGAACCTGATTTTCGTATCTGGGGTTCAAGAGCCCGAATCTAGCCAGTGCTCTTAAACCTTAGGATTCGCTCTTTCCAAGCGAGGGGAATTATGGGGGAGTTTCTTGGAGTTGTCAAGAGTTTGTCGTCAGCTTCGGCCACATGATCCCTTACGCGGCTCAGGTGAAGGGAGCCAGCGGCGACATTATCCTCGGGCGCTGTGCTCAGTGCTGGTCAGAGTCTCGAATGCGGTCCCGCCGCCACAGAATAGGCCAAGCATTACCGAAGGCTCGCAGCGGGCCCCACCCCCTTTCCTCGACCCAGTATCCTCTATTCTCTCGCTGAAGCACCAGATCTGCAAAATCCGCCCGCTCGATGAACCAGGCCTCACTTTCGGTGACTGCTCGCACCGTCGCCGAACACGGCACGTTGCTCATAAGGGACATTTCACCAACGCACTCGCCGCCGCCGAGGCGAGCGATCTCCCGTTCGGATGCCTCGTCGCACTGGACCGCGACGGAAACCAGGCCCGACTTGATCACATACAGACCGGGTGAATGTTCGTCTGCCGTGGAGCGTGAGCAATCGTTGAGCCGTTCGACCAGCCATCCCGCCGTAGCGTTGTATCGATGGTCGAACGGAGGTACGAATGGGGCGTTTCTACAACGTCACTTAGTTCTTCTTCTCTGTGGTATATTATTTCGCGGGCTGGGCTTGCCGCGGCTATAAGGACACCTCTCGCTTGATGATCTGCCGCTGGACGCGCTCCAGTTGCCTATTGATGTCTTTGATCAGGGTTTTCTGACAGAATGGAGTGAGTTATGAACGTCATAATTGTCGTACTGGACAGCCTGCGCGCCGACCACGTTGGCTGCTACGGCAATCACTGGATCAAAACGCCCACACTCGATGCGCTGGCGCAAGAGAGCATCACCTTCACACGCGCCTACCCGGAATCGCTGCCCACCATCCCCATGCGCCGGACGCTACACACAGGGCTCCGCACTTGGCCCTTCAGGGACTGGGTCCCGCAGCGGGGCGACGTGGTGCGCGCTTACGGCTGGCAGCGCATCCCCGAAGAGCAGACAACGCTGGCCGAGGTCCTGAACGGAGAGGGATACCAGACGGGCCTTGTGACCGATACCTACCACCAGTTCAAGCCGTCGATGAACTTCCACCGTGGCTTCAATCAGTGGCGGTGGGTCCGCGGCCAGGAGATGGACTCATACGGGTCGGTTGTCATGGTGGACCCGCGTGTCATTGAGCGGCACACTCCGGAGGCAGTCTCCGGCTTCCGCCGTGAATGGCTACAGACGCTGCTGACCCGCCACATGGCGAACCAGTTAGAGCGGAAGGGCGAAAAAGACTGCCAGGCGCCGCGCGTCTTCTTGGAAGCGATGCGCTGGCTGGAGCAGAATCGCAGGGCAGAGAAGTTCTTCCTTGTTGTGGACTGCTTTGACCCCCATGAGCCCTGGGACCCACCCGTCGAATACGTCGACATGTACGATCCCGGCTATACCGGTAGCGATATCCTCTCTCCCAGCTACGGCCCCAGCGACTACCTCTCCGAGGGAGAGCTCAAGCACATGCGTGCCCGCTATGCCGGCGAGGTGACGATGGTCGATCGCTGGCTGGGGCGCTTTCTGCACCGCGCGCGCGATTCCGGCATGCTCGAGGACTGCCTGCTAATCGTCACGTCCGATCACGGACACCAACTGGGGGAGCACGGGGTGACGGGAAAGGTATCCTGGGGGATGTGGTACGAGCTGATGGACGTGCCGTTGTTCCTGAGGATGCCCGATGGCTCGGGGGCGGGCGAGAGGGTCTCGGTGTTCGCGCAGCACCAGGATATCGTCCCCACCGTCTACGCGGCACTGCGGCTGCAACCTCCTGCCGCGCTCGACGGCCTCGACCTGGCGGGCCTTGCCCGTGGCAACGCTCGTCCGCGCGAGCTCGTCGTGTCCGGCTTCAACAACTTCGTCTGGTACCGCGACGGCCGGTGGGTCTACATGGGCAGAAATGACGGAGAGCGCCAGCAGCTCTTCGACCTCAGCGCCGATCCTCTCCAACAGCAGAACCTGGCGGAGGAGGAAAAGGGTATCGCCGAGGAGATACACAGGCGCGTCCTCGCCGTGGCGGGCGGGCCGCTCCCCGTGTACGGAGAGATCTTGAAGCAGATCGACAGTAGCTGGTACCGCGTTTGACGGTCCGTTCCCGGACTTCGCAGGGACCGCCAAACGTACAGATGCGGATGGCTCCTTTGGCCTCGCACGTACCAGGCCCCAGGTGAACCTAACATGGAGTCTGTCGGGATAGGCACGTAGCGTCGAGAGAAAAAGTGACTCGATAGGAAATCGGCTCAACATGGCGGAGCACTGGGTGAATCAATGAGGACGTTTCTAGAGTGCGTCCCTTGTCTTGTCCGCCAAGCCCTCGATTCGGCGCGACTCGTTACCGACGATGAGGCAGTCCATGAGCAGGTGCTACGAGAGGTCCTTCGAGAAGTCCGCGAGATGGATTTCCGCAATTCCCCTCCGGTCATGGGACAGTACGTGCACCGCCTTATCCGGCGATTGGTCGCCGATGACGATCCCTATCGCAATATCAAGGACCGCTTCAACCGGCTGGCGCTAGCGCTCTATCCGGAGATCGAGAAGAGGCTTGAGGGATCCCGCGATCCACTGGAGACGGCGGTTCGTCTGGCGATCGCCGGCAACATAATCGATTTAGGGAGCAACTCTGATCTGGAGGATTCGCGTGTTGAGGAAGCGATTGAGGGTTCCCTCGTCGCGCCTTTGAGCAAGTCTGCTGTCGAGGATCTGCGCGAGTCAGCAGGCCGAGCAACAAGCATCCTCTATCTAGGTGATAACGCCGGAGAGATCGTCTTCGACCGGCTACTGATCGGGCAACTGCCCCGCCAGAAGGTGACATACGTGGTGAGGGGAAGCCCGGTGATCAACGATGCAACGATGTCCGATGCTGTCGCGACCGGTATGACGGACTTAGTCGAAGTCATCGATAACGGCTCCGACGCGCCTGGTACGATGCTTGAAACATGCTCGGCAGCGTTCCGACGCCGCTTCCAGTACGCCGAGCTAGTCATCGCCAAGGGGCAGGGCAACTACGAGACGCTCAGCGAAACCAACAGGAACATCTATTTCCTGCTTAAGGTCAAGTGCCCGGTGATCGCAAGGCATATCGGCTGCGATGTCGATGATCTAGCGATGCTGAGAAGATCATGACTGGCGGGGCAGAAGCGTTTATTTGATCTATAGCAACTCCACGAAGGCCAGTTCGGCATGGGGGAATGCCAGGACGAAGACCCTCTATCGAATTTCGCGCTGTCCACCAGCCAGCCCGTGTAAGTGGATGACGGCCACTAATCGCCGGACGGTAGTCTCTCGCTCGCTGCCTGCCAAGCAGATGCCCATGCGCCGTCGGCGCACCAACCGCCGATGAAAGTGGCTATGCCCGGAACTGATGCGGCCGTGGTGTTGCGGTGGCACGCCTCCCTCCCAAGGAGGAAGCGGGAGTTCGACTCT
>Ga0315282_10005810_pt1 | contig 20881 bp, 21 predicted proteins | sample YL17G07_20_MG_FD_203693 | JGI IMG/M metagenome (GOLD analysis project Ga0315282, IMG submission 203693) | Sediment microbial communities from Yellowstone Lake, YNP, Wyoming, USA - YL17G07_20 | ecosystem: Environmental > Aquatic > Freshwater > Lake > Sediment | place: USA: Wyoming | collected... | reverse complement strand
CATCTACATCACCAGTGTTAAGTTTTTTGATTATTTTTTCTTGATTCTGATATATTATCTGTAATTCTCTCATGTCTATTTAGACTGTTTGTCATAAACATAAGTTTATTACCTTTCCGAATTACAGGGGATTAGTTGTCTAAAGTTGACTTTAGTTGTTAATAGTGATATATTATTCTAGCGGAAGTGATATTATGGGTGTTATGAGCGCTAAGGGTTCCGGAGAGTAGCTTTATAGAGTACGTAAAGCAGAATGTAGAGAAGAATACGAAAAATAAGAAGAATGAAGTAAAGGCGATTTTACACAATGTAGAGATGAGGTAATCTTATCTCTACAAAACCGCATAAAAACTCGATCTTTCAAAAAAGTGCGAAAGTATAGTTATAAAGGAAAGCTAAATATGACGTCAAAAGAGAGAGTTATGACGATGCTGAACCACCAAAGACCAGATCGGATCCCGAAATTCGATGGCTTCTGGGCGGAATTTGCTGAAAAGTGCTTTAAGGAATTGAATCTACCCGCTGGCACAAACCTTGAGGACTATTTCTGTATTGATATTGCCATTGTTGTTGCTGATGAGACTGCGTTTCCTACTCGTGCTAGAACTATATCGCAGGATTCGCTTGGTACTATTTCGCAGAATAGCTGGGGGTGTATTGTCCGCAATCGTCCCGGCACGTATTTTTATGAGGAACTTGATACGATAATTAAGGATAAAAGCGACCTTGATCGCATTGAGTTTGATTCGCCATACCTTGATTCTCGTTATGGAGGCTTTAATCCTGAGAGTTTTCGGAATAGCAAAAGATGTATTTTTTGCAAGACCGGCGGACCTTTCCTCCGATCTGCTCATGTTCGAGGTAAGCAGAATTTTTTATATGATATTGCTGGCGATCCTGAGTTTGCTAAGGCTCTTGCTGATAGAGTGGCGGACCATATTGCTGAAATTGGCAAGGAATCGCTTCGCAGAGGTGATTTATACGATACTGGCGTGTTTATATATGATGATATGGGTAGCAATCTTCAACCTTTGATGTCACCAAATTCGTTTGAGAAGATATTTTTGCCGGGTTATCGGAGAATGGTAAAGGCTTTTAAGGGCGCAGGCGCCGCTAAAGTCTGTCTGCACAGCGATGGGAATATTGAACCACTTCTGGATATGATCATTGATGCCGGCATTGATGCGATAAATCCTGTTGAACCAAAGGCTGGACTGAATATTCCGAGATTGAAAGCTAAGTATGGCAAGAAACTAGCTTATATCGGCGGGATGTGTAATGCTCTCGTTTTGCCGAGTGGTTCTTTTGAAGAAATCGAGGCTCAGGCTTGTGAGATTATCGAAGCGGCAAGAGACGGCGGAGTAGCTATCGGTGCGCATTCGATTGGTCCTGATATTCCTGTTAAAAATTATATGTGCTACCATGAATTTGTTATGAAAAATGGGAATTTTGAAAGGTGAAAAAGAAGGATAGGGTATGAAAAGAATGATGCAATATTCTATCGAATTAGTGCCTTTTATTCTGACAAAACCTCCTTTTGCAACAATAGGTTGCGGAAAGTCAAAAGATTCTGGTTAAAGAAGAAACGTCATCATAAATTTGCAGAGTTAGATACTTTTATATTCTCCCGTCCTTGTAGATAAACAGCCCATGCCAATTGTGGTCTGATTCCCAGTTCTTTTATTGTTTCAACCATAGATTTACCTGCTTTTAAGCATGATCCGATCTGTGACCCCATAGTATCTGTGAGTTGGATACGCTCCGCGTCGTCTGTTACGATTGCATCATGCCCTGTTACTGAATCTGTTGCCACAATTTGGAATGATCTGATTGTGTGCGCGGTATAATTCGCAGCACACAGACAGAAGACAAGAACAATCATTAAAAGAAACCCTCCAAGCAACTTCGCATTCATTTGTACCCCCCCGCGCCTAAACGCTGTTAAAGGACGAAGTGTACCTTGCGTACACCCCCGCCCATTTGAGATTTAATTCGCTGTGGGGAATAAATTCCTCATTATGAATTATACTACTCTTTTTTTATTTGTCAAAAAATATTATTGTGCTAGAGATATTTAATTAAGGTGTTATCTTTTTGTATGGGTGATTACGAAGTCTACTAGCTCCTGACACTGAAAAAATCCCTCCCACATATTATGACCTTGACCTTTTGGCACTAATACGGTCATTTCTCCACCAAGCTGATGGTATCGCTTCGCTAATTCGCCGGTGTTCTTTTCTAAGGGAACTACGGTGTCGCTATCGCCATGAATGTGAAAGATCGGGACCTTTGCTTTTGCAAGTCCTTGCAGGCGATCAATGGGATTATATTCGGTAAGTTTTTCGGTAAGCTGTTCTTCGGTCATACCATAGGCACCGCAAGCTTGCTTAATTCCTGGGTAACTGCTTAGATTGCAGACAGGATAGATCCCTGCGATACAGGCTACGGATGCGGGATGCTCCACTGCCCAGTTGTAAAGCATGAGTCCACCTCTACTTCGCGCAAGCAGACATGCCTTCTTTGAGAAATTGCGTTTTTTGGTAAGTTCCTCGTAAAGTGCCGTGTAAAGTTTTCGTCCTTCTGGACTGCCATAAGATTCGCCTACATCTATCCCGGCGATGGCAATTCCAGCGTTCAGGAATCTTTCAAACATCCAAATTTCCTCAGGACCCGGCAGTCCCGTCAGTGTTGGGGCATACCATACCCAAGATGTTTTTGTACCGGGTGTTTGTTTGGCAGGCAAAATAATGAAGGCAGTATGATCTTCGACAGTGAACACTTCGCCCTTGATCGGCAGTATCTTTTCTGGAGTTTCCCTTACTTTTCCTTTTGTTGAGTCTTCTGCAAAAAGACAAGTTACTATGATCCATTGGCAAGCGAGCAATATAAGAATTATGCTGATTTTCATATATCGTTTTTTCTAGGATTCTTGAACCGGGAGTACCTTAAAAACACTCATGAGCAATTCTATGAATCCTGATAGCTCTATTTGCACACTCGTGATAGGATTCTTTCCTTCAATAGAGTCATTTTCGTCAAAAAATTGCGAAACACTTTTTTCGTGAGACTCAAGGAGATCGCAGATAGACTCTGTTTGATTGAGTAAACCTTGAATTGAAGTATTGTTCAAATTTAAATGTATCTTCTCCACACCGTAAACTTCAAAGTTTTCTTCTGATGATTGTGTCAAATCTTGATTTTCCTTGCGTTTGACCACACATATCACGTAACGATGATCATGTTTTTCGTATATGCACTCCACCACGTCAAAGCAATAACTCAGTTCGGCAGACAGAGAATCTGTAGTGTGAGTTCTCCAATACAGACCATAATTAAGCTGTTCTTCACATCCATCATGCTGTGAGAAATAGAAGTCAAGCAAACATTGCTTACTCAACCAGTTGACCATTGGTATTTTGTAATAACTCGCCCCCAAGAACCAATATGACGGATACTTTTTGCGACTTGCTACAATGAACCCCATCCCTCCATCACTGAGAACGTCTGCTAGATTCTTTTGAAGCGCCAACGTCTGTGATAATGAAGTTTGGTACCCATAGAATTCCAGTAAGAAACTATCAAATACCCTTTGAGAAAAACCAAGCATTATGGCATCCATACATATTGCATCAAAAGGGAGACTAAGATGCTCTGCCCAATCATTTGCAACACTAACTAACTCGAAGTCTGTGTCAATGCCAACAACATTATATCCTTGATTAGCATAATTGAGACATTCCGTACCACTGCCACACCCTAAATAGAGAAATCTGCTTTTCGGTTTGATTCTTTTAAAAATGAACTCGTCTCTCTTTGTGTAATAAAACTGATATGGATTTCCGCTCTTAATTGACTCCTCTAATTTTCTTTGTTTTGTGGTATGTAACTGTGTCAGATTTACCTTCCATCGCTCAATACATGAGTTATTCAGTTGTTCTGGTGTTGCTATTGCATTAACTATACCCAGGAGGATTCTCTGCAGAGAGTAGTCAAAATCCCAAAAAAGATTCCTAGCGGTAACCTTACCTTGTTTATAAATATCCTCTGTCTGTTTAGAGAATCGAATGAAGGGCTTCATAGCAGGCGAATATCTGGAAATACGCCATGATAAATCGAGAATGTGCATCAAAGTATTTGTTAAAAATTCATCATTATGATTAGTTGAAACCATTTTATACTCCCAATTCAATATAAATCTTCCTTTTAGTATCCATGATTAAATAACTTACCTATTTGACGGAATAGCATGGCTTTAGCCTGCATTAACGAGGCATTATGCTACTTCCTTGATAATCAGTTCGATCCCATCTACGACAGGTAGGGAAAGATTCCTTGTATTTTACATACTTATTCTGTCCAAGCATAAACTTCCTGTCCGCGGAAATCTAAACACAAAGTCACAAAGACACGAAGGACACAAGGAATACTATTTAATAAAGTGAAGCAACCTTGATCGGCTTGTGCTTGAGAATTATACCCCATTTGCCGATTATCCATAAAGAACCATCAGGGGATAAGTTTATGTCGTAAAGGTCGTTTGTAGTATTCGTCTCCTGCAGAACCCATGTACTTCCGCCATCAACAGTGTGAAGGACTGTGCCTTCTCCGCCTACTGCGTAACCTTCGCTTTTGTTGATGAATTTTACGTCATAAAGTGGAACTATTATGTCACTTTTTTGTCCTATCCATTTGCGTCCACCGTCATTAGTATGAATTATCAAACCCGACTGGCCAACTACCCAGCCATCGGTTGGACTTGCGAAGTCTATGCCTTCAAGGTCAACGCCTGTGCCGGGGTCTCTAAACTGCCAGACGGTGCCATCAACTAAACCACATAGCGCTGTACCATTATCGCCGACAATCCAGCCAACCCCGTATCCCGGAAAATTAATTGCATTCAATCCCATAGTCGTCGTGGAGTCAACCACTCTCCAGACCTTACCACCGTCAACGTTGTGAATCATGTACCCCTCACTGCCAACAGCCCATCCTTCACTAAGCCTTGTGAACTGATTGTCTCTAAAATTATAGTTGCCCGCAGGAAAGATTTTCTGATCATCTTGAATCTTCCACGTTTTGCCTTTGGTGAGGGTGTATAGGACTTTTCCTTTGCTGGTCATAATCCAACCCCAGCCGGAAGTGCCTTCTGCGAAACCTACGTCTATCAGGCGCTCTTTCGTGGTGCTGTTCTGGATTTCCCAGCTTTTTCCGCCGTTTCCGGTATGGAGTATTACACCATCGTCACCAACTGCCCATCCTTCAAGGGCGCTGATGAATTGTCCTTTTCGCAATGAGTATCCATCACCTTGAAGTTGCATTGTCCATGTTTTACCACCGTCTGCTGTTTGCAGTATGGTTCCCATTTCGCCAACAGCCCATCCGAGATTTTCGTTTACAAAGTATATTGAATTTAGATCACGACTTACTCCGCTTTCTTGCTTCTGCCATGTTTTTCCACCATCCTTTGTAGACATTATATTTCCCTGATCGCCTGCAATCCAGCCAACATCAGGCTTTGCGAAGATCATATCGCTTATTCTTTTATCAGTACCGAGTTTTCTCTCTTCCCAAGTCTTTCCACCATCGGATGTGGCGTAGATGATCTGGTATGGTTCCATTGCGTATCCGATCTGGTTATCTATGAATTGGAGACGCCTGAACGTTTGTCCTCGATCTTTGCCTTCAATTTTAGTTAGCCATTGCTTGCCGCCGTCCTCAGTCTCGATAATAATCGCTTTTCCTTGTGAAGTTGCGGTTACAGCGAAGCCCTTATTTGCATCCTTAAAATATATGTCTGAGAATGCGGATTGAGTAACGCCGGTAATGTTATCTTTCCAAGTTTTTCCGCCGTCTTCTGTTCGCAGGATACTTCCGCTGTCCTTCGTTATCCATCCATTTTGCTTATCAAGGAAGTAGATGCGCCATAGTCCGTCAACGGTTCCTGTCTTTTGCGCTGTCCACGTATTTCCACCGTCTTCAGTGTAGAGCAGTGTCCCGCCTTCACCGCAGACCCATCCGTTGTTTGCATCGTGGAAGAAGATGTTCGAGAGTGCCTTTTTGGTGTTACTTACCTGCTGTTTCCAACTCTTTCCGCCGTCGTTTGTGACAGCGATGAGTCCATCTGATCCGACAGCCCAACCATTGTTTGTATCGGCAAAGTATACATCGGAGAAGTCTACCGTCCATTTAGGCTGACGAACTATGTCCCATGCGTCTTTTTCTATCGGAGGAGGCGATTCTTCAACAATTTCTTCTTTCTTTTCAGGCATGTTGACTAGAGCTTTGACATCTGAACCCAGCGTATCAACAGTATACTTTATGGTTATACCACCCTCGCCGACTGCGAATAGGCTGTTGCCGGTGAAGCTTATGCCGTAAAGGTCTTTATCGGTGCCGCTGTCCTTTTTCTCCCATGTTTTTCCGCCGTTGGATGTTATGAGAAGCGTACCTTTATCGCCTGCTACCAGACCAATACTGGCATTTGCGAAATGAGCCTTTCGCAGGTTTGTCTCTACTCCACTCTTTTGCTCTTTCCAGGTCTTTCCGCCGTCTTCTGTGTGGAGTACCAAACCGAACTGTCCTATGACCCATCCATTCTTTGGATCGGCAAAGAATACACCATAAAGTTCATTAAAGGTGTCACCCTCCTGCTTTTCCCATGACAACCCGCCGTTTATAGTATGGATGATTATACCGGGCCAACCAACTGCCCAGCCCTCCTGAGAGTTGAGGAAATATACACCGTAGAGCGTTTGCCAAGCTGGACTAACCTGCTCTATCCATGACTCACCACCATCAACGGTGTGAACTACTGTTCCTAATGCACCGACCGCCCATCCTTCTTTTTCGTTCCTGAAGTATACGCCGTTGAGAGGAAGTCCCTGTCCGCTGCGCTGAGGGATCCAGCTTTTTCCAGCATCTGTGGTGTGAAGAACCGCTCCCATCTCGCCAACAGACCATCCCTCGTTATCGTTGATGAAGTAAAGGCTATTCAGGCTTCCCCAGGTGTCAATGTCTTTTGATGACGTCCACGTTTTTCCACCGTCCTCTGTTCGTGTGATCATGCCACGATCACCGACCGCCCATCCTCGCCTTTCATCAGCGAACTGGACGTCCTGAAGGTCGTTGCCGGTAATGTCTGTCTTACCGCCTCTAATTGCCCACGTTTCTCCTCCGTCCTTTGAGTAGAGTATTGCGCCAAATTCTCCTACGACCCATATATCTTTTGGGCTTGTAAGATAGACTCCGTAGAGGGTGTTTCTAACTCCACTTACTCGTAGCCTCCAGTTTTTGCCGCCGTCATTTGTCGTGACAATGTGTCCGACCATTGATACTGCACACCCGTGTTTACTATCATAGAAATTGATGCTATTAGCATCGAAATGTACGTGTCCATTGCTTGGAATGTGGCTTTCCTGACGCTCCCATGTTTTACCACCATCGCCTGTGTGGAATATGGATCCGTCTGTCCCGCAAAGCCAGCCGTCTTTTTCGTTCACGAATTGTATTCTGTAGTTGGTGTTTACTAACTGCACCCTTTCTTGATCTTCATCACTGCGATATATAAACCATTTCCACTTTCTTCCGCCGTCCTCAGTTACGTAAACTCTATCCATCTCACCGATGACCCACCCCTCGTATTTGTCAAAGAAATAGACTCCAAGTAGTGATACGTCTGCACCCGTAGGCTCTTGAACCCACTCTTTTCCGCCGTTTACGGTGTGGAATATTTTGTTGCTCTCACCGACTGCCCATCCCTCGTTTCCATTGGGGAGGAAAAACACGTCATTAAGTGTTGCTGTTGTCGTGCTGAATTGTTGTGTCCAGTGTTCACCGCCGTCTGAGGTGAATATTATGGTGCCGTTTTCCCCAACTACCCAGCCTTTTTTTGTGTTGATGAATTGAACAGCTTTCAGGTCTTTGTTTACGTCGGTTTTTTGCTGTTCCCATTTGGCTCCGCCATTAATTGTGTGAACGACAGTGCCTTTTCCACCCACAGCCCATCCGTTTTCTGCGTCAGCAAAGCATACATTATAGAAATGTATCTCCCATTCTGCTTTCCTGACAACCTCACTTTTTATACATCCGAAAAGAGATATGATCATGAGTAATAGTATGAGATATATAAGCGCTGAACGAGACATTAATTACCTCCTTAAATTATATAAAGATATTTGGGTCTATATTTTCACGTTTTTTAATATTCCATTTATTTTGAAGATCCTCTTCTATCTCTTTCCGACCAAAAGGTATTTCCATATACCTGATAAACATATAATTATGTATAAAATCTACAATATCTACTTCGGATACTCCTTTGCCCAATTTACTCAACCAAAAAGGTGTCCAATTATCCTTTAATGTACTTCCAGTGTTGGAATTTGAAGAATTGCTCTTATTTGAAAGCTTACAGTGAGTTCTGATTCGATTCTTGAGATTTTCTGTTTCACCTACGTAAACAGGTTGTTGTCTTTTCTTACTGTAAAATACATAAATTCCAGCTTTATTTGATAATTCTACTTTGTTATGAATATTATCTTTAAAATAAAGGTTTTTTCCATTCTGATAAGGGTATATATTGCCTTTGTTCTGTATCTGCCTAATAACGAGACTGCATAGTTCCTTACGATATTCCAAAAACTTTTTCTTGCTCTCATCATCCATTCTCTACCTCTTTCCAACTGAATTGTTATATTAACTTAACTTGACAATATTAAATTTCAAAGTAGCCCAAGATTCTATCTTGGTTTCCGATAATGAATTCTTGAAATGCCAACTTTGAAAGTTGGGCTACAAATGCATTTATTTCCAATTTAACATTGCCAAGTTGATTAAACAGTTGCACCAGTCAAAAAGGTTACAGAAATCCGTCACCAATTTTCAACTTTCAAGCCTTCAATTCCGTTCAGGCGTAATAGATCATTATCTCCTGATACTAAAGTTAAATTATGCTGTATCGCTGTTGATGCTATCCAAACGTCATTATCCCTAAATCCTAGCGATTCAACTGTAATGTTTCTTCTCTTACCTTTGTCTTTCGGACCAAAATAGTCAAGAATGGTACTTTTAAGCCTGCCATAGATTTCCGAAGTTTCTTCATCTATCAGATGAATCTGTATGTAATCTAAAAAAGTGTTGATTTGTTGTAGATTTTCAGTGAGTCTTTCTGCTTTGTAAACGCCGAAAAATAGTTCACCGCGCACAATAACGCTAGTAGATATTTTTAGTTTTCCTAACTCATTAAGCTTTTGTACAACGCTAGGCTTATTGTTAAAAAGAGCAATACAATGCGTAGTATCAAGTAAATACATGATTAAAATTTCGCTTTCGTACGGTTGTCAAGAATATATTTAAGCACCTTGTCTGCGTCATCACCTACCCATGTTCCGGCAAATTTTAGTAGTGATTTTGCTGTTGAGAATTCTTCTTTTTCATCAGTCTTTTTCTCTTGATTTGAGGTAGTGGAAGCATCGAGATAGCGTTTTACTTCCTCTCTTTGAATTCGATAAACTTTTCCAAATTTATGAGCTTTTAATTCGTTCCTATGAATAAGACGATTAACAGTAACACGACTCAATCTGAGAGTCTTTGCTACTTCTGAAATAGTCATAAGATCAGGATTTTCCACAATATCACCTCCAATAAACGTATTAGCAATATTAGTTATTAGACGAAAATTATCTAGTTTAAGTTCAGTTTATGGGCGAATTTTTATATTTTGATATGATTATATATTTGTGTGATTCAAGACTTTTCAACAGTAATTGATGCGTTGCCCGGTAGAGCCATACCTGATTCAACCTCTACTGTCCTGGCGATGGCTGACGGTACTATGCAGGCGGGATGCCTGAGATAATCGCTGGCAATCTTATATATTAGGCAATCCATAATCGGTCGCCCAGCAATCTGGAATGGGTCAACTTCGACGATCTCCTGAGAGAGCTTTTGAATACTTTTACAGTTGCTCGTGATCTCTAGCCTTATTGTTCCATCTTCTGTTGATATTGCTTCAATGTTAGTTTCAAAACCGCAGTTGTCCATGTGAACCTTTGTCTTTGTCATTTTAACTCCTGTTTATTATTTATATATCGCTGAAAGGGCAACCGCAAGGGATTGCCCCTACTAAATGTCATATTTGAATTGAGAAATGGTATAACACATATCAATATTAGCAGAATGGTGGAACTAAGTCAATGATAAACACTGCTATAGCACTAAGTTCTATCTTGATATTGTGGGAATAGCATGTTATGCTTTTGGTAGCGATTAACACACCCCCAACCCCTCTCAAAAGGGGAGTTAGAGCCAATTCCCCTCTTGGGAGGGGATTAAGGGTGGGTTTTTTGACCAATGGAATGATTACCCGATTATTTAGTCAAACTTCATAAGAGGGGAGTTTTACAAGGAGACGCATAATGAAAACTGATCCGATACCTGATTTGATAAATCGTGTTGATAAAGATGAACTGTCCGGGAACCTGTTTTATCTGTCTAAAGAACCTATTACCTATCGCAAGATTAATTATATATATCCCGGACGCAAGAAAAACTCTTTGTATGAGGCTGATGACTATATCACTTCAAAACTGGAGTCTTATGGGTACTCAGTGGAGAAGGAAGGCTGTCAGGCACAGGCGTTCCGACGTGATATATCAAAACCGATAAGAAGCCAATTCTCTTCACCTAAACCAGAGGATCCATGGTACACGCTGTATAACCTCCACGCTAAAAAGGAAGGCACAACATATCCAGATAAGATCATAATATATATATCTCATAAGGATTCACAAAGCTGGATTGACTCGCCCGGTGCTTATGATAACTGCGTTGGCACTGTGGCTAATATGGAGATCGCAAGGGTTTTGATGGATTATCCCTCGAAATGCTCTATCTGGTTCGTGTTCTGTAACGAGGAACATACTCCATGGACAAGCGTTACTGCGGCTAGAAACGCTAAAGAAAGAGGAGATAATATAATCGCTGTGATCAATATGGACGGTTTTGGCGGGAAGTCGCTGGAAGATAGTGATAAGAAAAGGAAGACTAACGTGACGCTTTACACAACTCCCGAAGGCGAAGCAATCGCTGATGTGATGATCGAGGTCAATAAAAAATATAAGATTGGATTGACTCAAAGCAAGGTTAAACGCTCATCACCGGGTGATGATGATGGGTCTTTTGTGAATGCTGGCTTTACTGCGGCTGTAGCAAATATCGGGTCTTTTCCGTATATGGAGCCGAATTATCATGCGGAGACCGATATACCTGAGTTCGTGGATATTGAGAATGTGTTTATGTCAACGAAGTTGAGTCTTGCGGGCGGTGTATTTTGGGATATAAGTCTTTAGTTAAACTTCATAAGAGGAAATTTTGGCAGTCATTGTCTCAGAAATTTGAAATTAACGTCAGAAATCTGAGACTTATACCATAAGGGATTGCCCCTACAAACTTACAAAAGCATTATCTGAATGTCTATAATTAAAAGCTGTAGATTACGGAAAGGGAGAAAACGTTCCTAATGTAAGTTCCAATGTCTTTTTCGGATCGGTTTTTGCGCATGTCGTATTGTGCTTCTAGCGCGCATCGCTCCGTGATGTCCCTCGATAATTTCGCCGTGACTATTTCTTTTTCCTCGTCTTCGATAGCCATTTGCTCTGAAATAAATTCACTAGATGATGCTGAGGTGTTCCTCGACCTGTAAAGCCCATATATTTCGATAGTGGTGTTTTGAGTTATACTCTTTGCCAGCATAACCGATAGTGTGTATCCGTTATAAGAATAGGCATCAATGCTTGATTTGTTAGCCTCGTAAGACAGGTTGGCGTTGATAAGGAGAGCATTATACATTTCAAAGCCAGCAGTTATTACGTCTGTTGTGTCGGTACGAAAGATTTTTCCGCTGTTCCATTTGTTGAAATCCATCATCTCACGTGAATATTGAAGGTTTGTCAATGAATTTGGGAGCAATTTTACATCTATCTTGGCACCAAGTTCGTGTCCTTTTCTGTCAAATAGGTCGAAATCCTCAAACTTTGATGCTCGATAATTGTAAAATAGCTTTCCAGACAGATCATTAGAGATAATAGTTTTAAGAGCCAGTCCTGCATATCCCCGCATATACGCTACTTCACTTGGCGACACGTTATCCTTGCTATGTATGGACGTTCTGCTCCTGAATTCACCTGATAACTCAGGGACAAATCGGTCTAAGCTGTGTGATAGGTAAAGGTTCAGGTTATTTATGAGTATATTTTCATGGGATAAAGAAGGCGCATCGTGATGTTTTAGTCCATCCTGTAACTTTAAGGAGAATAGAGTGCGTTTGGCTGAAATTATGCTAACGTTAGAGTTAAGGTAGAATTGGATGAATCGGGTCTTTATTACGTCTTTGACCCGATCGGAAACATTGTCATCGTATCCGAAAGCCAGTTTTGCTTTTGCGTCGAGTTTTGAGTTTTCAAGGGCTTGAACGTGATGGGTTAGGAAGAGCAGAGCGCAAAACAAGAGTATAAGGATGTTAAGGCTTCTTCTGAGCCTTATCCTCTGGGCTTTGCTTTTTAGATTTTGCGCCTTGAGTTTCACCCGGTTTCCCCGATTTTTCTAACTCATCTGCTTTTTTGCGGAAAGTGCTGGCTTTTGTGTTTAGTGTCGCCAGTTCTTTCTTCAGCTCCTGCTTCTGTTTTTCGAGTGTTTTTAGCTGTTCTTCAATACTGTTCTGGGGTAATTCGGAAATATCTGCGGATATGCCGTTGCTTTTCATAACTTTTGTGGTTGGCGTTGCCGCTCGGACTTGCGTAGTTGCATCTGAATTGGTTTTTTCTGTTGATTTATCATCCGTAGAACTCCTTGTTAGTGTAGTCGTCTCAATTGTTACATCAACGTTACTAGCATCGTTTGTATCTTTGGTCCCGGACGTTGATTTGCTGGCGACTTCATCTCTTGCGACACGCTCATTAAAGAATGATATTTCATCGGCAAACTCGCCTAGCTTCTTTCTGGTTTTGATCTCGTCCTTTAGCTTTGCTATCCTTGTATCTAACGTAGATATTCTTATGTTTGTCTTATTGGCAACGTCGTTTATAAGGTCTGCTTTTTCTCTTATCTCCTTTGGGCTATCGTAATCTTTGATCTCAATACTCGCAATATCAAGCCGTTCTACTTTTTGCTGTTCGACTTTATTCATCTCATCTCTGGCAGATTGATATTCTTTTATCTTAGCAAGGATGGGAGTTCTCGCTTCGGCGTTGTTGATAGTATTAAGTTTTTGAACCAGTGAGTTGATCTGAGATTCGTATTCTTTGTCCAGTAGAACTTTCTTTTCTTTGATCTGGGTTTCTAATTTGGATATTTTTTTATCGAGTGTTTGTATATTTTGTGATAGAGTCTGAGCTTTTCGCAGGTTCTGAGATAGTCTATATTTACCGATTATTCCAAGACCACTGTTTGATTGTGCTTTTTGTTCCTCTATTTTATACGATAAATCATCTCCCTGGTTTACAAGAGTCTTTTTTTCGGTCTCTAGCTGTGATTTCTGTTTTTCTATAGCGGATATTTGATCCTTCAGCGTAGCGATCCTATCTTCTGCTGAAATTGCCGAAATATAAACCAGCGATAGGGTTATAATTATGTATGAAATTAAAAGTTTTCTCATTTTAGCCTCTAAAAATAGATTATACCATTTTGTTGGATTAAATTCCATAGTATACAGCAAGTTTTTACTATTGAATTATTTGCATTTTTCATGCCATGATCGCATTTTTGATATTTTTTATTTTTATCGCTAGAATTATCACTGATTTGTAATCGTTGAAAAATACAAAAATTGCAATAAAAACAACCCCCTAACCCCCTTTGATAAGGGGGAATAAGTCAAGTCATCATCGGATTCCCCCTTAATAAAGGGGGATACAGGGGGTTGTTAAAAACATTGAATTACTATGTCAAAATGGCATTTTTCAACGATTACTGATTTATTTAGCTCCCACAAATGCCTTAAAGCGGTCCAGCAGATTATCGGGCGGATCGAACGGCAAGTCCACCGGGCGCGCTTCCACAGTACTCATATAGCCAGCCAGAATAACCAGCCATTCATCAAGCGCAGTTTTCAAATTAGTCGGGCTTATTTTGCTCTCGTCTTCCAGCCAGTCAAATAGGGCATTAGTCAGTCCCACTTGCCCGGGGACATCATCTGTAGCGTAGTCTCTCTTTAGTTTTTCAATTGTACCGTTGGGAAGGGATTTTTCACAACCATACATCCACCAGTGTCGAAAGCCGTGAGTGCCATATACTGCAATTCGCTTGTGTCCCCAATCGGGAAGTGATTTGTCAAACATTGGCGCACCCACACCCGCCTGAAGTGCCGCGCGAATCCCATTCTTGAAGGTGATAAGCGTTTCAGCGGTCCTGGGACTTGGGTGAGCTCCACCGATGTCATCGTAACCGGATGAGGCTCCAAAAACCGTTTCGACCTGTGCATAGCCGGAGAAGGCAAAAATTAGATCAAGCACATGAACGCCCTGACCAGACATTGGTAGCACGGCGGATGCGTCGAGGAAACGAACCTGCCCGATCTTTCCATCCTTCACATCGTTCAGGAATTCCAATATCTGATGATGATGACGTAACTGATGGTTGACAGCGAAACGGGTCTTTGTATTCTGTTCCAGAACTCGCAAAGCCTTATAATCATCAGCACCTATGCAGATGGGTTTTTCCACGATCACGCCCGGGACGCCAGCATCAGATAATTTCGCCATCAATCCTACTCGCAATGTCGGAGGCGTAACCAGATGCACGACATCCGGTTTTTCCTTTTCCAGCATCTTGTCTAGATCAGTATACCGATTGGCGATTCCGTATCTTTCACCATAGGCGTTGAGGCGTTCCACATTTACGTCACAACAGGCGACCATCTTACCTCGATTGATATATTCGTAAGCAGTTGCATGCCCATTGGAACGTGGACCACAGCCGAGAAATGCGCATTTATAAATCATGGTTCTCTCCTATTTTGATAAAGTTTTTACCGTAGGGTCAACCAGATTAGTTTTTTGACTTATAAAAGTAGGTTGGATCGAAGTATGAGACCCAACTTTGATAATATTATGTTGGGTTTCGTTCCTCAACCCAACCTACTTTGATGTTTATAAGTTGAATAATTAATCTGGTTGACCAGTAGGATGAGCAACGCCCATTCTACAAAATTTACAAATTATTATTACCCGAAAGTTTGGAGCAGTTCATTTTTTGGTGTCTCTCTTTTTAACGAACTCATAAAGCTCAAACATCAGCTTTTTATTTTCTTCTGAGAATCCCATGATGTTGCGTATCATTTCGGTGTATTCATCACTGATGTTGTCATTATGATTTCCAAGCAGATAATCCGTGCTAACACCCAGCGCTGATGCAAGCTTAGAGATTGCGTCAAAAGAAGGTTTGCGTGATCCAGCCTCAAATTGCGAGATCGCCGCAGGTGTTAGTTTTGCCTTTTTTGCCAGTTGCGTTTGTGAAATTCCAAGCTCTATACGCTGATTCTTAATACGTTCCCCAACAAACATGATTTTCCCTTTCACTGCCGACGAAGATGATGGGCGATGTTGCTTTCCCATGCGTCCAGAAGGGCATAAGCGTGTTTAATCAAAATAATCAGTTCCCTATGCTCGTTTGAATCAAGACCGCAGACGTTTTTCAGAATGCTATCCATCCCCTGCTTTTCTAGTTCTTCGACAAACTTTTTATCATTTTCAAACATCTGCCCTTTTTCATCAACGGCTCGGAACATGAAGGCAGATGCGACCCCAAGTGCAGTATATCTCGGAGTAATCCGATGCTTTAAGTCCAAACGGGCGGCGCCTATAAGCCTTTCATCGAATCCAAGTTTGCGGTTTATGTCCCGTCCCACACGAAAGATTGTATCGCCAAGATAAGCATTCCCAAACCTTCGTATAAGATCATCAATATAGACTTGCTGATTTTGTTCGTCAAATTCTGTTGGATACTCAAACATCAATGCGTGTGCGGATTCCCACATAGCGGCTTCTACAATCCCACGCACAACTTCATTACCAATTGCGCTCCAGATGTGGATATTTTCTGGCTCCACCAAATACCCCATGTAAGCCGTCACCGCATGACCAAGATTATGAATAAACAGCTTCTGATCAACATAAGCATCGAAATTTGATCTGGCAACTATACCTTCAATCTTTGGAACGTCACCAATAAAGCCATCTTTGGCAACGTACAAGGTATTATAAGCTTCAGCCCAAACAAGTAAGGGATCTCTGCTCTTGAATTCATCCGGCATAATGGGCACCATCTTGCCAATAGAGGTTTCGACCAGACCAACTTTTTCATCTATCGGAAAACCTTCTGGTAAGTGTTGAAAAAGATTTTCTCTGAATATACGAGACATGTGCCGCAGATTCTCACAGATAATTATATTTAGAGGACGTTCTCGCCGTTTAATCCCTTCAGCTATTGTCTTATAAATATAATTCAAGGCGTTTGCCCCGACTGCTGTAGCCATTATATCAGCAGTGGTTATCTCGTTGATGACAGCTTCCGTATCTCGACCATCTATGCCTCTGACATTCTCTACCCATATATCTTGTGGATGCTCATCTTTGACCTGAATCAAATAACGTCTTTCTCTGTTTAAGGCGTCAATAATGGTTTTATCTACGTCAATGAATACGATCTCATAGTCGGCTTTTGAAAAAAGCTGTGCTACGAGAGAGCGACCTATATTTCCTGCGCCATATTGCACCAATTTCATATTAACCATCCTCATTCTATTTATTACTTTATTTATTTCCATTCAATAATGACTTAAATTCATTTAAGGAATTGCATCGAGCTGCATAACGATGATATTCCCTTAACTTAGCACTGTCATCAATCTTATTTATAATAACGGATATATCAGAAGAGATCTCACCAAATCGTTCTTCCAATAACTCAAGGAGCATTTCTTTACCAGTTATCAATGCACCTTGTTTAATACCTTTTTCAATTCCTTGCTCAATACCTTTTTCAATTCCTTTTTCAATACCTTTTTTCATTCCGATTCTCTCTATACTTGTTACGTATGGCATTTTATCATCCTCCATTTTCTTTATCTCTTCCCATATAATAGCTTCCTCTTCTTCACTTACCTGCAATGACCAATCCAAAAACTCAATCAATTCTATTATATCTTCTTTGGCATATCCCTTACTATAAAGCAATCTTATCAACCTAAGCTTTGTATTAAATTTATCACCCCTACGTTCTGCTCTCTCTTTCTCCTGTGATATTAATACAGCAAGGGCAATAGGATTATCACTCCTTTCTAGTTCCTCACTATCATAATCCATCAATCTAAACGCTGGATACTCAAACAGCAAGTGACTGCCATAGGCCTCAAGTTCATATCTGTTTTCCAATGAACTTGTTTCAAATCCTGTCAATATCGCCATGCTAACTATTTTCTTGTTATGTTTGTCGAATATTCTATAAAAGTATCGGAACATTCTGTGCGAGAAGTCCTTATCTGGATATCCCTGTATTTCTATGTGTATAAGCATCCACTGCTCTTTACCATCTTTGAGATATACCTAACGAGTTTATCAACATATTTAGCACCTTTTCTGCTCTTTTTGGATAGCTGTTCCATCTCCTTATCAAGAAAGATAGGCGATTTAGTTAAGTCAGCATCCTCGTACAGTTTTGGTAAGAAAAACCTTAGCAGATGCAGAAAGAACCTTTCTATAACTTTTTTCCATGCTTCATCAAAGTAAGCCCAATATCTGTTCTGTTCTATATTTTCATTCATTATATTTACTTCCAATTAAAGATTACACCCAAAAGCTCACGCGGCTGATCCCTCATAATACCATAAATGCGAGGTGCATCAGTTATAGGAACTCGATGCGTCACCATCGGCTTTATATTCATTACACCAAGCTTCATGAAGTGCATTATAACACAAAGATCATCGAGGCTGAAATGGCACGATACTTCAAATGACCCTTCGAGTCCGTGGAGCATACCCCATGGAAAAGTTGTCTCACCACGGACAGCAAGCAATCCGATCGCTCCCCTATAAGCCAGCAAACCGTTCTTGTGAATGTCGTTAATCACAGAAGTCGCACCGCTTGCGTCAATGATGCAGTTGTATGGACCGCCTTTCTTCAATTGTTCCATTGCAGATGGATTGGAGGCGTTTATACCTCTATGCGCACCGAGTTCTTTCGCAACGTCAAGCCTTCTTTGGTCCAAATCCAGAACGGTGACGTAAGCGCCAAAAGCCCTAGCGGACTGGGCGGCGCCCTGACCGATGGGACCCAATCCGATTACCAGTACGTTCTGCGCCGGTGAGACTCGAATTCGTCTTACGTGCCTCATACCAACGCCTGTGACGCCCAGAAGTGCGCAATCCTCATTATCAACATCGGGTGGAAGTTTTAGGCACAACGAGGCATCGGGAGAGAGTCCGTCAACAATATGCCAGCCCTTATGACCAACATAATGACCAAAGAAGACCATATCGCCTTCAGTGAACGCCTTTACCTGACTTCCAGATTTCTCAACAACGCCAATATGCTGATAACCATGCCTACCGGGGTATCCTCCGCCGTAGCCAAAATCGCCCATGAGAGCATGACGTTCAGTGCCATTGGTAATGCCAGAGTAATGAGTCCGAATGAGTATCTGAGTTGGATTCGGATCCGGTGGTTCTCCAAGCTCATAAAAGTTCATCTGTCCTTTTGCTACGAATTGTATGCCAATGTTGCGCATGCTTAACTCCTTAATCGTTATTTACATAATCATTAAATAATTGCTTTACATAAAACATCTAAAGCTGAAAACTTATTTAATTGTTAAATCTACTACATTCCAAAAAATGCACAAAATCGAGGCTAAAGTAATGAGTTGATAATAGATTCCTCAACCGATTCGATACATGCTCTGAAGAATTCGTTTTCTTATAATAACTATGATAGCATATAATGCGCAATATTAAAATCAAAATGGTAAGAAAATTATGGCATAGAATTTCTGCTTTTGTAAATAAGCTTTTATCCATGATAAGATTATCACTGGATTCTCCTGCAAAAATAAGAAAAACTGTTGCGGTAAGAAACACTGAAAAATAGATACGGAGAGTAATCTGTCAATGACATGTATTTATTATGATTTCATTCAATATGAATTTACTGTTTTTCGCTTATCATTGGACGAAATCTGCTACGAAAACCAAATAGATTTTCGTCATTGTGTATGAGTTTATGCTCGTGAAAACTAGGTTCATATAAGTCATTTAGTTTTGGAAAATATCTTCGGGCTTCCGCCAGCAATTGTGTTTCCAGAGTATAGATTATCGTACGTGTTTTTGTGCTTTGTTTTTCAAATTCACATAAAACCTGACCATTAGGAGATATAATACAAGCCATACCGGGATAGTACATTTTATCACCAGTACCCTCTTTTGCCACACCGGATTGGTTTGCCATTGCTAGATATACCTTGTTTTCATAAGCCCGTGCTATATGTAGTATGCTTCTGGGTCCACCAGTTTTTATAGATGCACTAGCACCCTTTAAGGGTTTACTGAGAGACCCTCCTGCTCTGGGAACAAAGATCAATTCTGCCCCCTTCAATGTGAGAATAAGGCAAATTTCAGGAAAGCTTATGTCATAACATAGACAAAAACCAATTTTACATTTGCCAATATCAAATACTGGAAGTTCATCGCCTTTTGAGAGTTCATCTTCTCCTGGTGCCGGGTTGATCTTTCTGGCTTTGCCGATATAACCATTGGGTCCAACAATAACCTGTGTGGAGTAAAAAGATTGGCTATCTCTTTCTGCTAATCCCGCTGAAATATAACATTTTTGCTGTTGTGCAATACATGACAATTGATCAGTATATACACCCGGGACTTCCTCAGCTATTGTGCTAATACTGGATTTAGGCCAACCACAGATCGAAAGCTCTGGAAACAATATCAATTCTGCTCCCTTTTCGCAGGCTTTTTGAGTCCATTCGTGAATTTTTTCCAAATTATGCTGTTTCTGCCCCTGTTTGCAGTTCAAGCTGACAACAGCTATTGCGATATTTTGCATGAAGTGCACCTTTCTTATCTAAGTATTAACAAGCCATCTTACGAGCATGCATGACATAATAAGGCAAAAAAGTTCCGCCATACTGAGCAAATATCTCTCTTAAATGCTCAATCTGTTTAGTAAATGCTCTTTGAAGCAGTTCATCTCCCAGTCTTTTTGCAGTCATTAGCGGTCTGTTTAACCCCCACTCTATGGTATCACCGAAATCCTTTCCCTGAAATATTGCCCAATGGATAGAATCAAAGCCCAAAGACTCAAGACAGAACTCCAAATCTTCAGGAAGGATCTCTTCAAGATGCCGCTGTTCCAGCAGATGATTCATTGCCTTATTTATCTGCCAGCGTCTTGCCCAAACCTGTTCTTTAGGTTCTCTTGCTTTAGGAATCGGTATCTGCTCTCCAATAATTAACAGTCCCTCCGGTTTCATTACACGCTTAAATCCAGAAAGCACCTTCATACTATGCAACGGACACATTTCTATCATACAAAGAACATCAGTACAGAAGATGATGTCTATTGAAGAAGATTCAATTTGCGGCATATCAGCTAAATCGGCTTTCAGGAATTGTATAAGTTCAGCCTTATCACCAAGCATATTCCGTACTTCATCAAGTGCTTCTTGCCTGTGATCAATACTAATAATCTTACTACTTTTTCCTACTATACTTTCGCAGAAATGATTAGTGAATATATGGATTGTCAAAATCATCATTCCGCAATCATGCTGCGATCCTGAATACTGGTTCATATTCCTGTTCCATTTTCTCTAACTC
>Ga0315282_10005809_pt1 | contig 20882 bp, 19 predicted proteins | sample YL17G07_20_MG_FD_203693 | JGI IMG/M metagenome (GOLD analysis project Ga0315282, IMG submission 203693) | Sediment microbial communities from Yellowstone Lake, YNP, Wyoming, USA - YL17G07_20 | ecosystem: Environmental > Aquatic > Freshwater > Lake > Sediment | place: USA: Wyoming | collected... | reverse complement strand
ATAATTCAACATGGAGCAGGCGGGGCTGGGGATTTCGTTTCAGAAATATCTACGGAATTCATAGCGGGCCCATTGAAGGAAAAACCGATTACTAACATGAAACCGATACCAAAATCAATACTAATATTATACCGCAATTGTGCGTTAATCTTAGTATCTCCCCGCACACCGATACGCCGTCCCCGCAACCGGTATTATGCCGCAATTGCGGCCTAATATGGCACGCATCGGATTTCTAATCCCGAAGTTTACTAATGTCATACCGCAATTGCGGCATGATATTAGCAGAGAAATTTTTTTCTCAGCCGAAGCATAATTATTGCTATTGTAATAACACAATTGTGGTATAATCGTAGTAAAGGTCAATAAAACACACAAAACATAAAAACAGAAAACAAAATGCGTGGTTCAATCGTTATTGAAAAAATTCTGGAGGTCCTCCAGCATGGCGCGGAGGCGTCGGTCGGCATTCTCGACGTGTTTCTCTCCGACTATGCCGAGTCGCGGCGAAAGCTTGCGCGGGGAATCAAATATGGCCCCCGTCATTTTAAAACGGATTGGGCAGAAGTCTTTCGCGACCGGCAAAGGTTCTACAGTCTCCTCAACTACTTGAAACAGCAAGGTCTCATTGAGGGGAAGAAAGAAGAAGGAAAATCGCTCTGGAAAATCACAAAGCAGGGGCTTGCGAAGCTCAAACTCCTCAAGGAGCGCAATCGCTATTCGAAAGAAGGCGCTGTCTATGCAGAGAGAGGGGATGACTCGAGCTTGAAAATCATTGCCTACGACATTCCTGTGGGTGAAGGCGAAAAGAAAAGGGGGTGGCTTCGGTGGGCGCTCAAAAATCTCGGCTTCACAATGCTCCAAAAGAGCGTATGGATGGGGAAGCGAAAGGTGCCGGAGGAGTTTCTCCGCGACCTCCATGAGCGGCGGCTCCTGCCCCACATGCAAATTTTCGAGGTTGCGAAGCGTGGCACGCTTAAAGAAATTACCTGAAGCGTCATGAGGAGCCAGACGGAAAAACTAACATCATAACCCAATTGGGTTATAACAGCATTGATGCGAGTATTCGTCGAAACGTCCCCGCCGGACCCATTATTCAAATCCGCTGTTTGAAACCCTCCGTCGCCGCTCGAACTATCATAATAACCCAATTGGGTTATAATATTAGCCGCACGAATTTTTCCTTACTCAAGATGGACTTGTTTTTCGAAGGCCTCGAGTTTGGCGCGGAGGAGGGGGTAGCGGGCGACGGCGGGGTCGGCCCGAATGACGCCCTGGGCCGCTTCGCGGCTGGATTTTACGAGTTCAATATCTTGCAGCGCCTGCATCGCGTAATCAGGCATGCCCGTCTGCGACTCGCCCAGGAACTCTCCCGGTCCCCTGATTTTTAAGTCGTACTCGGCAAGCTCCAGGCCGTTTTTAGCTTGGAGTATTGCCTTTAGCCGGGCTTTGGTGGAAGCCGAATCGGAATCGGTGAAGAGGAAGCAATAGGATTGGTCATGGCCGCGCCCAACGCGCCCGCGGAACTGATACAGTTGCGCCAGGCCGAACCTTTCTACGCCCTCAATCATCATTATGGTTGCATTCGGTATGTCCACGCCGACCTCAATGACTGAAGTTGAAACTAAAATATCAATTCTGCCGTTTCTGAAACCATCCATAATTTTTTCTTTTTCTTTTGATTTCATCTGGCCGTGGAGCATGGCCACCTTCAAGTCGGGGAAAACATTCTTCTTAAGTTTTTCGTATTCTTCTTTGACGGATTTTAGTTCAAATTTGAGCTTCTCCAGGTAAGTAAGCTTTGAGAAATCTGCTGGCAACGCGCGATTATTATTCTGCTCCTTATACGGCTCAATGCGCGGACAGACGACAAAAACTTGCCGCCCTCTTTTTACTTCTTCTCGTATGGAGCCGTACGTTTTGTTGCGATTTTCCGGATAAACGGCCCTTGTCACGATATTTTTTCTTCCAGCCGGCAGTTCCGTGATGATTGAAATATCCAAATCGCCGAAGACGGTGAGCATGAGTGTGCGGGGGATTGGGGTGGCTGACATAGACAAAAAGTGCGGCACTAATGACGCTGACCCACGCGGACTTGTACGCGCAGCTTCATAAACTATCCTTTTTATTTCAACTCCGTGGCCCGAGAAGTTTGCCAGTAGTGCAAGTTTGTATTTTGACTCCCTAAGGTATTTCCAGAGCTGCCTTTCTTCTGCTGCGCTAATAAAAGGCAGAGCCTTTAGTTCAACAATAATTTTGTCATCAATGATAAAGTCCGGCTTGTACATGCCTATTTTTCTGCCGTTATATTTTATGTCGATGATTTTTTCTTGCCGGAAACGCAAGCCGGTTATTTTTAGTTCTTCCGCCAGGGCTTTTTGGTATATGCTCTCCCGATGATTGGTTCCAATTTTATTTTTTACATTTATGAGACAACCTCTGATTTTATATGTAATATCTTCATAGAGTAAATTGTCCGCGTTAGTCTGCGTATTTGTCTGCGTTTGTCCGCGAACGAGCGCAGCTCGTTGGGAGACGCCAAAGCGGTGCTGCTCGTCAATTATCACCAATCCCAGTTTGTTGAAATTGACCGATTTCTGAATTATTGCGTGCGTGCCGATGACTATTTTTATTTCCCCTAATGAAGTCAGTTTTATAAATTCGCTTTTTTTGATTTTGGCCTCCAAGTCGTTTTCGTGGACAATTCTTGCTTCGGACGATGTTAATAATCCCAATTTCGGTTGGTCTTCAGCCGATATTTTTGAAAATAAATTTTGCAGGGTCAGAAAATGTTGCCTTGCCAAAATTTCTGTAGGCGCCATAAAAGCGGTTTGGTATCCGTTTTGGGCAGCAATCCACGCTGAGAGAGCGGCCACCACGGTTTTTCCGGAACCCACATCGCCTTGGAGCAGGCGGTTCATAGGATGCGGTTTCTCCAGGTCCTTTATTATTTCCCAAAGCGATTTTTTCTGCGAGAGCGTGAGTTCAAATGGAAGCTTTGTCAGGAAATTTTTGATCTTTGAAATGTCGGACTTTATGACCGGCGCCCGCTCTTCGGCCAAGCTCGCTTTTTGCTTCAAATTGAAAATTTGAAGCAAAAACAAATCCTCAAAGGCGAAACGCTTTCTGGCGACTAAAGCTTCCTCAATTTTTGCCGGGAAATGGATTTTCCTTAAAGCTGCGTTGACTTCCGGCAGATTTTCTTCCTTTAATACTTCGTAAGGCAGCCATTCTTTTTGGAATTCAATGTTTGAAAGCAGCGGTTGTATTAGGAAACGCAGGCCTTTTGAGGTCAGGCCCTTTGTTTCGGGATAAATTGGCACGAGCCGCGCCGTATGCTTAGTTTCGCGGACTGACGCGGACCGAGACGCTGACTGACGCGGACTGTTTGCTGTGTTAGTCTGCATGGAGTCTGCGTGAGTCCGCGTTATGAGCTCATAGGCCGGATGGCTCAAATATAGTTCGCCTTCTTCTGATAGCGAAATCCGGCCGGCGAAATTCGCCACCTTCCCCGGCCTGAGAATGCCAGCTATGTAGGGCTGATTGAACCAAATTATTTTTATTGAGGCAGTCTCATCCGCTACCACAGCTTCAACGATTGAAATCCGCCGCCGCCAGGTATGCCGCAGGCCGATTTCTTCAATCTTGCCTTGGATGGTTGTCCTTTGGCCTGCTTCCAAATCGGCTATTTTAGATATTTGGGAAAAGTCTTCATAACGGGCAGGAAAGTGCCACAAGAGATCGCGGACCGTACGGAGCCTAAGCTTCTCCAGCCGCTTCAGGAATTTCGGTCCGATATTCCTGATTTCAGAAAGCGGCGTTTCAAGCTTAATTGAGCCGGCCATCTTAATGCCATATTATACTACAGCCGACGGTTTTTCTGAATAACAAAACAGCCAACCTCGAAGAGGAGGTTGGCTTCAAAATACTGCACCAGCCGCATCAAAACATTTCCAGTAGGCGCGGTTGGTAGGCGCGGTTGGAGGGAAAGAGTAGCGGCTCTTCGCCGTCCTTTATCAGCATAATCTGCCAGCGGTGGCCGTCCCAAATATTGTCACTGAACTTCCAACCGTTGTTTATAAGTTTGTCTAGTTTTTCAAATAGTTCAGTTTGCTCTTCTGTGGGATTGGCGGGGGTTTCAGACATAAGCCTCCTTGAGCTTACCAAGTTTACTATACTGGTAAGTTTTGAGATTCGCAACAATCTGTCCGCCCACCAGGGGTCGAACCTGGAACCTTCTCCTTAAGAGGGAGCTGCTCTGCCAGTTGAGCTATGGGCGGTTAGTTATTAAAACTGTGAAACACCTCCATGCTCATTTTAGCCAAGCGTGGTATAATTTCAAATTGAGATGCGGCGCTACGTCATAGGCATCGACGAAGTCGGCAGAGGTTCCTTAGCTGGACCGGTGGTCGTGGCCGCTGTAGCCGTGCCTCAAGGGGTGCGGCTGTACAATTATTTTTTGGGTAAACTTAGGGATTCCAAGAAATTAACACCTGCTTCAAGAGAGAGGTGGTTCAATTATTTCAGGAGCCACCCGAAAATCAAGTTTGACTTGGCTTGGGTTTATCCCAGGCAGATAGAAAAGATAAATATCGCTCGGGCAGCTAATTTGGCTGCGTGGCGCGCCTTCAATCGGCTTGTTTGTCGGTACGGCCTTTCGCTTCGCCTGTGCCGCATTTTTTTGGATGGTGGGCTTTTCTTGGGAAACAGGAAAAAAAGAGATGTTGGGGTGAAGGCAAAAACCGTGGTTCGCGGTGATGGCCGGATTCCGGCTGTCAAGGCCGCTTCTATTGTGGCCAAGGTTTCCCGTGACAGGGCGATGAAGCGCTTGGCAAAAATTTATCCGGTATACGGATTTGGCTTCCACAAAGGTTATGGCACCAAGAAGCATTTTGCGGCTATCAAAAAACACGGCCCGAGCGAAGTTCACCGTTTGACATTTCTTAGATTTTCTTAAAAGTTCCAGGCGCGAGGATAGGAACTTTTTAGAAAATCTTAACCCCCGCCCCTTCTTTTGCATTATTGCCGAATCTTGGCTTGCAGTGATTATTGAATTTTGCTAAAATGAAGTGGTTAAAATAAAGTCCGGGAAGGGGCGGGGTGCTCAATTTTGTGGCCAATCGCTCCGCTCTTGGGCAAAATTGGCATGGGAGGTGTACCGGTAAAACATCATACGCACGGAAAGGTGGGACGGCGGCGGTCACACTTGGCGCTAATGAAGCAGCGCATTTTTGTATGTCCGCACTGCAGCGGTCCGAAATTAGCTCACCGAGCCTGCACTCAATGCGGCAAAAAATAATAACACGACCGTTTCTTTAAGCTCTTTGTCAAAATGGCCACGCGACACTTAGTAAGAACCGTGATACTCCAATCGCTTTACGAATGGGATTTTTACAACCAAACTAAAGATTTGACAGTCATTTTGGAACGCAACCTACAAGAGTTCGCGCCTGGCATTGATGAACCGGATTTCGCATGGCGGATAATGAAAGGTTTAATTGAGCACTTGAAAAACATTGACAATGTTATAACCAAGGCAGCGCCAGATTGGCCCTTGCCTAAAATAGCCGTTATTGACCGGAACATTTTGCGTATCGGCCTCTATGAACTTTTGTACGCTGATCCGGAGGAAGTGCCGCCGAAAGTCGCCATCAATGAAGCCATAGAATTGGCCAAAAACTATGGCGGCCCCAATTCGGCTCGGTTTATAAACGGTGTCTTGGGGACAATTTATAAAGAAATAGGTGATAGGAAGTCGCTCGCCAAAAAACCTGCGCGAGAAAAGTAAATTTTTAAAATTTCAAGATGCTGCCGGATTTAAACAAACTCCAAAAATCATTCGGCTTAAAGTTTAAGAACAAAGATTTACTCACGGAAGCACTTACGCACCGGTCGTATCTTAACGAGTATCCGAATTGGCACTTGCCGCACAACGAACGCCTTGAATATTTAGGCGACGCTGTGTTGGAGCTTATAGTGAGCGAGGAGCTTTTTCGCAAGTTCCCGAATTTTCCAGAAGGGCAGCTTACTGTTCTCCGGGCGGCGCTCGTGAATTATCAGCAAATGGCCAAGGTCTCTCTGGGACTTGGCTTGGAAGATTTCATCCTGATGTCTCGGGGTGAGAAGCGCGACCGCGGCAAGGCTCGCGAGGTGATTTTGGCGAATGCTTTAGAAGCCGTGATCGGTGGGATTTACTTAGACCAAGGGATAGAAGCTGCCCGAAAATTCATAGGAAAGAACGTCTTTGTTCATATTGACAAAATTCTAAAAACGAGAAGCTATAAGGATTCCAAAAGCGAGCTTCAGGAAATTATTCAGGATAAGTTGAGAATTACGCCATTATATAAGGTCCTCGGAGAGTCCGGTCCAGCGCACAAAAGGATTTTCAGGGTCGGAGCGTACTTCGGCGATGAGCTTGTTGCCGAGGGCAGCGGCGCTTCCAAGCAAGAAGCGGAGCTCAAAGCCGCCAAAAACGCCTTAAGGAATTACAAGTAACCTTTAGAAATTAGGTCAATTAGGAATTTTTCAACGGTGCCTCATTTTTTGAAACGCTTGGAATTGAACGGTTTTAAGTCTTTTGCAGTAAGGACTGTTCTTGAATTTCCCCCTGGTATTACGGCCGTTGTGGGTCCCAACGGCTCTGGCAAATCCAACATTGTTGATGCCGTTCGGTGGCTTTTGGGTGAGCGCGAGGCCAAAAATCTAAGAGGCGCTCGGGTGGATGATCTAATATTTGCCGGTACGGCCAAGCGTCCGCGCTTAGGCCAGGCGCAGGCAAGTTTGTATTTTGAAAATAAAAACAAATTCTTTCCGGTGGACTTCGCCGAAGTTGCGGTGACGCGTCAGGTAGCTCGTGACGGCACAAGCCGCTATTTTTTGAACAAATCGGAAGTGCTGCTACGCGACTTGATTGATTTCTTTGCCAAGGCGCGTTTAGGCAGCCGAGGGTTGGTTGTAATGACCCAGGGCAACAGCGATGTTTTTGTGAGAGCCGATGCGAAGGAGCGGCGTGAGATGATTGAAGAAATTTTGGGCCTGCGTGAGTATCAAATTAAAAAAGCCGACTCGGAACGCCGCCTGAAAAATAGCCAGATAAATCTGGACAAGGCGTGCGCCCTAATTGAAGAAATCCTGCCGCATCTCCGCTCCTTAAAGCGTCAGACTAACAAGTGGGAAAAGCGCGGAGCACTTGAGGAGGAATTAGTGGATTTGGAAAATAAATTCTTCGGCTCCCACATTTTTGGGCTTAAGAGAAAAAACGTGGATTTGGACAAGAAACTTGACTTGGAATATAAAAAACAAATCGTTTTAGAAAAAGAGAAACGCGAAGCTGAAGAAAAACAAAAGCGGCTGGAGTTGAGCCAACCGGAAGGTCGCAGGGATATCTTAAGAATCAGGGAAACCGTGCAGTCGCTCGTCTTGAAGCGCGGCGCCCTGGAGAAAGAAATTGCGCGCCTTGAAGCAAGGATAGAACTGGAGCGTGAGAGACCGCAATCGGAGGGTTATAACATAGAACAGGTTTTGGATTTTGTGAAGAAGATTAAAGTTTTTTTGGGAGAGTGCTTAAGCAGGCCGGCAGACGAAATTAAATCGGCTGTTGAGTCTGCTGTTTCCGAGATGAACGATTTTTTGGGCGAGGGCATGGGGAAAGCGAAAGCGGAAATGCCGCAGGATTTGAAGGAGCAGCTTCAAAAACTGACAAGCGAAGTTTCGGAGTTAAACGGGAAAATAAAAGAACTTGGAGAAGAAGAACAGAAACTGGAGAAAAGCCAGGAAAGTTTTTATGAGGACTTCAAACGCGGGGTCGCGGCAGTTGAGGCGGTCAAGGATCGCTTGGAGGGGTGGCACGTAGCTAACCGCGAGCTCATGTTTGAAAAGGAGCGCTTGCGCCTGCGCCGTGAGGAGTTGGAACATCAGGTAATCAGCCTTGGGCGTCACATCAAGGAATTCGAAGATTTTGGGGGAAAGGAATCGCTTTCAGCCGAAGAATTGAGCCAGATTGAGAAAAGGATTTTCAAATTACGCGGAGATTTGGCGGCCATCGGCGAGGTAGATGAAGCGTTGATGAAAGAAGCGAAAAATACTGGAAGCCGCTACGAATTTTTAAAGAAAGAATCAAAGGACTTGGAGTCGGCCGTGGCTGATTTGAGAGAGCTGATTTCCGAACTTGGAGATAAGATTAAAACGGAATTCTCTGGGGCGCTTGTAAAAATAAACGAGGAATTCAACAAGTTTTTTGGTTTGATGTTCGGCGGCGGCCGCGCGAAACTGAAGGTGCAAGAGAGACAAGTAACAAGTGACAAGAGTAAAGGAGAGGCTGTCGGGGCGACTGGAGAAGTTACGGATGAAAGCAAAGTTGCTGACGAAGAAGAAAGCGAAGAGAAAGAAGAATCCGGAGTCGAGATTGATCTTAGGCTGCCGCGCAAGAAAATTCATACTCTTGATGCCCTTTCTGGCGGCGAGCGGAGTTTGGTCGGGATTGCTGTGCTTTTCGCCTTGATTTCCGTGAGCCCGCCGCCGTTTTTAGTGCTTGACGAAATTGATGCGGCGCTGGATGACAGAAACTCACAGCGTTTCGCCGATATGCTCAAGGAGTTTTCAAGACAGACGCAGTTCGTGGTCATAACCCACAACCGCGCCACTATGGAAGTTGCGAACGTCCTCTACGGCGTAACCCTGAACGACGACGGCACGTCAAAAGTACTGTCGCTTAAGCTAGAAAAGGTGAAATAGTTTTATGAAACTTTCAATCGGCATCGTCGGTCTTCCAAACGTAGGCAAGTCAACCTTGTTTAAGGTTTTGACCAAGCAGCAGGTAAATATTGCCAATTATCCTTTCACTACAATTGACCCGAACGTCGGCGTGGTGGCTGTTCCAGACGAACGGCTTCGGGTTTTGGCTGAGATTAACCGCTCCCAAAAAGTTGTTCCGGCTGTCGTGGAGTTTTATGACATCGCCGGCTTGGTCAAGGGTGCTTACAAGGGCGAGGGTCTTGGCAACCAGTTTTTGTCGCACGTGAGAGATACACAGGTGATTGTGGTAGTGCTTAGGACTTTTGAAAATCAGGAAATAGTCCATGTTGAAAACTCCGTGGACCCGTTGCGTGACCTCAAGACCATCAACACCGAGCTCATCTTGAAAGACCTGGAAGGCGTTGAGAAAAGACTAACCAAAATAGAATCAGAGGCAAAAAGCGGCAAGAAAAGTGCAGTTCAGGACGTAGAGGAACTGCAGACAGTGAAAAAGTGTCTTGAGGATGGAAAGTTGCCCACAGCTTCGCCGGAGTTACTGTCCCTAATTCGTGCGAATGACAGGATTAGGGAACTTAATTTACTTACCGCCAAGCGCCAGATTTATTTACTGAACGGCAGAGAGACGGATGCGAGCGAGGAACTCAAATACGGAATCAAGGAATTGGGCGGCGAATACATTGTCGCGGACCTCGTGAGAGTTGAGGAAATTCCGGATTTAATCACGAAGGCCTATAAAACCTTGAACTCAATAAGTTTTTTCACAAATACTGAGGTTGAAACGCGCGCCTGGACTATTGAAAAAGGAACTAAGGCGCCAGAGGCCGCCGGAGTTATCCACACCGACTTCCAAAGAAAATTCATCCGAGCGGAGGTGGTAAATTATGAGAATTTCGTGAAATATGGCGGCTGGTCTGGCGCCAGGCAGAATGGGCTCGTTAGATCGGAAGGCAAAGACTATGTCTTTAGGGACGGCGACGTTGTTACCATTCGGCACGGCTGAATAGTTCTTGCCCTTAGTTCTGGGTGTGGTTAAATGGTAAGCAGAGGTCTATGAGACCTTTGAATTCTGAAAGTCGCTCGCAATCCGGAGCGGGAAAGGAGGAAGTTTGTTGCCGCAACAGCTGGAGGCAGTAGAAAAGTATTGTGTACTCTGGTATAACCACGGACGCAGCATTGACGCAAGTGGCTTGCGGCCACCGACAGAGGAGGGAAAAGAAGCCCTGTCAGCAGCGCTCAAGGTAATTGAAGATACAATTGTCGTTATCAGGCGCTATGACTTGCAACCCGATTGCAGGTCGGTTATGGAACCGAGCCGGGATCAAGTGTCCGCCAGGGAGTTTTTCGGACGGATGCTTGAAAATTACTGCACATCTCTCTCGCCGCGCCAGCCGCAGGAATTTCTTGACTTCTTTCTTGCGGTGGAAAGGGGAGTTAAGTATCTCCTCGGTCATTCAGACGCCGTTTCGTCTGGCCCGAATGATGCCCGTTGCGCAAAGAAGTTTCTTTCGTTTGTCTCTGAATACAATCCGAGCGGCAGGGAAATGCGTCCATATACAGTTGAAGTGTAGTTATGCCCGCGGAGTCACACTGCCGGTTTCCCGCGGGCGGTTTTTTTGTTGACAACTCGCCGCACTTTAGGTAAAGTAATATCGGTTGTATTGTAAGTAACCGCCGAAATAGGAGGAAACGTCGTGGAGTTGATTTCTGCAGACTATTATTTCATTAAGAACGGTACCCTTATTGCAAGAACACTTGCCTATCTCTCGGCCTTTCAAGAGATGGGTGCTTTGCGCCAAGGGGGGCTGGAGGCGTTGGCTGAATGTTCGGAGCTCCTTTACAAAGGAGCTCAGCACCTAAAGGCTTTCACGTGCTTTACGGATAAGCCGCCGAGAATCCGACTCGAGGATTTAGAATCAACCGAATCCTTGCGGCGATTCCTCTCTGCGCGCGTTGATGAAGTGCATGCTCATTCCCTGGAGTCGTTATTCGCGGAGATGGAGAAAGCGACTGATGTCATCAAGAAAATCTGCGAAGGCAAACCGACTTCGGAGGAAGTTGAAAGGGTAGAAAGCCTAGTCAAGGCATACTGGAGATTCGGCTGGTGTGACTTGGCGTGCGTTTGAAGCCTGTCAACTCTATAGCCGGCGTTCCAATGCGCTGCCAAGCGTTTCATCGTCAGCAAACTCTATTTCGCCGCCGGTTGGGAGACCCCTCCCTAACCGGCTTATTTTTTTAGCGGATGGCTGGAGTTCCTTTGTAATAAGTGCGGCGTGGAAGTCGCCGATGCTTGAGGGATTAAAAGCCAGAATGATTTCCTCGGCTTTTCCTTCCGGCAGCTTTTGGATGAAGCTTTTTAGGTTTTGCAGACGAAGTTTTTGAGCCTCGCTTAAGAGCCCGGTTTTAGGAATGAGACCCAAGATGAAATAACGCCCCGTGAACCGCCCGGTATTTTCCAGTGAAATCAAATCGGTTTCTTTCTCTACGACCATTATTAAGTTTTGCAGGCGGCTTGGATTCTTGCAGATGTCACAAATACTGTCCTTGTTTTGATGAACAAAAAAACAGCGCTCGCAGATTTTTATTTGGCGCAACTCGTCAATGTCCTCCGCCAGTCCGCGAATGTTGTCGGCGCCCTTCTGAACCAAATAAAAAGCAAGGCGCATGGCTTGACGCGGGCCGATGGACGGCAACTCGGCCAGTCGGTCAGTCAGGTTTCTAAGCGCTGTCGGTAAATTCGCTTTCATACCTTTTTTCCAGATTGCGGAATGATACTCTCTCTGGATCAAATTTCAGAGTGATGCTGCCAAGCGGACCGTTCCGGTGCTTAGCTACCATTATTTGGGCGATGTTCTGCTCTTCAGGTGGCAAGTCAAGGACGTCGCGGTCTTTACGGTAGATGAAAAGCACTATGTCTGAGTCCTGCTCGATCGAGCCAGATTCGCGTAGGTCGGAGAGGCGCGGCGTTTTTTGGTCACGTTGGTCAATAGCCCGCGACAGTTGCGAGACTGCCAAGATCGGAACTTTTAGTTCTCGCGCCAGGGCTTTCAAGCCGTGCGAAATCTCGGTTACCTGCTGAACCATGCTTTCAAAGTTAATGCGCGGCTTAATAAGCTGGAGATAGTCGACGATGAGCAAGCCTAAACCGTGTTCCACCTGAAGCCGCCGGGCCATTGAGCGCATTTGCATGACATTCAGCGTTGGCGTGTCATCTATAAAGACCGGTGCCGCCGCCAAGCGGTCCAGTGCCCCTTGTATCATTTGAAATTCAACGTCGTCCGAAATGCGTCCAGTCAGTATCTTCCAAAGCGGCACCTGCGATTCAGCGGCAATGAAGCGGTCTATAACCTGTTCCCGCGACATCTCAAGCGAGAAAACTCCTACTGGTACTTGTGCTCTTGTGGCCGCGTGCCTCGCGATGTCAAGGACGAGGGCGGTTTTGCCGAGCGAAGGGCGCGCTCCCACTATTATCAACTCCGATTTTTGAAGGCCGAAGAGCAAATTATCCAAATCGTTGAAGCCCGTTGGAATGCCCCTCAAGCGGCTGCCGCCCTGGTGCAGTTTCTCTATTCTCTCATAAGCTGTCTTGAGTTCTTCTTTTAACTGGATGAAATTCTGTGGCAGCGATTTCTGCGAAATCGAAAGTATTTTTTGTTCGATGTCGTCAAGTAAATCCTCTATTTCCTTTGACGGCTCAAAAACTTCTTCTGTTATCTCGGCTGAGGCTTTTATGAGGTCGCGCAAAACTTTTTTCTCCTTGACGATGTTCGTATAATGCGACACGTGCGAGGCCGTGGCTATTTGATTTGTTAGCTCAGCGAGATAGCTTGAACCGCCGACCTCTTGAATTAATCCTTTCTCCTTTAGTTTGTTGGTTAAACTTAAGACGTCTATCGGTTGGTGCTTGTCGTAAAGCTCCAGGATGTTTTCGTATATTTTTTCGTGCGCCGGCGAGTAAAAATCCTGAGGTATTAAAAGATCTGCCACCTTGAAGATGGCGTTCTTGTCTATAAGAAGACTTCCCAAGACCGCTTGTTCAGCTTCCAGGTTCTGTGGCGGGACTTTTAAAGTGGATTTTTTGGCCATATAAAGGGACCGAACGGCGTATCTTCAACTATGTATCCTAAACCATTTACTTCTTTTCTCAAGGCGTCAGACTGGATAAACTGTTTATTTTTCCTTAATAACTCCCGCGTTTTCACAATCTTTTTAATTTTGACTGGAAGTGGAGGAAGTTTGATGGCAAAGCCGACTGTTTTTAAGGTGAGTTTCACGCTGCGGCTCAGCTTTTTAGCTTCGTTTTTACCGATTTTCCAGATTTTTTCCTGATAATCCGAGATTAGCGAAAAGATATTTGCTAGGGCCGCCGGCGAGTTAAAGTCGTCGTCCATTGACCTCCAGAAACCGTTCTCGGCTTTTTTAATCGCTTTTTCTGCGCTGACTTTTGTTCTTTTTAAACCACCCGACTTGGCGGCAAAATCCAGTTTAGCCAGGAATTCAAGCACCTTTCCAAAAGACGACTTCGTCTGTTCCAGGGATTTTGGCGTGTAATCAAGAGGGGAGCGGTAGTTGTGTGTAAGGACGAGCCAGCGGAAAACATCGGAGCTATTATTCCGAAGAAAATCATCAACCGTTATAAAATTGCCGAGGCTTTTTGACATCTTTTTGCCGCGGACGTAGAGGGGCCCAGCGTGCATCCATATTTTGACGAATGGCTTCTTGCCCGAGATTGACTCAGCTTGGGCGATTTCAGCTTCGTGGTGCGGGAATTTTAAGTCGACGCCGCCGCCGTGGAGCTCGTACTGCAGCCCGAAGAAATGCTCGGCGATGGCAGTATCTTCAATATGCCAGCCAGGACGGCCGAAACCAAGCTCAGTTTGCCACCCCGGTTCGGCGCGCTCCGACAGCTTCCAGAGTGCGAAGTCCCCCTTGTTGCGTTTTTTGTCGCTCACGTCAATTCTTGAAGTTGCGTCTTCAGCTTGCTCTACGGTCCTTTTGGAAAGCTTGCCGTAGTCGGGAAAAGTCTTGAGGTCAAAATAATAGCCGTCTCCCGGGATTAAATAAGCATTGGCGTTTTTTATAAGTCTTTTCACTTGGCTTATTATTTCCGGGATGTAATCCGTTGCTTTGGCGTAGCGGCTCACCGAATCAATGCCCAATCTTTCTATGTTATTTCTGAAAATTTTTTCGTACCGGTTGCTTACTTCCTTCCAGGCAGTTTTCTCCTGTTTGGCGCGGTCAATTATTTTATCGTCAATGTCTGTGATGTTTTGCAGGTAAAAAACCTTAAAGCCGCGGCTCCGCAGATAGCGGACGATGATGTCAAAAACAATGAAAGTTCGGGCATTGCCGATGTGCGGATAGTCGTAAACTGTCGGGCCGCAGACAAAAAGCCGCAGGGGGTGTCTTTTTGTCTGCGGCAGCGGTTCTTTCTCGCCCGATAAAGAATTGAATATTTTTATGACTGCCATGGAGGCTTTCAACACCTTGAATTTCAATCTAGAACCATCCCTTCCGCTTGAAATATATGGTGAGCGTTATCATGGCCACGGCCATGACCACCACTACAATCCAGAAGGCGTAGGGCAGTCCGATAATAGGCGTGTCCCTGGTGTTCATGCTAAAAAGCGCGGCGAGAAGCATAAATGGGAAGGTTAGGAAGGAAAGAGTAGTGAAGGTTTTCATGACGGTGTTGATTTTCAGGCTCATCATTTGGTTGTTGGTGTCCTCAAAGTCGCCCACAGCATCCCGGTAGTCTTCAACTTGGTCTACAACTTTCAGGTGGTCACCGATGAGGTCATTGAGATAAACTTCACTTTCTTCTCCCCAGAATTCCGGGCCGTGGCGGAGCAGCGATCTTAAAATAACGCCTTGATGGCGGGTAATTATCCGGTATTCGGAGACGTCGCGCTTCACGCGGGAGACTCTTTGGAGGACTTCTTTTTCTTTATCTTTGAAAAGCTTTCCGCCAATTTCTTCGACTTTTTCTCTGATGTGGCGAAGCTGGCGTTCCTGGAAGTTAAGGAGTCCCTCAATTAGTTTGTAGGTTAACTTTAGTGAACTTTCAGCCGATTTGGATTTGATATCGGCGAGCGCTTCCAGTTGATCATAGTGCACCGTAATGACGACATCTTTCATTATTAAAAAGTCTATTTCGGTGCGCCTGGAGGTTTCTTCCTTGGGATCATAGATGGGGAAATAATAGATTAAGTAGACGTAGTTTCTATAGCTTTCAACGTGGGAGCGTGCGGAGGGGCTCCTGAGTTCTTCAAGGATGAGCGGATGAATATGAAATTTGCTTTTCAGCCAGTTCAAGTCTCCTTTGGTGGGCCGGAGAATATCAACCCACTCGGCGCTGTTTTTGGTGGTTGCCATGGAATAATTATAGCGCCATTAATCGTAGACGCAAAAGACAAAAGCCCGCCAGAGGTCTCCGGTATTGTGTTTAACTTTCCCAATGCGGAGGTTTTTATCTTTTTGGAAGCCCCGTGAATTTCCAAAAGAGGAGGTTTTGTGTTTGAAAGCAGCTCTCGGAGGAAATAAAAGCTCGGTGTCCGGAGGACTTTTATTTCCGAGAGGCAGTGGAAAAACGCCGCTGGAGCGTTTTTACCGCGGTGCTTTCAAGTACAAAACCGGAGCCCACTGGCACTCTTGACATGAGATTGCCAATAAGAATATAATAATCCAACATGGATGAACGCGCTCAAAAAATTTTAGAAGCCGCCGTTCAGGAATTTATTGATACCGGCGAACCCGTGAGCTCCGGCTGGCTTTACGATAACTTTGATTTCGGCATCAAGCCAGCTATGATTCGCTTGGAGTTGGAAAAGCTCGCCGAAGAGGGGTTATTGGAACAGCCGTATCATTCGGCTGGCCGGATTCCCACGAATGATGGATATGAATTTTTTGCCGAGAAGATGCTTTCTTTCATCCCTTCGGAATTTCCGGCGTTTTTCCGGAATCTGCAAATATTATTTGAAGAGGAGGTTTGGAGTGACTTGGTTGGCAGCATTTCCGAGGAACTTGGCGTTTTCGGTGCATTGGGCGATAGGAGGGAGAGGCAGATATACAAAGAGGGCTTGGAGAATCTCGTGGAAAATCTGGAATGGAGAACCAAAGACGAACTTGCGGGGATAATCAAGGATTGCGAAGAGGTGGACAAGAAAATAAACCAGCTGGCCGGAAGAATCAGCCGCGGCGAACCGCAGGTTTTTATCGGCAAGAAAAATCCCGTCATCCGCTCGGAGAATGTCTCGGTTATCGTTGAGGCCTACAACCGCAACGGCGACCGGGTTGTACTTTTAACTGTTGGTCCGAAAAGAATGGACTATAAAAAGGCGATTAAGATATTTAGGAGTTTAAACACAAATGAGCGAAGATAAAACGCAAGATAAAAAACAATCGGGAGCGGTTGACGAAGTTAAGGATCCAAGAGAGAAATTGGAAAAGTGCGAGAAGGAAAAAAACGAGTATCTGGACGGTTGGAAAAGAGCCAAGGCGGATTTCATAAACTACAAAAGGGAAGAACTGCGGAGACTTGAAGAAGTGGCCCGTTACGGGAGCGAGGACCTAATGAAAGAGATGATTGCAGTGTTGGACAGTTTTGATTTGGGTTTGCAAACAATGGAAAAAATCGGTTCAGCCGATAAAGGTGTTTACATGATTCGCGCCCAGATGGAAGATGCGCTGAAGAGGAGGGGTCTGGAAAGAATCGAAGCGAAAGCGGGGGATAAATTTGACCCGAGTTTTGCAGAAGCGGTAACTGAAGTGGAATCCGATAAACCGGCGGGCACAATAGTTGAACAGATAGAGTATGGCTATCGGCTATACGATAAAATATTGAGGCCTGCACGAGTGAAAATAAGCAAAGGCAAAGGTCAAAGCTAAATAATAAAGAATGATTTAAAAACATGCCAAAAATCATAGGAATAGATTTGGGAACGACAAATTCGGCTGTGGCGGTCGTTGAAGGCGGCGAGCCGAAAATTCTTGAGAACACCGAAGGTAATCGGACTACACCTTCAATAGTGGCCCTAAGCAAAGCCAATGAAAGATTAGTGGGGCTTTTGGCCAAGCGCCAGGCAGTAACCAATCCAAAAAATACCATTTTTTCGGTCAAGCGCCTGGTTGGCCGAAAGTTTTCTGATCAGGAAGTTCAGCGTGACAAGGGGTGGCTCCCTTATGACATTCGGCAGGGTCCGACTGGCGGAGTAGAGGTTAAAATGGGCGACCGCTGGTGCAGCCCGGAAGAAGTTTCTGCCATGGTGTTAATGAAACTTAAATCTGACGCCGAGGCCAAGCTGGGAGGAAAAGTTGAGGAGGCGGTTATAACCACGCCGGCCTACTTTGATGATTCACAGCGTCAGGCAACTAAAAGTGCTGGCGAAATCGCAGGCCTTAAGGTGCGCCGGATTTTGAACGAACCGACGGCGGCCGCCTTGGCTTACGGTTTGAACAAGCAGAAAAACGAAAAAATTGCAGTCTACGACTTCGGCGGCGGAACATTTGACATTTCTGTGCTTGAAGTCGGCGACGACATCGTTGAAGTGAAAGCTACCGGCGGCGATACGCATCTTGGCGGTGACGATTTTGATAAAAGAATTCAAGAGTATTTGGTTCAGGAGTATAAAAAGCAGGAAGGTATTGATATCTCAAAAGATCCACTGGCGCTCCAGAGATTGAAGGAGGCCGCCGAGCGCGCCAAGCATGAACTCTCTACGGCTACCGAGACAGAAATTAACCTGCCTTACATAACTTCCGATGCATCTGGGCCCAAGCATTTTCTGATGAAGCTTACGCGAGCCAAACTGGAAAGCCTGGTTCATGATTTTATTGACGAGTCGATTAAGTTAACGCTGGAAACTGTTACCGCGCCGCCGCCCAGGGGTGCTGGCTTCAAGTTGTCCGAAATTGATGAGGTTATATTGGTCGGCGGCCAGACAAGAATGCCGGCTATGGTTGAGGCGGTGAAAAAACTTTTCGGCAAGGAACCCCACAAAGGCATAAACCCCGACGAGGTTGTAGCTATTGGAGCCGCCGTTCAAGCAGGAATTCTTCAGGGTGACGTTAAGGACATTTTGCTTTTGGATGTTACGCCGCTTACTTTGAGCATTGAGACCCTGGGTGCCGTCGCAACGCCAATGATCCCTAAAAACACCACCGTTCCAACCGCTAAGACTCAAATATTTTCCACTGCTGCTGACAACCAGACGTCTGTAGAAATTCACGTGACTCAGGGTGAACGGCCTATGGCTCAAGACAACAAGACCTTGGCCAGATTTATTTTGGACGGCTTTTCGCCGGCGCCGCGCGGACTGCCGCAAATAGAGGTTACCTTTGACATCGATGCCAACGGCATTTTAAATGTCTCGGCCAAAGACAAGGCAACAAGCAAATCTCAGTCCGTGAAAATAGAAGCCTCAACAAACTTATCCAAAGACGAAGTTGAGAAGCTGAAGCGTGAAGCATCCGAGCACGCCGCCGAGGATCAAAAGAAGCGCGACTTAGCGGAGGCAAGAAATCAAGCGGAAGCGACGATATACCTTGCGGAGAAATCCTTGAAGGAAGCCGGCGATAAAATAAGCGCCGAGATCAAGGATGCCATAAACGGAAAAATCGAGGCTCTGAAGAAGGTTAAAGACGGAGGCGATGCCCAGGCCATCAAATCCGCTTTAGCCGACCTTTCGGCCGAGATTCAAAAGATCGGGCAATCCATTTATAATCAAAAAGATGATGGGGGACCTTCCGCTTCAGCAGAGCCAAAATCTGACTAAAAGAGTACGGGAGAGGCCGTTTTACGGGGAGACAGTCTTTTGGAAAGCGATTGTTTTTGATGTTTTGGTCGTCGCCGTTGCCGCCGCACTCGGTTATTTCTACAAGGGGTACCTTGAAGGCACCGTGAGTACTGTTTGGCTTGCGGTTGTCGGCGGGGTGTTTTTGGTTGTATCTGCGATTGAGGCAATATTGCCGAGAAGTATGAGGAGGAGGTTGCTTATTTTGATTTTTGAGGCAATCGCCGTGCTTGTTTTCTTTCTTTCAGAAAGACTTGACGTTTTGCTTCTCAGCGGCGGTTTTTTCGTGATATTTTCACTTTGGGGCGATAAGAATTGCCGGGATGAGCTTGGCGGAAGCTTGGAAGTGAAATTTTTCAAAGCCACGAGGCAAGTCTTCACCAAATCCTCCACCGCGTTCATTATTTTATTTCTCACGCTTTATTTGCCTTATTGGAATTTGGACAGCATTTTCGTGCCGGTCGGTACCTGGAGGAGTTTCTACGGCAGCACAGCTGCCTTTATAAATAAGTTTTATCCCGAAATTGACGTCAGTTCTAAGTTTGGAAGTTTGGCTGAAAGCGTGGCCCGCCTGGAGCTCCAAAACAACAAAGATTACTTGAGCCTGCCCGAAGTCAACAGGGAAAGTATCGTCAAGCAATCGTCGGCGCAAGTCGTTGAGAATTTAAGCAAAAGTCTGGGAGTGACAATAAAACCCGATGAACAGACGAGCGACGTTTTTTATGACTTTATAGTGAATATTCTCAAAAAGTGGTATGAGCAGTTCCAGCAGTTTTTCATAATTGGCTGGTCGCTTGTAGTGTTCATCATAGCCCGCAGCCTGGCTGTTATCGTTTACTGGCTGGCTTCGCTTGTTGCTTTCGTCATCTACCAGCTTTTGCTTTCTTTCGGTGCGATACACATAGTGGGGGAATCGCGGACCCACGAGGTGATAGAATATTGAGTATTTAACCTGCGATTAACTCGTAAATTTCAATAAAATGGGCAAGGACTACTACGAAATATTGGGCGTTGAGAAAAGCGCTTCGGATGAAGAAATAAAAAAAGCTTATCGGCGGCTGGCGCATAAGCACCATCCTGACAAACCCGGCGGCGACGAAAAAAAATTCAAGGAGATTAACGAGGCCTACCAGATTCTCTCCGATGTGCAGAAGCGTGCTCAGTACGACCGGTTCGGCACGGCCGAACCTGGCGCTGGGCGTGGGCCGTTTTGGGGCGGTGTATACGGCGCACCCGGCTGGGATAGTTTTGGATTCGGCTCGGAGGGCTTTGGCGACATCGGTGACTTAAGTGATTTGTTTGAAGGTTTTTTTGAGGGTTTAGGGATGCGGCCGCGGCGCCGCACCTATGAGCGTGGTTCTGATTTGGAGGTTCAGGAGGAGATAACGCTTGAAGAGGTCTTTCGCGGCGCGACTAAGAATTTGAGAGTTGGAACTTTCGTCCGTTGCGAGCAATGCAAGGGACAGGGCGCCGATCCGTCGGCCAAGCTTGAAAAATGTCCGATTTGCAGCGGCCAGGGTGAGGTCAGGGAGCAGCGCCGGACATTTTTTGGCGCCTTTTCTCAAGTTAAAGCCTGTGAGCGCTGTCGCGGTTCCGGCCAAGTTCCTGACAGGGTTTGCAGCCGCTGTAAAGGCAGTGGGCGGGTAGCTGCTGAACGGGAGGTGAAGATTGAGATTCTGCCGGGCGTGGAAGATGGGCAGCTAATCAGGGTGAAAGGCGCCGGCGAAGCCGGCGAGCGCGGGACTACCGTCGGAGATTTGTACGTAAAGGTTAAAGTCAGGCCACACCACTCTTTTGAGCGCCGCGGTGACGATTTAATCGTCAAAAAAGAACTTAGAGTTATTGATTTGCTCTTAGGAAAGAAAATTGAAGTGCCGACGATCGGCGGCGGAAAAATAAGTGTGGAAATTCCAGCCGGTTTCAACTTGAAGGATAATTTGCGGATTCCCGCCGAAGGCATGCCGCGCTTCGGCGCTTATGGCCGCGGCGATTTGCTCGTAAACTTCATACTCAAGGCTCCGAAGAAGTTGAGCGCCAGAACCAAAAAAATTCTGGAAGAGCTAGAAGATAGCGAATAATCATTTGATTTAAAGGTATTTTGCGGTAGTATTTTGCTGTAATCCCCGCCGTAGCCCAACGGCAGAGCGGATGCTTTTGGTAAAATCTTAGTAAGTCTAAGATTTCACCAATCGGTTTGTTCATCAAAAACAAATACCGCCCACAGCTCAGTCTGGCAGACTTGCCCGCCAACCTTTATTATTTAGAAACGCCCCCATAGCTTAGTGGCAAAGCAGCTGCCTTTTAAGCAGTTGACCTAGGTTCGATTCCTAGTGGGGGTAC
>Ga0315282_10005808_pt1 | contig 20883 bp, 21 predicted proteins | sample YL17G07_20_MG_FD_203693 | JGI IMG/M metagenome (GOLD analysis project Ga0315282, IMG submission 203693) | Sediment microbial communities from Yellowstone Lake, YNP, Wyoming, USA - YL17G07_20 | ecosystem: Environmental > Aquatic > Freshwater > Lake > Sediment | place: USA: Wyoming | collected... | reverse complement strand
TATCAATGTAAGCTTTGCTTTCATGGCAGCAACTAGGTCACAGGCATAGCTGATGTTTCTCTCCATGAACGGGGAACCGTCAACTGGCAACAGAATGTTCCTGGCCAAATCTCATTCTTCAATTCATAATGAAAGAGTGGACTTTCTCAAAAACGTTGCATGGTCATAGATCCGAACCTCTCTAATCTCGGCAAAGCGGAATTCGGGAGTGTGCTCAACAGTATGATTGTAATGACTATGCGAGAGGCCGCTTCTCCCAAGAACCAATACGCGTGATATTGGAGAATGATAAGTTTCTCACTAATCGTCGGCACAGTCGTGATACTGTATCCTTCGAATTTATCAGAAACAGACTCCATCTATGTGTTGTGTGTTGAAATCTTGGGGTGACCCCTTAATATCACTGAAATTCTTATAGCCGACTGTAACGTGAATTTGATTGAGCCTGTCGCGAGAAAAGGCAGAGCTTGATCTAAAGAAAAAAGGAGAAAAAGAATTGTACCTATACATTTCATTCTTCGCCTTGGTTAAGGGCGCAGTAGGCGCGGCATTGACGTCTTCCCAGACAAAGCTGAAGCCTAGACGGCAAATTGAGAAGATTTCGAGTCTGGTGCAAGCGATTGACGGAACCCTGGGGAAATTTGGTGACAAGGCTAGGACCCAAATCTACGATTACCTCCGGAAGAGGCTTATGCTAAAAAGGAATGAGATTCCATCGAGACCAGAGGACTTCTCGAAAGGTCTCTTCGACATATTCGGTTCCACCTCCAAGCTGATCGAACTTAGTATTGCTAGGAATGTTAGCGCAAAACTTGGTGTCAAGTTTGAGCCGAAAGAAGGTTTCAGTTTTGCCGGCTATGTTGCGAGCATACAGGAATCTACGTCCCGGAGACGATAACAGGCCACCGAAGTAAATTACGGTGCTTCTGGCCAGGAAACGGTTCGAGGATACAACGAGTCAGATCCATTCGGTCGGAACAGATATACTGAAATCGTAAGAATGTCAGACTTTAGTGAGAGATAGTGAGATATGAGCGCCTCTACAGATATAGAGAAAGTTCCTTCTGGGATCAAGGGCCTCGATAATCTTTTGTCAGGAGGGTTCCCGAAGGGTGCGCTGATCCTTGTGGCCGGTGGGCCTGGTGCAGGTAAAACGGCGCTATCGACACAGTTCCTCTACAACGGAGCTGTCAAGTACGGCGAAAAAGGAGTCTATGCTCCCTTCTCCGAATCCCGGACAACCTTCAATCGGTACGCGGCGGCGTTGGGATTCAACCTCGAAGCCTTGGAGAAGGAAGCGAAAATAGCCGTCATAGACAGTTTGACGACTTCTATTAAAGAAGGGATCGAACCAAACCTCAAGCGAATCGTCAGTCAAGTTACTAAGACTGGCGCCCAAAGACTCGTCATAGACTCCATCGCCACAATGACAATAGGCGTAGAAGAAGCGGCTGAAGTAAGGGCGATCATCCACCTTCTACGTAAGTCGCTGCGAGAAGTCGGCTGCACAACCCTACTGATAACGGAAACGCCCCATGGCGAGAGACGACTTGGCACTGGGAGGGAGGAGTTCATTGCAGACGGTATAGTAGTTCTTGAGCAGTTTCTCAAAGGCGACGAGTTGAAACGTCAACTATACATCTTGAAGATGCGTGGGGTCGACCATAGCATGAAGGCTGTAAGGTTCACCGTGGGAAAGGGAGGAATCAACGTACTACCGCCTATAGAAAAATGATGCGATGACAAGCATGCTCACAGGAGAGAACAATGCACATAAGCTCGGGAGTACCCAACTTTGATAGCCTCGTTGGACGCGGTTTCCTAGCCGGCTCCTTCATCCTTCTTTACGGCCCTGCACATGTTGGTAAGAGCGTGTTCTGTCTTCAGTTTCTGTGCGAGGGACTGAAAGAAGGTGAAACCTGCATCTACATACCATTCGACCAGTCCCCTAATGAGATCCGGGAGCGGATGAGGAGATGGGGTTGGAACTCCACACTCTATGAGGATGCTCACAAACTGACAATTGTCGACTGTTTTACTAGAGCAGGACGTGGTGAGAGATATTCCCTGAAGAAACTGGACGATGTGGATGAGATGAATGCTTTGATCAATGAGGTACTTCAAGACCTTGGTAAGGAACAAGAAGACAACGGGGGCCGAATTGTCTTCGACTCAATCTCTTCGCCGCTGAGCGCCGGGGCCTCACCCGATGATCTGGTAAAGATGATTCACTCCTACAAGAGGAGCCTACCACGAGAACTGAAGTCAATGATGATAGTTATGCATGAAGGGATGCAGGATGCCAAGTTCGAAGCCTCGCTCTCGCATGCCATGGATGTTGTAATAGAGATGCGATCTAAAGAGGAGGAAAACAGGATCAGACGATTCATCTGGGTTAAAGCTGCCAGCAATCTGAAACATAGTTTGGAACCTCACGAATACGAAATAACAGACAACGGATTAGTTATTCTCCCGAAAAAAGGAGACAAAAGCATAAGTTGCGAATAGACAGTCGATAATTGTGAGTTATTTCCCTGATAAACAATGTTAGATAATGTGACTATAGAAATGAAGAAGCAATGAAGACTCAAGCTTTTTTCTTGGTGAGACCTCAAAACGCGGGTAAGCTCACCGACGAAGGAGGATTCAACTTCCTCATGGAATGCATCTTCTATAAGAACCCGCGTCTAATCAAGGTGGCCAAGGCGATATTCGATGAGACCGTTAAGAAGGGTTACTATGACGCCAATCGATGGAGAGACTTCCTCAAAGAGTATGATGTTGGGCAAAGTGGATACTACGCTGTAATCTCACGGTTGACTGGACTTGGACTGATTAAACGTAGGAAGAGAAGATACTACCTTTCAAAGGACTTCTCGAAATTTCTAGACAATTCAGCCCATGCATGGAATGAAATGGTTCGATACTGGAGGGTTAAGAGTCTATTCGAGACTTTCTAACCAGCCTATTGAAGGCTTAGGTCATGGCATGGAGAAAAGGAAAACTCCTCGAGGAGAGTAAGGAGCGGATTGAGCGCATAGACAGAGACAGAAGAGTGATCGACAAAAAACATGGCATGGTCACGGCTAAGCTTGGAGACATAAAGATAGGTGAAGCCAGAGAGCTTGAACTAGCAGTCCTTCATGTAGGGATAGATGATTTCAAAGAATTGACTAGGGATTTGACGGCACCTCAATTATCTCAGTTCCTCTCGCTTTACCTAACCGAGATGATGCACATCATCAAAGAGTACAATGGGGCCACAGCGAAATACGTTGATGACAAGGTTACGGCTTTGTTGGGAGTCGGAGTAAATGGTGCCCGTGCATGTCAAGACGCGATAGACTCTGCACTTTCAATGCTTACGGACATAAAGTATTCGATTAACCCATATTTCAGTAAGATAGGACTACCCGTATTCAGTTGTGCTGTCGGAATAGATTTCGGAGTTGTATGGATTGAAAGAATTGGATCTGAGGGCGAAAATCAATTCTGTCAAGTGGGTTCTACAGTGAATATCGCCGCGCAACTGGAGAAGCTTGCAGGGAAGAATAAAATTCTGATTGGACACGATGTATTTCGCAATCTTAACGAGGAAGAAAAGGAACGATGTAGGCTACAACAGATTGGCAATTCTTGGAGATGGAAATACGGAGAAGAGTACTATCCCTACTACGCTTATGTGGGTATTTGGAACGGTTACCCATTGACCTGAACTCTATTGATGGAGCTGAATGGTCAGAGTCCCGTACAGACGTTGTGTAGACTGTTGGATGCAATCCAGTTGTACACAGGAGTTGCAGCATTCTATTTGATCTCAAAAGCCATGCCGGGAAAAACGGCGTGAGAGTGTGCATGAATTAGGTCGAAGAAGAATGACTCCTTGTCGATCTTGACAATCTCTTTGTTGGGGTATACACAGACGAGTTTTGCTGGCACATTCTGGGACGCGCGGAAATATGTTTCGCTGGCTTTTTCAATCTCAACTATATGATGGAGATCAGCAAGATCTAAGAGGCTGTCCATGATTACTCTGAAATGTTTCCTCCCTTTTTTCTTGAAGTACGCATTCAACCATTTCACGGATGCATCGTCGTCTGAATGTGAATATTCGATTCCCAAAGGATGTGACTCTTTGGACCCGAGCTTCCCGATGTCGATCAGGCCTTCCTTCTCATACCGATCAACGTCGATCCCATGTCCGATGAGAAATTTTCTCGCTTGCTCGACATTGCGACACAGATAGACAACTGCCTCGCTCTTCTGCACACCGTCCTTGACTATTTCGGCTATGATCTCTTGCTTATCGTCCAAGTCTTCGTAAAACACTGCCACGTGGCTGCCGTGAGGAAGATCGTTGACGTAGCGGAGGACTTGTTCTTGAATCAAACTCAGTCATCGATACGCTAGCTAGGTTCACTGGTGCCCTTAAAAGAGTTACCAATGGTCCGTCACAATGTCGTCAGTAAAACGTGAGCGTTCGCATAGACAAGGAAGTGGCTATCTCACTTTATACAGGATCTCAGCTTCAACCCCTTTTCCTACCGATCCACTGAGATCCCTAAGCTACTTCTCGATATCCGATTATCGGGGGTTTCGATTCTCTTTCGTTCAGTCGACTCTTTCATACCCAAGGCTTCTTCTGACAGCATCGATATCAGAATCGAGCCATGCTATTCGAATCGACTTTGATTCAACTGTAAGAACCGGATGAAAAACTCAACCCTTCGACTGGTTATCAGGTATTCAAAATCATCTATCAACACAACACCCCGACTAGTCTTGTCCAGAGAGTTGTTAATCAGAACTAGCAAGTCTTGAAGCAAGTGCACTGTCGTTTGGCCCTAAGCTTTCTTGTTGGTGATCCAGACGATAGGCATCTTCTCTAGCCCGTATTTCTCTCTAACCTTGGGGTGGAAACGCGCCCGGTTGAAGGCTGTAACTGCGCAGCCAAGAAAACGGTGACAGCGCGCCTTAATGTAACGACAGACAAACACCATTCAATGCGGAAAGACTTGAGAGTGGAGCCTGCGTCCAAATACCTGCAGACGGAACTAGCCTCGCAACTGCTGCAGGCAATTGACGAAACGCTGGAAATGGTTGGTCGAAGTACGAGATCTGAAGTCTTTGACTGGATTGAGAAAAGGTTCATGATGAGAAGAGATGAGATTCCGACCAGACTGGATGATTTCTCAAGATGCCTTCATGAAATTTTTGGATCCTCTTCTAAGCTTATCGAGTCTAACATTGTAAGAAGCATCTATCGCAGATTGGGGAGGAAGCTTGAGTTAAGAAGACAGTTTCGCCTTATCGATTATATTCTAGTTCTTGCAACCGACAATGGGGCAACCCGACCCGCTATCTTAGTCCGTTGAATTCAGGGCGCAGTTCTAGTAGTGTCCCCTCGGTTGTCTAGACGGTGAAACGTGAGCATGGCCATGCAGTAACGAAACCTCGACGCCATATGCGTTCCCTTTCTTCTCGGGGCTGAAAGCTATAATGCAGCTGGAGTTACGTTTTCACTGGAAATCACTTTTCTCATTACAGGCTTTTTTCCACAACGACTCTTATGGCGTCGTAGTCTTTCTTCGGATATGAATTTACGACATTTTGGACAGATCGGCAAACTGTTCCCGACGTAACCATGCAAGAATTTCATATTTATGGTATGCGCTCTGCTGTCAATGGTTCATCTTTCTTCGGCCGTAGCCACATTTAAACAATATTTGTTTTCATAGAATTCATTTTTTCGAAGTACGTAGTTGACTGCTCCAAAGCAAAGACTTGCAGTGAGAACGCGCATAATGAAGCCTACAAACTGATATGCAAAACAGCGCCTTTGGAATGATAAACCGGGCGACGAAGAGCCACATGTTGCTGGCTTTGAAATGAAGTACGTCACCAGTCAGTTCAACAAAATGTCAACCTCTCCCTCGACACCTTTATTGAATATGTCAGATTTCTTTGTGGTGTTTCACGCCAGAAATTGACAGGGGTTACTATGTGAATCGAGCCGTCCATAGGTTAGGCAGATCTTCTACGCGGTTTTTCATATATCCAGAGCCTCCGTTTGATTTTGAGAGAAGCGCAGGCCTACATAGCAGGTTCAAGAATAGTCTTCCAGATGTCTTCGAAAATGCGTTCTATAGGAGAGTTCTTCGCGTTGGAAAGAAACTGGTTCTGGTCTCTGTATCATCCAAGGGGACGATAGAAAAGCCGAAGCTGCTTGTTGAAGTCACTCCGCAACTAGGAAAGAGTTCAGAAAATAGAATGCTGAGGAAACTGCTACACTCTCTGTTCGCATCTTCATTTGACTTCAACGGTTTCTACGGGCTGGCAAAGAGAGATCGAGTGATGAAGATGGTTGCAGAAAATGTCAAAGGTCTTAGACCTGTTCCGCCGCCAACCATCTTCGAGGCGGTAATAATTGCTATTACTGAGCAGCAGATTTCGCTAAATGCTGCTATTGCAATCCGTTCTCGACTGATAGAGAAATATGGAGACAGAGTCATGTTCGATGGAGACATCTTCTACGCTTTTCCTACTCCGGAGTCGCTTGCGAAGGCACAGCCGGGGGAGATGAAGAAGGTGGGTCTCAGCATCATTAAGGCACGATACATAAATGAGTTTTCTAAGAAAGTCGCGAGTGGAGAATTCGACCCGGAAGGACTAAGGGAAATGGATGATGAGAAAGTCTTAGCCGAGCTAACAAAAATCCAAGGAATTGGAAGATGGAGTGCGGAATATGTGCTCGTTCGAGGAATGGGACGAATGAATTCTCTGCCTGCCAACGATTTGGGGATACAACGAGCGGTTTCAGATGCCTATTTCAAGGGAAAAAGAATCTCTTCGGGGGATGTTAGAAAAATTCTGATGAAATTCGCACCATACAGTGGAATCGCTGCCTTCTATCTCATGTACTACTTATTTTGGGAACCAAAACTTTAGGCTAACTAGCTAGAGATCATCCTCGGGCCATGATTTCAAGTTACGTGTACAATCCGGTCCTTGTATGATAGAACATGAAAAAAGTTCAGAGTTTCACCAACTCTACATGAATAATCTCGTCCTTGCGCATAGAGATCTTGTTCAGTGTTTCCTGTGATGGGCGTGTGTCAAGTTGGATCTTGGCCACCGCGGCCTTAGCACCTTCGAATATGATATTGTGTACTCCCTGCGCATTGATCTTGGATGCTCTGAGATCGTTAAGAATTCCAGTCAAAACACCCATCTTGTCATAGTGGCGTACAATTAGTTCATATGCTGCGGGGGTTCGTTTGGCATAGTTTACACAATTCTCCACATTCCCCGTTTTCACAAAGGTCTCGATGATCCGAACTGCTTCATCAGCGGTAGCCCTTTGTGCTTGGTCCGTAGAAGCACCAATATGGTGAGTGCCTACCCAGTTAGGTACGTTTGCGAGTACGTCAGTGAATTCTCCCTTCCCCTCCTTAGGTTCGTTTTCATATACGTCAAGACCCGCGCGGACCCGACCGGTCTTAAGCGCCTCAGCGAGTGCAGCATTGTCCACAACTGGGCCGCGCGACGTATTTAGAACGATGGCTCCAGGTTTCAGTTTGGCGATCCGTTCCGCGGAGAGGAGATGCCTCGTCTCAAGGTTGTAGGCCACGTGCAATGAAACCACATCGCATCGACTAATGAGTTCATCAATAGTAGCAGCACGATTAACACCTAGCTCCGCAGCCTTTTCATCCGTAAGCGATCTTGACCAGGCTAGTACAGTCATATCGAAGGCTTTGGCGCGTTTGATCACTTCTTTTCCCACTGCGCCCGTTCCGATGACCCCAAACACCTTGTCTTTGAGGCCGTCCGCCTTCGCAAAACCTTCTTTATCCCACCGACCATTGCGTAATGCAATAGTTCCATCTGGAATACGTCGGTCCACCGCCAACAGTAGGCCCATCGTTAACTCCGCAACAGCCGCAGCGTTCTTGTCTGGACAATTTGTAACGTAGATGGCTCGGGCCGAAGCCGCGTCTAGATCGATGTTCTCTGTACCAACACCAGATCGCACAATGAGCGCCAATGTTTCTGTCGCGTTGATAATGTCTCCAAGAACCTTGGTACCCCTGACCACAAGAATATTGACTCCTGCCATGTAGTCGGATAGGTTGTCCGCTGTAATGTCCGGGGCGTATTCAACTTCCTTTGCAATGCGCCGCAACTTTTCAACGTCTGCCGGAGGTAATCTATCGATGATTAGCAGTTTCATTGTGTGAATACCATTCGTCAAAATCCCATTTCCAGATTATATAGGTCTCGTTTATCAGATAATAGAGACTCCTTTCTCATAGCTTACATCTGATTGGGAAAGTTCTTATGTTTTGAAGTCGATTCACTAAATGTGGTTTCCAAGATATTATGTGAGGGTTTTCCTTGAGGTTAAAGAGTAAAGACTTTGAGGATAATAGGATGATTCCCAGCAAGTTTACGTGCGATGGCGATGACTTATCTCCGCAGTTGTCTTGGGAAGATGTGCCGGACGAAACCAAGAGTTTTGCTCTCAGCATCGAGGATCCCGATGCTCCAATGGGAACTTTCATCCATTGGCTAGTTCATGATGTCCCAAAAGGTGTTACTGGTTTCGATCAGGGGAGCATCGTGCGCGGCTCCAAACAGGTTACGAACGACTTCAGGAAAGAGAGTTATGGAGGACCGTGCCCACCATCAGGAACCCACAGATACTTTTTCACAGTTTATGCTCTAGATGTCGAGCATTTGGAAGGCGTGAATAGAAAGAACTTCTTCAATTTGATGGAGAAGCATACTCTAGACAAAGCGAAGTTGATAGGCCTCTACAAGAGAACTTCAAAAGGAACGCCATAGAAGAGGTACTCTGAACTGAACATAGGCACACGGTACATGAAGCCTGTTGATCCGAAATAGTTCGATTTAGCGGTTCGAGACTACAAGGATTTCAGCGTTTCTTTGATCCGCTGAAGAGCTTCCTTCAACTCACCCTCAGGATTTGTAAATGTGATTCGAATGTGACCTTCCCCATTTTTTCCGAAGCTAATTCCTGGGATAGTGGCAACCCTCGCTCTATCGAGAATAAGTTCGCTCATTGCAACTGAAGACTTATTCAGTGATGAGGTATTTGGAAGAGCGTAGAAGGCACCCTTCGGCTTCACACACGTAACTCCATCAATTTCAGCCAGTTCTTCCATTACTATGTTTCTTCTCTTCTCATACTGAGCGTTCATCTCTTTCACAAATTTCCACGATCTCTCATCTCGCAGAGCGAGAGCTGCAGCTTTTTGGGCGAATGTAGATGGGCCAGTCACCGAGTGTTCGTGAATTACCTTTACGCGTTCAGTAATCTGTCTGTTTGCCGTCATGTATCCAAGTCTCCAACCCGTCATGGCGAAAGCTTTCGAGAACCCGTTGACTGTAATAGTTCGGTCCTTCATTCCAGGGAACGAGGCTATGCTCAAGTGCTTTGTTCCATCGTAAACTAAGTACTCGTAGAGTTCATCGGAGAGAACCAGCAGATCATTTTCAATCGCGACGTCTGCAATATCTTCTAGCTCTTTCCTTTCTAACACACACCCCGTCGGATTATTTGGTGAATTTACAATGATCATCTTGGTTCTCGAAGTGATCGATTTTTCCAAGTCTGTGACGTTTACTGTAAACCCCTTATCTTCATACAAAGGAATCTTAACGGGTATTCCACCTGCGAAGGTTACGCATGGCTCGTAGCTCACCCAGCACGGATCGGTCAGAATCACTTCATCCCCAGGATTCAGCATCGCCATCATCGTGGCGAATATTGCTTCTTTTCCTCCAACCGTTACAAGCACTTCAGAATTTGGATCTAATTCAATTCCATTGTCTCTCTCAGTCTTCTCAGCTATAGCGGCTCTCAATTCAAGGATACCCGCACTGTCCGAATAGAAAGTATTTCCTTCATCCAACGCCTTCTTGGCAAATTCTCGTATGTGTTCCGGCGTGACAAATCCAGGCTCTCCCGCGCCGAGGCTTATAACGTCAATCCCTTTACGCTTCAATTCTTTTACTTTGGCAATCATGGCGATAGTTGGGGAACTAGGAACCTCTGTTCGATGTGCAGGCTTCATTCATTTCTTCACCTGATTCTTGTCGAACATATCTTTCCGCGAAATTATGTGAACCTTGTTCCGGATATCATTAACCTTTGGCAAGGTTAAGGAATTGTGGGTTCTACGGTCGGGTTGCATTTAAGCGATTCTTTGCTATTATCGAAAAACTAGCGTGATCATGCACAGACTTAAAGACTATACAGAGTCCCGATCGTCCGTGAAATGATCTCAAGATTTTTCAGAGGGTTTCGAGGGTTCTGACCTTGACGCTCTTGATCGAGTTCTCTTTCTCAAGGGTCTTCCGAAGTTCGTCGATCCCAAGCTTGCAAGTGGAGATATCTCCTACTACATACCATTCCGCAAGTTCACCTCTCCGTAGAGTTCTTGACTGACTTGAAAGTAGGTCCACTCCCAACTCCGCTAGTAGAGCTGCCGCCTTTGCAAGCGCGCCCAGCGTGTCTCCAAAGCCTATCTGAAACTCAGCAAGTTTCGCTCCTGGATGTGCGAACGGTAGGAGACGAGCTTCCTTCCTGTCCATGTCAGCCACCAGCATGACGTAGGTGCCTTCAGAAAGCCCGAGGCCGCTCCTCAGACTTGACGGAATAATTATCCTTCCTCTAGAGTCTACTCTGACGATTTCAGAGAGCTTCGTACTGATCTCCTCGTCCAGCTTTACCTCTACAGGAAACGTTTATATAAGGTGTGGGCAGATGGTGGGAAACTACCCACAATTTACCCATGAGGCAACAGGAATGAAACAGGGGTATCGACTTCACGGGAATGCAGGTACTCAGTGAAACGAAAGATCTTCTTCTAGATGGACTCCAGCTACGGGTTTTCGATGATAAAAGGAAGGACATTTTCAGTTTATGGGGCTACGACATAGTAACGGCATCTGCGATCATGAAGTGCGCTGAAGATTTCGAAACATGATAGGTGAGACAGTTGCGGATCAATGATCTAGTATCAACCGAGTTGAGGGGGGTAGTCAGCTACGCTCTCGGCGACCTTTTACAACAAGAAGCCAGCGTCGGAATGACAAAACTCGATCTGAATGAGAACCTGTGCATAGACGCTCAATTAGTTAGGTCGATTATGAGGACTGTTTGTTCACAAGTGGATCCTAATCAGTATCCCGAACCACATGCAGGAGTTGCCGTTGCGGCTCTCTCAAAATACCTTGACATAGACCAATCGAAATTGTATGTTGGTAACGGCTCTGATGATGTGTTAGAGAGACTTGCTAGATGTTTTGCCAACAAAGACTCCACTGTTCTCATCGTTGAGCCAAGCTTTTTCATGTATGGGTATTTTGCAAGCCTCAGTGGAGCTCGTAGGAAATCGGTGCGACTCAGACCATCATTCGAGCTCGATGTGGACGCGATACTCGGAGCCAAGGAACCTTCAACCTCACTCCTCATATTGTGCTCTCCGAATAATCCAACGGGAAATCAGTTCAGACAAGAAGATGTGAAAAGAATTCTGGAAGAGTTTGACGGTCTAGTTGCTATTGACGAAGCGTATGCGGATTTCGGAAGATACTCAACCGCCAAGTGGACGGATAACTTCGAGAACCTTGTGGTTCTACGATCGTTCTCGAAGGCTTATGGATTGGCGGCGCTGAGGGCAGGCTACGCCGTTTCCAACCCATCTGTAATCGAATGGTTGAAGAAAGCGACGCCCCCATTCAATGTAAACGCATTCACCCAGAAATTGGTGGAGATTTCACTCAAGAAATCTGCGAGATTCAAACGAGAGATTCAACGCGTATTAGAACAGAGAGCGTGGTTGATTAAACAACTTGAAACGATGGATGGGGTTAAACCATACCCCTCGGACGCCAACTTCGTTCTCTTCAGAATAATGCGCGAGGATTTGACATCTTCACAGGTCTGGACGACGCTTAGACATATGAAGATTCTAGTGCGAGATAAAGGTTCGGATCCACTCCTTCAAAACTGCATCCGTGTCACTGTTGGAACACACAAAATGAATCTAGAGTTTCTTAAAGCTCTCAAACAGATACTAAATCAGTGAACAGTTGAGTCACCATGAATGAGAGGAAATGCACAACAGAGAGAAAGACAAGGGAAACACATGTTAGAATGGAATTGAACATAGACGGAAAAGGATTAACCAACGTAAACACAGGAATAAAATTCCTCGACCATCTTCTTGTCACCCTTACGAAGCGTTCCTCTTTTGACTTGAGAGTTGAAGCGACAGGAGACCTTGGACATCACCTCATAGAAGATGTAGGACTCGTGCTTGGCGAAGCCCTACTTTCGGCATTGGGAGAGAAGAAAGGCATCAAGAGATTCGGCTTTGCCTACGTTACCATGGATGATTCACTATCAAGAACAGTGGTCGATCTTGGGGGCAGACCATATTTCGTAGCCAACCTAGACCTCCAACAGAATAAAGTCGAGGACGTTATGTCAGAAGACATCGAACACTTTTTCATGTCATTTGCTCACGCATCAAAATCCAACGTTCACATAGCTGTGCTGTATGGAAAGAACGACCACCACAAAATAGAATCGGCTACCAAGGCGTTGGCGCTGGCGTTGAGAGAAGCAGTTTCACAGGATCCAAAATTGGACAGCGTCCCAAGCGCAAAAGGAGTCTTGTGAGCTATGCCCACAATCGCCATCATCAACTATGGCGTCGGCAACCTTAGGAGTGTAAAAAGAGGGCTTGAACAATCCGATGCAACCGTAACCATAACTGACAAAGTCAGTGATATAATCCGGTCAGATGCTATGGTTCTTCCAGGTGTTGGCGCTTTCAAAGGCGCTCTAAGAACTCTAACCAAACTTTCCAAACCGATACTGAAGCAGGCAGACGCGGGAAAACCAATTTTGGGTATCTGCTTGGGCTATCAGATTCTCTTCACGAGAAGCCATGAAGGCGGCATCAGGAGAGGTCTTGACCTCCTTCAAGGAGAGGTTGTGAAACTCTCTGGAAATGTGAAACTGCCGCATATCGGATGGAATACCGTGTCTATCGCAAGGGCTGATGAGCTGGTGGATGGCGTCAAGGACGGTTCATACATGTACTTCGTTCACTCCTACTCCCCGAAACCTTCAGAGAAGAAGATTATCGTAGCCTACACCAACTATGGAGAAACGTTTCCATCAATCGTGTCTCAAGGTAATGTCTTCGCCACTCAGTTTCACCCCGAGAAGAGTGGAACAAGTGGATTGAGAATTCTGGAGAATTTCGTAGGAATCACCAAGAGGTAGAGGAAATGCTGATTATTCCAGCAGTCGATATAATGGGCGGAAAATCAGTCAGGCTCGTTCATGGAGACCCATCACGTAAGAAGATCTATTACGATGACCCACTTGTTCCAGCCACGAAATTCGCCAAAGCAGGCGCAGAACTCATACATGTGGTAGATCTTGATGCAGCTCTTGGAACCGGCCAGAACTTGTCAAGCATAAGACGAATTGTATCCACATTACGTCTTCCAGTGCAGGTTGGTGGCGGTATCCGAAGTTTAGAGAGAGCACGGCAGCTACTTGACGTAGGAGTGAAGAGGGTTATCTTTGGCACTTCATCGGTGAACCAGATCGACATCGTTGGAGCGGCAGTCAAAAAGTTTGGGGCTGACAGGGTTGCCGCAGCTGTGGATACTAAGGGCGACCTTGTGGTGGTGAAGGGATGGACCGAGCCTACTGGATTGAACTACATCGAATTGGCTGAGTCGCTCGATAAGCTCGGTGTTGGGAGCATTATCTTTACCTCTGTCGATGCGGATGGAACCCTTACCAAACCATCCTTTGAAAGAGTAATGAAACTTCGCAAGATTGTGACTACACGTTTGGTAGCTTCAGGTGGAGTTTCCACGTTGGAAGACATCAAAGGATTGGTGGAGACTGGAACATATGGCGCCATAATTGGAACAGCGTTCTATGAAGAGAAGATCGATCTTGGGGAAGCTATGAAGGTGGCGTCAGAATGCTAGCGAAGAGGATCATACCCTGCTTGGATGTCGAAAGTGGAAAAGTTGTCAAGGGCATCAGATTCAAGAACCTTAGGGTTGAAGGAGATCCCGCGGAGCTTTCCTCCGAGTACGAGCGACAGGGAGCGGATGAAGTTGTCTTCTTGGACATAACAGCCTCTCACGAGAGACGCGAAATATTTTTGGACGTTGTCAGGAGGACCGCGGACACAGTCTTCATACCATTTACTGTTGGAGGCGGGATAAGAAACACCAAAGACATTGAACGTATTCTCTTAGCTGGTGCAGACAAAATCGCGTTGAATACCACAGCCGTTAGACGACCAGAATCCATTAAGGACTCTTCAGATAGATTTGGAAGCCAATGCACGGTTGTTTCGATAGACGCGAAACGGAACTACGTGGACGCACCTAAGGGTAGGAGAACCGTTGTGGACACGCCAGCGGGAAAATGTTGGTGGAATATCTATGTCGAGGGCGGAAGAGTTCCGATTCCACTGGACGCAATCTCCTGGGCTAAGCGAGTTGAAAAACTCGGAGCGGGAGAGATCCTCTTAACAAGTATGGACTGTGATGGAACAAGATCTGGATACGATATCGAACTGACGAGAACAGTCAGCGAAAATGTGAATATCCCAGTTATAGCGAGTGGTGGCGCAGGTGGTCCCGAAGAAATCCTTCACGTTCTGAAGCATGGCAAAGCGGATGCAGCTCTTGCCGCTTCCATATTTCACGAGTCACAGTATACTGTTGGGCAAGTGAAACAGTATCTCCTCGACAGAGGAGTAGCTGTCCGCCTTCCCTCAAGGTAGATCAGAATTGGCTCTCAAGATGACAGAAACAGAGATAGAGAAACTCATAGCGGCTGTAAACTTTCAGAAAATGGGTGAACTCGTTCCAGTGGTGGTTCAAGACGCATCAAATGACAAGGTGCTAATGCAGGCTTTCATGAATAAGGAGACTCTGAGACTGACGTTAGAAAGCGGGAAGATGCACTATTGGAGTAGAACGAGAAATAGAGTCTGGATGAAAGGTGAGCAGTCTGGGAATTACTCGATCGTACAGAAAATCGCTTTAGACTGCGATTCTGATTCACTACTCTTTTCAGTGCAGCAGATCGGACCGTGCTGTCACACTGGAAACGACAGTTGCTTCTACCAATCAGTGACAGACTCCGCTCCAGAGAGTGTAGATAGCAGAGTTCTGGAGAGAATCTTCGAGGTTGTAAATGAGAGAGTAAGAAACCCAAAAGAAGAATCATACGTGTCAAAGCTTACACGCCAAGGAGAGAACTCGATCCTACAGAAGATTGGCGAAGAAACCTTCGAGCTTGTGCTCGCGGCCAAAGATGAATGGGCAGGGGAGATAGTTTCCGAAGCCTCAGACCTACTCTTTCATATAATGGTTCTCTTCGCGGCGAAGAAGATGGATATTCGAGACTGTTTCAAGGAACTGAAGAATCGCCACTATGCGAAGACCAAACCGGGCTCTATATCACATGGTCCCACGTAGCAGACCCATCATCACAAGTCCTGTTCCATGAATAATTCCGCAAGGATTATACGTCCAGCTCGAATCATATAGTAATCTATTCTAATGGAGGAAGTTGATTGGACGAAGAGCGTTGGAACGTATGGTTGATGTTCAGCTGTTCGAATTATCCTGGGCATCCCGATGCCTTGGGAATCGCTGTGTTAACGAACTATGCATACATGCCAAGAGTAATTGCCTCCGCGGAGACTAAGGCATGTAGTTTGTGTGGTTGCGGGCTTGTATATGCAGGCAAGGAAGATGCTCTTCTCCCGTTCTTGATGCACGATTTTGAACGCTTCCAAGCCAACGGTTACAACCCAATGAAAGACGAAGAGTTCTGGATAACAGACTACTGAAACTGCGCTCTATCTCTTAAGCGACCCAATGGTTCTGGAGCAGATTATGCCCCGAACCTGGTTACATAGATGACTTAAGCTTCTCCTTTAACAGCGAAGCAACTCGTTTAGCATCCGCTTTGCCTCGAACTTGCGTCATAACTAGACCCATTAGTTTGCCGGTTGCTCTTTCACCTTGATCTTTTACTAATGAAGTATTCTCGGAAACTACCTTGTTCACGATCGACGCCACCTCCGACTCTGAAAGCATCTTGAGCCCCAGTTTCTCCATGGCTTCGTTCGGCGTCTTTCCCGGGTTCTTAGCAATCCACGTAATAATCTCCTCAATAGATTCCTTCGCAGTCTCTCCCACATCGACAAGATCGAAGACCCTCTCAATCTGCTCTGAGCTAACGTTCTCAAGAGGTACGCCGTCCCTCTCAAGACTCTTGAATATCTCCGTCAGCATAGTCGCGATGAAAGAAGGCTGAATTTTCGTTCTTGAAGCTACCTTCTCGAAGAGTTCCATGTAGTCGGAGTCTAATAGTTGGCTCGCTAGTTTTTCATTCAAACCATAGGACTGAGCCAGTCGCTTCATGACAACATCTGGAAGTGGTGGCAGATTTGCTTTGGCTCGTGCGATCCTTTCGGCTGAGAGGGCGATGGGGGGCACATCAGTTTCAGGATACATTCGAGCCGCCCCTGGACGCGGACGCATGTACACTGTTGTCCCATCTAGGTTTGAGGCTCTTGTCTCCTCGGGTACACCCTTAAGCGCGTCTTTGGCGCGTTCGACCACAGCTTTCAAGGCATCCCTCACATTCTCGAGATTGTCTGCCACCAAAGCGATTGCGTCAAGCTCTCCTGCGCCTACTCGGACTCGCGTTCCCTCCAACTCTTCCTGGGTAATTCCATATGCAGGCAACTCATCCGAGTGAAATATCCCACCTACCTTACCCGCAAACATGGCTCTACGAGAAAATTCGGTTCCTAACCTTAGGCCCGGTAACAGTTCTCTCTTCAGTAACCCCGAGAATTTTGGAAGTTTAGTGGCATATACGACTCCGCTTTTTGATAAGGCGGATTTTATTACTTTACATTGCGTCTTGGAATAGATGTCAGTCACATCAACGAGGTTTTCCACGATATCGTCTTCGCGTAAGCCCCTATCCTGCAACTCATTTTTTAGTTTGACTAATTCAATCTGTCTTTGAACCTCGAACTCAACAACTTTAGAGATCAGATAGAGTTTCTGAACCCCTTTAATCTCGACTAATGCTCCTTGACGAGTCGATATATTGAGGTCTTGTCGGATAGTTCCCAAGCCTCGCTTCACCTTTCCGGTCGCTTTGAGAAGCCGACCTATAGCAAGAGCGGTCTCCTGTGCCTCTTCTGGTGAATTGATGACCGGCCCTGTGGTCACTTCTACGAGCGGAATTCCAAGTCTATCGATCCGATAGTTGACGGTCATTCCAACTTCTCCGGTCTTTCTGGCAGCATCCTCCTCAAGGCTTACATGTTGAATGGGAACTCTCTTGTTGGAAATGTCTAGGAACCCGTTCAGTCCCATCGCGGTTGTACGTTGAAATCCAGTTGTGTTCGACCCGTCGATCACAACCTTTCTCATCACATGAATCTCATCAACCGGTTTCAGATTCATCATGAAGCTGATCAACAGGACGGTATCTATCGCCTCATCATTCAAGTTATGAGGGGGCTCCTCATCCATCTCCACGAGACACGTGGTATCAGAGTCCGCCTCGTACGCAATGACCCTACCCTTCTGAAACTCGAACATAGCCGCAGGATCAACCTGACCGAACTCACTCTGGGTTGGACGAAGCCTCCTTAGAAAGACCATCTCGGGGTCCCCTGTCGAGAGACGAGTAGGACAAGCACAGAACAGTTTACTCTTAGTATCAAGTTGACAGTGAACTTCTATCCCAACCTTCAATCCAAGATCCGAGATCTCAGGCAACTTAAACCAATCCTTCGGCTACTGTTCGCCTCGAAGAGATTTCACCTGCTATGTTTGACACCATCAGGTTCGAGACACTCTCGACATCGTCGGTCTGCCCAAAAGCCCACATCATTTTGACAAGAGCAGTTTCCGGAACCATGTCTTCTAGTGGAAGGACTCCCAACGAAAGAAGATCTCGCCCCGTATAGTAGACGTTCATGTTAACTCGACCCCATATACATTGAGAACTCATCCCAACGAGAAGCCCTTTGTCAACGGCTCGTTTGATGGCGTCGTAGCAGTATCGACTTACATGGCCAAGACCTGTACCTTCGAAGATGAGACCTCGATAACCCCGATCCACATGCCAATCAATTAAGGCAGGGTTCATATTCGGATAGAATTTTATCAAAGCTACCTTATCATCAAAGTCAGGCTTTAGAACAGGCGCGTCATCTTGCCCACGTCTTCTAAAATCATCTAGAAATTCAAATCTTCTTTGAATCAGATCATATCTGGCCAACGGCTGTGAATTGATCGATCTGAAAGCATCCCTCGCACTAGTATGACATTTTCGGGCCCGAGTAGCCCTATGAACTACCAAGAAGTCATCAGAGGTTTTTTCATGCATCACCAGAACCACTTCCGAGCATGGTGAGGTGGCGGCGATGGATACTGCACCAATCAGGTTCGTGGCCGCATCAGAACTTGGCCTATCAGATGATCGCTGAGAACCAACAAGAACAACTGGAATTGGAAGGTTTTGAAGTGCGAAGCTTAGCGCAGCACCTGTATACGCCATTGTGTCTGTGCCGTGACAAATAACGACACCCTGCATAGCCTTCTCATAGTATTTCCAGACTGTAGTCGCAATCTCTTTCCAGTGGTTCACAGTCAGGTTCTCACTGAATTCGGTGTAGAGGACGTCAGCGGTCACCTGAGCGATGTCAGAGAGCTCTGGAACAACGCTGTATAGATCCTCAGCGTTCAGTGCCGGCTCAACAGAACCTGTTCTATAATCGACTCGGCTCGCTATTGTTCCACCGGTACTTATCACCGCTACTTTGGGAAGGCCTTCTCTAGATGGAGGAAGTGGAGGACGCGAGAAAGATGGTTTACCACCTCTCCCCGTAACTTCGACCTTCGTATCAAGCGTGACTTGGACTCCGACATTGTAGCCGCTGCCTAATTTGATGACTATGATCCTTTCGTCACCAAGCTCGGTTCGAGGTATTAGAATACCCTCGTAGACTTTCTCGTTCTCCTGGATTCTGATTCTATCTCCAATATCTGCTCCAGACTTCTTCAACAACTCGAATGCTATTCCACGATAACCTGTCGTCAATTTTGCCGCTCCTATTAATGAACCATTGATCTATCAAGATCTGTTTTCAGGATTGCTCTGTTCATCTTCCAGAGACGATTACTCAATCCACTAAGAGTTTTGACATGTAGGGTCCCTCACGTCCATATCCTAGCATTCTATAATACTCCCGAGTTCCTATTGCGCTTGTGACTAGAATCTTTCTTCGATTGTAGAGTTCGACAGTCTTCCTTTCAGCTTCTAATAGAAGTTTTCCTCCAAGACCCTTATGTTGATAGGCGTCCCTGTCTTCTCCACCAACTGGGATCATAGGTCCACAGACGCGAAGTTCTCTGACGATTGCCGTATCGCCACCGCCGATCTCTGATCTATGTGCATCGGAAGAGGGGATCCTCAACCGAATATATCCAGCCAAGGTGTCGCTCTCTTCCTCCACCGCCGAGATGAAGATTTCTTTTCCGTTAGACGCCTCATATTCCTCTGATACGATCTTGAAGTTCTCGGGATTAGGTCTCCACCCTGTCTTCAACATACGAAGCCCAACTTCTCTACACCTTATGCACCTACATCGCATGCCCATCTCAACCATCCTTTTTTCGACCAATTGTCGGAGATTACTCTTCTTAACGCCAGCGACTATGAGATTTGCAGGAATATCACGCTGAACGCGCATTATCCTGATCCATGAAGGGACTTTCGCCTTTATCTCTCCAATAAGATCAGCCGCTTCCTCAGACGAGTAGGGCTGGTACATGCCAGATTTCCACAGCTCATACACTTCAGTCCCCTTCAGAACAAGACATGGGTAAATCTTCAACATATCCGGTTTGAATGCAGGGTCCTCGAATAGCCTTATGAAGGCCGAGTAGTCTCTTTCTCGATCCGATCCTGGAAGTCCAGGCATCATGTGGGCAACGATCTTAAGTCCGGAATCCTTGCAGATTCGGAACGCTTGCACAACATCGCTGACCGTGTGGCAGCGCCCAACGAGTCGATAGATGTCATCGTACAGGTTTTGAACTCCCAGCTCAACGCGCGTGACTCCCATAGAGAGCATTTGATCCACGTGATCCACCCCCGACCAGTCAGGACGCGTTTCAACGGTGATCCCAACATTCCTAACCTCTGAAGCCTCAGCAACTGCGATCGCTTCCTCCAAGGAAGATGAAGTCTGCCCTGAGATAGCTTCCAGACACCTTTGAACAAAGTGCTCTTGGTAGGATTTGGACGTCGCCAAGAAAGTTCCTCCTTGAATAACAAGTTCTACCTTTCCAACTTTATGCCCGATCGCCCTGAGCTGCTGCAGTCGACTCGATACCTGCTTGTAGGGATCAAAGTTGTTCTGGATACCTCTCATAGTTGACGGCTCATAGCCAGTGTAACTTGCAGGTGCACCGGGCTCGCTCGGACAGTATCCGCACCGTCCATGGGGACACTTCGAAGGCTCCGTCATTACTGCTACAACGTTTACTCCTGACAAACTTCGAACTCGTTTCAAGAGAAGAGTGGAACGTACCTCTTCCTTCTCGTCCTCGTCAGCGTAGGACAGAATCTCCGCGTTGCTTGGAATCCAACTCAGACTATGTAGTTTCGCAAATCGAAGCTTGACATCATTCAAATCGACATTGTCATCTGGGGTTCGCTCTAGGATCTCTTGCAGTATCTCCCTGCAGACATCCTTC
>Ga0315282_10005807_pt1 | contig 20884 bp, 22 predicted proteins | sample YL17G07_20_MG_FD_203693 | JGI IMG/M metagenome (GOLD analysis project Ga0315282, IMG submission 203693) | Sediment microbial communities from Yellowstone Lake, YNP, Wyoming, USA - YL17G07_20 | ecosystem: Environmental > Aquatic > Freshwater > Lake > Sediment | place: USA: Wyoming | collected... | reverse complement strand
CGGGGGAATAATCTTGAACTCGTTGGACAAGCTTATCAAAGCCGTAGCACCATTTCTCAACGAACTCTTTATCGTAGAGTTCTTCATTTATGATGACGTTTATCATTCCCATAAGTAAGGCACAATCGGTACCTGGTCTGAGTTGCAACCATATATCAGCCCACTGGGCTGGTTCGGTGTACCTTGGGTCGACGACGATAAGCTTTGCCCCGCTATTTTTGGTATTGAGTATGACTCGCCAGGAGCCTCGCTCTGCCTCACGAGGATTTGTCCCCAGTAGGAGAATACACTTGGTTACGCCTAGTCGTGGTGTTATGGCATTGCAAGACATCCCAATAATGGCACAAGAAAGTACGTTGTTCACTCCCCAACAGATGTTCCCCTGACCTATGTAGTTAGGGCTTCCCAAAAGGCTCATGAATCTCCCCTTGTACTCGTCATGAGTCCGGTAGGTACCACTGCTGGTAGCAATAGCCTCCGGACCATACTGTTTCTTTATTTCCTTCAGTTTTTGTGCTATTTCGTCTAGTGCTTGTTCCCATGAGATTGTTTGCCACTTTCCTGCGCCCTTTTCACCAGCCCTTTTTAGCGGGTAGCGAAGTCGGTCTGGATGATAGAACCAATCTGCGGCGGCTCGTGCCCTGGGGCATGCCCTGACTGTAGGCTTCAGCACGGCACTGCGAGGATGTTCCGTGTCCTCCTCAACCTTAATAAGCCGCCCATCTTTAATGTGCACAGCTACCTTGCAATGGTCATGGCACCACATGCATATTGTCTTTTTAACCTGCATCTCGCTCACTTTCTAGCCTCCTCGTTAATCAGATTCCACAGATGAGGGGATGGCTGAGTGGTGCATAGTGGCGGTCTTGAAAGCCGTTCTCCGATTCATTGGAGTAACGGGCTGGAATCTGACTCCCTCCGCTACTGTACCCCAAATTTGGGTTAGTACTTTTTAACCTTGTAGACCTTACATAGTAATGCTCTGAGTGGCCATCCCCCACTGATTTTGTTACATTGCTCTGGGTCGTCGCTGGTGACGACGTTGATATTTGACTCCCATACCCCGTGTAACCACGGCTCCTCCCCAGGTAGCTCTGGAAACCACCATCCATGTTGAGCATGAACCACCCTCGGGTCGATGCCTTTGAAGAACTGGCATTTCTGTCTTATCCTTCCTCTGGGTGTCTCAATCCATATCCAGTCTCCATCTTCAATATCAAACTTAGCTGCTGTTTGGGGGTTAAGCTGGGCTATTGGGTCTGGATGCTGCCTACGAAGGGAGTCAATCTGGCGGTGCTCAGAATGATACATAGGCAGGAATCTGCCTCCGGTAATAAGGATCAGGGGGTATTTTTTTGCCAGTTCAGGGTTGCTAATCGGACTTTCTGGGGGCTCGTAATAGCGTGGTAGCGGGTCATATCCCATCTGCTTCAGTATAGTTGAGTATAGCTCTAGCTTCCCTGTGGGTGTAGCAAATCCCGCCTGCTCATATTTTTTGTATTCTTTGGGGAAGGAAATATAACCACCCTTTTTAGCCACAAATTCCTTAAAGGTATAACCCAAGGGCACTAGCCGGTAGTCAGAAGCCTCCTCAAGGGTCTTCCATGGCCAGTATTCTTCCTGTCCCAGCCGTATTCCTAACCCGCGCCATAACTCGTAGTCGGTTCTTCGTTCATACTCCCCTTCCTTTACTGCAGGAAGTGCTGCCTCTCCGGCGACTACGTAGTCTAGGGTATCAACACAGGTTATAATATTGGGTCTTTCCAGCCATGAGGCACTGGGAAGCATATAGTCGGCCAGCTCGGCGCTGGGAGTCAGCCAGAAATCCATAACCACATAAAGCTCCAGCCTCTTTAGTGCTCCATATACCAGCTTGGTATTGGCATAAGCAACTAAGGGATTGTTAGCCACGGATATCAAGGCTTTGACTGGATAGGGCTTACCTGTAATAATTGCTCGAAACGTAGTTGGGGCATGAGCATGACTCATGTGAGCTGGAGACATCCGCCGGCCCCACACCCTCTCCACATTCTCTTGGATGAGGTCATAGCCAGTCCACGAAAGTAATTTGAATCGGTCTGCGCCTAACTGTTTCCTCTTCTGCTCAGGAGGTAGGCTATCGCTGAGCGTAATCTCTGATTCGGGTACAATTTGAGGGGTGGGGGGGCGAACGTTTTCACTACCCCGAACATCAAAGTTGCCGGTTATCGCTGGCAGGATGAATCTAGCGTGGAGAGCTTCAATGTGGTTTGCCAGGTGTTCCAGTCCCATATAATTAAAAAACATTGCTGGCTTGCTTGTAGCATACATTCTAGCGGCTTCTCTAATCTTATCAGCAGTGACCCATGTAATCTCCGCCACTTTTTCCAGTGGGTAATCTTGAGCTCGTTCGGCAAGCTTATCGAAACCATAGCACCATTTCTCGGTAAACTCCTTGTCATAGAGCCCCTCATTTATGATGACATTTATCATGCCCATCAATAAGGCACAATCGGTACCGGGTCTGAGTTGCAACCAAATGTCAGCCCTCTCAGCTGCTTCCGTGTATCTTGGGTCTACTACTATAAGCTTTGCCCCCTTATTTTTGGCATCGAGTATCAAATTCCAAATGCCTCTTGCTGAGTGTCTGGGATTTGCTCCGACAAGGAGCATACACTTGGTCACCCCTGGCTCTGGTCGTGGGGGATTGCAAGTCGCAAACCCAGTAATAGCGGCAAAAAGCATGTTGTTCACTCCCCAACAAATGACCCCCTGCGACATCTGGTTCGGACTACCAAAGAGATTAAGAAACCTCAGCGTATACTCGTCATGAGTCCGATAAGTACCACCTTGTGTCACTACAGCCTCTGGCCCATACCTTTCCTTTATCTCTCCCAGCTTTTGGGCTATCTCATCTAGGGCTTGTTCCCACGATATCTTTTGCCACTTTCCTTCGCCCTTTTCGCCTGCTCTCTTCAGGGGATAGTTGAGCCGGTCGGGGTGGTGGAACCACTCAGCAGCAGCACGCGCCCTCGGGCAGGCTCTAACTACAGGAGCTATCATTTCGCTACGAGGGTCTTCCTTGTCCTCCTCAATCTTAATAAGCTGCCCGTCTCTGACATGCACAGCTACCTTGCAGCGGTCGTGACACCACCTGCATACCGCCTTCTTAACCTCGATTTCGCTCATTTCTTGTTCGCCTCGTTAATGAGATTCCACAGAGACCCTGTTTAGCATAGCAAAACCCATGGGATTTACTAGGTATCCTTTAATATAAGGCTTAATTAGAATATAATTTCGCCCAAACCATAATGGTAGGCAAGCAGCATCGTCAACCAGCCTTTGCTCAGCTTGCTGATACAATGCCAGGCTCAGGTCATTATTCTGCTCTACTGCCCCCATCTCCAGCAGGGAATCAATATCAGGGTTGCTATACTCGCCATGGTTATTATCAGCGCCAGAGTGAAATAGAATATCTAAAAAATTCTGCGGGTGGGGGTAGTCAGCCACCCAGCCCATCAGGAACATCCCATCCTTCTCCTTGTTAAGGTGATAAAGGAATCTCTCTGGCTCTAACTGTCTGACCTTTACTTCAACTCCAAGATTTTGCCGCCATTCATAAACGATAGCTTCCAGCTCTTGTTCAATCAATCCTCCCCAGCCCATGGTGGTAATGGTGATAGGTGGCAACTTAGCTACATCGCCATATTTAGAGGTAGCAATTAGCTCCTTTGCCTTATTTACGTCATAATCCAGCCCGGATAAATCCTTATTGAAACCGGGCATGCCTGGCGGTAAGATGCCATCTGCTCGCTTCATCATGCTCTTAAATACCAGAGAGACTATTTTATCTTTATCAATCGCCTGGCAAAAAGCACGGCGGATGTTAATATCGTCAAAGGGGGGCTTAGTGTGGTTAAAGCCAATGTAGAAGAAGCTCAGCTCAGGAACTATTGATAGCTCCCGGTAGAAAGGCCCCTTTTCATCGGTAACCTTATCAATATAGTTCAGATAGACACCGGCAGCATCAATCTTACCGGTCTCATACATATTCATCGGGATACCGCCCCATAACTGGAAAGTGACCGAGCCGACTTTAGCCACCTCTCCGTAATAAAGCCCGTTTCTCTCCAGAGTAAGCAGTTTATTTTCCTCCCACTCTTTGAGCTTAAATGGACCGGTGCCATTGGGACTGTGCCACCACTCCCCCCCTAGCTCCACAGTGGCTTTGTCCACGACAAAGGCGGTAGGATAGGTCAGCTTGGATAGGAAATAAGATTTAGGGGCATCTATGGTTATCTGAAGGGTATAGTCATCAATAACCCTGACACCGTTAATCCCCTCCCTCTCACCAGCTAACACCTCCCTCACCCCGACAATATCACCGAGATAGGTGGCAGCAGTATGAGACTCGGTTTTGGGGTCACAGGCTCGCTCCCATGAGTACTTAAAATCCTCAGCCTTAACCTCCCTGCCATTATGAAACTTGACATCGTGCCGGAGGTGAAAGGTATAGGTCTTACCGTCATTGCTAACCTGCCATGACTGGGCTACATCTGGTGCTGGCTTAAGGTTATCATCAAGGCGAACCAAGCCGCCAAATATCTGCATTATATATTCATGAGAGGTCATTTCACCAGAGACTGCCGGGTCAAGGGTTATTGGGTCAATGCCATAGAGGTTAAGGACTGCTCCTTCAGTAGGTGTTGGCGCTTCCGGCTTACACTGAACGCCAACAAGGAGCAGGCTGAATAATATTACTGAAAGAAGTATGTATACGATTCTTTTCATCATTCAACTCGTAACGGAAACATATTGATAATCCCTCATTCACCTATCAGGCATCTTACCTTATCTAAACCTTCTATAAAGGCTTTATGTATCTCTTCCTTGCTCTGGGCTTTAGCCATTTCCTCTTTTCCTTCACTGACTATTCTACTCACCGCCTTTTGAAGTTGCTTTATGTCTTGCATCCCATCTCTACCTATCAATGCCTCATTCTGCTCGTCACGCAACTTCTCATTCCACAGCCTCCCTAGCGCTGATATAATCTTGGCTAACCTAGCCACGTCCCGGGGCCACACCGCCATTAAATCCTGATACTCCTGCTCGAGCTTTGCTATCTCCTTATCACGGCACTGCATGACATACCGCTTTCTGTCGCTATCAGCTAGGTGGTTTAGCTCACTCTTAAGCCATCTTTCGTAGAAAGTTTTTGCAAGCTTAAGGTAAGGGGACATTAAGACAAGCTTGCTCTTGGCATTATTAATAACACCCTCTATGTAGTGCGAAGTTCTACGCATTGTTAATAATCTTGCCAATTGCCCTACCCGATATCTTATTGAGGGCTCAAAATAAACCCTCCCTTTTCAGGCTCAGGTATTTTTTATCGCCGATAATAATATGGTCTAGCACATCTATGCCCACAATCGCCCCTGCCTCAGCTAACCTTTTGGTTAGCTTTACATCATCCTCTGAGGCTTCGGGGTCGCCTGAGGGGTGATTATGGACAAAGATTACCGAGGCGGCACTGGCGGATATTGCTTCTTTGAATACCTCTCTGGGATGAACAATGCTGGTATCAAGGCTACCGATTGAGATTTCTGCGGCTTTTATTAGTTGATTTCTCGTATTGAGCAGAAGAGCCAGAAAATGCTCTTTCCTTTTGTCTTTTAGCCTGCCCTTTACCAAGCTTGCCACATCTTCAGGGGTCTTAACCAGTGGCTTATCTCCAGCCTCAGAATAACCCTCCAGTCGGTTAGCCAGCTCAAAAGCAGCCTTAATCTGAGCTGCCTTGGCTAGACCGATTCCTCTCACCTCGGATAGCTCCTCCACCGAGGCACCGGCGATTCCTTTAAGATTGCCAAAACGGGATAGCAGCCTCTGGGCAGTTACCATCACTGACTCCCCGGAAACACCTCGCCCTAGAAGCAGGGCTAGAATCTCCTGAGCCGATAGAGCTTCTACCCCCAGCTTTTGCAGCCTCTCTCTAGGTCGCTCAGAAATAGGCAAATCATGAATGGTAAATGACTTCTTCATCACTTCACCCCGGCAGGCTGGGCTGGTGCAGTAAGGCGGGTCTGCCATAAGGCATTCAAGCCATCCATGTTAAAGTCATATACCCTCTCTAGGGCGGCATCGTAGCCACTGCCCTCTCTGAAAGTGTTTAGTAGCTCCAGCATCTTAGCCTGTCCATAACTGCCAATAAGAAAATCAACCAGACTATAACTCTGGGCATAGGAAAGGACAGACTGTCCGGTATAGGCGGAAAAGGGACTTGATAGGCTACGCACTGAGATGAGTCTTCTTTCAGCTATCGCCTTGTTAAGAAATGACCTATACTCTGGCTCCAACGGTCCTTCAGTGCGCATGGCTAAACCTTCATCAAGCCAGGTAGGTAGCTCGTTATAGGGATTAAGTGTCATCTGATGTATGACTAAATGCGTCAGCTCGTGGGCAATTGCCCTCTTGCCCCAGTTAAGGTTAAGCGGGGGTATGCCAATAGCTATAATGCCATATCTGGTGAAAGCTGCTCCTCCCGTCCACTCCTGAGGATAAATCATTGCCCCCTGTAAATCATTAGCATTAGCGTAGATATACATCTTAATCGGCTTCTCAAGATAAGCACCCGTATCCTTGGCTAGTCTATCCAGTGCTTGCTGGGCTGTTGCCATTAACTCTTGGGCAAAGGCTTTCTCCCCCACATACCAGTATATGGTCATATTGCCCGCGGTTAAACTATGCCAGGCATAACGGGTGTCCTCAAACTGGACTTGAACCGGGGCAGTTTCGACTCTATCCCCTTTGGCATCTTCTACCGTCCACCAGTATTCCACACCAGACCCGGGAGGCAAGCCACCTATTTTCCTCATATCCCAAGTCCAACTAACATCAGCTGTGGTGCTGGGGGCAAATTTGATATAGACTTCGCTGGTCACCTGGGCAAAGCTCGTCTGGTCAATGGTATAGCAGAGGCGAATATCAGTAATATTGACATCGCTCTCGGCGGACAAATTGAAGTTAAGCCTAGCAGGGAACTCTGCCTGGGCTGAGCTATCTAATATGGTTAGCTTAATCTGGGCTTGAACCAAGCCGGGGCTCAGCAAAACCAGAAAGAGACAAACTACTAGGGCTAATATACTAGCCTTTTTAATCATCGTTCTTTACTCAAACCAGATTGAAGGTAGGCTTCAATCAAACCATCCAATTCCCCGTCTAATACCGCATCAGTATCGTTTGTTTGATAACCAGTTCTGTGGTCCTTTACCATCTTATACGGATGAAGAACATAGCTTCTAATCTGGTTACCCCAGCCAGCATCTATTCGCTTTCCCTTAAGCCTAGCTCTCTCTTCAGCTTTCTTAGCCAGCTCTAAATCCAGCAGGCGAGAGCGGAGAATCTTTAGGGCTATTTCCTTATTCTGATGTTGGGAACGCTCGCTCTGGCAGGTAACCACCAGTCCCGTAGGCAGATGGGTCAACCTGATGGCGCTGCTTGTCTTCTGCATATGCTGTCCCCCTGGTCCGCCAGCCCGAAATGTGTCAACCTTCAAATCATCAGGCTCTATCTTAACATCCAAATCCTCTTCTGCCTCAGGCATAACCTCTACCAGGGCAAAGGAGGTATGCCGGGCATGGTCGGCATCAAAGGGTGAAAGGCGAACCAGACGGTGAACACCGTGCTCTGATTTTAGGTAGCCACAGGCATACCTGCCGCTAACCCTGATTACGGTGCTCTTTATCCCTGCCTCCTCACCCGGCGAAATATCTAATATCTCAGCGTCATAACCACGGCGCTCTGCCCAGCGAAGATACATCCTCATCAGTATCTGTGCCCAATCTTGGGATTCTGTGCCTCCAGCCCCAGCATGAATTGCCAGAATAGCATTTCTGGTATCATACTCACCACCAAGAGCCCTCTCTAGTTCCAGTTCATCAAGTCGGGAGGTTGCCTCCTCTATCTCAGATTGAATCTCTGCCTGAATCAAGGTGTCCTCTTCTGCTAGAGAGATTAATTCAGCAATATCAGCCACCCTTTTTTCCAATTCCTGCCAGGGCTGCACTACTCTCTTCACCTCAGCTAACTGGCGCATAAAATTCTGTGCTTTGGCTGTGTCTGACCAGAAATCAGGCTGGGTTGACTGTCTCTCTAATTTGGCAATCTCTTTTTCCTTGGTAGCAATGTCAAAGATGCACCATTGATTTAGAGATTCTAGCCTGTAAATTCTTTAGTTTGTCCTTAAACTCCTGCATCTATCCTCACCCGATTTTCTATCCAAAGAGCTTTGCTTGATAGCTCACCTCGGGCACTGTTTCCTCCTTTTCTTGCTCTAGAATTCCTCCAGCTGCTAAATGAGCAAGCCTGGTGGGCTCCGGTAAACGATAACCCCGACAGCACTCTAGCACCCAGTGAACGGCGGCTTGAAGGTCAACCTTATGACCTATGGAAACATAGACTGGTTTTACCCCAAGCTTGGTTCTCAGAGCCACCCCTATAGTCTCACCCCTGTCTACTATTTCAGCATAGCTACCGGGCTTTTCATCTGGCTCTTCATGGCTACCGCAGAGCAGGGATTTAGCGCAACCAATTGTTGGTTTATTTAAGAAGAGCCCTAGGTGAGAGGCAAAACCCATTCTTCGGGGGTGAGCAATCCCCTGCCCATCAACTAGGAAGAGGTCGGGAATAATACTAAGTTTCTCGCAAGCAGCCAGGGTTAATGGTGACTCCCTGAAGGACAGAAGACCTGGCACGTAAGGGAAATCAAGCTTTCCCTGCACCACCTTTGTTTCCACCAGTTTAAGCTCAGGATACTGCAAGACAACTACTGCCCCTGTAGCCATCCCTTGCTCTTTTTGCCTTGAAATATCTACACCAGCTATAAAACGAGGAGTGGTGATTTCCCTACTCCTTGACACCTGACCTGCCAGCCTCTGCTGTATATCTAAAGCCTGGGGGATGCTAACCTGCCAGCCGTGTAATCTCTCTATCTTCATACCCCTTGATTATAGTCCTCTATATAGTCCCTTGACAACCTCAGGAGATTATCTGGCAACCTATCCCCTCATGCGAAGAATACATCTTCCTATCATGGAGAGGGGATAAAGGGGGTGAGGTTAATAAACAGTCTCAACCTTACCCATTGACAGCGACATAATTATGGAGCATAATAGCGTATATAAAGCAAAACGGGTGAAAATGGTAAAAATCAGGTTACGACGAGTAGGTGCTAAGAGTAAATCAAGCTATCGGCTAGTTGCCGCCGATAGTCGGTCGCCACGTGATGGCGCATTTATTGAAGTTTTGGGGCACTATAATCCTTTAACCAACCCAGAAACAGTAGTTATTAATGAGGAAAAAGCACTAAACTGGCTGAGGCAAGGAGCACAGCCGACGGCTACTGCTGCCAGATTACTGACAAAGGCAGGTATTATGGACAAGTTCAAAACACCTAAGGAGAAAACATGAAAGAACAAGAAAACACGAACGAACAAGAAAGCATGAAAGAACTAAAAGGTGCGAAAGAGCTAATAGAATACATCGCCAAAGCAATTGTTAATGCACCCGATGCAGTGGTAGTTACTGAGGAAACCAATGACCGAGGCACAACGCTTAAGTTGCAGGTCGCTGATGAGGATAAGGGGAGGGTTATTGGTAAGCAAGGTCGAGTAGCTGAGGCTATGCGCACCCTGCTCTGGGTAACAGCGGCTAAACAGGGTACCAGAGCTACCCTCAAGATTCTCTAAATAACCAATTAAGCCTGCCGGCAAAATATATTTAGGAAACGCAGCAGTCAGCCATCGGGAATGAAACCATTCTCGCGAGTTTATTACTGTTGTTAAATCATAAGTAGGGGTAGTCCGATTTTCCCAATGCTTTGCCTTTGTTCAATGGTTTATACTTTTGCCAGAGTGTGACCATTGAGAGGGCTGAATGGTATAGTGGGAAGGCAATTGAGGGGTTGCTGACATAATAGAAAGCCTAGACTGGCATTGGTCAGTGTTTTAGGTTCGTGTTTTTCTTTTTCTCTTTCTCCCCACCACCTCGATGCGAGCCAGGGCACGGCGTAGTGCTACTTCGGCTTGAGCCAGGTCTATCTCAGGGGTGGGATGTCTGAGCCGTTCTTGGGCACGACGCTTTGCTTCTTCTGCCCGTTGAATATCAATTTCCTCAGCTCTTTCCGCGGCGTCAGCCAGAACTATAACCCGGTCGGGGCGCACCTCAAGGAAGCCACCGGTAATCGCTAGGGACACTTCCTCTCCTCCCTTCCTTGCCCGCAGCTCGCCTGGCTGTAACATGGTCATTAACGGGGCATGGTGGGGCAGGATTCCCAGCTGACCTTCTACACCCGGGGCAACAACTATATCCACATCATCGGAGTAAACCACCCGCTCAGCAGTAACAATGTCAAGCTTTATAGTAGACATTAACTTACATCCTATGCCTGTAGCTTCTTCGCCATCTCCACTGCTTCATCTATCGTCCCCACCATATAAAAGGCTTGCTCGGGCAGGTCATCATATTTTCCCTCCAGAATTTCCTTAAAACCACGCACTGTCCCCTCCACCGGTACGTATCTTCCCGGCCTACCAGTAAAGACCTCGGTAACAAACATTGGCTGTGATAGAAACCTCTGAATTTTGCGTGCCCGAGCCACAGTAAGCTTGTCCTCCTCGCTGAGCTCCTCAATACCCAGTATTGCGATTATATCCTGAAGGTCCTTGTAGCGTTGTAGCACCCGCTGCACTCCACGAGCCACTTGATAATGCTCTTCACCAACAACACTGGGGTCAAGTATGCGGGAGGTCGAGGTTAGGGGGTCAACTGCCGGATACAAGCCCTGCTCAGCAATAGACCTCTCTAGAGCAACAACCCCGTCAAGATGACCAAAGGTAGTGGCTACTCCAGGGTCAGTATAATCGTCAGCGGGAACGTATATAGCTTGGAAAGAGGTTATCGAGCCCTTTTTAGTAGAGGTAATCCGTTCCTCCAGGTCACCGACTTCTGTAGCCAGGGTAGGCTGATAGCCTACTGCCGAAGGCATACGCCCTAACAGGGCTGATACTTCCATGCCGGCCAGAGTATAGCGATAGATATTATCAATAAATAGCAAAACATCTTGTCCCTCAACGTCACGGAAGTATTCGGCCATAGTTAGTCCGGTTAGCCCCACACGAAGGCGGACTCCAGGTGGCTCATTCATCTGACCGAAGACAAGCACTGTCTTGTCAATGACGCCGGAAGCCTTCATTTCATTCCACAGGTCATTGCCCTCGCGAGACCTCTCGCCAATACCGGCGAAAACAGAGGTACCGCCGTGCTCAGTGGCGATATTGCGGATAAGCTCCATAATGATAACTGTTTTACCTACCCCGGCACCGCCATAGGCACCTACCTTACCACCTTTGGTAAACGGGGTAATTAGGTCGATAACCTTGAGCCCGGTTTCAAGCATCTGGGTAGAGGTTTCCTGCTCTTGAAGTGAGGGTGGGGGGCGATGGATTGACCAGCGCTCTTTAGCTTCAACTGGACCCAGGTTATCCAGGGGCTCCCCCATAACGTTAAACAAGCGTCCCAAGGTAGCTTTTCCTACCGGCACAGCGAGTGCTGCTCCGGTATCTATAGCTTCAGCTCCCCGCTGTAGCCCGTCTGTGGGCGATAGCGCCAGGCACCTGACCCAGTTATTGCCGGTATGCTCCTGAACCTCAAGCACAACCTTACCACTATCCATTGGAATTTCAATAGCATTGAAAAGCGATGGTAGTTCATCAGGCGGAAACTCAATATCAACCACCGTTCCTATTACTTGAACGACTTTGCCTTTTGCCATAAGTAACCTCCCTCTACCTAAGCCAGAGCTGCAGCACCGCCGGTAATGTCAAGAAGCTCTTTAGTAATTGACTCCTGACGTGCCTTATTATACATCAGGGTTAATTCGTCAACGAGCTCGTTAGCATTATCAGTAGCATTTCGCATTGCCACCATTCTGGCTGATTGCTCACTGGCAATAGACTCCAGAATAGCATGATATATCTGCATCTCAACAAATCGGGGTAAGAGTCCCCCCAGCACCATATCTGGTCCTGGCTCATATATGTAGTCTACGTTCTGCGCTCTGGGTATGGCTGCTGGCTCAACGGGAAGTACCTGCTGTACAACCGGTTTCTGCACCATTGTAGAGATAAATCGTGCATAGACTAAATATACCAGGTCTATGACACCATTAGTGTAGTCATCAATAATAATGCGGGATATGGGCAATGTATCAAGTAAACTAGGCCGGTCGCCAAGGTTAGTAAACTCAGCATGAATATCCCGATGGTATCTCCTCATGAAGTCCAGACCCTTGCGACCGACACTAATAAGGGTGACCGGCACGGTTTGCTCCAGGATAAAGCCTGCCGTCTTGCGGTTAATGCTGGCATGCAGTCCACCACACAAACCGCGGTCAGGGGTGATGTGGACAACAGTGATTTTATTTACCGGTCTCCGTTGTAGTAATGGGTGCAGTGCTTTGCCCGTCTCAGGTAAAGCTGCCAGGTCAGCTATAACCTGATGAATCTTCTCAGCGTATGGTCGCCCAGCTAGACCACGCTCCTGTGCCCGCCTCATCTTTGAGGTGGCAATCATCTCCATAGCCCTAGTAATCTTGGCTATACTGCGAATACCACGTATGCGGCGACGGATTTGGCGAATATTAGCCAATCTTTGACCTCACCCCCTTAATCCCCCTCTCCATAATAGGGAGATGTATTCTTAGCATGAGGGGGAAATACAGATTTTGAAGGGGCGAAGCCCCTTCTATCTACCCCACAAAGCCCTTTTTAAACTCCAGAATAGCTTTCTTTAAAGCATCCTCTGTTTCGGCAGCAAGCTCTTTACTTTGAGCAATGCTCTTACCTACCTCGGGATGGTTTGCCTCCATAAACCGATATAGGTTGGTCTCAAAGGTTGCCACTTTATCTATAGGTATATCATCAAGATAACCATTGATAGCAGCATAAAGAATCATAACCTGCTTTTCCTGTGGCACAGGAGCATACTGAGGTTGCTTTAGGATTTCGGTAAGTCGCTGCCCACGGTCAAGCTGAGCTCTGGTTGCTTTATCCAGCTCGGCAGTGCCTAATTGAGCAAAGGCAGCGAGCTCCCGATATTGAGCCAGTTCCAGTCTAAGTCTGCCCGCCACCTGTTTCATTGCCTTGGTTTGTGCTGCACTCCCCACCCGAGACACCGATAACCCCACGTTCACCGCTGGCCTGATACCAGCATTAAATAGGTCTGTTTCCAGGTAAATCTGACCATCGGTAATAGAAATAACATTGGTTGGAATGTAGGCAGATAAGTCTCCAGCCTGAGTCTCAATAATTGGTAGTGCAGTTAGGGAACCACCACCATATTCTGGCGCATACTTAGCTGCCCTCTCCAGCAAGCGGCTATGCAAATAGAAAATATCACCGGGGTAAGCCTCCCGTCCCGGGGGACGGCGCAGTAGCAGTGAAAGCTGCCGGTAAGCCCAGGCGTGCTTGGAAAGGTCATCATAGATGACTAAAACATCTTTGCCTTGCTCCATAAATTCCTCACCCATAGCACAGCCAGCATAAGGGGCAAGATATTGTAAGGCGACCGAATCAGAGGCATTAGCGGCAACAACAATAGTGTGTGCCATGGCTCCATAGTTCTCTAGAGTGGCTACCACTCGGGCTACCTTGGATGCTTTCTGACCGATGGCAACATATATACAGATTAAGTTGCCCCCCCTTTGGTTGATAATGGTATCAAGGGCAATAGCTGTTTTGCCGGTTGAGCGGTCGCCGATAATAAGCTCTCTCTGCCCCCTACCCAGGGGAATCAGACTGTCTATAGCCTTAATACCCGTTTGCACCGGGGTATCTACCGACTTACGCAACACCACATTGGGGGCAATACGTTCTACAGGTCGGGTCTTATCGGTCTTTATTGCCCCTTTGCCATCTAGAGGTCGACCTAAAGGGTCAACTACCCTGCCAATAAGTCCTTCACCTACGGGCACTTCAGCAATCCGGCCTGTAGAATGAACTTCATCTCCTTCCTTAATCTCAGTGTAGTCGCCAAGGACGATGGCAGCAACACTATCCTCTTCCAAGTTCATGACAATCCCTATAACCTCTTTGGGAAACTCAAGAAGCTCATTATACTTGGCACCAGCTAGCCCATGAATCCTGGCAATACCGTCACCAATCTCAATCACGGTGCCAATATCCACCATGGTTACCGCCATGCCAAATTGCTCAATCTGCTGTTTAATAACAGAGACAATATCTTGCCCTCTTGTCGTCACCTAACCTACCTCCTCTTTGAGCTTTTTAGCGGCTACCTACCTTGCCCAGCCAATTCCTCCCTTAAAGCCGCTAATTTACTGCGAGTACTGCCGTCCAGTAACTTATCACCAACCCTGGCTACAATCCCGCCTATCAACCCAGAGTCTACTTCAGGCTTAACTACTACCTTCTTGCCGACTATAGTGCCAAGATGCTCTGCCAGTCTTTGCTTATCTTCATCATCAAGGGAGATGGCAGTAGTAACCTCAGCCTGCTCTATACCGCGATAGCTATCCAACAAACGCTGATACTCGTCAGCAATATCACCTGCCATATTTAGCTTTCCTCTGGTTATTAACAGATAAACCAAGTTTAGCGCCAGAGGGTTTATATCACCAAGTGGTTCGGATAGCAATTTAACTTTACTGTCAAAATGGAGCCTGGGGTCTTGTAGCAAACTGACAAGTGTGGCATCTTCAGCTAGGCTAGCAATCTTTCTCAGGTCGGACTGCCACCTATCTAATTCCCCTCTCTCCAGGGCAATCTTAAAAACTGCCTGTGCAAAACGCTTAGCGTAACCCCTTTTTGCCACGTTATTTCCCCGGATAGAATGGCTAACCCTTCTTCAGAGTTTTGCTTTCCTCCAGCACTTTATCAATGACTTGCCGGTGAGCCTCTTTATCCAATGAGCGTTCAATTACCTTCTCTGCCGCCATTATGGTTAGGTCAGCAAACTCCCTACGCAGCTCGTCAATAGCCCCATCTCGCTCTCGCTGTATCTCCATGTGCGCCCTGGTGATGAGGGATTCGGCTTCCTGTTTGGCTTTTTGCTCTGCTTCCTGTCTAACCTCCTCTCCCATCCGCGCTGCCCGGGCTATTACTTCCTGCCCTTCCTTGCTAGCCTCCCCAATCCGCTTTTTAGCCTCTTCCTCAGCGCGTGCTGCCTGCTCCTTAATAAACTCGGTCTGCTCCATGCTCTCCTTAATCTTCCGAGAGCGCTCATCGAGCATTCTCATAATCGGCTTATAGGCAACCAGATACAGGAGACCAAACAGGATAATAAAATTCACTATTTGAGCCAGCAATGTTGGCAGGCTTATGCCAAGACCAGCCAGACCTCCCATTTTCACCCCCTAGTGTCTGCTTCTTTGAAAGTATCCAGGTACACTAGCTGAAAAATAATACCGAGACAATTATCGCCAGAAGGATAACTACTAGCGTTATAAATAATGAAACAAAGCCAATTTTTATCAAGATTGGTATACCATTATCTTCCATGATTCCTCTCTCCTTATTGCTACTATACAATCATAGCCAGGATAATGGCTACAATCAGAGCATAAATGCCGATAGCCTCAGCAAAGGCGGTAACCAGAATCATGTTGGTCATTATGGCACCGCTCGCTTCGGGGTTACGGGCTATACCAGTCAAAGCGGAGTGCCCAATAAGTCCGATGGCAAGTGCCGGTCCCATTAGTCCGAGGCTGGCGATTATCCCTACCGCCAATAGTTTCATTACTTCTGGAGTCATTCTCTACCTCCTTTTTTATTTTAAGTTGCCTCTGCCTCATGAGCAGTAGTGGCAACGGTAAGAAAGATTAAAGTCAGCCCGCCAAAGATAAGAGCCTGGACAAAGCCAACAAGCAACTCAAGCCCGTAAAAGGGTAGGGCGAACACCCAGGGAACAAGAAAGGCTGCCACCAGAAGAAGTATTTCACCAGCCGTCATATTGCCAAAAAGACGGAAGGTAAAGCTAACAATACGCACCAGTTGACTCAGCGCTTCTAGAAAGCCGATAAAACCTTCAATAATGCCAGAGAATAACCCACTCAAGCCAGCCCGGAGCCTACCCCTAACTAACTGACTCAAACTTCTAAGAATCCCGCGCACATTGATAAACTGCCCTATATAACGAAAACCACCAAGCGACTTTATACCAAAGTATTGAACAAAGATAAAGGACATCAAAGCCAGTGCCAATGGCATGTTAATATCAGTATTGGCAGGTCGCAATAGATGTGCCTCGCCTTCTGCAGTATGAATGGTTATGGAGCCAAAGCCAGGGATTAGGGCTAGCCAGGCATTAAAGGCAACAAAGAGGAAAATGGTAGCCACTACCGGAAAGAACTTGCGCCCATTCTCCTCACCAGCAACATTCTGACAGAATTTAAGGAGCGAGCCAAAGGCAAATTCAAAAATAGCTTGTAATCTGGCTGGGATTAGCTGCATCCGACGAGTAGCTAAATACGAAAAGCAAACTAAGGCAATGATGGAAAGCCAGGCGGCGACAACGCTATTGGCGATAGGAAAACCAAAGAGGTGAAGAACTGTCTCAGCGGGAAGCTTGGGGTATGGCCGGGGAACACTAAGCCAGCTAGGCAACCCCAGGTCACCGAGCATGCTCTTGCCTATAGGACCACTGGCAAAGCCGATAGCAAAGAGGAGCAAGAAGATAAGAAAAATCCCAACTAAAATGGGAAATGAGCAACCGAGGCAGCCTCGCTTAGGCACTAGCCAAGCTCCTTATCTCGTTTGTTACTAGTGAAGGGTAAAAGCATCCGATAAACACCATAGAAAGCAATAAAAATTCCCAAAATTAGCCCGATTATCCAAAGCAGGCTTGTATTCAGCTTGCTATCAAGCCAGCGCCCAACAACTAGACCTAAAATGATACAGATACCAACATACCACCCCACACCTACCAATCTTAGAGCTATCCTCCACCTGCCCATACCATCCTCAATGCTCCTAACCTTGAGCAGTATATCCAAGCTGCTTAGCTAGGTCAAGTCTGTGTTCCGTCGCTAAAGAGCCCTAGAGCTCTCGGTTCTAGGGCTCTTTATTATCAATTCACAAATTAACTATGTCTTAAAAAGGTACTTTAATTCTTATCAGAACCTAGCTCTGGCTAAAAAGCCGGGCAAAGTCGCCATCAAAGTCTTGTAGAAAATTATACATATCCAGCACATCATCTGGTGTTAACTTATCCATATTCCTGAATCTATCTAGTTCTGCCTCAGTCAGGTCAGTAACAAGCTCAGGCATTCTATCCTCCTCAATTATTGCAGCAACCAAATACTGGGTATTACAGACTGGGCAGGATATCCTCAGAAACCACAAATCCTCCTCATGACCGAGGACGTCAATATTACTCGCCTTGTACCGCTGCCCACAAACACTACACTTTACTGAAGCCACCAATTTCTTAACGAGTTTCTCTTCCACAATGTAGCCTCTAACTCTTTAAAGTCTTGGCTTAGGATTTATGCTTATCAAAGTCGTCTAAATCGAGGGAGTTAATGAAATCTTCGAACGCTGACATCCTCCTCAACTCTTCTTCGCTTACCTTCTTGTCACCGGCTTCACCCTTTTCTGGAGGAATAGGTTTACCTGTCTCCTTGTCTAGTAGTATAGCTGCCTTATCTAAAACTGCTTCCTCAGCATAGATAGGCACGTTTGCCCTTACTGCCAGCGCCAGTGCATCGCTGGGACGGGAGTCAACTTCTATCTGTTTTCCATCCAAATTGAGAATAATCTTGGCATAAAAGGTATCGTTCTTAAGGTCGCTGACGATGATAGAGTCGATGGTAGCTCCCAGGGCATCAATAACTGAGCGTAACAAGTCGTGGGTCAAAGGCCTCGGTACAGTAACACTCTGCAGTTTTACCGCTATGGCATCTGCCTCGGCGGGGCCAATCCAAATAGGCAGGTATCGCCTTACCGTTTCCTCCGCCCCCTTCTCTTCCAGAATCACCACCCGTTGATAATTCATCAGACTGACCCGGATACTATCAATAGTCATCTCTATCATCACCCACCTCCTCTATTTCGCAGCAGGTATACTCAATTTTACCCCACGTAATCATCACTGTCAACCTTCATATTGCCAGTTTACTCAAGATTTAGCCAACCCGACCCATTGTGGTATAATAAACATATTGTAACAGTGAAACCTACTTAGTCTCGGCTAAAAAGGAGGTATAGTCATGCCCGCGGGTCAAAAGGCTATTGTTTGGTTTGGCGAGGTCACCAAAAAGGATATATCTATTGTGGGTGGTAAAGGGGCAAATCTAGGTGAAATGACTAATGCTCGCATACCTGTTCCCCCTGGCTTTATCGTGACCGCTAACGCCTACTTTGACTTTATAAAATCTGCCAAACTTGATGGTAAAGTCCGTAATCTACTGAATTCGCTAGACCCTAATGATAGTAAACAGCTTCAAGAAACTGCCAATGAGATTAAACAACTGATTCTAAATGCAGCTATGCCACCGAAATTAGCCAATGAGATTCAAAAAGCCTATATAAAACTGGGCAAGGGCTTAGTTGCCGTCCGTTCTTCAGCCACTGCCGAAGACCTTTCTGAAGCCTCCTTCGCCGGTCAGCAAAGTACCTTCCTCAATGTGCAGGGTGAGGAAAACGTAGTGGCTGCCGTTCAAGGATGCTGGGCATCCCTCTTTGAACCACGAGCTATTTTCTATCGGCAGCAACATGGCTTTGACCACTTTAAGGTTGGTATTGCTGTCCCAGTTCAAAAGATGGTGCAGTCTCAAGCCTCAGGTGTTATGTTTACCATAGAGCCAGTAACCAGTGATACCAGCAAGGTTGTTATTGAGGCTGTATTTGGGCTTGGTGAAGCCATTGTCTCGGGGGAGGTGACTCCTGACCTCTATGTCGTAGATAAGGACAGCCTAAAAATTATTGGTAAGAAAATAGCTAAACAAGAGTGGCAGCTAATCAGGAATCCAGTCGCTGATGACAAAGGGACTAATATGCAAGTGCCACTCCCACCGTCAATGCAAAGTCAGCAGAAGGTAACCGATGATGACATACTTGAGCTAGTCAAGCTAGGGAAACAGCTAGAAGACCACTATCAATTTCCCCAGGACCTTGAATGGGCAAAGGAAGACAACCACATCTATATTGTCCAAACTCGCCCGGTAACTACTATCAAGGAAGCGGCTAAGGTTGAACCCGAAATTGAAGCCCCGGTGCTTCTAACCGGAGCACCCGCCAGCCCGGGTATAGCTTCAGGACCAGTCAGAATAGTCCGCGACCCTTCAAATATAGACAAGGTAAAAATGGGCGACATCCTAGTTGCAGAGATGACCACTCCTGACTTTGTGCCGGCAATGAAAAGAGCAGTAGCCATTGTCACCGACCGCGGAGGTAGAACCGCTCATGCTGCGATTGTCAGTAGAGAGTTGGGTATTCCCTGTGTGGTTGGCGTCGGGCAGGCAACAACCACTCTGACTAACGGACAGGTAATCACCGTAGATGGTTCGCATGGCAAAGTCTACAGCGGTAAAGTGACCAGACGAATACAAATGACCCCCGTTGCTGATATGCTCAGGGATGCGATGATTAAGACTAGGACTAAGGTGTATGTAAATCTAGCTCAACCTGAGCTGGCTGACGCGGTAGCCGCCCGCAATGTGGACGGTGTCGGCTTACTCCGGGCTGAATTCATGGTTGCCCATATTGGTGAGCACCCCCGCTATATGATTAGCCAGAATAGGGGTCATGAGTTTGTAGATAAGCTGTCTCAAGGTATTAGAATTTTTGCCAAGGCATTTAATCCCCGCCCGGTAGTTTATAGAACCACCGATTTTAAGACTAACGAGTATCGGGAGCTTAAGGGTGGACAGGAGTATGAAGAGGTTGAGGAAAATCCTATGCTTGGCTATAGAGGAGCCTCTCGGTATAACCGGGAACCAGATGTATTTGATTTGGAAATAGAAGCGATTAAAAGGGTGAGAGAGAAGTATAAGAACCTGTGGGTTATGATTCCTTTTGTCCGCACCGTTAATGGAATGGCTAGAATTAAGAAAAACTTGGAAGCTAAAGGATTACGTAGCTCCGCTGACTTTAAGCTGTGGATGATGGTTGAGGTGCCATCCAATGTCTTTCTTATTGACAAATTCCTTGGGGTTGGCATTGATGGCATATCCATTGGCTCTAACGACCTGACCCAGCTTATTTTAGGAATTGACAGGGACAGCGCAAAACTACAAGATATATTTGATGAGCGAAACGAGGCAGTGCTTATTGCTTTAGAGCGGGTAATTAAGGCAGCAAAGTCTAAAGGTGTTACCTCCTCTATTTGCGGGCAGGCACCGTCAGTATATCCTGAGCTTACGGAAAAGCTGGTGGAGTGGGGTATTACCTCAGTCTCGGTAAGTCCAGACATGATTGGCGTAACTAGAGAGATAATTGCTAAAGCTGAAGCAAGATTGAAGATAAATGATTAGCCAGCTTAATATTCGCCAGAAGGCTGAGGCAAAGGAAGAAAGCCTTTCCCCTTATGCCACCAAAAGTAGGGCGTCACGGGGTAGGCTTAAATACGAAGAACCCTGCCCAATACGCACTGCTTTTCAGCGTGACCGGGACCGCATTATCCACTCCAAGGCTTTTCGCCGTCTCAAGCACAAGACCCAGGTTTTCATTGCTCCCTTGGGTGACCACTATGTAACCCGTCTCACTCACACCTTAGAGGTTGCTCAAATAGCTCGCACCATAAGCCGTGCCCTAAACCTCAATGAGGATTTGACCGAGGCGATTGCCCTGGGTCATGACCTGGGTCATACCCCTTTCGGTCATGTGGGTGAGGA